>Ga0067045_1031849_pt1 | contig 11347 bp, 9 predicted proteins | sample TerdegcTABiofilm_FD_59184 | JGI IMG/M metagenome (GOLD analysis project Ga0067045, IMG submission 59184) | Combined Assembly of (Gp0054472, Gp0054536) Wastewater bioreactor microbial communities from Singapore -Terephthalate degrading...
GTGCAGGGCCATGCGTAACAACAGGATGGTCAGGATGCTGAACGCCACCGGCAGCGAAAAGGCCCACAGCACGTAGCTGGTGCACAGCATCACCAGTTGCCCATGGGCGTCCGCCAGGTGCGGGGCCAGCAGGCCACCGCTGGCTGCCGCGACTTCCGCCGCCACCACCGGCAACAACCACACGGCCGTCATCTGGTCGATGCTGTGCTCCTGACGGGTGAACATCATGTAGGGAATCAGCACGCCGCAGGCCAGCGACATGGCTACGTCAATCCACCACAGCACCTCGGCCACCTGGACCACCTCCTGGCCCCAGCGCGGCACACCAAACACCAGGAAACCATTAATGATGGTGGCCAGGCCCATGGGAATGGTGCCGAAAAACATCGACACCGTGGAGTGGGCGAAAATCCGCCGCGCCTCATCAAAGAACAACACCCAGCGCGCGGCATACAACACGCTGAACAACACAAACAGACCTATGTTGAACAGCCACAGGCCCTCGGCGAACACCCGCAGTCCGGGGATCGCGAGCGGCAACTGGGCCAGGGCCAATGCCAGCACCCCGGTGCCCATGGTGGCGGCGAACCAGTTAGGTGTGAACTGGCGAATCACTTCGCGCGGATGCTGCAACTGGCTCAAGGGTCGGTTGAGAATTTTGTGGCGAGTGGCGCATTGCATACTGAGCTCCTGTCCCCTGATGAGGTAGAGCCCATGATAGAACCGGATCGAATATCTATATAACGGGCAATATCTCTAACTGTTATCTATTTTGCAGATATGCGCTTACACACTGCCCTCGGATTCGACCACCAACACCCGCGCCGGCCCTTGTGGGTGCGCCACGTGCTCGGTGCCCACCGCCGCGTAGAAAATATCCCCGACCTCCAGCAAAACGGCCTGCTCGACACCGTTCTCGCGGTAGCGCATCTGCACCTGTCCATCGAGCACCACAAACACTTCCTGGCCATCGTTGACGTGCCATTTGTATGGCTGGTCCGTCCAGTGCAGGCGGGTGGTGATGCCATTCATGTTGGCAATCTCCAGCGCCGCCCAGGCACGTTCGCCGGTAAACGCTTTGCTGCGGATGATCTTCATGGGTGGGAGTAATCCTTGGGCACGGTACTGATGGATGACCAAGGCTAACGCAAATGCGATGCTCAGGCTCGGCTGGCACACGATCGCCCTGCGACACCCCGCCACGCTGAGACCTTGGTCGACACTGACGCCGCCTGAACATCGTGCGAGACTGTCCGACCGGGCTGCAATCCCGGGCGTCTTTTGCCAGGAGTTTCCATGTCGTTGTCCAGCGGGCTGATCGCCGCCGTCGCCCTGGCCTATATGGCCATCATGTTCGCCATCGCCTTTTATGGCGACCGCCGCAGCACGCCGCTGCCGCCGCGCATGCGCGCCTGGGTGTACAGCCTGTCGTTGGCTGTCTATTGCACCAGTTGGACCTTCTTTGGGGCGGTGGGCCAGGCCGCCGAACAGCTCTGGTCGTTCCTGCCGATTTACCTGGGGCCGATCCTGCTGCTGGTGTTCGCGCCTTGGGTCCTGCAAAAAATGGTGATGATCAGCAAGCAGGAGAACATCACCTCGATTGCCGACTTCATCGCCGCCCGCTACGGCAAATCCCAGTCGCTGGCGGTGGTGGTGGCGCTGATCTGCCTGGTCGGGGTCCTGCCTTACATTGCCTTGCAGCTCAAAGGTATCGTCCTGGGGGTCAACCTGCTGATCGGCGCCGGCGCCGACGCCATGGGCACCCGCGCCCAGGACACGGCGCTGATCGTGTCGCTGATCCTGGCGTTGTTCACCATCGTCTTCGGCACCCGCAACCTGGATGCCACCGAGCACCACCGGGGCATGGTGCTGGCGATCGCCTTTGAGTCGCTGGTCAAGCTGTTCGCTTTTCTTGCTGTCGGCGCATTTGTCACCTACGGCCTGTACGACGGCTTCGACGACCTGTTCGACCAGGCCATGCTCGCCCCGCGCCTGGAGCAATACTGGAAGGAAACCATCAACTGGCCGTCGATGGTGGTGCAGACCGGTGTGGCGATGATGGCGATCATCTGCCTGCCCCGGCAGTTTCACGTCACGGTGGTGGAGAACATCGAACCCCAGGACCTGCGCCTGGCGAAATGGGTATTCCCCGCCTACCTGGCCCTGGCCGCGCTGTTCGTGGTGCCGATTGCCCTGGCCGGGCAAATGCTGCTGCCCAGCTCGGTGCTGCCCGACTCCTTCGTCATCAGCCTGCCACTGGCCCAGGCCCATCCGGCCCTGGCGCTGCTGGCATTCATCGGCGGTGCCTCGGCCGCCACCGGCATGGTGATCGTCGCCAGTGTCGCGCTGTCGACCATGGTGTCCAACGACATGCTGCTGCCGTGGCTGCTGCGGCGCAAAAACGCCGAGCGCCCGTTCGAAGTGTTCCGCCACTGGATGCTCTCGGTCCGCCGCGTGAGCATCGTGGTGATTCTGCTGTTAGCCTATGTCGCCTATCGCCTGCTCGGCTCCACCGCCAGCCTGGCCACCATTGGCCAGATCGCCTTTGCCGCGGTCACCCAGCTGGCGCCTGCGATGCTTGGCGCGCTGTACTGGAAACAGGCCAACCGCCGCGGCGTATTCGCCGGCCTCGCCGCCGGTACCTTCCTGTGGTTCTACACGCTGATCCTGCCGATTGCCGCCCACAGCATGGGCTGGTCGCTGAGCAGTTTCCCCGGCCTCGGCTGGCTGCACAGCAACCCGCTGAACCTGCCGATCACCCCGCTGACCCAGGGCGTGGTGCTTTCCCTCGCGGGCAACTTCACCCTGTTCGCCTGGGTCTCGGTGCTGTCCCGCACCCGGGTCTCGGAACACTGGCAGGCCGGGCGCTTCATCGGCCAGGAGATCAGCGCGCGGCCCAATGCCCGCTCACTGCTCGCGGTGCAGATCGACGACCTGCTGCAACTGGCGGCCCGTTTCGTGGGCGAAGAACGAGCGCGGCAGAGCTTCATCCGCTTCGCCTATCGCCAGGGCAAAGGCTTCAACCCGAACCAGAATGCCGACGGTGAATGGATCGCCCACACCGAGCGCCTGCTCGCCGGCGTCCTGGGGGCTTCATCGACCCGTGCCGTGGTGAAAGCCGCGATTGAAGGCCGGGAAATGCAGCTCGAAGACGTGGTGCGCATCGCCGACGAAGCCTCGGAGGTGCTGCAGTTCAACCGCGCACTGCTGCAAGGCGCAATCGAGAACATCACCCAGGGCATCAGCGTGGTCGACCAGTCGCTCAAGCTGGTGGCCTGGAACCGCCGTTACCTGGAACTGTTCAACTACCCCGACGGGTTGATCAGTGTCGGGCGGCCGATTGCCGACATCATCCGCCACAATGCCGAGCGCGGCCTGTGCGGCCCTGGCGAGGCGCAAGTGCACGTGGCCCGCCGCCTGCACTGGATGCGCCAGGGGCGCGCCCACACCTCCGAGCGGCTGTTCCCCAACGGCCGGGTGATCGAGTTGATCGGCAACCCGATGCCGGGTGGTGGTTTTGTCATGAGTTTCACCGACATCACCGCGTTCCGCGAAGCCGAGCAGGCGCTGACCGAGGCCAACGAAGGCCTGGAGCGCCGCGTCACCGAGCGGACCCACGAACTGTCGCAACTGAACGTCGCCCTGACCGAAGCCAAAGGCACGGCCGAGTCGGCCAACCAGTCGAAAACCCGCTTCCTCGCGGCGGTCAGTCATGACCTGATGCAGCCCTTGAATGCGGCGCGCCTGTTCTCTGCGGCCCTGTCCCACCGTGACGAAGACCTGAGCCCGGAAACCCAGCAACTGGTGCAGCACCTGGACAGTTCGCTGCGCTCGGCCGAGGACCTGATCAGCGATCTGCTGGACATCTCGCGCCTGGAAAACGGCAAGATCAACCCGGATCGCCAGCCCTTTGTGCTCAACGAACTGTTCGACACCCTGGGCGCTGAATTCAAGGCCCTGGCCCGCGAACAAGGCTTGAAGTTCCGCCTGCGCGGCAGCCGCCTGCGGGTCGACAGCGACAGCAAACTGCTGCGCCGGGTGCTGCAGAATTTCCTCACCAATGCCTTCCGCTACGCCAAGGGCCCGGTGCTGCTGGGGGTACGCCGCAAGGGCGACCAACTGTGCCTGGAAGTCTGGGACCGTGGCCCGGGGATCCCGGAAGACAAGCGCCAGGTGATCTTCGAAGAATTCAAGCGCCTGGACAGCCACCAGACCCGCGCCGAGAAAGGCCTGGGGCTGGGCCTGGCGATTGCCGACGGCTTGTGCCGGGTACTCGGCCATCAACTGCAAGTGCGTTCATGGCCGGGCAAAGGCAGCGTGTTCAGCGTCAGCGTGCCGCTGGCTCGCGCCCAGGCCAGCGCCCCTGGCAAAGTCGCCGAGCTCAATGGCCGCCTGCCCACGGGCGCGCAGGTGCTGTGCGTGGATAACGAAGACAGCATCCTGATCGGCATGAACAGCCTGCTCACGCGCTGGGGCTGCCAGGTGTTTACCGCACGCAACCGCGAGGAATGCGCGACGCTGCTCGACCAGGGCATGCGCCCGCAACTGGCGCTGGTGGACTACCACCTCGATGACGGCGAAACCGGGACTCAATTGATGGCCTGGCTGCGCACCCGCCTCGGTGAGCCGGTGCCGGGCGTGGTGATCAGCGCCGACGGCCGCCCCGAGATGGTCGCCCAAGTGCACGCCGCGGGGCTGGATTACTTGGCCAAGCCGGTGAAACCAGCGGCCTTGCGCGCCTTGTTGAGTCGGCATTTGCCACTGTGACCATCACCCGGGCGACGCTCCCCGTCGCAGCTGTCGGGCAACGCGAGGCTGCGTCCGACGGCGCAGCCGGCGCCAGATCGGACACCGGGTCGATTGGCTAGGCGAGCGCCCGGGGTTACTCGGGCAATTCAGCCAGGCCGTCGACATCGGTCATCGCCCGCTCCAGCAAGTCCGCTGGCAGGCTCTTGCTGGCCCGTGCGCCGAGCAGTTTGAGCTGCTCGCTGCGGCTGACCAGGTTGCCACGGCCCTCGGTCAGCTTGTTGCGGGCCGCGCTGTAGGCTTTATCCAACTGCTGCAAGCGATTGCCGACTTCGTCCAGGTCCTGGATGAACAACACGAACTTGTCGTACAGCCAACCCGCACGCTCGGCGATTTCCCGGGCGTTCTGGCTCTGGCGCTCCTGCTTCCACAGGCTGTCGATCACCCGCAGGGTTGCGAGCAAGGTGGTCGGGCTGACGATCACGATATGCCGATCGAAGGCCTCTTGGAACAGGTTCGGTTCGGCCTGCAGCGCTGCGGAAAACGCCGCTTCGATGGGCACGAACAACAACACGAAGTCGAGGCTGTGCAGGCCTTCAAGGCGCTTGTAATCCTTGTCGGACAAGCCTTTGACATGGTTGCGCAAGGATTGCACATGCTGCTTGAGAGCCGCCTGGCCAAGCGCCGCATCCTCGGCCGCCACGTACTGTTGATAGGCCGTGAGGCTGACCTTGGAGTCGACCACCACTTGCCTGTCGCCCGGCAGGTAAATCAACACGTCCGGCTGGAAACGCTCGCCATCCGGGCCCTTGAGGTTGACCTGGGTCTGGTACTCGCGACCCTTCTCCAGGCCCGCATGCTCCAGCACCCGCTCCAGAATCAACTCGCCCCAGTTGCCTTGGGTTTTCTGGCCCTTGAGGGCACGGGTGAGATTGGTTGCCTCGTCACTCAGGCGCAGGTTCAGTTGCTGCAGGCGCTCCAGCTCCTTGCCCAGGGAGAAACGCTCGCGCGCCTCGGCCTGATAACTTTCCTCGACGCGTTTTTCGAAGGATTGAATGCGCTCCTTCAGCGGGTCGAGCAACTGGCCCAGGCGCTGCTGGCTGGTCTCGGCAAACCGCTGCTCACGCTCATCAAAGATCTTCCCCGCCAGCTCGGCGAACTGCGCGCGCAGCTCATCGCGTGAACCTTGCAGGTCGTTGAGGCGCTGTTGATGGCTGTCCTGTTGCTCGCGTAATTCGGCATTCAGCGAAGCGGCCTGGGCATCCAGGCGCCGCAGCTCGGTCTCTTTGCTGTTGCGCTCGAGGTTCCAGGCGTGGGCCGCGTCACGGGCGTTGTCGCGCTCGATCTGCAGCAGCTCGACTTCCCGGCGCACGGCCGCCAGCTCGGCTTGCTTGCTGGCGTTGGCTTGCCCCAGGTCGCTGATTTCATCGCGGCAGGCATCCAGTTGCGCGCTCAGGCCGTCCTGGGCCAACTGGGCGGTACCCAGACGCTCCTCCAGCAGCGCCCGGTCGGCCTGCGCCAGGCTCAGCCGGCGCTGCAGTTGCCACGCCAGAAACAACAACGGCAACCCAGCGCCCGCCAGACCGAGCAACACACTGGTCAAGTCCATAGCCATGACGACTCCTGCCGAAGAATTAAAGCCCGAAGGTTAACCAAGCCGCCGGGGCTTGGACAGCTCAGTCTTCGATCTGCCCGAGCTCGCGCAGGGCCCGCCGGTCACCGGCACGTGCGGCCTGGCGCAGCAGGTCCTGGCCAATGCGGCGGTCGCGGGCATTGCCACACTCGCGGCACATCAACTGGCCCAGGCGACTTTGCGCGGCCACCACCCCTTCACGGGCAGGCGCCTTGAGCAAACGCCCGGCAAAATGTTTGACGTTCGGGTTTTCGCCCAGGCGGGGACTGTCAAGCAACCACTCGGCCACTCGCATCGACATGCGCTTGGGGGCGGTAACACCTGGGGGTGGGGAGGTAACAGAAGTTGATACTGAGCGAAACTTCATAAAGCACTGCGGGACAGATCGGAAGGCGCGCCACTTTACTCCTTTTTTCGTACGGGTAAAGCCGAAAAAAACCCGGCACGCCCGTCCTAGAGCAAGCGCTCGGGACAATCCACAGAAGCTGTGGATAACTCAGTGGACAACCCGCCCCGAACTCGCCAGAAGCCCTGTGAAATGGGGCTCCCGCTCAAACTGACGATTTTTTCACCAGTAAAAAAAAGCGATGTTTTTCATTGACTTAAATTTTCACTACAGGCACCCACTGTGCCCAGCGGGGAAATGCCGGTGGGGGGACACCCTGCCCGCCTGTTGTGCACAAGTACCTGTGCACTGGTTATATCGCCGCACTTTTTGTGTGCGTTTTGCCTGGCAGAGGTAACAACCCGGCAAACGTAAGCAAATGTTTTTTTGCCTATCACACTTCCCTTAAGCAATTCAATCCGTTAGTATCCGCAGCGTTAGTACCAAGCTGAAAGTCAATTCTGGTCGAACACCTCCCGCGGTAAACCTTCCCTAAAGAGAAGCCTCTACCGACATCACGGGATCGACCACCTCGATGGTTTCCAGGTAACGCTTGCGACAACACAGCCTTTGAATCGAATGCAAAGGGTGTTGCGAAGCTCACTTACTCTGACCGAACCAACCTGCAGATTGATCAGGATCTTCACCCCGGGCCCAGAACCTTTGCCCTTGATGTGTTGCCTGCCCTCCTAAGTACCTACCTGCCGGCCCAAGCGCGCACATTTAATAGCGCTTCAACTGGCTGCTTTGTTCCAGTCGGGTTCTTCGTTCGATCAATGGTGATCGACGTTACTGGAACGTTTTAACGCTGCACGGATCAGATTCCGTGTCATTTGCAGGAACACTAATAATTATGTCGACTCAAATCCATACTCAGGATGCCATTCGCACCCTAACCAACGCTTTTGCCCCAATGAACTGCCTGATCATGGCCGCTCGCAAAGGCTGCTTCAGCTTCACGCTGGTTAACGAACACGGCATCGCTCGTCACAGCGAACGTCTGTACCCCGACCAGTACTCCAGCGCTGAGCCGCTGCAGGCCGTGATCGAGCGTACTCGCCAGGCACTGGTTGCCTGAGACGTCGAAAAGGCTGAACACCCCAAAAGCCTCGCTGAAAATGCGGGGCTTTTTATTGCCTGATATTTCCCCCTGCCGTGCCCTGGCTTAAGCACCAACCGATATAAGGGTTATAACTGCGAGCTGGAAATATTTTAAAAACAGTCCTTTACAGCAAGAATATGACACTACACTTCAACTCAAGCGGCATGATCCGCTTCCGGCGAGCCTGAGTCGACCTACCGCTGCCAAGCCCCCCATTCAGGTATCGCCGCTCACTTAACGTTTCGAGGGCCTTATGGGTATCGCTGCCAGCGAACTGAGCCGTTTTGTGATCCGTCCTACCTTGATTTACCTGGGACGACACAGCACGACCGCCGAATCCCTGCTGCTGGGTGTCGCCGCCAGCCAGTCAGCCTTAGGCTCCGCCCTGCATGACCGCCGTGGCCACGGCCTGTACCGGATTGCCGAGCTTCGCCACCAGGCCCTGTGGGATGACTACCTGGCCCTGGATCCGGAGCGTGCCAGCCTGGTACGCGGCCTCGCCAGCCAGCATGCTTTCCTCAGCGGCCCGCACCTGGAACTGACGGTCAACCTGCGCTACGCCACGGCCATTGCCTGGCTGCTGATCGAAGAGCAAAACACCCCGCTGCCCGAACCCGACGATCTGTTGGGCATGGCCCGAATCTGGCGCCAGACCTTCCAACCCCAAGGACGCCTGCGCGACTTCACGTGCGCATGGCGCGCCTGTGTTTCACCGATGAATCAGGTCGCCTGCTGACCGGGAATTTTGCAAGATCGGCGAAAAAGCTACGATTTTGGTCGGATTGTCCTACAAAACTGCTCTATCTCAAGCATTACCGGCTATAGCGCTGAGTCGAAAATGTTGGTAATTTTCGCCCCGGTGATCACCCGGAGTTCTAATAATGAAAAAAGTCATGCTCAAAACCACCCTTAGCCTCGCCGTTACCTTGGCATCCACCCAGATCTTCGCAGCTGGCTTTGCCATCAACGAACAAAGCATCAGTGGGATGGGTACTGGTTTCGCCGGGCGTTCTTCTGTCGCTGAAGATGCAAGCACAATTTTCGGTAACCCGGCCGGCATGTCGCGCCTCAAGCGCGAACAAGTCACTGGCGGGGTCGCCATGCTCGATGCCCACACCGACATCAGCAATGCCAGCTCCAGCCCTAACAATGGCACCAACCAGGGCGACATGGTTCCGTTCATTGCCGTCCCAATGGGCTACTACGTCAAGCCGATCGATGACCAGTGGGCCGTCGGCGTTGGCATGTACGCGCCGTTTGGCCTGGTCACCGACTACGAGAACGGTTTTGCCGGCAAATACTTCGGCAGCAAGAGCGACGTAAAAGTCGTGACCCTGCAGCCAACTGTTTCCTACGCATTCAATGACAAGGTCTCCATCGGTTTTGGTCCGACCATCAACCGTATCGAAGGCAAGCTGGAATCCGACCTGTCGATTACCCAGGCAGCCCCCGATGGCCACGTGCGCATCAAGGGTGACGATACTGCCCTGGGCTACAACATCGGGGTCCTGGCCCAGTTGACCGACAGCACCCGCGTCGGCCTGACCTACCACTCGAAAGTGAAGTACAAGCTCGAAGGCAACACCAAGGTCAACTACGGCCTGCTGCCGCTGGTTGGCCAGAGCAAGGACCAGAAGTACGACGCGTCCCTGGACCTGACCACCCCTGAGTCGGTGGACTTCTCGGTGACCCACGCCCTGGACGACCAGTGGACCCTCTACGCAGGCAGCACCTGGACTCGCTGGAGCCGCCTGAAAGAAATCACCGTGGAGAACAAGGGCGTACCTGGCGTGCTGGGTTCGCAGTTCGGCGAAATCACCGAAGAGCAGAACTGGCACGACACCTGGGCGCACGCCATCGGTGCTTCGTACAAGCTGAACAAACAGTGGGTACTGCGTACCGGCCTGTCGTTTGACCAGGCCCCGACCAACAACGTCGATCGCTCCCCACGCATCCCGACTGGCGACCGTACCATCTTCAGCCTGGGCGCCGGCTGGAGCCCAACGGAAGACCTGACCATCGACGTGGCCTACTCCTACCTCAAGGAAGAAGCCGTCAAGGTCAACAATAAAAACGACCGTGGCCAGACCTACAACGCCAAGTATGAAAACTGGGCAAACGGCTTTGGTGTGGGCGCGACCTACCGCTTCTGATTCACCGCGTGCCTGAACGGCGCGCAGGCTGAACAGCAAAAAGCCCCGCTCTCGGGTTCAGAGGCGGGGCTTTTTGCTGGCTGGCATTCAGGGTTTCGACGCCAGCGCCTGCTCCACTGCCGCGATGAATTCCGGGCTTTCGGGCTTGGTCAAGCTGGAAAAGTTGGCGATCACGTTGCCCTGGCGATCCACCACATACTTATAGAAATTCCACTTCGGCGAACTGCTCTGCTCGGCCAGCACCTTGAACAGATGGGTAGCGCTGGCGTCGCGGACTTTCTGCGGCTCGGTCATGGTGAAGGTCACGCCATAATTGACGTAGCAGACCTTGGCCGTCTCGGCACCATCCCCGGACTCCTGCTTGAAGTCATTGGACGGCACGCCAAGCACTTCCAGGCCTTGGTCCTTGTAGCGCTGGTAGAGCGCCTCGAGGCCTTTGAACTGCGGAGCGAAACCACAGAAGCTGGCAGTGTTGACTACCACCAGCGGTTTGCCGGCGTAACGCTGGCACAGCTCAATGGACTCCTTGGCATGCAGCTTGGGCAATGAGCCCGACAGCAATGCCGGGCACTCGGCGCCCAACGCCGGGACAGCGACCAGCAACAGCAGAGCGGGAACAGCTAGCCAGCGCATCGGCATATCGGGTGTCCTCGAGAAATCGTCAGAGGGCGACGTTACTCGCCCTGCACAAATGATAGCAAGTGGCTATTTAACAGGCTCCCAGTCCCAACTGCATCATGGCCAGGCCACCCTGGTGCCAGCCCCACCAGGCCAGCGCCAACAGCAGCGCGACAGCGGCCGCCGCCACCAGCTTGAGGGCGATCCGGCTCATGCCGCACTTGCCTGGGCTTGCAAGCGCGCCACCGGACGCTCACGCACCGGCCAGTTCAAGGCCGCAGCCAGCAGGCTGAGGAGAATCGCCACTTGCCAGATCAAGTCATAGTTTCCTGTTCGGTCATACACCACCCCGCCCAACCAGCCACCGAGGAACGAACCCAACTGGTGAAAGAGGAAGACGATACCTCCCAGCATAGAGAGATTTCGCACACCGAACAGGGTCGCCACCGTACCGTTGGTCAAAGGCACCGTCGACAGCCATAGGAAACCCATCGCCATGCCGAACAGGTAGGCGCTGGTCTGGGTCACCGGCATCCACAGAAACAGCCCGATCACCACCGCACGCAGCAGGTACAGGCCGGTGAGCAGGCGCGGCTTGGACATGCGCCCGCCAAGCCAGCCGGCGGTGTAGGTGCCGAAGATATTGAACAGACCAATCAAGGCCAGCACCGTGGTGCCGACAGTGGCCGGCAGATGCTGGTCCACCAGGT
>Ga0067045_1031850_pt1 | contig 11346 bp, 10 predicted proteins | sample TerdegcTABiofilm_FD_59184 | JGI IMG/M metagenome (GOLD analysis project Ga0067045, IMG submission 59184) | Combined Assembly of (Gp0054472, Gp0054536) Wastewater bioreactor microbial communities from Singapore -Terephthalate degrading...
GGCCGCCTGCCGGTCTCGGAAACCCTGTTTGTAAACCTGCTCGGCGCCGCCCTTCTGATCTCCGGCCTCTATCTGGCGTTCGAACGGCCGCAGGAAGCTCTGCCCGAGACTAGCGCCCCCCGATCCGCAGGCCTCACTCCCTTCATGGTCGGCGGGGGCATTGGTCTCCTTTCAGGACTGGTGGGTGTTGGCGGCGGTATCTTCCTCGCGCCGGTGCTCTACTTCATGAAATGGGGCACTCCCCAGCAGATTGCTGCCGCAAGCAGTCTGTTCATTCTTGTGAACTCGGTTTCCGGGCTCACCGGCCAAATGATGAAACTGCAGGATACGGATATCCTGCATCTGGCCGCGCCCTACTGGATACTCTTTCCCCTGGTTATCGCCGGCGGCCAGATCGGCAGCTGGATGGCCAGCCGCAAGCTCCAACCGCAGATCGTCAAGCGCCTCACAGCCATTCTGCTGCTCTATGTAGCGGCGCGGCTGCTTTATGACGGCCTATCCAGGCTGCTCACCTGACTAGAGGCGCTCCAGCCGCAATCAGGCTCTGGCCTCTTCGATCTGGAGCTTACCCCTATTCGCCCGATCCCCCCCGCCCGCCAAACGTAGCTCCCAGAAAAATGGCCTGTTCCCAAATAAAATATCTTCCGTTTACGGATTTAATGCAACTATAGCTGGAAAAATTGCTACCGCGCCGGTACACAAAAAAATCTGAGCGAGCCCTGCTCTCCCGCTAGGCATCTTCCCGTTCCCAGCGCGAGGAACACCCGCAGACACCTCGATAGCAATAACACTCCTTCTGGAGGTTTAGGCAAATTGGCGCCAATATCTGCCTTTCCCGAAATCGCCGATACGGCTGATCGCGGGCCTCTCTCGGCGGCCGGCCAATACCTTCACCGGAATAGAGTCCCGGTCAGCCGCTCGGACGCCTCCCAGAGGCGCGCTGACATGGCCGCATCAAGGCCCTGGGGCGGAATTTTTGCCGGAGCGGGATACCCCCGGGTTTCACTCAACCGGTGTGGACCATAATAGGCGCCCGACTTTGCCTCAGGCCATGTCGCCGCAAAAAGCGTCGGAAGCACGCCCTGATCAGCCGGCTGGAACAGAAACCAGAGCAGGCTGCGGGCGTTGCTCCGCAGACTGCCTCGGCCGGGCGCATTGTGCAGGAGATTGGTGCGGGATATCCCCGGATGCGCGCCAATGCTGGAGACCCCCCATCCGCCCGCCTTGCTCCGGCGATGCAGTTCGAGCGCGAACATCAGACAGGCCAGTTTTGACTGCGCATAAGCCACTCTTGGATTATAGTCGCGCATCGACTGCAGGTCTTCCAGACGAATGACGCCGTTGCGCGCCGCAACGCTGGACAGGGTGACGACCCGCGGGCGGCTGCTCTTTCGAAGCATTGGCAGGAGCTGACCCGTCAGCGCGAAATGCCCGAGATAATTCGTGCCAAACTGAAGCTCGAACCCGTCTTCGGTTTCCAGCCGCACCGGCGGATCCATCACGGCCGCATTGTTGACCAGCAAATCCACACTCTCTGTCTGCCGGCTGAGCCGCGCTGCAAAGTCTGTCACCGAAGCGAGGCTGGCCAGGTCAAGCCTTTCAAACCGGACATCGGCCGAAGGTACTCCCTGACGGATCTGCGTAACAGCGTCCGCCCCCTTGTCAGCATTGCGGCCAGCAAGAACAACGCTGGCCCCGGCCCGGGCCAGCGCAAGACCCGTTTCCAGTCCCAGGCCGCCTGTTCCGGTGATGACGGCTGATCTGCCGCGTTGATCGGGTATGTAGGCAGCTGTCCAGTTTTCGGGGGTGGTATAGTCCATCATCGTCGGGATTGCTCTTTCGGGAACTAGGCTGGCGCAGGGTCCGCCCGGCCGCATGGCGACCGGGAAGGCCAGCAGGATTGCCCGGCGCCCTCCGGGTTTCCATGCCGGAATTCGCATATTTTTTGCCCATTCCTGCAGCGCGCCCGCGACCGCAGAGTTCAGAGTTCTGAGTTCAGAGTTCTGAGGGGTGCATCCTCGCAGCTCAGGTCGAGAGTATTTCCCGAAGCGAGCCCTTCTCCGCAGACTATTCTGCGGCGACGCGGTAGCTCAGCGAATCCCGTTTCGGCGCGACACCGAACATCCTGGAATACTCCCGGCTGAACTGGGAGGCGCTTTCATATCCTACATGATAGGCCGCTTCCGTCACACTCACCGCCTCGGAAAGCATGAGGCGCCGCGCCTCCAGCAGGCGAAGACGCTTCTGATATTGAAGCGGCGTCATAGACGTCATGGACTTGAAATGCTGATGGAAGGAAGATGCGCTCATCCGAGCTTCCTCCGCTAACTGATCAATCCGGAGCGTCTGCGCAAAATGGTTCCGGATCGTATAGAGCGCCCTGGCAATCCGCTCGGCATGCGTTTCGGGCGATGCGAGCTTCCGGATCTCGCTGCCATACGGCCCATCGAGCAGCCAGTAGCAGATTTCACGCATGATGGCCGGATAGAGAAGCGGCACTGCCTTCGGCGTACCTGCCAGCCTGACGAGGCGCATTACACAGTCTGCCAGCATGTCATCCACCTTGCCGACAAAAACACACGGCTTGGTGCCATCATCGGGAAGCGGCGCGGTCTCAACCTGTTCGAGCACTTCCCGGATCATGGTCACATCAATATCGATCATCAGGCCGATGAAGGGCTCCGTCGGGCCAGCCTGGGAGATCCATCCGCTCGCGGGCACTTCCACGCCGACGAGAAGATACTCCATGGCGCCATAGTCGAGCGTATCCTGGCCAAAATACATCTGCTTGGCCCCCTGCAAGACAACACAGAGCGACGGCCGGTAGAGCCTGTGGTCCGGCATGACTTCCTGGAAGCTGCGGACGATATGGACCCCGCTCATCGGCGTCCCGAACCGGCCCTGGCCTCCGCCATTGGCATCGATATAAGCGGTGACAGCCGAAATGAGCGCTGAGGACATTGAGGTCTCCTGATGTTCTGGCGCGAAAGAAGCGTCAGCGGCCTCACGCTTGAAATTCGAGTTTGCAGGAATAGGCAAATTTGTTGCGACTTCAGGCATTCTGTTCATGGGGTGGCTCCTCTAGCTTTTCAGTGCCAACCAAAGCTGAGGATCAACAAGAAAATGACAGAAACTGCTGAACCGTCAACCCGGGACAGGTCCCCGCTGCCACAGATACTCGCCGGAGATGGGGATGAGTATGTAAGCGGGCTGCGCATTGCAGCAGTTCTGATTGCTCTCTTTCTGATCAATGCCTTCGCCCAGATCGACCGCATACTTCCTTTTATTCTAGCCGAGGCCATCAAGACTGATCTTGGCCTGAGCGATACACAGATCGGGCTCCTGACCGGGCTTGCCTTTGCCGTGTGTTACACCCTGCTCTCCCTTCCGCTTGCCAGGCTATCGGACCGCGGGTCTCCGCGATTTGTCCTCATCGCCTGCACCCTTGTCTGGAGCGCCATGACCGCGCTGGGTGGATTGGCGGCAAGCTTTCTGTTTCTGGCTCTCACACGGTTTGGAGTCGCCATCGGCGAGGCGGGCGCGATACCCTCCGCACACGCGGTTATTGCCCGGAAGATCAGGCCCGGCCTGCGCGGGCTTGCCATCGGTATATTTTCGATGGGAATTCCCCTCGGCACAATGGCAGGGTTCGCAGTTGGCGGCGCCATGGCCGACACGCACGGCTGGCAAGCCGCTCTGATTGGCGCAGGCGTGTTGGGCGGTATCATCGCGCTTCTGGCGCTGTTCGTCCTGGGGCCAACTCCGCCTCTGAAATCCGCCGCAATTCACGCCGAACCCTTTCTTCAGGCAAGCCTGAAGCTTCTCGCTTTGCCGGGTTTCCGCTGGTTGTTCATCGGTGCCATTTTCGCGGGCTTTGCCTCTGCCCCTTTTTATGCCTTTGCCGCGCCGTTTCTGATCCGGACCCACGCGCTGACTGCCGGTGAAGCGGGAATGGCCTTCGGCCTTCTGCAGGGGCTGATGGGGATCATCGGCACGCTCGTGGGCGGGCGCTGGTTTGACCATGCAGTGCGTTCCGGGTCTCGGCGCCTACTTGGGCCGCCCGCCGCCATGTTCATGATCGCCAGCCTTACCACGACGGCCGCGCTGTTCTCGCCCGCTGCGTGGGCCTCTGTCCTGCTCCTGGTTCCCGCAATGCTGTCGTTCGCTTTCATGCTGCCCTGGTGTTTCGGCGCGGCTCATCTCGTCGCCGGCCGGGGCAAGGAAGCCATGGCGTCCAGCCTCGCCATGATTGGATCAGGCCTCCTCGGGCCCGCCCTCGGACCGCTGCTCGTCGGCATGATCAGCGACACGGCGACCGCCGCCAGCATTCCAAACGGTCTTGGGATCGGACTGCTCCTTGTTCCCGTCGCCAGCACACTGACCGCTCTGGCAATGCTGGTGGCGAGCCAACGGATCGCAGCCACTCTGGGAAAGGCTGATGGCCGCAGAAACGAACACGCTGGAAAAGCCAGCGCCTAGAGGCTCCCGGGCCGGAAGCGTTCCTCCCCCCACACGCATGCTTCCGCGGCCCCGGAGACGGGACATCACCGGTTCTCCCCCCTGTACTGACCGGTCAGTCCCGGGGTTCCTGAAGATGGCTGGCTCTCCGGCCTCTTCAGGAACCTTCCCATTTTTCCAGATACATAAAAGTACGTGTGCTGTTCACTGTTCTTGCAGGCGCAAAGGTACGCACCTCAAGTCTGCGTCCCCCTGCAATGTGGAATGTCCGGGGAAAAGAGAGACCTGTCCTATGCGCCAGATCAGCCCCGCAGTGCCCCGGCATGCCTTGCCGGAGGCAGCCCGAACATCCGCGCATAGTCACGGCTGAATTGGGACGGGCTCCCATAGCCCACGTTGAACCCCGCACTGGCAGCATCCAGCCCATCGCCCACCATCAGCCGCTGCGCTTCCTGGAGCCGCAAACGGGTGCGAAATTCAAGTGGGCTCATAGACGTCACCTCCTTGAAGTGCGCGTGAAAACTGGAGCGGCTCATCCCGGCAATTTCGGCGGCCTGCTCGATCGGGCAGGCATCCCGAAAATTTTCCCTGATCCAAAGGATCGCGCGGGAGATCTGACTGAGGCGGCTCCCCGCCTGCGCCATCTGGCGCAGTGCCGGCCCGCTCGGCCCTATCAGGAGCCGGTAGAGGATTTCGCGAACCGTCAACGGCGCAAGCGCTTCAATATCGTCCGGCGTATCCAGAAGCCGCACCAGCCGCACCGCACTGTCCAGAAGATCCGGGGACATATCATGCAGCATCAATCCGGGCGCAGTGCGCTCCTGCGCCCCGCCCGCCTGGGGAAAGCGAAGCGCAAGCTCCCCCAGGATCGCCATGTCCAGATCTATTTGCAGACAGAGATAGGGATGATCAGCGCTTGCTTCGATGACAGAGCCCATTATCGGCAGATCCACGGATGCCAGCAGATACCGCGCGGGATCATACACATAGGCCGTACGGCCCAGCATGGCCCGCTTGCGGCCTTGGGCAATCAGGCAAAGGGTAGGCTCGTAGACAACCGGCATCGGAAGCGTTGTCGTCGAAGAACGGATCAGCTTCACGCCGGGCAAAGGGCTCGTAAATGTGCCATCTTCCGGGGCGTGACGGCGCAATACGTCTGTCAGGATCATGATCGGGCTCATGGGCTCTTGTCGCACGCAGACCTCCTTCGGAAAAGCTCGGAACATTCGCGTTCAGACAATCGTGCAAGAACTCCGGACAATTCTTCTACCCGCATCCGTCACCGCCGGGAGATACAGGAAAACATCAAGACAGCCCTTGAGTTCCCCTGAGCAGGAGATACGCCGCCATGACAGGACCAACCACACTCGATACCTACAGACTTCTGGGCCGCTCAGGCCTGCGCGTCTCGCCCCTGTCTCTGGGCACGATGACATTCGGGTCCGACTGGGGCTGGGGCACAGATGAAGCGGGCGCCAAACAGATTTTTGACGCTTATGTCGACCAGGGCGGAAACTTCATCGACACCGCCGTCAATTATACCAATGGCACCTCAGAGCGCATCCTCGGCGGCCTGATCGCAGACAAGCGCGACCGCATCGTTCTGGCCACCAAATACACAATGGCGCGCACGCCGGGTAATCCCAATTCCGGCGGCAACCACCGCCTCAATCTGGTGCGCTCCGTCGACACCAGCCTCCGCCAGCTCGCCACGGACCGGATCGACCTCCTGTATGTCCACGCCTGGGATTTTACGACTTCCCCTGAGGAAGTGATGCGCGGCCTCGACGATCTCGTCCGTTCCGGGAAGATCCTTTATACCGGCATCTGCAACACACCGGCCTGGCGCGTCGCCCAGATGCAGACGCTCGCCGACCTGCATGGCTGGTCCCCTTTTGTTGCCCTGCAGATCGAATACAGTCTGGTCGAACGCAGCGTCGAGCATGAACTGATCCCCATGGCAGAAGCTATGGGTCTGGGGGTCTTGCCCTGGTCGCCTCTGGGCGGTGGCATTCTGACGGGCAAATACAACCGCTCCGACCTTACCGACGAGAATTCGGCCAGCATTTCGGCGGAGCGAAAAGGCGTCATCGCCTCCATCGGCCACCTCACCGAAAGCGCCCTGAAGATTGCAGATGTGGTTGCCGATATTGCCAGGGAGAGCGGCGCCACACCCTCCCAGGTCGCCCTTGCCTGGACCCGCCAGAATCCTGCCGTGATCTCTCCCATCATGGGCGCGCGCACTCTGGCGCAGGCAGAAGATAACATCCGCTCTTTGAGCTTATCCTTCACAGCCGAACAACTGGACCGGCTCAACAATGCAAGCGACCCGGCGCCGATCTTTCCGGCCCGCTTCATTTCCCGCCCCATGGCCCAGCAACTCATATCTGGCGGATCAATGATCGCGCGCCGCTGAAGTCTGCCCCGAAAGGAACCCCACCATGAAAATCCGTTCCCTGAGAATTACCCGTCTGCTTCCCGCCGCCATGCTCGCGGCAACTGCCGTCCACCTCTCCGCAATACCCCAGACGCCGGGAGATCAGGTCTGCCATAGCCTGGAGCAGGCCTCTCCCGGACAGGAAGAGGCCAACAGACAGTTTGTCACCGGCGCGATTGAGCGCTGGGCCGCCGGCGGCTCGGAATTTTTCAATGAAGTCCTGTCTGAAGATGTCGTGTGGACAATTGAAGGGTCGAGCCAGAGTTCCGGCATCTATCGGGGCCGCTCAGACTTTGCGGCGCGCGCGGTTGCGCCCTTTGCCATTCGCCTGTCCCAGCCCATCCGCCCGGTCGAGTGGCAGATCTGGGCAGACGGGGACCATGTAATCATAAACTGGAAAGGCAAAGGCGTTGCCCGCGACGGGGCGCCTTATGGAAACACCTATGTGTGGATACTCCGTATGGAAAACGGCAAGGCCGCAGAAGTCAGCGCTTTCCTCGACCTTGCGCCCTATGAGGATGTCATCCAGCGCATCCCGGCACCAGCCTCAGAAAGGAATTAAAATGAAGCTTCTCCGACCGGTTCCGATAGGGCTGCTGGCGCTTTTGCCGGCCGCCTGCCTGGCGGCTTCCCAGGAGCATCCGTCCAATGACGGAGCTGCTTCGGCACATACCGCCGCGCCCGCGGCAAACCAGACGGACAACGACAGGCAACACCAATCCAGTATCAGCCATCCCTATACCGGCATGTGGGTCACCGCCGATGGCCACATCCGGCACGAGCTTCTGCCCAGCGGGCGCTACGATGAAGCGCGCGGCAATCGTCAGAGCGCTTACCAGGGCCGCTACGAGATAACCGGCAATCATATCGACTATTGGGACGATACAGGCTTCACGGCGGACGGCACATTCGTGGACAACAACACCCTCCACCACGCAGGCATGGTTTTCTACCGCCAGGAATGAAGGAAGAAGCGGTTCACTGACAGGACCTCGTATCCGGCCCACGCCACCGGGATGAACCACACACGGCCCGCGGCGACCGCTCATCGCGCACATCCGAATGTCGAGCGTTGCAACATCCAGTCGTGAGAAGCGCTACATTACGTTCCACCGGCCGATGCCAACACTCTGCTTAATATTGAATATTTTGAAAACTGGCGGTGGTGTCAGACGAATGCGAACCCGTCTCCGCAATTCGCATGCGAGCGGCCCTCGGTCAGCAATCAACACGCTGGATAACGTCCGGCAAAGTTTTGAAGTAGCGGAACGGATTTTGAGCCATTTTCTGATGCTATTCCCCGAAATTGCCTCTCCAACGCAGGTTACTTCGACACTACCAACCCGATCATCCAGACGGCGGGTTCCGCGGAAAGCGCGCGACATTTTCTGGAATTGTGACCCATGGCTGGGCGCTGGCACACCAGACATGCGCCGAAGGGCGCAAACCGGAAGGGTCATCCAATGTACCAGCCTTGATGATCAGCCGGTCCGGCGCGGACGACTGCCAGGAGAACAGCGCAGACCCGCAATCCGGGCAGAACCTGCGTTCGAGCGATGCGCCGCTTTCGGCCTTGTCCTGGAAAGTTTTGAGATTACCGTCAATCTCAACAGTTGAGGTCTTCGCCAGGAGAATGATGGAAAACGCACTGCCTGACTGGCGCTGGCAGTTTCGGCAATGGCAAACCGCCGTGAAAATAGGGTCTGCGCCTAAAACGTAACTGACCTGTCCGCACAGGCATCTTCCGGTGCTGCTCATTTTATTCTCCTGACGTCAACGTCTGAACACTATTCTGTATACTGCTCTTATAATTTCAGGCCGCAGTATTTGCAGCAATATCTTTCATCGGGATTGATGTGTCGCTGAGCATTTCAGGGGCAATCTTTGCCCCTGTCATGATGAGTTTCTTCGAGGCCAGGAATTCCGGCGGGCTGTTGACCGCGTCAACGGCAATCAGCGTACCGCCCCGCAGATAGAACGCCGCAAACTTCCGGTCATCCGGATTACCGCGCAGGACGATCTGGTCATATCCGGTGCTGAGACCGGCGATCTGGAGCTTCAGATCATACTGGTCTGACCAGAACCACGGGCAGTCTTCGGCCGGGCGAGGCAAGCCCAGGATGGCAGCCGCGACCAGTTTGCCCTGCTCGATGGCATTGTGGACACTTTCGAGCCGGCCGGTGCGGCCATAATGAACCAGTGGGCGGGCGGCGCAGTCGCCCGCAGCAAACACATGCGGGTCGGAGGTGCGCCCGTCCCGGTCCGTGAGGATGCCGTTCGAACAGGCGATGCCGGCATCCTTTGCCAGTTCTTCGTTCGGCAGGATGCCAATGCCGACCAGGACGAGATCAGCCGGGAGCTTTGAGCCATCCTCCAGCACGGCGGCGCTAACCTCGCCATCGGTGCCTTCCAGATGGGAAAGGGCCGTGCTGGTGAGTACCTTCACGCCCTTGGCGGTATGCTCCTGGGCGTAGAAGTCGCTCATCACTGGGCTGGTGACGCGGGCCAGGACGCGGGGCGCCATTTCCAGCACGGTGACGTCGAGCCCCATGGTGCGGGCGACGGCGGCGGCCTCAAGGCCGATATAGCCCGCGCCGATAATCACCATGCGGCGGCCTTCGACCATTTGCGGGCGGATGCGCTCGACATCTGACAGCGTCCGAAGATCATGCACATTGGCGAGATCTGCGCCCTGGCAGGGCAGCTTGCGCGGGCGGGACCCGGTGGCGAGGATCAGGGCGTCATAATCCAGCACGCCGCCATGTTCGATATGGAGCTGGCGGGCGGCGCGGTCGATCCGCGTGGCGTGGGCGCCGAGGATCACCTCGATGTTGTTATCCTGATACCAGGCGGCGGGTTTGAAATAGAGCCGCTCCTCATCCATCTCGCCCTTCATGTAGGCCTTGGAGAGTGGCGGGCGCTGATAGGGCAGCGCGGTTTCTTCCCCGACAATCGTGAGTTCGCCCGTGTACCCCCCCAAACGCAAAGACTGAACAGCCTGGGCAGCCGCCTGTCCCGCCCCGGCGATCAACACGCGCTTTGCCATATCACTCTCCTCAGTTCATAGGCCTGCCGACCCAATATTCTAATGGTGTTAGTTTTTTCTTGTGCCCGGTACAAGGCCGCTTAAGAACGCTTTCATGGCGCCCTGCATCCCAGGCTGCAGACTGCCGCAATGAAATTTTTGCAAAGGAGTGCACCTCAATGACAGGTCAGCCCATGCTTGAAGGGGTCCGGATCATAGACATGACGAGCGTTGTTTTCGGTCCGTACACCACCCAGATTCTCGCGGAACTGGGCGCGGAGGTTATAAAGGTCGAGCCGCCCGAGGGAGACAGCTTTCGCCTCTCAGGTAAACCTGCCCAGACCAAGGGAATGAGTCCGGGCCACCTCAATCTCAACAAGGGCAAACGTTCAATCATTCTCGATCTGAAAACGGAGAGTGACCGGGACGTGATGAACGGGCTCATCGCCGGGGCGGACATGTTCATTCACAATGTGCGGCTTGATGCTATTGATCGTCTCGGATTCGGACCGGAAACGGTCCGCGCACAGCAGCCGGATATCATTTATATCCACTGTGTCGGGTTCGGTTCAGGCGGCCCCTATTCGGGATTGCAGGCATATGACGACGTGATACAGGCCGCCAGTGGTACGGCAACGCTCGCCGGCCGTGTCGATGGAACCGGCAAAGCGCGATACTTGCCTTCGCTGATAGCCGACAAGGTCGCAGGGCTTACGGGCGCCCAGGCCGCGCTCGCCGCGTACATACATAAACTCCGGACAGGTCAGGGCCAGTTTGTCGAAGTTCCGATGTTCGAGAGTTTTACTCAGTTCATGCTGCTAGAACATCTTGCCGGGCTGACTTTCGATCCGCCCAACGCACCGGTCTGCTATTCCCGACAGATAGATCCGGACCGGCAGCCTTTCCCCACGGCAGACGGGGCCATCTCAATTGTACCGTACACAGTGCAGTCCTGGACCGTTGTTTTCGATGTTCTGGGGGATCCGGAGTTTCTGAAGCTGCCTGACTTCGAGACACCGGCCTTACAGTTCCGAAATCAGGCCCGGCTCTATCAGCGCACAGCCGAGATAACGCCCTCAAGAACCTCCGCAGAATGGGTCAGCCTGTTTACACAGGCACGCATCCCCTGCATGCCGGTCCGAGATATCGGTGACGTCCTTGCAGATCCTCACCTGCAGGCAACTGGCTTTTTTTCCCGTGAATTGCATCCCAGCGAGGGAGCGTATGTCAGGATGCGATCCCCGGTGATATATGACGGCTATCCCGCGCGGGCACCGCGCCCCGCCCCTTTGCCCGGTCAGCAGGGGGAAGAAATAAGAGAAGAGGTCCGTCGATTGTCCGATCCGGCGGAGCGCGACACCCCGGAATTCCGGTAACAACCGATCCGCCGTGAAAAAAGTCGGGCGCTGACCCGTGTGTCAGCGCC
>Ga0067045_1031846_pt1 | contig 11345 bp, 9 predicted proteins | sample TerdegcTABiofilm_FD_59184 | JGI IMG/M metagenome (GOLD analysis project Ga0067045, IMG submission 59184) | Combined Assembly of (Gp0054472, Gp0054536) Wastewater bioreactor microbial communities from Singapore -Terephthalate degrading...
CCCGCTGATCAGCAGGTCCAAGACGTCCTGATCCCCAACCTGCGGTCCCCCTTTCACCGTAACGCTGATCTCCACACCGCCGCCCACCGGCAGGCTCACCGAGTAGCCGCTGCCGGTGATCTGCGCGGTCCTGTCCTGCCCACCCACCTGGTACGCCGCTGTCCAGCCGGAAGGGGCAGGCGGCGCGGTGATGATAATCGTGTCGGCCACCTGCGCGTCATTCTCCGCTAGCACGACGAACTGATAGCGGTAGGCGGTGGTGTTCTCAACGGTCTGGTTCAGTCCGGTGTCGTTGTACACGCCGTCGCCGAGGAATGTGGCGGTCTGGGTGCTGTGCCGGACCAGCAGGTCAGGCTTGCGCTGCTCGCCCGGGTCCACGAGGATGCCGGTCTTGAAGGTGAGTGTCTCGGCTTGCGTCGACCAGACGCCAGACTTGCGCCCTTGCACGAACCAGGTGTAGGTGGTGTTGTTCTGGAGCTTGTTCAGGGGCGGACTCCACGAGGTGCGCGTGACGACCGCATTGGCGAGGTCCTGCCCTGAGCCTGATTTCCGCACAGTGACCTTGTAGTCGTCAGCTTCCGTGGCGGCCCATTTGAGCGAGGGCGACCCAGTGTGCGTCGAGCCGTCGGCGGGTGCGAGCAATTGGCAGGGCAGCGGGCTGGCCGTGTGCAGTGGGGTCCCTCCTGCCCAGACCCCGGCACTCATGCCCGAGCGGTCCCCATTGGGTTCCGTGAGCTTGCCGCACATGTAGTGCGCGTACCAGTCGCGCCACATCGGGACATTGCCGCCCGGATCGGGGAATCCGTGGGCGACGAGACTGTGAAGGTCCGGGACCTGATAGCCAAGATCACGGTACCAGCCTTCCAGCCCATGCAGCCACTCATGGAGCGGCGCTTCGCCCAGGAAGGACTCGTCCCATGCGGAGTCCTTGTTGTACCGGACCATGCCGTAGGTGATAGTCCGCCCGGCGAAGCTGATCGGGCCGATCCAACTCAGGCCCCAGTAAGACGGCGTCGGCGCCGTGCCCATATGCCCGAGGACCATGACCGAGTCATACTTGCCGGTGGGGACGTACTGCTGCAGTTCGGTGGCTACGTCGTCCTGGCTGATCCAGTAGTTCAGCACCCCACCCGGTTCCCATTTGGTGATTGTGGAAATCGGGCGGGCGATGCGATGCACCTCCACGCTGGCTTTCCCCAGGCCCTCGGACCACAGGTCCACGAGGTCCACGAAGGACGCGGCGGCGCGCTCGAATCGCTGCACTTGGGGCTCGGTGATAGAGCCCGTGTATGTCTGGGTGGCGCCCTGGGCGGTCTGGTAGCTGAAGTCGGAGTTGGGGTAGATGAGCACCAGCATCGACCAGGTGGCGCCCGCTGCTCGAGTGCCCACCGCGGCGGGTGCAACGGGTCTTGGGGGAATGAGTTCAGGCGGACGGACGAGCCCACCGAGGTCCAGCGGGGTTCCAGTTGTTTGAGCCAAAGCGAAGGTCGAAAGCAATACCAGCACTAGTACCGCACAAGCCCGGAGTACCGGGCGCGCCCCCAACTGTGCGTTCATCTCCAGCCTCCCAGCCCCTATTGTCGCCGTATCACAGCCAGCCACAGACCGTCCACATCACCGGGGTGCGGTCGTAGACCACCTGCAACTGCTTGTCGATATCACCCAGCGGATCGCACCCATAGCGTCGCTGGAACTCCTCGTGGAGGGCATTCTCAACGCTCGTGGTCTCTTTGAGCGGCAGGTCCAGCCAGACGTTGCCCTGCCAGGCGCTCTCGCGTATTGCGATCCACAGTTCCATGTCTTTCCGGGCGTTCTCGGGGCCATACACCAGCGGTTCGCCGTGGACGACGGCGCGGTACAGGCTCTCAAGGTATGTGGCCTTGGAGACCGCGTCGTCCTCCACGATGCCGTAACGCGCGTAGGGGTTCTCCCAGATCACCTCGGGGCTCGTACCGACCTTGACCGCCTCCAGCACCTTGCGGCCAGATCGTTCGCCGTAGACCCACTCGATCGGGTAGTGCCGCTCGCGGGCGCCTGCCCCGGCCTCGAAGTCGTCGGTGAGCTGCTGCAGTGTCTCCGGGTCATCCAGCACCAGCGCTTCACCGTAACGGTGGCCCTTCTCGCCGTCAATGACGCCGGCAACCGCGCCGATGAACCCCTTCGTCCCCTCAACATCCCACGCATGACGCCAGACTGGGCGCTTTGGGGGCATCTCGAAGATGCAGGTGAGGTGCCCGGCAAACCTGATGAGGCCACCGTCCCACATGGTCTCGGCCATGGGCTCGCCGCCATAGCTGATCATGTTGACCACGGGGACCCGGCCGTCCCAGCCCAGAACCCGCTGGGCCTCACAACCCGCGAGCTTGCGGATTGCCGAGAAGCCGTGGTACGCGCCGCAGGGGTATTTCAGGCGCATGTGGGTGGGCTCGCCGATCCAGCCGTCCGCCACCAGTCTCTGCTTGAGGCGCTCCCGGGGCCAGGTCCAGGTGTTCTCGGCGACTTCCATCAAGACCCCGTTCTCACGGCACTTCGCCACCATCGCGTCAGCCTGGGGTAGAGTAGTGGCGATGGGTATCTCGTTGAGAATGTGACAGCCGGCCTCGGCCGCGCGCATGCAGACGGCGTAGGTGGAGTCAGTGGGCGTGAGCCGCACCACCACGTCGGGCTTGCCCTTATCGAAGAGGTCGTCCAGATTCGTGTAGACCTCGCGGATGTTGTACTCCACCGCCGCGGCACGTGCATGGTCTTCGTTGATGTCCATGATCGCGCACTGGTCATACATGTCGTGGAGTTGGTTGATGACCTCGAAGAACCCGCTGGAACGCGCGCCGATGGTGGATCCGGCGCCGATGCAGGCGATACGCAGCTTGGACATGATCGATGTCCCTCCGTAGTTGGACCCCTGCGGTTACTGGCTCACGAGCCGCGCGTACTCTTCGGCCACTTCCAGGTCTTTCACCGCGTCTTCCGGGACTGACCGCGGACTATCTTCACCGCGGACGCAGTCCACGAAGTGCCGGGCCTGCTCCAGGAAGGGCCAGCGGGGCGGAATGCACGGGATCTCCTCGGACTGGATGTCCCCGCCGCGGAAAATGCGGACCTCTCCCCCACGCTGCCGAGCCATGGGCGAGGGGATGTCCAGCTCCACCTTGCCCTGTTGGAAGACCATGCGGTATGCTTCCTCCCAGCCGGTACGCAGGCCGTAGCCAGCCATCTCCAGCACAACTTCGACGCCGCTGGAACTGGTGCCGGCCAGCATGGAGCGGCCCGGCCCCACGTACTGCACCTGCCAGTCTTCCCCCAGCAGGCAGCGGATAAGGTTGACCTGATGGATGAAGTAGTTGATGAAACTGTTGTACTCGCGGCCGGTGAGTTCGTCCATCCAGGAGGGAAAGGGCTCGGGGGCGACGCCCTCGTACCCGGGCGCACCGTCTCCCGCGCTCAAGGGCGGCTCGATCTCGAACAGCCAGTCACCCGGGGGCATGCTAGCGCGCAGGTATTTCATGTGGCCCTGGGCTCCGGAGGCCTTCCAGTCGCTGATGACGTCCACCGCGCGCCGGGTGGCCGGGGCCGAACGCTTCATGTAGCCCACATAGTAGATGACGCCCTTGTCCCGGGCGAGCTTCGCCATGCGCCGGCCGGTATCGGGACTCATGCACATGGGCTTTTCAGTGAGTACATGCAGGCCTGCGTCCAGGATATCGGGAATGACCGAGGAATGCAGGCTGTAGGGCAGAACCGCCACCACGGCGTCAAGCTCCTCGTTCCGCAGCATCTCGCGGTGATCCGGGTAGGTGCGCGGGATCCCGTAGCGGGTCGCGACGAGTTGGGCGCTGTCCTGCCGGCCTTCGGCGAGCGCCACCACCTGGCAGCCAGGGATTGTCGTAAAGCAGTCTAGATGAGCCTTCTGTCCCATGAAGCCCGCGCCGACGAAACCGATGCGGATTGGATCGTTCATTGGGTCTCTCCTGTTGGCCGCGCTATGCGGGATGGCGCGTGCGCGCGGACTGCGCACGCTGGCGGCAGGCAGGCCAGATACTCTCCCGACCGGTCAGTGAGGGCCCCCCGGTGGGCGAAGCTCAGGCTGTCGCGAATCGACAGTTCGCCCCAACTGCGCGGATTCCTGCAGGCGACCGGTGGGTGGCCTGACATCGGCGCCTTCTTCGCGTTGACCCGTTAGCGGTGAAAATGCTACAGACGCTGCAGAGCAACCAAAGGGGAGTGACAATGACATCGCGCGAACGCATATTGGCGAGCCTTGCGCATCAGCCGGTGGATCGGGTGCCGCTGGCCGAGATGTGGATCGATCCTGTAGTGGTGAGAGCGCTGGCGGAAGACGCGGTGGACTCCAACGACCTCGTGGCCCATCTGGGGCTGGACATGGTGACCGTGCCGACCATGGTCTATGGCCCCGATGAGGTGGACTGGGTCGATCGTGATCAAGGACTGTTCCGGGACAAATGGGGCGCCCTGCAGCACCTGACCCGGGAGGCCATGGCAGTTCCCGCAACACCTGCGCTGATCGAATCGGAGAAGGACCTTGCGTCCTACACACCGCCCGATCCGAAGGAATCTCCGGTCATCGAGAAGGTCCGTCAGTTGCGGGAGCAGTTCCCGGACAAGGCGGTGGCGGTGGTGGGTGAATCCGGCTGGGCGCCGGCAGTGTATCTGCGCGGCGGCCTGGAGAACCTCTTCCTGGACCTGGCCCTGCGGCCGCAGTTCGCGAAGGAACTCATGGGCATCGGAGCGCGGTACTATGCGGAGCTGTTCCCTCTGTGCATCGCCGCGGGCGCCGACGCTGTCTTCCTGGGTGACGACTACTCCGACAACACCGGCCCCATGATGTCGCCAGCCATGTTCGAGGAGATTGTCCTGCCCCACGACGCCATGGTCGTTTCCACCATCAAGCAGGCGGGCGCCTACTGCATCAAGCACACCGACGGTGACATCCGCAAGATCATGGACCAGCTCGTGAACACTGGTCTGGACGGCCTTGGGCCGCTGCAGGACGTGCCCGGAATGGAATTGGACGGGGTCCTGAACCGCTACCCCGGCAGGATCACGGTGATGGGCAACATCGACGTGGACTTGCTCGCTCGGGGGAGCGTAGACGACGTGCTGGCGGCCACGAAGCGGCTGCTGCGGGAGGTGTCCAGCGTCGGCTCGCACATCATGTCCTCGGGCAATACCATCGCTTCATGCGTGAAGCCGGAGAACTACCTGGCGATGGTGCGGACCACACAAGAGTTTGGCGTGTACCCGATTTCGGCGCCATGAGCGCATGCCGCTCATACTCCCGGAGGTGCTCCCGTGGCCTATCCCGGTGTTGTCTCCGACCTGCATACGTGCGCACAATTGGGCGTCCCCTCGCGCGTGCCAGTCTTTGCGCTGGGGGAGGAGTTCGACGTCGAGCTTTACGGCGTGGACTACCGGGAGTACATCCTGAGCGCCGAGAAGATGGTCGAGTGCCAGATCCAGGCAGTCCAGCGCTTCGATTATGACTGGATCCTCCTGCACCCCGATGACTACATCGAGTTTGAGCCCCTGGGTGTCGAGACGAAAGGCGACGCACGCATCCCGCCGGCCGCCGTCAACCAGCTTCCCGCGACCCGCGCGACCCTCTCCGGGCTGCGAATCCCACGGAATGCGGGCCGGATGCCCGCGCACCTGGAGGCCCTCGACGGTATCAAGCGCGCCCACGGTGACTCGCTGGTTGTCTCCGGGCGTTGCGCCGCGCCTTTCAGCGCAACCACGCTCCTGTACGGAATCAGCGATGGCCTCATGCTCCTGTACGATGACCCCCGGCTATTCCGCGATACCTGCGAGTTCTTCGTGGACTTGATGAGCGAGTGGGGGCAGGCGCAGATCAGAGCCGGCGCGGATTGCATCTGGCTGGGCGACTGCGTGGCCTCCTCGGGGTTCAGTTCACCACAGCAGTACGCGGACTATGCCGTCGAGCCCGCCTTCCGGGTTCAGGAGGCGATCAAGGCGGCGGGCGGCGAAGTCATCTACCACGCGGGCGATCGCTCGCTGCCCCACCTAGAGATCGGAGCGGAGTACTTCGACATCATCAACGTCGGGGAAGGCATTGACATCGCCGAAGTGAAGGCGGCCATCGGGAGCAAGGTCTGCCTGTCCGGCAATGCGCACCCCATCAGGCTGATGAACTGCGACAGTCTTGAGGAAGTCGCGCGCGAGACCCGGCGCATTGTGGAAGCAGGCAAGCCCGGCGGCGGGTATATCTTCAACACAGGCGAAGGCGTGCCCCGGCAGGTGAAGCCGGAAGTCATCAGGACGATGATCCAGACCGCCAAGACGTACGGGGTCTACTGACGGCAACATGAACCGCGCTTCAGTACTCCAGGCGCGGCCAGTCGGCGGGAACATCGCCGAAATCCGGTATCTCCAGCAGTTGCCCCTCGCGCTTCGCGGACTCGTGCGCCACGAGTCCCGGCACCATGTACCGAGCGGCCTGCCAGATGTTGTTCGGCGGCGCGGACCGGGTCACACAGGCGCGGATGAAATCATCCACGAGGAACTGGTGCGAGCCATTGTGACCGTTGGGTAGGCCGATGAACTCCGCTGGCAGGCGGGCGAGATCATGCACCCGCGAGGCTCCGCTGTGGGTGCCGTCAGCCGACGTGACCTTGCTCATCTCTCCGGTCACTTCCGATGCAGGGACACCGCTGCAGGCGAGCAGCTCCCGCAGGTCCACGGTGGCGGAACGGTCCTTCGTGACCCAGACCTGCCCGTCTACCTGCTCTTCATAGGACCCGAGGGTGCCGTACATGCTCATGCCCACCGTCCCCGGATGTCCGACGCGCCGGAACTCGTTGATACGGCACGCGCTGCCGTCAGACATGCGGAAGAGCGCGGACTCATTGCTGAAAACGTTACCCCAGATATTCACGTCGGGGTCGTAAATGTGCGGGTCCTCTACATCGGGAATGCCCTGGCAGGAGACATGGGTCATATAGGCGCCGGTGACAGAGATGATGAGGCTGGTGGAGTGGGTGGGGTAGTACATCGGCGGCCCGCCTGCGGTCTCCAGCCAGCGTTCGCCGCCGCGCCACTTCGCCACATCGTACAGGCCATGGTCCCAGTCGTGGAGGTACTCTCCCTCGGCGTAGACGATGCGCCCAAAATCGCCGGCTTCGAACCGCTTGCGACAGTAGATGGCGCACGGGTAGTAATAGCTGGTCTCGCCGATCATGTAAACCAGCCCGGTCTGCTCCACCATGGTGACCAGGGCTTCGAGCTCCTCCATGCTGTGCGCCGCGGGCACGGCGGAGTACACATGCTTGCCCGCTTCCAGCGCCTGCACGGCCTGGGGCGCATGGAGCCAGTGCTGAGTGATGATGGCGATGGCATCCACGTCGGTGTCGCACAGGTCGTCCAGGGATGGGCAGGTGTCAGGGATGTCGAACTCCGCGGACCGCGCCGCCAGCTTCTCGGCGTCCAGATCGCAGAGGATGACCTGTTCCACGGCCGGGTGAGCTTTGAACAGGGGGATGAAACACCGGGCGAATGCGCCCACGCCACAGATGCCTACTCGCAGGGCCATATCGGTCACTGCCAAGGGAAAGGATGCGGTTCGCCACGACAAGTCCGACCGGACACTATTCACCGAGTACTCGCTGGTCTCCTTCAGGACAGTGCAGGAAGGTGCGACCGTACCTTGCGCGGAAACTGCCTGCGCACTACCCTTGACAGGGCGAACTCTCCCCGAAAGCGTCACTGCGTCCATGGCCGTTGACCTGCATGTTCATTCCACCTGTTCCGACGGCACCCTCACCCCTGTTCAGGTGGTGCGTGCGGCCGCGTCCAAGGGCCTGTCCGCCCTTGCGCTGGCAGATCACGACACCGTGGCCGGGGTGCTGCCTGCGCTGCGCATCGCGGCCAGACACGGGCTGGACCTGTTCCCGGCGGTGGAAGTCAGCGCGCAGCATGGCCGGCAGGAACTGCACATCCTCGGGTTTCTCATCGACCTGGACGAACCGGAACTTGCCGGGGCGTTGGTGCGAGTGCGCGAGGGGCGAGAAGACCGCCTGGAGCGGATCGTCAGCCGCCTCAACAGCCTGGACGTGCCGATCACGCTGGAGCAGGTGAGGGAGATCGCGGGCGAGGGCAGCGTCGGCAGGCCCCACGTGGCAGCCGCGCTGGTAAGGATGGGAGCCGTCTCCTCACCGCAGCAGGCATTCCAGCTCTACCTGCGCCGCGGCCGCCCCGCGTACGTGGACCGGTACCGTCTGGGCGTTGAGGACGCCATCCGTCTCATCCGCAATGCCGGCGGGTTGCCGGTCCTGGCTCATCCGGGGCTGGGCTGCCCGGACGGGGTTATCCGCCACCTAGTCACCCTAGGACTGGGGGGGCTCGAGGCGTACCACGTGGACCACCGAGCCGCACAGACCCAGCACTACCTGCGCATGGCCGAGTCGATGGACCTTATCGTCACCGGCGGCTCGGATTCCCACGGTCCGGAAGGCCCCGCTCCAGTGGAAATCGGGCAGGTCTACGTGCCTGATTCGTGTGCCGATGCTGTGCGGGACTGGGGCAGAGCGAACGGTCGCTGGCCTCTGCCACCCCTTCCCGATACGGAGGAAGAAGAACCGTGAAGAAGATCGTCTGTTTCGGCGATTCCGTGACCCAGGGGGTGCCCCACTGCCATCTGGGTGACACCTTCGTCAAGGTGCTGGAGCGCCGTTTGAGCCAGCGCAGGAACCAGCAAGAGCGGGTGCTCTGCATCAACTCCGGCGTGGGCGGCGAGAACACCGCGGAGGGTCTGGCGCGCATCCAGCCCGCGGTGCTCGACCATTCACCGGACCTTGTGGTGGTCGAGTTCGGGCTGAACGACATCCGTTATGAACCGGAGAAGCGCATCCTGCCCGATGCCTTCTGCGCGAACCTGCGCAGGATCCACGACCAGATCCGCGAAGCCGGCGCGAGGGTGGTCTTCACCACCCCGAACCCCATCATAAATGCCTACCACCTGTACTCCATGGGCACCGACTTCTACGACCCCTGGGGCGGGTGCAATGGGGCTGTGGAGGAGTACGCGGGGCTTGTGAGGCAGGTGGCTGCTGAACTGGGCGCGCCGCTATGCGATGTGTACCAGGCTTTCATTAACCGCGCCATCGACTTCGAGTTCGAAAGCGCCTGCCCGGATTACACGGACCTGCGCTGTCTCGGCGGGTATATCAGCATGGCCGACGGCGTACACCCCACCGCGCCGGGGCAGGAACTGATTGCGCTGGAGCTCTACCGCGTGATTGTCGTGGGAGGTCTGCTGGAGAGACAAGGCCAATGAGCGGTGAAACAGGCGAGACGCCTGCGCCATGCGGGGCGAATGAGAGATGGTGTCGGTCGGCAGGCGAGACCCGTGATTACCGCACCGAGACCTCGAGACCCTCGGAATCGAAGATCACATTGACGGACGCCCGCATGTTGCCCGGATCGCGCACGAACTGCAGGTACTGGGCCATACGCTCGGCACAGTTCACGCTGTTATGGGCCAGCGCAATGCTCCCGGCGGGCATGCGATCCAGGCCACTCTGGAGGATCTCCAGATAGATGCCCTTTCCCTGTTCGGGCGGCCCGTCGGCGTCCAGGTAGAGCACGTCAATGTTGTCGGGGAACTCATGAACAATGTCACGGGCGTCGGCCGCGACGACCCGAGCGACACCGGTGGGGTCAATGCGCCGCACGTTACGCTCCGCGCGCTCGGCCTCATCGGGCTTGATCTCGACGCCGATCAGGGCGTCGGCGGTGTAACACGCGCCTGGCCCCACACCCGCGCCGGCGTTGGAGATGAAAGTATTCCCGCAGAAGACCCCGGCGGCGATCATGTTGCGGGGTTGGCGGATGGCATTGATGGCGTACAGGAGCCGCTGCATCCGGGGTGTGATGGCGGTCCAGGGAATCTCGAACCGTTCCGCGACCGTCTTGCGGTGGGCCAGGAACCGGTCGTGGGGATAGCGCGTATGAGGCAGGATGCCGGCGTCCACAAGGCACTCCAAGGCCCCGTCAACAACGCTGATTTCGACCTCCGGGGGCTCCACGGTCTCGTGCGGGTTCTTGTAGTCCATCTTGTAAGTGTTCCAGTCGTCGGTGCGGTATTCAGTGGGCATGTGCGGTCCCCGTGCTCGCGGAATTCATGACAGGTCAGGCAGGCAATGCGCCGCGTGGGGCAAGGACACCTCCCCCCCGCGCACACTTCATCCAGAGCGTGAGGATATACGAGCGTGCAGACAATGAAGATCGGCATCATCGGGTGTGGCAACATCAGCAATGCGTACTTCAGCGCGCGGGACCGTTTCCCGATTCTTGAGATCGCGGCATGCGCCGATCTGGACATGGACCGCGCCAGAGCAAAGGCTGCCGAGTGGAACATCCCGGTGGCGTGCACCGTGGACGAGCTGCTGGCAATGGACGAGATCGAGATCGTGGTCAATCTCACGATCCCCCATGCCCACGCCGAGATCGCCCTGGCCACCCTCGAAGCCGGCAAGCATGCCTACAGCGAGAAGCCTTTCGCGGTGTACAGACAGGACGGGCGGCGGGTTCTCGATCTCGCCCGGGAAAGGGGCCTGCTGGTGGGTTGCGCGCCCGACACCTTCCTCGGCGGCGGGAACCAGACCGCACGGAAAGCGCTGGATGACGGGATCATCGGCGAACCGGTGGCCGCCAGCGCCCACATGATGTGCCACGGGCACGAGAGCTGGCACCCGGACCCCGAGTTCTACTACAAGCCAGGCGGCGGTCCGATGCTGGACATGGGGCCATACTACTTGACCGCTCTGGTGAATCTGCTTGGTCCCGTGGGAAGACTGGCCGGTTCGGCCACGGTGACCTTCCCGCAGCGCACCATCGGCAGCGAGCCGAAGCGGGGCACGGTGATAGACGTCGAAGTCCCCACCCATGTGAACGGCATCATGCAGTTCGCCGGCGGGGCAATCGGGACCATCACGACTAGCTTCGACGTCTGGGCGGCCAGCCACCCGGCGATTGAGATCTACGGCACAGAGGGCACCATGCAGGTGCCGGACCCCAACAGCTTCGGCGGCGCCGTCCGGGTGCGGCGACCGAGCGATGAGGGTTGGGTAGAGCTTCCACTCAGCCACGGGTACACGGAGCAGAACCGGGGGATCGGCGTAGCGGATATGGCATACGCGCTAAGGTCCGGACGGACGCATCGCGTGAGCGGCGACCTGGCCTACCATGTACTGGACGTCATGCTCTCCTTCGCCGACTCTTGGGAGACAGGCAAGTGGTTGGAACTCGAGAGCACCTGCCCGCGCCCGGCCATGCTGCCGGTGGGTCTGCAGCCGGGACAACTGGACGACTGA
>Ga0067045_1031852_pt1 | contig 11340 bp, 8 predicted proteins | sample TerdegcTABiofilm_FD_59184 | JGI IMG/M metagenome (GOLD analysis project Ga0067045, IMG submission 59184) | Combined Assembly of (Gp0054472, Gp0054536) Wastewater bioreactor microbial communities from Singapore -Terephthalate degrading...
GATCGAGGCTACCGAAGCGGATCGACCCCTCGCCGGCGCCCTTCTTGTTCGCCTTGATCTTCACCGAGGCCCCGATGGCGTCCGAGATCTCCTCCTCGAGCCGCAGCAGGTCGCGGTCCGGCTGGGGCGCAGGCTTCTTCTGCCGCGGGTTCAGCAACTGCTGGACCAGACGCTCGGTGTCACGCACCGACAGCTGCTTGGCCGCGACCTGGTTGGCGAGCTGGATCTGGCTCGCGCCATCCAGCGGCAGCAGGGCACGAGCGTGGCCCATGTCGATGTCGCCCGCCATCAGCAGCTCCTGCACCGGTTTGGCGAGGTTGAGCAGGCGCAGCAGGTTGGACGCGGCAGGGCGCGAACGGCCGACGGCGTCGGCGGCCTGCTGGTGGGTCATCTCGAACTCGTCGATCAGGCGCTGGATGCCGCTGGCTTCCTCGAGCGGGTTCAGGTCTTCGCGCTGGATGTTCTCGATCAGCGACATCGCCAGCGCGGCTTCATCCGGGATGTCGCGCACCAGGCAGGGCACCTCGGCCAGGCCGGCGATCTGCGACGCGCGCCAGCGGCGCTCACCCGCAATGATCTCGTAGGCGTCGTCGCCCACCGGGCGCACCATGATCGGCTGCATGATGCCTTGCGCCTTTATCGAGGCGGCAAGCTCCTCGAGCGAGCCCGGGTCCATGCGGGTGCGCGGCTGGTACTTGCCCGGCTGCAGCGCGATTGTGGGCAGCATCTGCAGTTCGCCCTTCTCGGCTTCGTCTTCCTGGTTGGCGGCCAGCAGCGCATCGAGTCCGCGGCCGAGGCCCTTGAGTCTGGGTTTGTTCATGGTCTTGTCCGGATTCAGAAGGTCTTGGCGCGCTCGATCATCTCGTGGGCAAAGGCCATGTAGGCCTGGGCGCCCTTCGCGGCCTTGTCGAACACCACGCCCGGGATGCCGTGGCTCGGCGCCTCGGCCAGGCGCACGTTGCGCGGCACGATGGCACGGAACACCTTGTCGCCGAAATGGCCCTCGAGTTGCGCCGAGACCTGTTGCTGCAGAGTCACGCGCGGGTCGAACATCACGCGCAGCAGGCCGATGATCTTGAGGTCGCGATTGAGGTTGGCGTGCACCTTCTTGATGGTGTTCACCAGGTCGGACAGCCCCTCGAGCGCGTAATACTCGCACTGCATCGGGATGATGACGCCGTTGGCGCAGCACAGGCCGTTGAGCGTCAGCATCGACAGCGAGGGCGGGCAGTCGATGAGGACGAAGTCGTAGTCGGCATCGAAGGCGGCCAGCGCATTGCGCAGACGCTTCTCGCGCTGGTCGAGGTTCACCAGTTCGACCTCGGCGCCGGCCAGGTCGCGGTTGGCGGGCAGTACGTCATAGCCGCCGGTCGGCGAGGTGACGCGCACCCCGGCCAGATCGACCAGACCGACCAGCAAGTGGTAGATCGAACTCTTCAGGCTGCGCTTGTCGATGCCGCTGCCCATCGTCGCATTGCCCTGCGGATCGAGATCGATCAGCAGCGTGCGCTGCCCGGCCTGCTGCAGCGCAGCGGCGAGGTTGACGCAGGTGGTGGTCTTGCCCACCCCGCCCTTCTGGTTGGCAACGCAGAAAATCTTGGCCATGGTCGAATCAGGCTATTCCATTTGCAGGGACCGCGCGCATCGCGCGAAACCCGGAGTGTACTTCAATGCGGCGGCGCATCAGCCGGAGTGACGCACATCATCACCCCCGCGCAGTGTCACGCGCGACGGATGACGAGCAGATGACGCTCCGCGTCCAGCCCCGGCACGGTCAGCGCATGGGTCTCCGTCACGGTCCAGCCTGCGGGCAAGGCAGCAACCTCGTCGGCCGGATTGACGCCCTTCATCGCGTACAGCGCGCCACCCTCCGCAACGAGGTGGCCGGACAGGTTCACGAAGTCCGCCAGGCTGGAGAAGGCACGCGAGATCACGCCGTCGGCCGCGCCGCCGGGCAGGAACTCGGCCTGCACCTGCTCGACGCGTTTGTTGAGGACGCCGAAGTTGCCCAGGCCAAGCTCGATCTTCGCCTGCTGCTGAAAGCTCGCCTTCTTGCCCACGGTCTCGATCGAGGTGACGATCAGCCCGGGATGCACGATGGCCAGCACCACGCCAGGCAGCCCCCCACCGGAGCCGATGTCGGCCAGCCTGTTCACTGCGCCCAGATGCGGCAGCACCGCCAGCGAGTCGAGCAGGTGGTGGGTGATCACCTCCTGCGGATTGCGGATCGCGGTGAGGTTGTAGACCTTGTTCCACTTCAGCAGCAGTTCGCCGAAGGCGAGCAGGCGATCTACGGTTTCCTGCGGCAGGGCGAGGCCGAGCGCGGCAATGCCCTCGGCCAGTTGGCCCTCGTAGGCTTGCAGGCGTCCGCTCATGCCGCCGGCCTCCGCACCTCTTCATCGCTCGCTGCACCACCGGCCCGGGCCGCCAGGTCGCGGCGCTTGAGCCACACGAGCAGCAACGAGATGGCCGCCGGGGTAACACCCTGGATGCGGCCGGCCTGGCCGACGGTTTCGGGTTTATGCAGGTTTAACTTCTGCTGCACTTCCTTGGACAGGCCGCGCACCTGCGCGTAGTCCAGATCAACCGGCAGGCGGGTGGCCTCGGCCTGCGCCTGCTTGGCGACTTCCTCCTGCTGGCGGTCGATGTAGCCCTGGTACTTGGCAGCGATCTCGATCTGCTCGATGACCTGCGCATCGGTCTCGCGTTCTTCCGGCGCGCCAGGCAGGCTCATCAGCGATGCGTAGCTGGTCTCGGGCCGGCGCAGCAGCTCGAAGTAGCGCTGCTCGCGCTCGAGCGCCTTGCCGAGCACGCGCTGCTGGTCGTCGGCGGGAATCGCCTCGGGTCGCGCCCACGCGGCCTTCAACTGCGCGGTGCCGCGCTCGATCGCCTCGCGCTTGGCGCAGAAGGCGGCCCAGCGTTCGTCATCAACCAGGCCCAGCTCACGGCCCTTCTCGGTCAGACGCAGGTCGGCGTTGTCCTCGCGCAGGGAGAGGCGGTACTCGGCGCGCGAGGTGAACATGCGGTAGGGCTCGGACACGCCACGGGTGATCAGGTCGTCCACCAGCACGCCGAGGTAGGCCTCGTCGCGGCGCGGGCACCAGGGTTCGCGGCCTTGCACCTGCAGTGCGGCGTTGGCGCCGGCCAGCAGGCCTTGCGCGGCGGCCTCCTCGTAGCCGGTGGTGCCGTTGATCTGGCCAGCGAAGTACAACCCGCCGATCGACTTCGTCTCCAGGCTGGACTTGAGGTTGCGCGGGTCGAAGTAGTCGTACTCGATCGCGTAGCCGGGGCGCAGGATGTGGGCGTTCTCCAGGCCGCGGATGCTGCGCACGATCTCGAGCTGCACGTCGAAGGGCAGCGAGGTGGAGATCCCGTTGGGGTAGACCTCGTGCGTTTCCAGCCCTTCGGGCTCGAGGAAGATGTTGTGGCTGTCCTTGTCGGCGAAGCGGTGGATCTTGTCCTCGATCGACGGGCAGTAGCGCGGCCCGACGCCCTCGATCACGCCGGAATACATCGGCGAGCGGTCGAGGTTGGCGCGGATCACGTCGTGGGTGCGTTCGTTGGTGCTGGTCATCCAGCACGGCAGCTGGCGCGGATGCTGTTCGGCTCGGCCCAGGAAGCTGAACACCGGCACCGGATCGTCGCCCGGCTGGATGCTCATCACCGAGAAGTCGATGGTGCGCGCGTCGAGCCGCGGCGGCGTGCCGGTCTTCAGCCGGCCCTGCGGCAGCTTGAGTTCCTTCAGGCGCGCGCCGAGCGAGATCGCCGGCGGATCGCCCGCGCGCCCGGCGGAATAGTGTTGCATCCCGACGTGCACCAGTCCGTTGAGGAAGGTGCCCGCGGTCAGCACCACCGCCTGCGCCTCGAAGCGCAGGCCGATCTGGGTGACCACGCCGGTGACGCGGTCGCCGACCACGGTGAGGTCATCCACCGCCTGCTGGAACAGCCACAGCTTGGGCTGGTTCTCCAGCCGGCGCCGGATCGCCGCCTTGTACAGCACGCGGTCGGCCTGGGCGCGGGTGGCACGCACCGCTGGCCCCTTGGAAGCATTGAGGATGCGGAACTGGATGCCGCCCTCGTCGGTGGCTGCCGCCATCGCGCCGCCGAGCGCATCGACCTCCTTGACCAGATGGCCCTTGCCGATGCCGCCGATCGAGGGGTTGCAGCTCATCGCGCCGAGCGTCTCGATGTTGTGGGTGAGCAGCAGCGTGGCCGCGCCCATGCGCGCCGCGGCGAGCGCGGCCTCGGTCCCGGCGTGACCGCCGCCGACCACGATGACATCGAAACGGGTGGGATAGAGCATGGCGCGCTCCGTGCTGCAATGCGTGAACAAGGGGCGGGATTCTACGCGTTCGACACCCGGCCGACTAGTGCCCGGCCCCGATGTTTCACGGAATTTCACATTTCAAACAGTGGTTTATGCGCTTCATTCCGTTGCCGCCGCAGCGCTGCGGCGGCAACGGCCGATCAGCGCTTCTGCGCCGCCAGCATGCGCTGCACCGCCTCGAGGTGCTCCGGCTCGTTGTGGCACATGCCCTGGAAGGCGGCGCACAGGTCGAGGAAGTCCTTCAGCTCGGTGCGCTGCGCCATCTTCATCAGGCGCTTGGTGAGGCGCAGGGCCTTGGGCGGCTGGGTAGCGAAACGGGCGGCCATGGCCTGGGCGCGCGGCAGCAGCTCTTCGGGCTCGACCACCTCGAGCACGATGCCCAGCGTCTTTGCTTCCTCGGCGCCGACGATGCGGCCGGACAGCGTCAGCTCGAAAGCCTGCTGGTAACCGATCAGGCGCTGCATGAACCAGGCACCGCCGTCGCCGGGGATGATGCCGAGGTTGAGGAAGGTCTCGCCGAACTTCGCCCTGGTCGAGGCGATGCGGATGTCGGCCATGTTGGCGAGGTCGAAACCGGCGCCGATCGCCGGGCCATTGACCGCGGCGATGATCGGCACCTCCACCGCCTGCAGCGCCAGCGGGATGCGCTGGATGCCGCGGCGGTAGCGGGTGGCGACCTCGGCCACGTCGCCGGCGAAGTCGCCGCCGCGTTCAGCCATGTCCTTGACGTTGCCGCCGGAGGAGAAGGCCGCACCGGCGCCGGTCATCACCAGCACCGAAACGTCATCGCAGCGGTTCACCCAGTCGGCCACGGTGCAGATGTCGTCGATCAGCGCAGAGCCGGTCAGCGCGTTGCGCAGGTCGTCGCGGTTGAAGGTCAGCGTGGCGACGCGCTCATCGAGTGTCAGCACGGCGTCGGTGAGGCGAGGCAGGGAAGGGTTCATCGGGCAGTCTCCTAGACGCTCATCATGGCGCGGTTGATGATGATGCGCGCATCGACAACGGCCAGGCCGTCGGGGTACGCGATCACCGGGTTCAGGTCGAGCTCGGACAACTGCGGGTAGGCGCTGACGATGCTCGACACCTTCAGCAGCAGCTCGACCAGCGCGGCCTTGTCCACCGCGGCCTCGCCACGCACACCGGCGAGGATCTTGCGGCCCTTCAACTGATCGACCATGGCCTCGGCATCGAAGCGCGACAACGGGATGGCGCGGAAGGCGACGTCTTCCAGGATCTCGACGAAGATGCCGCCCAGGCCGAACATCAGCACCGGCCCGAAGATCGGGTCGCGCACCACGCCGACGATGACCTCGGCGCCCTTGCGCGCCATCGGCGTCACCAGCACGCCGCGGATGTCGGCATTGGCATCGTAGGCCCGGCAGCTCGTCATGATCTGATCGAAGGCCGTGCGCAGCGCCGCCTCGCCGACCAGGTTGAGCTTCACCCCGCCCGCGTCCGACTTGTGCAGGATGTCCTTGGAGACCACCTTCATCGCCACCGGCTGCTCGCCGAACTGCGCCGCCGCGGCCGCCAGCTCGTCCGCGCTGTGGGCGACGAACTCCTCCGCCACCGCCACACCATGCGCGCGCAACAGGCTCTTGGCCTCGAATTCGTACAGGTCGCGGCCTTCGTTCTGGGCGCGGGCGAACATCGCCAGCATGTCCTCGCGCGGCGCCACGCTCTCCTGCAGCGGCAGGCCGTGCTGGCGCTGCAGGTAGAGCCCGCGCTCGGCCAGGGCCTGCAGCACCTTCACCGCGTGCTCGATCGACGAATACACCGGCAGCCCGGCCTCGTGCAGGCGACGCAGCGCCGGCGGCTTGACCGGCGCGTACAGGCTGTAGATGACCAGCGGCTTGCCGCAGCGGCGGGCGAGTTCGATCATCGCCTCGGCTGCGCGCATCTCGCCGCCCAGCAGGGACTCGGCGAAGCGCGTGTGGTAGCCGCCGAACATGCCGACGAGAAAGACCGCATCGACGTTGTCGTCCTCGGCCACGATCTCCATGCAGCGCGCCAGCACCTCGGGATCGGCATCGGACGTGCCGGCGACGTCGATCGGGTTGGCGAGCGACGCCTGCGCGAACAGGATGTCCGCCAGGCGCTTGCGGGTCGCTTCCGACAGGGTCGCCAGTTCCAGCCCGGCGTCGGACAGGCGGTCAGAGGTGATCGTGGCCTGCCCGCCGCCGTCGGCGATCACCGCCACGCGCTTGCCGCGCGCCTGCTGCATCAGGGCCAGACCTTCGGCCACCGGCAGGATCTGGTCGGAATGGCGCACGACACTGACCCCGACCTGCTTCAACACATCGACCGTCATCTCGTAGCTGCCGGCCAGTGCGCCGGTATGCGAGCTGGCGGCCTTCTTGCCCATCTCGGTGGCGCCCGACTTGTAGACCACCACCGGCTTCACCGGCGTGATCTCGCGCGCCGCCTGCAGGAAGCGCTGGCCGTCGCGGAAGCCCTCGACGTACAGCGTGGCGACACGGGTGTTCTCTTCCTCGCCGAGGTAGCGCAGGTAGTCGTTGAAGCCGATGTCGGTCTGGTTGCCCGGGCCGACATAGGTCGAGAAACCGACGTGGCCGTTGTTTTCCGCCTCCAGCACCAGCGCGAGCAGCATGTTGCCCGACTGCGAGATGAAGCCGATGTCGCCCGGCTTGACGTTGCGCAGGTCGAGCAGGTTCACGTTCTTGTGCAGGTTGAACATGCCCGAGGTGTTGGGGCCGATGATGCGCACACCGCCGGCGCGCGCGGCGTCCAGCACCTGCTGCTCGAGCCTTGCCCCCTCGGGACCGGTCTCGCGGAAGCCGCTGGCGAGGATCACCGCGCCCTTCACGCCCTTGCGCCCGCACTCGGCCATCAGGCCGGGCAGGGTCGCCGCCGGCGTGCAGATCAGCGCCAGGTCGACCGGACCCGGGATGTCGTCGAGCGAGGCGTAGGTCGGCACGCCGAGGATCTCGGACACCTTCGGGTTGAGCGGGTAGATCCTGCCCCGGTAGTTGCCCTTGATGAGGCCGACCATCGCCTTGTAGCCGCGCTTGGTGGGGTCGGCGGAGGCGCCGATGATGGCGATCGAATCGGGTGCGAGGAAGTCGTGCAGCGGGCTCTTGTGGATGGCTGGTGTGGATTCGGTGCTGCCTGAAGTCATGTCATTCCCCCTTGAAGACCGGTGCGCGCTTCTCGGCGAACGCGTCGACGCCTTCCTGCCAGTCGCGTGTGGTGCCGACGAACATCATGCCTTCCAGTTCGGCCGTCAGGCAGGCATCCAGCGTGCGCTCGGCCGACAGGTTGAGCTGCCTCTTCGCCAGCCCCATCGAGAACGGCGCCTTGCCCGCCACCTTGCGCGCGAATTCGCGCGCGGCATCGACGAAGCCCTCGTCGGCGAACACGCGGTTGGCCAGCCCGATGCGCACCGCCTCGTCGCCCTTGATCCGTTCGCCGAGAAAGACCAGCTCGCGCGCCTTGGCCAGCCCCACGAGGCGCGGCAGCAGCCAGGTCACGCCGCCGCCTAGGAAGTTGCCGATCGACACCTCGGGCAGGCCGATCTGCGCGCTCTCGGCCATCAGCACGAAATCGGAAGCGATCGCGATCTCCGCCCCGGCCCCCAGCGCGTAACCATTCACCGCAGCGATCACCGGCTTGTCCAGGTGCAGCAGGCGGTGGCAGACGTCCTGTTCGCCCTTCAGGTACTGGCGACGGTCGAAGGCGGTGCGCCCGGCCTTGTGCTCCTTGAGGTCGGCACCGACGCAGAAGGCGCGGCCTTCGCCGCTGATCAGCACGACGCGCGCATCGCGCTCGGCCTCGGCGCGGGTGAGCGCATCGTTGAGTTCGTCGTACAACTGCTGGGTGACTGCGTTCAGACGCTGCGGACGGTTCAGCCGGATCTCGGCAATGCCGTCGCGCAGCTCGTACAGGATGGTTTCGTAATTCATCGCGACTCCCCGGGGGAATTGTTCTTCGGGCCAAAGCAAGGCAGACGGCAAGGGTAGCGCGTTGCGCGCGCAGGCTCATCCGTACCGACCGCGATGCGCGCCCGCCAAAGCACGAGACGGCGGGAGCCTGTGGCCCGCCGCCGTCCCGATACAGTGCATGCGGCCCGCTCCGCAGACCGCATCCGGCGGGCTTACATCCAGCCCTTCTCCTTGTAGTACCTCACCGCGCCGTCGTGCAGCGGCGCCGACAGGCCTTCCTTGATCATCTGCTGCGGATCGAGGTTGGCGAAGGCCGGGTGCAGCTTCTTGAACTCCTCGAAGTTGTCGAACACCGCCTTCACCATGGTGTAGACCACTTCATCCGAGACCCGCGTCGAGCTGACGAAGGTCGCGACCACGCCGAACGTGTTTGTCGGCTCGGGGTTGTTCGCATACAGGCCGCCGGGCACGGTGGCGTGCGCGAAGTAGGGATACTGCGCGATCAGCTTCTCGACGCCCTCGCCGGTCAGCGGCACCAGCTTGGCGCCGCAAGTCGTGGTCGGATCCTGGATATTCGCCGCCGGGTGGCCGACCGTATAGGCGAAGCCGTCGATCTTGTTATCGCAAAGCGCCGCGCCATGCTCATCCGGCTTGAGCTCCGAGGCGAGCGAGAAATCGCGCGTGCTCATTCCCAGCGCGGGCAGCAGCATTTCCATCGTCGCGCGCTGACCCGAGCCCGGGTTGCCGACGTTGAAGCGCTTGCCCTTGAAGTCCTCCATCTTCGTCGCGCCGGTTTCCTTGCGCGCGAGGATGGTCAGCGGCTCCGGATGCAGCGCGAAAACCGCGCGCAATTCGCCAACCGGACCCGCGTCCTTGAACTGGGCCTCGCCCTTCACCGCATTGAACTGCACATCCGACTGCGCGACGCCGAAGTCGAGTTCGCCGGCCTTGATCGTGTTGACGTTGTAGACCGAGCCCCCGGTGCTCTCCACCGAACAGCGCATCCCGTGCTGGGCACGGTCCTTGTTCACCAGGCGACAGATCGCGCCGCCGGCCGCGTAATACACGCCGGTGACGCCCCCGGTGCCGATGGTGACGAACTGCTGCTGCGCCTGGACCGGTGTGGCACCCAGGGTGCCGATCATGGCGACCGTTGCCGCCAGCGCGGTGAGTTTCTTCTTCATGGCTCCTCCTTTGGAATGGGTCTATACCGACCTCAGAAGGACCATAGCGCGCTACAAACGTTCGTACAAATGTAAATTCACTTCTGCGCCGGCATGCGGAACTGCCACCAGGGCAGCACGCGACTCATCGACAGCACTTCGCCGCATCGCATCGGCTCATAGCCGGGCAGGGCGGCCAGCCGGCGCTGCCATTCCGCAGTGCGTAGCAATGCGAGCAGCGCCTGGGTGGCAGGTTGCTCCAGACTGCTCTTGAGGCAGGCCAGGAAGTAGTTCTCCTCCACGACCGGCACGAAATCCAGCCCGCGCGCGTTCGCGCTGGCCTCGATACCGAAACCGGCGTCCGCCGCGCCGGTCGCCACCGCGTGCGCCACCGCCGCATGCGACTGCTCGGTCCGGTCGTGGCCACGGATCGCACCGGGCGCGATGCCGGCGTCGGCAAGCAGCTCGTCGAACAGCACCCGCGTGCCCGTGCCCAGCGCGCGGTTGACGAAACGGACATCCGGGTCGGCGAGATCGTGCAGTGAACGCAGGCCGAGCGGGTTGTCGGGCGCCACGATCAGACCCTGCGTGCGGCGCGCGAAACCGATCAGCTTGTGCCGTCCCGGCCGCAACAGCGGCTTGTAGGTGCGCTGCGACAACGAGCCACGTGCGGGCTCGATGCGGGTGTGGAAGCCTGCCATCTCGCAACGCCCCTCGTTGAGCGCACGGATCGCATCGACGCTGCCGGTGAAGCGGATATCCAGATGCAGGCGCTGGCCGCGCGCCTGCTCGCTGAGCGCGGCAAGCGCCTCGTCGTGACTGGCGTAGAAAGTCAGCACGTGCGCCGAGTCGTCGAAGGCCACCGCGAAGGCGCGCTCCAGATCGGCCCGCAGCGCCTCGATCTGCGGCAGCAGCCGCGCCTGCGCCTGACGCTCGGCCCACAGCAGCTTGGCGCCGAAATCGGTCAGCCGCGCCGCCTGGCCCTTCTCCCACAGGATCAGCGGCTGGCCGAACTCCGTATCCCAGCGCTTGAGCTCACCCCACACGTGGCGATACGAGAGACCGAGCTGGCGCGCCGCGGCCGAGATCGAGCCCTGGTCGTTGACGGCCTGCAGCAGGTCGAGCAGGGGATTGCGCACCAGCGCCGGCGCAGCGTCCGCACCCAGGGTGTAGTTGAGGCTGATCCTATGCATTTCTCTTCATATTGATGATGTGGAGCCGCCTGCCTAGATTCTGCGCCATCGCATTGCGCATCGGCCGCGTGCGACACCCCGCCCAGAAGTCCCGAGGAGACACCCCACATGAAGCCTTCCATCCTGTCGCAGGCCCGTAAACATCTGGCCGGCATCGCGGCCACGACCGCCCTGGCCCTGTTGCCGCTGGCGGCCCAGGCGCAATCCATCGTCGTCGCCTCGACCACCTCGACCGAACAATCCGGCCTCTTCGGCCACATTCTGCCGCAGTTCAAGCAAGCCACCGGCATTGACGTGAAGGTCGTCGCGCTCGGCACCGGCCAGGCGCTGGACGTCGGCCGCCGTGGCGATGCCGACGTCGTATTCGTGCATGACGCCGCAGCGGAGCAGAAATTCGTCGACGAGGGCCACGGCATCGAGCACCGCAAGGTCATGTACAACGACTTCGTGCTGGTCGGCCCCAAGGACGATCCGGCCGGCACCCGCGGCAAGGACATCACCGCTGCCCTGCAGAAGCTGGCGGCCAGCAATGGCAATTTCGTGTCGCGCGGCGACAAGAGCGGCACGCACGCCGCCGAGTTGCGCTACTGGAAGGCCGCCGGCGTGGACAACAAGGGCACGGGCTACAAGGAATGCGGCTGCGGCATGGGTCCGGCGCTCAACATGGCGGCGTCCTCCGCTGCCTACGTGCTCGCCGACCGCGGCACCTGGCTCAGCTTCAAGAACCGCGCCGATCTCGCGGTGCTGGTCGAGGG
>Ga0067045_1031851_pt1 | contig 11339 bp, 10 predicted proteins | sample TerdegcTABiofilm_FD_59184 | JGI IMG/M metagenome (GOLD analysis project Ga0067045, IMG submission 59184) | Combined Assembly of (Gp0054472, Gp0054536) Wastewater bioreactor microbial communities from Singapore -Terephthalate degrading...
GGGTGCCAATTTCCTTGGTGGCGTTGTCAACGGCGTTCTTCACTTCGACGAAATCGGCTTCGCAAACAGTGTCAAAAGAAGGCATGTGTAATTCCTATCAGTATCAGAGCGGTGAACAGCCACAGTGCGCCGGGCCGTGAAGTGCTGCTTGCCAGCAGCGGAGCAGGCGCAGTGCGACAATTGGGTGGATGTTAGTCGAGAAAAATGTTCCCCTGCAGCATTGCAACACCTTTGGCATTGCCGCGCGCGCCGAAACACTGGTGCGCATTCGTAGCCAGGACGATATCCGCCAGTTCCTCGCCGACCCGCTATGGGGCCGGCAGCCTGTGTTTGTCCTTGGCGGTGGCAGCAATGTGGTGCTGACGGGCGATGTGGCCCCCGTGGTGCTCAAGATGGAAATCATGGGCATGCGGCTGCTGCACGAAACCGACAGGGACTGGATTGTCGAGATCGGCGCAGGCGAGCGCTGGCACGATATGGTGGCATGGACGCTGGCCCAGGGCTATACAGGTCTTGAGAACATGGCGCTGATTCCAGGCACGGTCGGCGCGGCCCCGGTGCAGAACATCGGGGCCTATGGGATTGAGTTGCAGGATCGCTTCGATTCCCTGGATGCCATCGATCTGGTGACCGGCGAGCAGTTCAGCCTCAATGCTGCGCAATGTGCCTTCGGTTACCGTGACTCGGTGTTCAAGCATGCACCAGCCCAGCCCAAGTACTGGCCCGTGGCCGGCTCGGCGGCCGTTCCGCGCGGTCTGGGTCTCAAGGGGCGGGCGGTGATCACCCGCGTGCGCCTGGCGCTGCCCAAGAGCTGGAAGCCGGATCTGGGCTATCTCGATCTGCAGCGCAAGCAGGCCGAAAAAGGCATAGAGCAGCCGACTGCGCAGCAGGTCTTTGAATGGGTCTGCGAGATCCGCCGTGCCAAGCTGCCGGACCCAGAAGTCACCGGCAATGCAGGCAGCTTCTTCAAGAACCCCACGGTGACTACCGAGCAGTGCGCGGACATCATCGCGCGCGAGCCCAAGATTGTTCACTACCCCATGGATGACGGCTCCATCAAGCTGGCGGCCGGCTGGCTGATCGATGCCTGCGGCTGGAAGGGCAAGACCATGGGGCGCGCAGGCGTCTATGACAAGCAGGCGCTGGTGCTGGTCAACCGCGGTGACCGCCACAGCATAGACGCCAGCGTGACCGGCGGTGAGGTGATGACGCTCGCCGGGGCCATCCAGACCAGTGTCTACGAGCGCTTCGGGATTCGCCTGGAACCCGAGCCGGTGGTGATCTGAACTTGCGAGAGCCCACAAAAAATGGAGCCCAAGGGCTCCATTTTTGAGAGCGGCAACGGCTTACTTCCAGAATGCCGGACGCAGCAAGATACCGGAGATGCGGTAGGGGGCCTTGGGCTCGACCGCCAGCTCCATGGGCACGAAGCCCTTGGTGCAGCTCAGCAGCACGCTGGTGGCCAGAGGCGTGGAGCTTTCCATGCGACCGACCGTCTGGCAACTGCCTACGCCGGTGCGCACCGAGTCCAGGGCTTTCTGCACGGTGTCGATGGGAGAGTTCTTGAGGAACTCCTCGTTGAAATTGCTGGCGGCCAGCTTGGACTTGCCGTCCATGGCCGCCACTACAGCTTGCAGGCGTTTGCGCAAGGCTGCGTCAGCGGCAGCTGCATCCACATTGGCAGGGGCTGCCTGGGCTGCAGGTGCAGCCTGCGGTGCGGCGGCCTTGGCTGCATCGGCTGCTGCGGCATCGGGCTGGGCCTGAGCTGCAGTCATGAAGCCGGCAGCAGCCAGCAGGGCGGTCAGACAAACAGCATTGCGTGTTTTGGTGGAGATCATTCCGTTGAGCCTTTCGTCAAACAACGAAAGGCACTGTAAACCTTCTGCAAGCTTTATTTCGCCAGACAGCAAGCTGTTTTTGTGAATGAATGGCAAAGACCTGGTGCAGGCTGTGACGGTGGTGCGACTTTGTTGCAGCGCAGACAAGCTTGTTTGTCAGGGTTACTGCTTGCCGGGACGGCTTGCGCACTGCCTAAAATCTGTTGCACTGCAATAGCTCAATTGACGACGGGGCAGACCCCCAGAACATAAAGGACTTGCAATGCAAGAAAGCAAAGAGGGCAAAGACGGTGATGTCCAGGCGGGGAAGCAGCGAATCATCAAGAAGTACCCCAACCGTCGTCTGTACGACACCAATACCTCTTCATACATCACGCTGGCCGAAGTCAAGCAACTGGTCATGGACAGCGAGCCGGTGGTCATCAGGGATGCCAAGACCAATGAAGACCTGACGCGCTCCATTCTGTTGCAGATCATTCTGGAGGAGGAGGCCGGTGGGGCACCCATGTTCTCCGAAGCGATGCTGGCCAACATCATCCGCTTCTATGGCCACGCCATGCAGGGCTTCATGGGAAGCTATATCGAAAAGAACGTGCAGATGTTCACGGACTTCCAGAGCAAGCTGGCGGGCCAGTCCCAGGGCGCGAATCCCGAAGCCTGGAAGCAGTTCATGAGCATGCAGCCTCAGGCCATGCAGGGTTTGATGGGCAGCTATATGGAGCAGTCCCAGAACATGTTCACCCAGATGCAGGAGCAGATGCAAAAGCAGACAGAGCAGATGCTGGGTGTGTTCGGCATCAAGCGCTGAACGTTCAAATACTGTTCCAGAGCGGGCCAGCGGCCCGCTTTTTTTATGGTCGCTACGCTGGCCTGCCTGCGCTAGTCCCAATTGACGATGCCCTTGATTGTCTCCGGCCGAACAATGATTTCGTTGCTTCGCAATTGCGAGCCAGCTAGGAAGAACAACGACAAGAGAAGTTCAATGACAGGTAGATGCATGGCAATGCATCCAAGGAGACTAGGCATGAAGTTAGGAGTGGGGCCCCGTTCGCTGGCGGTCCTGGCCGCAGGCGCGTTGTTGGCGGGGGCTGTCTGGGCCAGGGCAACGCCCGATGAACTGGCCAGGTTGGGCAAGTCGTTGACATGCACGGGCGGAGAAAAAGCGGGCACGGCCAGTGGCGTGCCGGAGTTCACCGGGAAATGGCTGGGCACGCCACCCGGCATTCAATACAACCCGCATGCGGGCCAGCATCCGGTGGACCCTTATGCCAGTGAAAAGCCTTTGTTCACCATCACGGCAGAGAATCTGGCCCAGTACGCCGAGCGCCTTGCTGGAGGCCAGAAGGCCATGTTTGCCAAATACCCCAGGACCTATCGCATCCCGGTCTATCAAGGGCACCGCGACTTCCGCTTCTCGGATGCCGTCTGCGCGGCTGCCAGGAAGAACGCCCAGGAGGCCGTGATGAATGCCGACGGCCAGGGCACCACGGGGGCGGTCAAGGGCGCGCTGCCCTTTCCGTTTCCCCGCAGTGGTCTGGAGCTGGCCTTCAACAACCTGCTGCCATCACGTGCCTTTACCGAACATACGCTGCGTGACAATGCCAATGTGCTGGCCGATGGCAGCATCGTCTGGGGCCGGGCCGACAACCGCGCTTTCAGCCAGGTCAACGATCCGGCCAATGCCGGGCAGCCACTGAGTAGCCCCATGTCCCAGGGCATGAATGCGGTCAGGCTGCCCGAGCGTGAGAAGGGCGGCGTCAGCGTGGTGTCCGAGCCGGTGGAGTTCGGCAAGGAAAAGCGCCTGGGCTGGAGTTATGACCCCGGCACGCGCCGGGTTCGCCAGATTCCCGAATACGGTTTCGATCAGCCTCTGTCGGGCACCGGTGGCAAGCTGACCATTGACTCCGACCGCCTGTTCAACGGCTCGCCCGAGCGCTACCACTGGAAGTCGCTGGGCAAGAAGGAAGTCTATGTGCCGGCCAATGCCTACAAGATTCACGGCAGCAGCGTGAAGTATGCAGACCTGCTCAAACCCGGCCATGAAAACCCCGACTACATGCGCTACGAGCTGCGCCGTGTCTGGGTGCTGGAGGCTTCACTCAAGGACGGCTATCGCCACATGTTCGGCAAGCGCGTGCTGTTCCTTGACGAGGATACCGGTCAGGCACTGATGAGCGATTACTACGATGCCCGTGGTCAGCTGTGGCTGCAGGCGGTGGTCAACCATTACTACGCCTTCGACGCCAGAATCTGGCATGCGGGCACCAGCTTCTATCACGACCTGAACTCCGGCGGCTATGTGGCCTACAACCTGTTCCAGGAGCGCCCCCAGGGCCCTGTGTTGAACAAGGGCAATATGACCGCAGCCATGTTTACGCCCGAGGCGGCGCGTAACGCCGGCAACTGAAGAACATGAATCCGGCAAACAGCCTGGGGTGCACATTGGTGTGGCTGCGGGCTGTTTGCCGGCCAGGCTGGGAGGCGCTTGCGCCTCCTTTTTTGTGTGGCAGTGGCAATGCCCTGTTCAGGGCCGAGAAAAAATCACGAGGAGACAGAGGATGACAAATCGTTTGCAGGGCAAGGTGGCCCTGGTCACTGGTGGCGCCAGCGGCGTGGGGCTGGAAGTGGTGAAGCTGCTTCTTGCCGAAGGTGCCAAGGTCGCATTCAGCGATATCAATGAAGCGGCAGGTCTGCAACTGGCGGCGGAGCTGGGCAAGCACGCCATGTTCGTCCGCCATGATGTGAGCAGCGAGACGGACTGGAAGCTTGTGATGGCGGCGGTGCAGCAGTGTCTGGGCAGGCTCGATGTGCTGGTCAACAACGCCGGCATCCTGCTGCCGGGCGACATGGAAACCGGGCGTCTGGAGGATTTCAGCCGCCTGCTCAGGATCAACACCGAGTCGGTCTTCATCGGCTGCCAGCAGGGCATTGCGGCGATGAAGCAGGCCGGCGGCTCCATCATCAACATGGCTTCGGTATCGAGCTGGCTGCCCGTGGAGCAATATGCGGGCTACAGCGCCAGCAAGGCGGCCGTGTCCGCGCTGACGCGCGCTGCTGCGCTGAACTGCCGCAAGCAAGGCTATGCGATTCGCGTCAACTCCATCCACCCCGATGGCATCTATACGCCGATGATGCAGGCTTCACTGCCCAAGGGCGTGAGCCAGGAAATGGTCTTGCATGATCCCGAGCGCAATCGCGCCGGACGTGCCTATATGCCCGAGCGCATTGCACAGCTGGTGCTGTTTCTGGCCAGCGACGCGTCCAGCGTCATGAGCGGCAGCGAACTGCATGCCGATAACTCGATTCTGGGCATGGGGCTGTAGATGAGGGCTTGAATCCGGCAGACCGTCACGAAGGCCTTGAATCATTTCAAGGCCTTCGTCGTTTTGCTGAGTAGGATGACGGCACTGAACAGCAGACAGGCGCGCGTTCAACGTTCCAATTCGCTCGAGCTTTGAGAAGGTGTTTCATGAAACTGGGCTACACAATCGTCTATGTCCCCGATGTCCCGGCATCTCTGGACTTCTTTACCCGCGCATTCGGCATGCAGCGGCGTTTTCTGCATGAATCCGGAACCTACGGCGAGCTCGAGACCGGGCAGACGACGCTGGCATTTGCCGCCCATGAGCTGGGTGGGCTGAATTTTCCGGGAGGCCATGTCGAAGCGCACAGCTCTGCCAAGCCATTGGGCTTTGAAATCGCGCTGGTCACGGAAGATGTCGAGCAGGCCCATCGAAACGCGCTGAGCGCCGGCGCTGCCGAGATGGCAGCACCGACAGCCAAGCCCTGGGGGCAGGTGGTGTCCTATCTGCGTTGCCCCGATGGCTGTGTGGTGGAGCTCTGTACGCCCATGAATGCCTGAGCCAAAGAGGTGGTTGGCCGTCGCCGGCCAATCCTGGTGCTCAGCCCCAACCGCAACCGCAACCGCAGCGAGCCGGGGAGCAGGAAAGATTTTGCGGGCCGGCAGGCGGCCCGGTGCCTGCAGTCAAGCGCGAGCTGCATCGGAAACCGTCTCCGGTTTGAGGCGGGTCGATATGTTTTTGATAGCTGGAAGCGCTTTGTCGATAAGGCATCGCTTCTATATACTCGCCTCTTTTTTTGCGAACAGGAGACGCAATGCTTGCGAGATGGTCTGGTGCTTTGGTTCTCTCGGCTTGGCTCTCGTTCTGGGGTTGTGCCCAGGCCCAGCCCAGCGATGCGGTCAACGCCGCAAAGACCGGCGATGTCGCGGCACAGTACGAGCTGGGAAAGGCCTATCTTTACGGCAAGGGCGTGGAAAAGAATGCCGACGATGCCTTGCGCTGGCTGAGGCTGGCCGCCGATCAGCAGCATGCGCCGTCCCAGTATCTGCTGGGCCTGGTCTATGTGCTGGGTGCCGAAGGCGTGAAGAAAGATCCTGAGGCAGGCCTGGCACGCATTCATCAGGCTGCAAACGCTGGCAATCTTGATGCGCAGAACCTGCTGGGAACTATCTATCTAAGAGGCGAAGCGGTTGAGCGGAATGCAGCAACAGGTGTCGCATGGCTGGAGCGCGCCGCGCAACAGGGCTCTGCGACAGCACAAAATAGTCTGGGCTTTGTCTACCGCAAAGGCGAGCTGCTCGCCCAGGATCTGCAGGTCTCGTTTCGCTGGTATCTGATGGCGGCGCAGCAAGCCGATGTGCTCGCGCAGTTCACGGTGGCCGAGATGTACTACCTTGGCGAAGGCGTTGAGAAGAACCATGCCGAAGCCGCGAAATGGCTGACCCCGCTGGCAGACAAAGGCGTGCAAAAAGCCCAATTGCTGCTGGGGAAGATTTGCTTCGAAGGCCAGGGTGTGGCCCCCGACTACAAGCGAGCCGTGCTGCTCCTGCATGCTGTAGCCATCCGTGGCTCGGGCGAGGCGTACTATGAACTGGGCCGCCTGTTTGAGCAGGGCGAGGGCGAGTATCGCAACGATAAGGAAGCGATCGCCTATTACACCCAGGCACTGAAGTACCAGCATGCGGCCGCCGCCGAGCGCCTGCAGCAGCTTTCTGCGGCATCCGTCGAAGCCGGTTCGTTTGCGCAGTCCATGGAGTACATGGAAAACCTGAACTCGGCGCTCAAAGGCAATGTGCTGGCCCAGTACAACGTCGGCGTCTTCCAGTACCTGGGCAAGGGTTTCGACAAGCCCAACTACGCCGAGGCTGCCAAATGGTTCGCCATGGCAGCCGAGCAAGGCTATGCCAAGGCCCAGTACAACCTGGGCACTCTGTACGAGAATGGCGATGGTGTGCACAGGAGCCTGGCCCAGGCGCTCAAGTGGTACCGTCTGGCCGCCGAGCAGCAGGATGCGCCGGCCCAATATGCCTTGGGCACCTTGTACCGGGATGGTCAGGGTGTGAAAAAGAACGCCAGGCTCGCGCGTGAATGGTTGCAGCGCGCTGCCGCCCAAGGCCATGCACCGGCAAAAAAGGCCTTGGCACAGCTCTGAGCCGACAAGCGGGGCCGTTTCGCGGGCCCCGGCTTGCCAGCGCGAGCACGGCTAGGCCGGCTCCGAGATCTCGATGAGGTTCAGGTCGGGGTCACGCACATAGATGGAGCGGATTTTCGATGTGGCACCGGTGCGCATCACGGGACCTTCGGCAATCGGAACCGACAACTGCTGGAGGCGCATGATGACTTTGTCCAGCGGCACCGAGGCCAGAAAGCACAGATCCAGGGCACCGGGCACAGGAGTGTGGGCCTTGGGTTCGAACTCGCGCCCCTTCACATGCAGATTGATCTTCTGCTGGCCGAAGACAAAGGCCTTGCGCTCCACGGGCGGGTTGCCGCCGATGAAGGACTCCAGTCGCATGCCCAGGACTTCGGTGTAGAAGTGTATGCATTGGGCTTCGTTGGCCGTGGTGAGTACCAGGTGGTCGAGGTGGCTGATCATGACAAGGCTGCTCTCTGATTGTGAAAACGAGTGTGAGGGCACGCGAGCTCGCGTTGCAGGGGAACGGCATGAGCATGGTGCAGTTGCAGGCAGGCATTGCCGTCAAGGCTGCAGTCCGGGTCGATTCTGTCAGGCTGTCGCCGGCCCGTCCTGGCGCATGACGCCCTGCAAAAAAGCCTGCTCTGCGAGCTGCGCCAGCGGCGCGCGGGGGATGCGACCACGGCGCTCGCCGTCTATGAGGGCGATCACGGTTCCCAGCCAGAGCTCGGTCAATGTTGCCGCGCTGAAATCGATGCGGAACACGCCTTCCTGCTGGCCGCGCAGGAAGAAAGCGTCGACCTTGGGCTCCCAGATCGCATTTTCCTCCATGGGCTTTTCGACCTCGTTCCAGTAATAGGTCAGAAACAGCGTGAATTCGCGGTGTTCGAGATGCTTGGCATTGAGGCGCTTGAGGGCCTCGAGCACCGGGCCTTCCTCGATGCGGGCTTCGTCCAGTGCGTCGTCCAGCGTGCGCAGGCTTTGCTCCAGCAGGCGCTTGATCAGCAGATCGCGCGTGGGGCAGAAACGGTAGAGCGTGGCCTTGCTGATGCCAATGGCCTTGGCCAGCTCCTGCAAGGTGGCGCGTGGGTGGTTGACCAGGGCCAGGGCCAATGGGGGGAGGATTGCTGTGTTGTCGTGGGGGGCTGTTGTCATTCGTAGCTCCGGTTGGGGCGGATACGGATGAACCTATTTTGATTCAATCAGCGAGTCTAAAAGCAAGAGCTGGCAACTTTACACATCAGCAAAATATCAAGAATCAATATAGGCCTTAATGAATCAAATTTGATTCAAAAAACTTTTTCATGCATCATGCGCGTCTTTCAAGATTTGACAAGACTCAAAAGCCATGAAGACGAAAAGCCAGAATGTGCGTGCCTGGCCGGCCCTGGCCGCATTGGCGGCCGCAATGATGTTGAGCGGTTGCATCCAGTCGGAAGCGGGTGGTCAGCCCCAGGAGCTGCCGCAGGTGGATGTGGTGACCGTCAAGCCCAGGGCGCTGAGCCTCAGCGCTGAACTGCCCGGGCGGATCGAGCCTGTGCGCGTGGCCGAGGTGCGTGCGCGTGTGCCGGGTATTGTGCTGAGCCGCCATTTCAAGGAGGGCGCCGATGTGAAGGCTGGCGAGGTGCTGTTCAGCATCGACCCGGCGCCGCTGCGCGCTGCGCTGTCGCGGGCCCGGGGCGAGCTGGCGCGAGCCGAGGCTGCGCTGTCGGAAGCGCAGTCTGTGGTGCGCCGCTACGAACCGCTGGTGGCGCAGGAGGCTGTGAGCCGCCAGGATTTCGACAGCGCCAAGGCTACGCTGCACAGTGCCATGGCCACGCGTCAATCGGCCCAGGCCGAAGTGGAGGCGGCACGCCTGAACCTGGAGTATGCGACGGTGAAAGCTCCGATCGCCGGCCGCATCGGCCGTGCCCTGGTGACCGAAGGTGCCCTGGTTGGCCAGGGGGAAGCGACAGCGATGGCGGTGATCCAGCAGTTGGACCCCGTCTACGCCGATTTTCGCCAGCCTGCCGCGCTGGCCACGCGCTGGCGTGCCCAGCAACTGCAGGGCCAGTCGCCACGCAGCACTCTGGTGACGCTGGTGGCTGACGGCCTGGATCAGAAACGCCAGGGACGGATGCTGTTCTCGGATGTGACGGTGGATCGCGGTACCGGCCAGCTGGCGCTGCGCGGTGAGTTCCCCAACCAGGATGGCTTGCTGCTGCCCGGCATGTATGTGCGCGTGACCTTGGGCCTGGGCGAGGATCCTGCGGCCATTCTCGTGCCTCAGCGCGCGGTGCAGCGCGGCGCCGACGGATTGGCCCATGTGCTGGTGCTCGACGAGCAGAACATGGTGCAGTCCCAGAAGGTGAGAACCGGTGCCATGTACGGCTCCGATTGGCATATCACCGAGGGCCTCAAGGAAAACGCCAGGGTGGTGGTCGGAGGCCTTGCGGCAGCCGTGCCCGGCACCAAGGTGCAGATCCGAGCGGCCGCTGCAGCTGAAGCTGGAGTCGTCAAAGACTCTGAAGCTACTTCAAAAAAATGAGCAATATGCGCTGATTCTGAAGGCGCTGAATGCCAAAAAAGACAAGCCTTATTCAAGGATAGATGATGTCCCGGTTTTTTATTGATCGCCCCAAGCTGGCCTGGGTGGTTGCGATCTTCATCCTGCTGGCCGGCCTGCTGGCGATCCCGGCCTTGCCTGTGGCGCAGTTTCCCAATGTGGCGCCACCGCAGATCTCCATCTCGGCAACCTATCCGGGGGCATCAGCCACCACGGTGATGGAGTCGGTGACCAGCGTCATCGAGGAGGAACTCAACGGCACCAAGGGTCTGCTGTACTTCGACTCGTCCAGCGGCGCCACGGGCCTGGCCGAAATCACGGCCACCTTTGCGCCGGGCACCGATCCCGCACTGGCCCAGGTCGAGGTGCAGAACCGTATCAAGAAGGCCGAGGCCAGGCTGCCCGCCTCGGTGATGCAGATGGGCTTGCAGGTCGAACAGGCCAGCGCCAACTTCCTGCTGATCTATTCGCTGACCTACAAGGGCGACGACAGCGGCAAGAACGAGGTCCGCCTCTCCGACTATGCGGTGCGCAACATCAACAACGAGATCCGCCGCGTGCCCGGTGTGGGCAAGGTGCAGTACTTCGGCGCCGATGTCGCCATGCGGGTCTGGGTCGATCCGCAGAAGCTGCTGGGCTACGGCCTGTCGGTGGCGGACGTGAACGCGGCCATTGCCGCGCAGAACGCCCAGGTGCCGGCAGGCAGCTTCGGCAGCCAGCCCGGATCGTCCGAGCAGGAGCTCAGCGCCACGATTGCCGTCAAGGGCACGCTGAGTTCGCCCGAGGAGTTCGGCCAGATCGTGCTGCAGGCCAGGGACGACGGCTCGGCCGTGCACCTGGCCGATGTGGCGCGTCTCGAAGTCGGCCAGCTCGATTACAGCTTTGCCTCGCGCGAGGACGGCCACAAAGGAGTGGCGGCCGCCGTGCAACTGGCACCTGGTGCCAATGCGATGCAGACCGCCAAGGCGGTCAAGGCGAGGCTAGCCGAGCTGTCGCAGAACTTCCCGGACGATATTCAGTACGCCGTGCCCTACGACACCTCACGCTTTGTCGAAGTCGCCATCGGCAAGGTGATCCAGACCCTGGTCGAGGCCGTGGTGCTGGTGTTCCTGGTGATGTGGCTGTTCCTGCAGAACCTGCGCTATACGCTGATTCCCACCATCGTGGTTCCGGTGTGTCTGGCCGGCACCCTGGCGGTGATGTATGCGCTGGGCTTCTCGGTCAATATGATGACCATGTTCGGCATGGTGCTGGCCATCGGCATCCTGGTCGACGATGCCATCGTGGTGGTGGAGAACGTGGAGCGTCTCATGGCCGAGGAGGGCCTCACGCCGCTGGCCGCCACCGTGAAGGCCATGCAGCAGGTCTCGGGGGCCATCGTCGGCATCACGCTGGTGCTGGTGGCCGTGTTCCTGCCCCTGGCCTTCATGAGCGGCTCGGTGGGCGTGATCTACCGTCAGTTCTCGCTGTCGCTGGCGGTCTCCATCCTGTTCTCGGGCCTGCTGGCGCTGACATTCACG
>Ga0067045_1031854_pt1 | contig 11339 bp, 8 predicted proteins | sample TerdegcTABiofilm_FD_59184 | JGI IMG/M metagenome (GOLD analysis project Ga0067045, IMG submission 59184) | Combined Assembly of (Gp0054472, Gp0054536) Wastewater bioreactor microbial communities from Singapore -Terephthalate degrading...
TACAAGGTTGCCGCTGGTATCCAAACCGTGTTTCAATCCACGCGCCCGCGTGGGGCGCGACCTTAAACGCCTGCAATGCAAGCGGCGAGAGGACTGGTTTCAATCCACGCGCCCGCGTGGGGCGCGACGGGCATAGAGCGCCAGCGCAAACATTGACTCCGCTTGTTTCAATCCACGCGCCCGCGTGGGGCGCGACGTATGCCGTTGATCCGGTTATGATAGATGGTGACTGTTTCAATCCACGCGCCCGCGTGGGGCGCGACCACCGTCCGGCATCTTGGTGCGCTTGGTGAGCCAGTTTCAATCCACGCGCCCGCGTGGGGCGCGACATTTTCCATTACCTCCCGCGGCGCGCAGGACGTTGTTTCAATCCACGCGCCCGCGTGGGGCGCGACCCGGCGCAGGCAATACCGCGGTCGAAGCAAAAGTGTTTCAATCCACGCGCCCGCGTGGGGCGCGACCCTTCATTGGTGAGCAAGTTCTCATCGGGATAATGTTTCAATCCACGCGCCCGCGTGGGGCGCGACCGAGAAGGCATATTTGGTAGCAAAATTGGCCGAAGTTTCAATCCACGCGCCCGCGTGGGGCGCGACCCTTGACGGGCACAATATCCATCGCCAGCCCTGATGTTTCAATCCACGCGCCCGCGTGGGGCGCGACAAGCCCAGTAATCGATAGGCTTCCCGTCCATGTTGTTTCAATCCACGCGCCCGCGTGGGGCGCGACTCTGTAAGATTTTTGAATTGAAGGGGTTTATCATGTTTCAATCCACGCGCCCGCGTGGGGCGCGACCGTTGACGCAATCGACGCAATCTCTGAAGACTTGCGTTTCAATCCACGCGCCCGCGTGGGGCGCGACCTTCCGTCATAAAATTTCGTTGTTCGTCGACAATGTGTTTCAATCCACGCGCCCGCGTGGGGCGCGACGTACAACGTGTAGTTGATTTACGTGATATCATTCCCGTTTCAATCCACGCGCCCGCGTGGGGCGCGACTTGACGGGCACAATATCCATCGCCAGCCCTGATGTTTCAATCCACGCGCCCGCGTGGGGCGCGACATCCGAAGTAATAGTCGTTAATAACCAGATTTCGCGTTTCAATCCACGCGCCCGCGTGGGGCGCGACGTCCCGCCCGCGATGAGCGCTCCAAGCGCCTCGAGTTTCAATCCACGCGCCCGCGTGGGGCGCGACCGTGTGCAGGGACAGCCCATGTCCCCGATGAGGTGTTTCAATCCACGCGCCCGCGTGGGGCGCGACTATACTACTACTATATATAGACAAGATAAAAAATTACAAGAACATAAAAGCGAACTAGATTGAATCTGTGCTCGATATTGTATATTTCCCCATCCCTTGTTTGTAAAAGACCTTATAAAGTAAAGAAATATAGAAAATGCGAAGGGTTCAGTGTTTTATGTTCCATCCAGGTTCGCACAATAGTCTATCTGGATGATTTCGTTTATTTTAAGAAAAACAAAGAAATATTCAGCCAATTGCAAAACTCGGTCAGTTTTAAAATGACTTAGCGGCTTCGCAACTCAATGGCTCCTCGCGGTTCTTGAAAACCGCTGTAAAATGTACTCAATTTAAAGATAAGCTTTAAAAATGCATCTGCATATTGAAAGAGCTTCATAGTAACCTAAATTATCAAAGGCTCGTCAAAGTCCAATGATGGCTTCGCGCCGACGTGTTCAACTCGATGTTTCCAGTTTGCACCCAGAAAATAATACCGCAAGCTGTCATTTTCTTTATCGATGATGTTTTCAAGATCCGCGCGTAACTGAACCCATTGAGCCGGATCAACTATACATTCAAAGACTGAAAATTGCACTCGCTGTCCATGATTGCTCAAGGTTTTTGCTACACGCCGAAGTCTCCGGGCTCCGCCTTGATTCGTAACATTCACATCATAGCTCACAAGTACCATCATAATTGCTATCTCCAAAAGAACGGGGGATATCCGTCAATATCACCGCGAATGAATCGAGCCATCAAATTCGCCTGAATAAAGAAGAGCAAGCCGATTTGAACGGTTTCTTCTATATATGGATGATAAATTTCTTCCTGCTTCCTTTTTTGATACTCGATGAGAACTGTTTTTCTGGTTTCATCATCCATGGTTACGGCGCCGCTTGAAGCTCGAGAAAATCCTTTTGGGTTCACTTGCCTTCGATTGATCAAAGAGAGTACCAGTCTGTCTGCAATGACCGGCCGAAATTCCTCCATTATATCAAGAGCAAGGCTTGGTCTGCCCGGTCTGTCCTTGTGCAGAAAACCCACCGCAGGATCAAGGCCGACTGTTTCGAGCGCTGATCGTATGTCATGTACCAGAAGGGTATAGATGAATGAGAGCAGGGCATTGACGGGATCGAGCGGAGGACGCCGATTCCTGTCATTGAAAATAAAACTTTCCTTCTGGTCAACAATCAAGTGATTGAAGACGCCAAAGTATTCAGCCGCGGCCATTCCTTCGATTCCACGGATCGAGTCAGTATTCGGTACGGATTCAATCTGGCCTATAAGCCTTTCAATGGATGAGGAAGCCATTTTTATAGAAAGTACATCTATTTTTTCACCATGATCTCGTGTGGCACGGTGTAAAATCAAGCGGCAATTTGCGCATTTGGCAGTAACGATATTGGATGATATTGCACGACATGATTCTTCAGCATCAGCTATTCGGTACTGATTTCTTCTCAAGAGGACATTGCCGCTTATCGGGCCATGGACTGATGCGAGAAAACGACCATATTCTGTAAGGAAGCTTATGCTAACACCTCGTTCAGCGCAGAAACCAAGCAGTGCGGGAGAACAGAGAACATTTCCGAAGCATATGATACTGCTGATCATGTGAATAGGAACCTGGAGAATTTTTTGCTGTTCTTGTTCGATGGCAACTGTTTCACCATCTCGATGCAGGTATGCACCTTGTGTGGTTACATATAAAGTATTCAGCAGTTTTTTCATGCATTGCACTCCGATTCTATCGCTCTGAGCTGAGTTCGAATAAATTTTCTTACACTTTTCGATGTGCTCCCGGTACTTGATGGCATACAATGTTCGAAGAGAGAACATGTAGTACATTTTTTCTTTTCAAAGATGGCTACAGGTGTTTCGCCCTTTAGTATGAGTTCGCGAGCCCTTTCAGCCAGTTGGACAACTTTTTTTCTCAATGCCTGATCCAATTCGACTTTTGTTCGCCTGTGATCCTGGAGATAATAAATCTGACCCTCTGGAATCATGACATCGAGCATTTCCTCCAGACACATCGCCTGGGCGCAAAGCTGAACCTTGTCCTCTTCCTCTTCCTTGTTTTTCCCTCGCTTGAATTCTACAGGGCAGGCTTCTGCTATTTTGCCAGAAGGCTCGAGATACAATTCCACAAGATCACATTTTCCAATAAGCCCGTACTTTATCGACCTGATGGACATTCCGAATTCCTGACGATAAAGCCTCCTATTTTCATGGTGTTCCTGATGTACGCGCTCATGCAGTATTTTGCCTTCTGCGGTAAACAGATTTTCTGCCCATACCTGTTCAATATGGATAAGAGAAAACTGTCTCTCGCAGAAGAGCAAATGCTGAAGAGCCGATATTGGTATCAGGTCTTCTTCGGTGTTCATTAAGTTATTCGTTATTCACCGTCAAGAACTTCGATTTTTAAGCCTTGCAAATCATTTTCCACTTCTTTTTTGCAGGGGAAAACATAGTCACCAATATTTTTTGGTTCGGTCACACCCTCTTTCAAACCAACTTTGTTTCTAATTGCATCGTGTACTTTGGCTGAAGAATATTGACCATTGGGGCAATTATGCTCCCACCAATAGACTTTATAAACCGTCATACTGCCTGCGGGACGGGCTGATGATTCATCATTGACGAATAATGTGCGCAGCGCTTCTTTTATTGCTACAGCGTCTTCATCTGAAAAGCCTGTTTTACTTGCCAGTTGAGGATTCATGCTGCCATAGAAGACATATACGCCGTGGTCAACACGATGTTTCATACCCATAGTGTCGGAACCGCGCTTTTCACCAGGTTCTCCGCTTACGCTTTTAGTAATTTGAATGCTCTGTGTGCGATCAAGAACAGTAGTAATAGAAAATGCAGGATGAATTGAAACAGGCCCGCGTATAGGAATAGACACACCATCGCTGTCCTCAGAGCCTTCGCTCTTTTTCCCTTTTTTAAAGGCAAACAATTGTCCAAATGCACGCACATCTAGCCAAGTTTTGCATGCCATCTCCTGATATTTCTTTTTATCTTTATTTGGGTCAATTCCTTTGAGGATGGCATCTGCCCTTTCGCGCAAACTGCCGTATTCATCACCTTCAGCGCGATTGTCGTCGGACTGGACGAAAATCTTATAACCCATATCTTGTAACCGGTTACGAATTTTTCTCTTAATGCAAACGTCTGAAAGTTCTCCATAACCATCATAAGTCACCCGCGGTCGATTGCCATTTAAAGGGTCACCGTTTGGATTAGCATGATTTACCGCTACAATTACAGCAAAATCAATTTTCTTTGACAAAGCGCTCATATAAATCTCCTTTGTAATAATATTTTGAAGTAAAATACATTACTTCAATATTTTAGTTGCTCTACTCTTGTTTTTCTTTCTTTTCCCATAATTTTTGCCGTTGGCAGTAGTAGCCGAGCAAATACTCGCCCATTAACGGCTTGTTGCTGATGAATTCTTCAGGTGTGAAAAGATTTTCTACTTGGGCAATTAGCCATTTGTAATATGATGCATTATCACCCTGCCTCATAAAATAGGGTGTTAGCAATTCATGAATTTGCTTCCATGTGCTGAAAGGATGCTGTGAAAATTGTTGCATATAGCGTGTAGCATTTGTTGGGCGTTTTTTTTCAGCATCTGAAAGAGTACGTTCTTCTAGAATGTCGGCAATGGCTAGTAGTCTACCAAAGAGATAATCCCTTGTTTTCCGGGTTTCATCGAGTGACATTTCAAAAGCCTCCTTTCCTTGTTTATATTTTCTGTAAAGAGCGCAGGCAATCGTCAAAGCCTTGCTCCATTCATAGCCACTTAGAGCATCGCGATTAGATGCCCGTCTGACCGCTGACTCGACTAAATCACGAGGGATTGGTTGTCCATCCACAATGCAAGGTAGCAAGCGTTTGATGGTAACCTTTCTTAGTTTATCATCCAGGTGGCTACCATAAGCGGCTTCGGCAATGTCTGCAGGGGCCGGCGCGCCATAAAAAGGGACAGAAACTTTTCGGTTTTTCCCTCTTTCATCCTGCTTTTTCACCAGATGATAAGTGTGTCGCCATGCGCAAGTCTCGTGCCAGTCTTCTATTCGCTGTAAAAACTCAGAGCCTTTTAAATCGCGATAATAGACGATAGACAATCGCCCCGGTGTGGCAGAATCAACAGCCATCACAACAACATCTTCGCGTTCGCCGATTTCCTGACGATAACCTGCGATTTTATTCCTCAAGCGAATCGCCATATCCTGCGCAGTATCTGCAATTTGAGCTTGTTCGTTAAGAGAATCACTATAAAGTGCATCGAATAAATCAACGGTGGGCTGTGGAACTTTTTTACCTGATACTGCCCAAGCGACGACTGCCAGATCGTCCTTCACGTATCCTTGACGACTAATTAGCCAACGAAGCGCAGAATGAGCTTTTTGAGTTGTTTCAAAGCCAACGGTGGCAGCTTGGTCAGGGTAGGTAAATCGCCCAAGAAAAGTGAAACCACATCCATCGTCAATCGTGATTTTCCCTTTGCTACTGGTTGTCTTGCCTGAAGAAATGAGTTTTGCTTTATCAGCATCATTTCTTATCTTTGCAGGATGTAGATCTGCCAAAAAACTCTCTTCGCCTGTAACATAACACAGGGTTTTTGTTTGCTTTGTTGCTGAATAGTAGTTAATCCAGGATTGAATTACCTCAGGGTCTTTCCAGACTTCGGGTATCTTATTGGAAATTTCCACTTTCCAGCGCACAAAAGCATCTGCCTGCCAACTTTTTAGTTTTCCACTCTTTGGGTCAATTCCGCCAGGTAACAAATCGAATATATCTTTGGTTGCATTTTTATCCTTTGCAGCAGGACGTTCAGTGTGGAGTTTTTCTTTTTCATTGGTAAACAAAACACGATTGTCTATCAAATCACGGATGACATTGCCTTTTCGCACGTATTCATATACTGCCCTTACTTTTTCAGGCACGCCGCTCTTGACCCACGCAGACAACAACTCCATGTAAGACTCAAAGTAGTGGTCTTTTTCACCTCCGTATTTCTTGTAATCTGCGGCAAGATATTGCAATTTTTCACACAGCGGATGTGGTGCTATGCCGCTTGTTCGACCTCCTGACGATTTCTCTGTACAAGGGATAATCGTGCGAGCCTCATCTTTATCCACTATACGAGCGCGTCTGAAATTGCCCTCCGCATCGAGCGTGATTTCAATCTGAGCTTTTTGAGTAGTGTGGCAAATAGGTAAGAGAGGAACTTCGTTTAAATTGCCAATAACGCCGATCATATTCTGGCAATTCTCATATGTCTGATAAAGGCTTTGAATCCAGTTCATCTCACATCACCTCCTCACAGCCTTCGAGCAGACCTTCCTCTGCCAGCCCAATACTATTGGGCGGGTTTGCATTCATGGCGCGCACGAACTTACGGATGATTTCCTTTTGATCGTCAGGTTGAGGAAATTCTATCACGCCATCTATCATCTTTGCTCGCCAGAAACGCGCCCAAAACTTGCCGGGCTCCTTTTCATCGGGGTAATCAAAACCGTGAAACATCAGACCAAAAGCCATTTCGCCGTAATTATCGTAAAAGCCTTCGCTTTTACCAAACTCGCATGGCTCGACATATCCCTGGCACTCTCGCGTGCCAAGAAACACATCGCGCCTGCCCCCACGCTCAATCATCCTTTTGGCTACACAGAAATGTTTGTGTTCGTTACGGTCATGTTCCAAGTCTTGGCGGTTGTAATTCCAATCAAAATGCGCCTGTACTTGATACTCGACATCAGCAAGATATGTGTAAATGGACAGGTCGTTTCCACATGACTGATACTTGATGGGCTTTACCCCACGCGGCTGAGTGCGAATTGGCTTCATCACCCGTACTTTGTCTATGTACCACACAAAAGTAGGCTTCCAATACACCGAACTTATTATTCCCTTCAATGCTTCGTAAGTAGGAATTTGATAGGAGTATTTTTCGCCGCCAATGCGGGTTAGTGGGTCAGTGAACAGGGCATATCTGCCCCAAACCTTAAATGTCACACTGTTTTGATATTGCATCTAGGCCTCCTTCTATGAGATTAATGGTTTCATATTATTAACTTCTTCTTCGCTCCAACCAAATTCATTGCTGTAATATCTTTCATCAAGATAGTAGATTTCTTCACCGTCCTGTGCCTCTCGTATTGCGCCAATTTGGTGTAATTTTTCAAATTGATATTCGAAAAAGTTGACTGAATAACGTTGTGCTTGTTTGAGTAGTTTACCTCGTTTTTCCAGCTCAAACGTAGCAGACATCTGTGTGATGATTTGCCCACCATCTTTGTACGGCACAATTACACCGCGTGTTTGTGAATCTATAACCTGAAATTCTTCATTGGCAGATTGAAAAGATTGGCGCAAGAGCATATCGGGGGAATTTCCTTGATGGGCAGCTCTATAATTTGAATTTGAAAGTTCATTAATTGATAGCAAATTGAACAAACTATCATTCCGTTGTATTGGCGAATTGCTATTCACTGGATAATCAAATTCATTTTGGTGCGAAGCATAGTATCGGTGGTAATAAGTGTTGATTGCTTCTAACCCGATTGAGTTGCATCCAAAAGCATCTGGTCTAGCTCGGAGATCATCAAAAACCCATTGAGCAATTTCTTGTCCGCTTTGGATATCCATGAGCCTATCGAGGTTCTCCTCCTTCGGATTGACCACCCACACGCTCCCTCCATCTTCGCGCAGACCTTCACGATTGCAGCGTCCAGCAGATTGGGCAATCGAATCCAGCCCCGCAAGCGAACGGATAACCGCGCCAAAATCAATATCTACGCCCGCTTCGATAAGTTGCGTGCTGATGCATATGACAGGTTCTTGAGCGTGCAATTTAGGCTTAATTTCCTTCTCTAGTACATCTATGCGGTGGGCAGCACACATATTGGTGCTCAAATGATAAAGCGGTATGCCCAGATCTCGCCTCTTAATTTCTTTATACAACGCCATTGCTGCAGAACGAGTATTGACCACAGTCAAGACGCTTCCTTTGTCCTGCAAAGCGCGTTCAGCTAAATCAGCAATTTCTGAGTATGCCCAGCCGCCAGGCTTGCGGTCGTCATAGATTTCGACACGCTTCAGCATTTTAAACAGATTTTGTGGGTCTTGGATAATTTGAAAATCTGGCTTAATCGTCAGACTGCGTTTTTCATTGGGCAATGTATCCAGTGGTGGCTGAGTGGCAGAGCAAAGCACCACTGTAGCACCGCAATCGTGGGTTAAAAAACGCAAGGCTACGTTGAACATGTGGGTAATCTTCAAGGGGATATTTTGAACTTCATCGAAAATGATGACCGAATTTGCCAGTTGATGCATGCGGCGGGCATCGCGCGTACCAGAACCGAACAATGTTTCCAGAAACTGAACTTGGGTTGTGAACACTATTGGGGCATCCCAGTTTTCTGCTAGTACGTCGTGACGATAGCTGGTATCGTTTTCTGGCACAAAATTGGAATGATGTTCAAGAACGACTTGGCCACGCTCATCTGCTTTTTCAAGGATATTCCGTATTTTATCCGCATTTTGTTCAATGATAGTGATATAGGGGACAATATAGAAAATCCTGTCCATGGAATGTACTTTTGCATGATGTAAGGCAAAACGCAGGCTAGCTTCGGTTTTCCCGCCACCGGTGGGAACAGTCAGTCGGTAAATTCCTCGGTGTTTTGTTGACGCATCCAAGCAGGCTTGTGCCACGTGAGCCCGTAACTTATTAACTTCTAAAGCTCGTCCTGGATTCATTTGTGCAACTTTTTGTGCATACTCACCATATTTTGCTTCAAGACGTTCGATAAGGACATCCCATGATATGTATTTCCCATAATTACGAATTGTTTCGTTGTTAGGGTGCTCAAAATCGGAAGTATTCAGGCGATCTGCTTCAAGTACACAACTTAAAAGAAAACGTGCCAGCAAGCCATGCTTAAACGAGAGTGTTTCATTGGAATCATTAGCTTCTTTCATGGATTGGAAGGCATACTGACAAAATTGTCTCTCAATCGGCTGGGAGGTAATCTTATCTATTTGCTTTTCGATTTCGGGGAATTTGCTGCGCGCTTCAATCAAATGAGTATTGGCATCTTCTTTTAAAATGCGCCGCTGAAATTCATTAAAGCCATCGGGCTTGAGGCAATCTATCAGTCCCGAATGATGCGAAGCGATTGCCAGCGCTAAGAACTGCGCCAAGATTTTACCTTCTTGCCCTCGACAGGCTAATTTCTCGTAGATAAGTTGAGCGCCAGCAGTGGAATGGTCTACATCGCCCCGGCGGGAGGTTGAGTAATTATCTTCATCTGGATTAATCAATCCTTCTTGTGTCTTTAAATAATCTTGGTACTCTCGGCTGGCTTTTCCCAAATCATGAAGCAAACCAATGGTTTCGCCAGCTTCTTTCAAGCAAACCTTCTCGGCAAGTGTTCCTGCAAGTTTTGATGCTGCAAAAAGGTGATCAACAAGGGGCTGATATTTTTTATCCTTTTTTCTCACATGCGCAATGATAGGCGAATTCGTCTCATTTGTTTCTTTCATATTATTTTCTCTTATTATTTGCTTCTTTTTTGATTAAAGCAACAGAAAAATGTAGCAACATCCAGCGCGGCATTCAGAAACAACTTGGCCTTTGCCATGAGAAGATGAAGCCGCTTCATCTGTCTGCGGTTTCATGCTTCATCCCTTGCCAAGTTGGCCATCCTCTCAATCTCCTCCTTCCACCGCTTCCTGAACTCCTTCGGCTCTAAAACTTCGCAATCGGCGCCGCAGCGGAGGGCGCGGCCGAGTAATTCGGTCCAGTCGTGGACGGGAAGGCTGAGATCAACGGTATATTCACCTTTAGCATTGTCATGGATTGTGAGGACCTGGCTGGGATGCCAAATCTGGTCGCGAATGGCTCGGGCGGCACCGTTCCGGAATCGCAGGACGGAGGTACCTGCGGGATCACCTTTGAAAATGCCGTAAGAGGAAGAGAGAAAGCGTTCGATGGCTTCATCGCTGGGGAGAGGCATGCGGCTTGGTTCAACTTCGTAGGCTTCCTTGATGCGGGCAATAGCGAAGAGCCGCAATTGACCGGAAAGGGAGTCTTGCGCAGCGCAGTACCATTTGCCTGCATAGTTTATAAGACGCAAGGGCACGATGGTGCGTTCGGTTTCGACATCATGGGCGTCTTTATAGGTGACACGAAGATTGTATATATCCAGGAGCGCACGGCACAATCGATAGATGATTTCATCCGAAATTGGCTGGAGGTCGGGCAATTCATACCGAACATGGTTCGCGATCGAGGCATAGCGGACTCCGATTTTTTTCTTGAGTTCATCAATCAATTCATCAGACAGAACCGGGATGTAGGAGTAACGGCTCAAGATTGCACGCAGAAAGGCGAGGGCGAAAAGGGATTTTTCGCTTGCGAATTTCAGGCCGTCCCAGGGTTTACTGTAAATATACTTTCGCACGGAGCCCGACCATGCAATCGGTGCTTCCAGGCGGTTCCGAAGATATTCGATATCTCGTTTGGCCTGGCGTTCGCTCACCTCAAAGGTGTCCGCTATGTCTTTAACGTTGATGCCCCCGCGTTCCTGAATGGTTCGATCTATGAAAAAAATCCTTTCCATCTGGCTCACAGGGGCACCTCCGTTGTAACTGTTTGTGATCATTTTATCACGACAGTAGCATTCGTGGTGGGACACAGAGTGTCCCTTCGCGCATTTTTCTCAAAATTTTTTCCATGCAGGCTGGAATCCCCCCAAACCCGCCCGGCATCTTCCCTGATTATCATATTTATGCAATAGTTTGGTGCACTATGAAGACGATACGGCAGGTTTTGGAGAGTGGGGCGCCGCTGCTTTTTGACGGCGCCATGGGGACGGAGCTGTATAAGCGCGGGGTTTTCATCAATCGCTGTTTTGAGGAAGCCAACCTATTTGCGCCAGATTTGGTGCTTTCGGTGCATCGGGATTATATCGGCGCCGGCGCAGAGGTGCTCACGACCAACAGCTGGGGGGCGGGCAGGTTCAAGCTGGCGAAATACAATCTTCAGGACAGACTGGCGGAGATTAACGCGAAGGCGAT
>Ga0067045_1031857_pt1 | contig 11337 bp, 9 predicted proteins | sample TerdegcTABiofilm_FD_59184 | JGI IMG/M metagenome (GOLD analysis project Ga0067045, IMG submission 59184) | Combined Assembly of (Gp0054472, Gp0054536) Wastewater bioreactor microbial communities from Singapore -Terephthalate degrading...
TGCGGCAAGTCGCATTCTCATTGGCTACTCCTTATTTTTAATTGGATGGAAGGATTGTGAACGATCCCCAAACCGGATCTGTTTGCATGATGTCAGATCGACAATTCTAAAACTACCCAAATAGTGGGCTCTCGTCAAAACATTCCGACATCAAATTCTCCCATCCAATCAATTATCCGTCCCTAGAAAACGGAAAAACTCAACATGTTCGTCGAAAGAGCCGACTCTCATTAGAGAGAAACATCAATATATTTAACACATTAACCTTAACCCAGCTTCTCGAGAATGACGCTAAGCAAACCTAAATAATAAATCTAGCGTTTTGCCTAGACGATTTTTTCACGATCGATTGTTAACTATAGGACAGTAGCCAGTCCAAATTCATTTTCACAACAAAACCTCTCAGACGATTAAGTGTTGATAAAATGAAGGTTTTGACCTATATTCCATTAATCGAAACTCAATCAAACCGTTTCGACCTGTTGCCGCAACTCCCTGCATTTTACAATAATCAACCTGATGAGCGCGCCTTGATCCTTGTCCCTAGCCCTAAAAACCTTTTGCGATAAGCTTGGACGAATTTGTGATCAACGTGTCCATTTTCCTTTTCGAGGGTTCATGATGAATAAAACTTCGTTCAAAACACCGATTGATAAGCGTTATTTTGAAGACTACGTGGAGAATTCTGTGCATGAGTTCGGGAGTATTTCAACTGATGAAGACGAAATGATCTCATTCGCTCGACGTTTTGATCCGCAACCTTTTCACACCGATCCAGAGGCTGCCAGAAAGTCAATTTACGGCGGGCTCATAGCGAGTGGTTGGTATTCCGCCAGCCTTATGATGAGACTATTTGTAGATCACTATCTGTCTCACGTGGCCAGCCTTGGTTCCCCTGGGGTGGACGAGTTGCGCTGGCTAAAACCCGTAAGACCGGGCGATACAATTTCTTTGAGGATTACGATTAGCAAGACCAAACGATCAAATTCTAAGCCCGACAGAGGCCTGGTGCACTCATACGTCGAAGCCTTAAATCAAGATAGAGAAGTTGTTATGACCATGATGGCCGTTAATTTCATAAGCCTGAGAAACAACACAATATCTCAATAATCAGGAGATCAAGGAAAAAGATTAAAAAATTGTCTTGAAGACTCAGATAGCAACAATATCTTGATAATGAACGCTAACGTTCAGTGTCCAGCATACCTGGGGCCTGACAACTATCATGGGCATAGTTTCGATAAATGACATTACCCCCTCACAAGAGTAAGCCGTTTGAGATAGGTTGATAACCATCTGACGGGTATACCTTGTTTTACAGACGAGGTTCCAAGTGCTAGTATTACGACTGTACTAAATACCGATTTCTTGAAGAGGCCTTTATCATTTTCGATTGACGACTGCCACAATTCAAAACATTTCAGATGTCTCTCTTCCTCTTGTTATTCCCCTTAAAAATGGGATTCAACAAGAAGTCCTGCGTTGATTATTTCCTTCAAAATAGTCAAAAACTTCATATTAGATCCTGTTTCAAGGTTATAAGCGCTTGACACAAAGGTTTGTGGACATATATCTAATACATGGTAATGTTTTTTTCCAGTATCGCGCTACTTTTAGCCTAAAAAATTCGCGATTATCTGGTTTTTACATTGTTTTTTTAGCTCATGAACATGAATAGAGGTCATCAATATGGCTGACGAAACTGAAAAAAGAGATGATTTTGATGTTGAAGACGAACATTCGAAGGCTAATCAGATCAACTTCGAAGACATTCCCAACGTGATGCCGTTGCTCCCTGTCAGGGATGTTGTCATATATTCGTACATGATATTGCCGTTGATGGTTGGCAGGGAAAGATCTATCCAAGCGGTGGAAAATGCTTTGGCGAACGACCGTCTAATATTTTTGGCCACTCAAAAGTTTTCTACGGAAGAAGATCCTGGACCAGATGACATTTACCCCGTTGGAACGGTCGCAATGGTTGTAAAAATGCTAAAGTTGCCCGATGGAAGAGTTAAGATTCTGGTTCAGGGCTTGGCCAAAGCTAGAATTAAAGCATATGTTCCCTCAACAAACTTTTATAAAGTCGAAATTGAAAAAATTCCCGAACCAACAATTTCCAAGGTAAGCATAGAAATTGAAGCCATTATGCGGACAGTCAAGGAAAGCTCGGAGAAAATTCTTCAGTTAAGGGGCATAATATCGCCTGACGCGGTAGCCATCCTGGATTCAATTGATGATCCTGGAAGGCTAGCTGATCTTGTGGCTTCTAACCTCAAGCTCAAGGTGGAGGAATCCCAAAGCATTCTCGAAATTATAGACCCTGTTGAAAGATTGAAAAAGGTAAACGAGCTTTTGTCCAAAGAGCTGGAATTGTCTGCAATGCAAGCCAAAATTCAGACTCAGGCCAAGGAAGAAATGGGCAAAACTCATCGGGAATACTTCCTTCGAGAACAACTGAAGGCCATACAAACTGAACTTGGCGAAATAGATGAGAAAACCAAGGAAATCGAGGAGTTTAGATCTAAAATAGCAAAAGCTAAAATTCCTGCTGATGTGGAAAAGGAAGCAGAGAAACAACTCAACAGATTGTCTCAAATGCATCCGGATGCTGCAGAAGCCTCAATAATCCGAACGTACCTTGATTGGATCGTTGAGCTTCCTTGGTCCAAGTCTACCAGAGACAAGCTCGAAATAAAAAATGCGAAAGAAATTCTGGATGAAGATCATTACGATCTTGAGAAAATCAAGGACCGTATATTGGAATACCTGGGTGTTAGAAAACTCAACAAGAGTATGAAAGGACCTATTTTATGTTTTGTAGGGCCTCCAGGTGTTGGTAAGACTTCTCTAGGAAAATCTATAGCTAGAGCCTTGGGACGCAAATTTACTCGAATCTCGCTTGGCGGATTGCGTGATGAGGCTGAAATCAGAGGCCACAGGAGAACCTACATCGGAGCGCTTCCAGGAAGGATAATCCAGGGACTTAAGACTGCAGGCTCTAACAATCCCGTCTTCATGCTCGATGAAATTGACAAGGTTGGAGCTGATTTCCGAGGTGATCCGTCAGCGGCTCTTCTGGAAGTTCTGGATCCAGAACAGAATAACGCTTTCAGCGATCACTACCTCAATGTTCCGTTTGATCTGTCAAAGGTAATGTTCATCACCACAGCGAACCTGGCCGATCCCATAATCCCTGCGCTCAAAGATCGTATGGAAATTATTGAGCTATCCGGATACATCGATGAGGAAAAACTTAAAATCGCCAGACAGTATCTCATTCCTCGACAAATTAAGGAAAACGGAATCAAGGAAGAAGATTTCGTAGTTACGGATGAGGCGATCCTCAACATTATCAATCAATATACACGAGAAGCCGGATTGAGAAACCTTGAAAGGGAAATTGCCCATCTATGCAGAAAAATTGCTCGGAAAATTGCTGAGGGAGAGAAGAAAATCCCCAGGATAACGGCGAAAAATCTGAATAAGTTTCTGGGTGTCCCGAGATTTCTGCCAGACCACGAAAAAAGAGAAAACGAAGTTGGCGTGGCCACTGGTTTGGCTTGGACTCCATATGGAGGAGATGTCCTACACATCGAAGCCACACCAATGGAAGGCAAAGGTAACCTACTTCTTACAGGTCAACTTGGTGATGTGATGAAAGAATCTGGTCAGGCGGCAATGTCATATTTTAGGTCCAGAGCTTCAAAATTTGGCGTCACACAAAAGTTTTATTTTTCAAAGGATATTCATGTTCATGTGCCAGCAGGAGCTATACCAAAGGACGGGCCGTCGGCTGGAGTTACCATGGCCACAGCTATCGTTAGCGCCTTCACGGGAATTCCTGTAAGATCAGATGTGGCTATGACCGGAGAGGTTACCTTGAGAGGTCGGGTGCTACCAATTGGAGGATTAAGAGAAAAATCATTGGCCGCTCTTAGGGCCCGTATTTCTATAATCATAGCGCCTGAAGCAAATGAGAAAGACCTTGATGAAATTCCAAAACACATCAGGCGACGTCTGGAATTCAAATTTGTCTCTCACATGGATGAGGTCTTGAAGCTGGCATTGACAGAAAATCCAGAGAAATCAGATCCAGAACAAAAGGGCCAAGCTAATTCTGGAAAAAAAGCCTCGACTTCCTCAAAAACTTCACCGAACAAACCTAAAAACAGAATCAACAAAGCCAGCGCTATGAAGTAGAGTTTTTCTCAAAAAACAACCAACGGGAAATCATTTTATATAAACTTGATTTCCCGTTTATTTTGAACCAATTTTTTTTAACTCCTGAACCTTGTTTTCAGTTTGTTCTGATATTTTTAGCATTTCAGCTTCTATATTCGATCTAATTTCTTCATATTCTTCGTTGGACAGCCCTTTGGGCACAAAAGTAGGTTTTCCGAATGACATTACTATTGTGCTGAAAGGCAAAGGAAGTATCATAGAATCCCAAGATTTGAACTGAATTTGTTTCGTAGCCCAACTCACCAAAGGCACGACTGGCTGAGAAGTCTCTCGCCCCACGATAACTATACCCATCTTCACTTTTCTAGACGGACCCCGAGGCGCATCTACAGCCAAACCCGAGCAGTAATTCCGCTCTTTTATCTGCTCTATCATTTCTACCAAGGCCTCTTTACCACCTTTTGAGGATGAACCCCTCACAGTGTCATATCCCATGCGTCTGATTGACCGATCAATTATTTCACCATCGTAGGAGCGACTTACCATTACTACACCGGGATAGCGCCTACAGTAATATACAGGAAAAAGCATCGTACCATGAAAACATGCACAAGCGAATGGCATATTCTTGCATATCTGATCTTCGTACTCTGTGTTAAGGAATATCTTTTTTGATGTCAGGTCAACAATTTTAAAATAGTAGCTTACCAAACGGGGCACTAGAAATAGCACTGCTCTAAACCAAAGCTTTTGCCCTTTTTCTGCTTTACTCATCGTTCGACCTGGCCCTTAAAGCTTCCAAAGCTTCTGAGGCAGCTTCCCTCACATCTTCATCTTCGTCAGTTAAGGCCTTTTCTAAAAAGGGAATCGCCCTGACGTTACCAATCTTCCCAAGTAGTTCTGCAGTGTCTCCCTTTAGCGCAACATCTTCTGCAGATAAAAGTTCGCAAAGATTATCTATCACCGAGTCAAAAATTCGCGGGTTTGCCTCAAGGCAGGATTCAATAGCTACAAGAGCTCCAATCCGAGCAGAAAACTCTTTTTGTTTAAGGATCTCAACTAGATATTGAGGCACGTTTTTTTTGCATACCAGTTTGGCGGCATCTTCTGCTCTGCCTGATTTAATCATGGATTCGATGATTACTGTCAAAGACCTTTCGTCACAACATTCTATAAGTTTCTTGGCTAAGTCTTCCTCAGTTATGTTTCCGATTATTGTCAATTCACCATTTACTATTATCATTGGGGTTGATTTGCATCTGAACTCGTCTGCAAGATCTTGAAATTCCAGAGCATCAGCGATGATTACGGAGGTTTTGTCGCTCCAGCGAGCCTGTTGAAGAGCCGCTCTAACTGTCTGTGGACAATGTGGACAGGGAGCAGCCATGAGAACCAATATTTCAAGCGGAACATCGAGAAGACTCAAAGCTTTACCAAGAAGCGATTTCGGATAATCTACATCAGAGCCCAGCCAGGAAATCGCTTCAAGGAAAGGCCCAAGCTCCGGTCCTTGAGGTAATGTAAGGTAGTTTATCCTTCGAGTCTCGTCGCTGGTTACGGTAATCGAGGGCTTACCCACAACAACGGGCTCAGAAGTTTCCTCCAGAATGATTCGATTCATAGAAACACCGCTCACTTGACGAGCAATGTCAAATAATTCTCTTTCAAATAAACTTTGGCTTCCAGTTCCAAAAACCAATAGCTTAACTGGTCTGGTCAAAGATGAAGAAACTTCCTGAACCCGAATTAAATCGCTATCTGATAGCAAGCTTTTCTCCTTGAATTAGAAGTGATTAACTAATTTTTTAACGAGTCCCTGGAACAAACTGCTGATAAACAACACCAGAGTCAGGTGACAAATTGTAAGGCGATTGAACTCCGCGCACTGGAGCCGGCATGTAACTCCAGAAATACCCGCCAATTCCGCTCACCCCATCAGCTATCATTGGAAGCACACCCGGAAATTGCTGACTTCCTGATGACTGTTGATTACTTGGAACTGTAAGAGCTGGCTGGCCGTAAATATTCATAGGCCCCTGGTAGCTTCTGTCATAAATTTCAGCGCCTTGACTAAACGCAGACGCCGAGCCTAATAGAACCATCGCCGTCACAAAAAAACCGATTTTTTTCATGATTATGCCTCTACGTTATAGTTTTTATAAGAATAAATGATAACACAACACGCTAAATTTTTGAAGAATTGTGACTGATTACAAGTTTTGTATTTTTTAACAAACGCTTTGATGTTATTTTCATGTTGGTTGGAACGACAATCTATTTGAGCAGTCATAAGGAGATAGTAATGCAATCTTGACTTACATCTCCTTGCTTCCCGAAAATCAGACAAAATATAATTCGTAAGTTGGGGATTAATGATGAAATCTTGGAAATCGATAACAGGCCTTGTAGTTGCCGCTACAATAGTTTTGACACCGCTGCTGATTGGAATTTCTGCAGTAGAAGCTAGAAAAGGAGGCGGTTTTAGTAAGAGTTCTTCGTGGTCTTCTTCCACAAAACGAACGTGGGACCGGAGTGGCGGTGGAATTTTTGGCTCAGGATCCAAATCGTCCGGCGGCTATTCAAAACCGTCCTCAGTTCCTAGCTCATCGACCTATACTAAACCGTCAGCCGTCACTTCACCGGTTCCTACTGGTTCAAAGACGCCTGCGCCGAGTTCCAGTTCGAGTGGCTACTCCAAGCCCGCCGTTCAATCTCCACCATCAACTTCTAGTTCCGGAGGATACTCCAAACCACTCGGAGCCGTGGGAGCAGCTGGCGCAATCGGAGCAGCTAGCTCAACTGGATCCGCTTCTTCGTCCGGATCTTCAGGATCTTTTTCAGGCGGTTCAAAATTTGATAAGCAAACAATCGGTGAACTACGGAAAAACTCTTCTCAAGAATCATTGAAACGTTACCAGGAAGAAAAATCAAAGTTCAAAAACCCCGAATTCAGTTTGGATAAATCGAAATATGATTCCAATCCACTCTATCAGAAGGGAAAAGTTTATTCTGGTTTTGATTATGGAACGCACTATTCCAACAGAGACAATTATTATCGTTCTCAAAACTATCAACCTCCACGCTATGCATTTGGAGGCGCGCCAAGCTTCGGGATATTCGACACCCTCTTCTTGTTTTGGATGCTCGATCATTTGGGTAACAGGAACGTGGCAGCGACCGCCTATCATCATCAAAACGACCCGGGTTACCAGAAATGGAGACAGGAAGCGGATCAATTGGCCAAGGACAACTCAGAGTTAAAAGCTAAGTTGGCCGAGCTCGATAAACAGGTCAAGGGCATGGAAGGAACCCCAAAGGACTCTTCTTACCTCCCTCCCGGTGTGCCCCCTGAGGTGGCTCTCTCCGCCGCCGCATTGGCTACAAAAAATCCTGAAAAACCATCGTTACGATTTGCGTCAGGCCAGTCAGGAGGTTTGTATGACAAATATGCCAATCTTTTCAGGACAAAGAGCGCTGGCCTAGACGTTCAAGCAATACCGACGCCCGGAGCCCTGGAAAACCTAAATCTTTTGGCTGAAGGGAAAGCCGACATGGCAATAGTGCAGTCGGATGTTCTTGCAATGTCAGCCAAAAAGTTTCCTGACAAGAAACTTGTTACAGAACAGGCAACTCTGTATCCCGAGTATGTTCAGCTAATCGCAAACGCCAAGAGCGGAATAAAATCAATAGGGGACATTAACACGGCGAAAAACGTTGTGTACGTCGGCCCCAAAGGTTCCGGAAGCGCTTTGACATGGGAAGGTCTTGCAGATCAAAACGAAAAATACAAAAATATTAGAGTCCAATATGCGGATTTCTTTAGCGCTCTGGAAGAAGTCCAAAAAAATCCTAATGCTTTAATGCTCTTTGTTGGAGGACTCAATAGTGATTTCCTCAAAAGGGCTGAAGAAATTGCTAAAAAAAATGGAACCTTAACTTTGGTTGCGCTTGATGATGCCGATTTGGACAACAAACAGGACCAGCACGGTAATCCAATCTACTCCTTTGTAAAGATTTCCAAAGATGTCTATCCTTATTTACAGAAGGGTTGGATATTCAGTCACGAAACGAAAACATTGGCAGTCCAAGCAATTTTGGCATTAAGAACCGAGTGGGCTGAAAAATTTGGCCCCAACGCAATGGAAGCCTTATCTTTGGCCATCTTAGAAACTAAACCAGAAATTGAAAGCATAGTGAACGCAACAAAATAGATATTTGTAATTACAAAGGTTGGCATATATGCACGAAAACAGGTAGATAAATTCGACAGCACGGGAACCATGAACCATAGTCAAACGACATCGAATTGTTCCCTTGGTAAGAGTGTGATCAAACTTTTGTTGCTTCCGGAATGGAGGAAAAATGTGCGCAATGTGGAACTTATTGCGAAAAATTGGTCAAAAGAAATTTGATACTGTAAAAGAATCGATCTCGAGAATCAAAGATGAAAGAATCGATCTAGATCTCCCGCTAGGATTGAGATTCAACTGCATTGTTGAGATTCCCGAGGTTGATTTTATTTTAGCCGGCGATGAACTTGAAATAAAACATCCCGGACCAAGTAATTCAGTGATCTCTTACGGAAACTTTCCGGTAGGGGAATCTATGCTCCATCGTTTCTATTTAGATCATTCAGAACGGGTATACATGCTGCAAGTTGTAACCGATTCTCGGAAAATAGTAGAAGAAGTTAAGTTGTTTATGTCCTATGATGAGGTCTTTCCTCAGGATTCGGAATCATGGAATTTTTGGCTAAGTGATGAGGACGGATATATAGGGTTGAACATCTTCGACACAAAAAATGGAAAACGTTATTTCCGTGTTTGGGAAAATTCTGATGCCACTACAATTGTCGAGCAGGACAATGCGGGCAACCAAATTAACAGGATTCCCCCTGTCAGCTTCTTGGAAAATTTACTGTTTGATCCATATGGTCAGAACAGCGAAACGGTAAAATACGACAGCATGCTGTATGGCCGAAATATTGATGAAAATGTTGACGAATATCTTTTGGTATCGGCAGCGCAAGAAAGAGATGGAGCGTCAGTTCAGCTGATGGTGGGAATTCCACTGGAACCTGCATCTATAAAAGTTATCTAGGTATGACATCACAAGGAGGACAAAAAATATGGGAGGAATTTTCGGATTCCTGAGCAGCTTTGGCAAGGAAAAATTTGGACAAGTTGGTCAGACTATTACTCAAAAAATAGTGGCTTGGGACCCAGAAACAGCTTCACAAGCTGAAATCGAAGAAATGATTAAAGAACTCGATAAAATAACTATCGAGGCTGGCAAAGCAAAGGCCGAATATGAAAGAGAAAAGGCTGAAGCAGACGCCGCACAAAAAAATTATGACAAGTTTCTTGCTGCAGCAGAATTGTTGAATAAAAGACTCGAAGAATCTCAGTCATCAGGAGATTCAAACCAAACCTTACAATTGGAGAGTAGTCTTAACAAACTCATCAATGAACTGGAGGAGCTCCGCCCGGAAGTAGAACGAGAATATGCGGAAGCGGAAGAAGCGGCCAAATATTATGAAGAGGTAAAAAATTTGGCTGAGGTTACCGCTACCAAAGTCAAAAACGCACGGGCTATGCTGGACAAAGCCAAACGTGACATGAAAAGGGCGGAACTTGAAAAACAGAGATCCACTGCGCGCGCCGAAAAAGCAGAAAAAGTGGCTGGTTTAAGGTCAGAATCCTCTAGTCTGGGAGTAGCATTGGCAGCAATGAACAAACAGGCGGAGGATGCTCGAGCTCTAGCCGCAAGCGCCGACATGAAAGCCAAGCTGCTAACTACGGATAGGGATTCTGCAGATGCGCATATAAAGGCTGCCCTTGAAGAAGTGACCGGAACACAACCTACAAAATCGGTAAGTTTCGCTGATAGACTGGCCTCTCTCAAAAAGAAATAACTACTTTGGACGCGTCCACCAACTCGTGGATGCGTCCAAATTCATTAATCTTTTGCGTTAAGCCGCATAGCCGAAATTCCCTCTTTAGTTTTGAGGTGTTTTACAAATTCGTCTGCTTTTTTTTCTGACTCAAAATCTCCGAGATACAGCCTGTAGATTATCCCTGAGTTTGGACGAGCTACTGGTTTCAGAGTGACCTTATACCCTTTGGCTTGCCATTTGGATGCCCATTCCTGAGCTATTCTTGGATGGCTGAAGGCTCCAACCTGGACTACAAATCCCTTCGAAGATTCCTTTTCCGGTTTTCCGGTTGTGGTTACCAATCCGTCATCAGTATCAATTGGGGCTGAATTAATGTGGCCTGACGAGGCAGGGACTGAAAAAGCCTTCTCATCTTTCTGGACGCTGGTGGAGCCTATGGGACTGACCTTCCCTTGAGGCCCCTCCTGCCCAACCTTTCCCTCAATGAAACTGGCCTGACTCGTTGTTTTTTCTTCCTTATTTTTTAGGCGACTGTAAAATGTCACCTCTGTGGGAGGCTGACATGTTTTTGATTCTTTTTGAATCATGCTCATCTCAGGAAATACAGGATTGAGCTTGATGTTTTTTTGAGTTTGATTAACCGGTTCATTGGTTGGAGTTGGAGAGCTCAACAATCTTATATTAATAAATGTAAGAGTAATCATGACTATAATCGTCAGGACCACACCGATGATCATAGGACCATTTTTGGGTCCATTGTCAGTCTTTGGCGCATTTCTAACAGAAATTAAGGTACTGTTCCGCATGGCATTCTTATCCCTAGAAAACCTGTTCAGCGCCATCTTATCTTCACATTCTTACTGGAGATGAAACCCCAAGTATTGTCAAACCATTCGATATTACTAGCCTAATGGCTTCTACTAGAAACAAACGCGCCTTCTTTACCTCGGCATCTTCTGTCAGCACTTTGTTATCATGATAATATGAATGAAAAAGCTCTGCTAATTCCATCAAATAAAAAGTAATTCGATGAGGCTCCAAAGCTTGAGCTGCTTCGGAAAGCACATCGGGAAAGTCCGAAAGTTTTTTCATGAGCGCGATTTCTTCCGGAAGATTTAAGATGTTCAAATCGGCGTTGGTGTAATCAGCATCTATTCCTTTTTCTTGAGCTATCCTGAAAATGCTGGAGATTCTGGCATGAGCATATTGGACATAATAAACGGGGTTATCGCTGGATTGCTTTTTGGCTAGGTCTA
>Ga0067045_1031855_pt1 | contig 11336 bp, 4 predicted proteins | sample TerdegcTABiofilm_FD_59184 | JGI IMG/M metagenome (GOLD analysis project Ga0067045, IMG submission 59184) | Combined Assembly of (Gp0054472, Gp0054536) Wastewater bioreactor microbial communities from Singapore -Terephthalate degrading...
GGCTTCCCGCCGCGCCTTCCTCCGGAGCGGCCCCCTCCGCCTCGGCCGCGATAGCGGCAGCCGCCGTCGAAGCGGCCATGGAGAAGAACAAGTCCCGGCGGTTGAGGCCACGGCGGACGGTACGGCGATGGGACATGAAGATCTCCTGAAATCGAAGGAAACGGGACTCGGAAGGAAGCCGGGAGGACCAGCGACCGCTCCCGCCCACAACATCCTAACTCCCCGCCGCACTACCGGGCAAGCCATCGTCGCGGGGACAGGCCGGGACAATCGGCGTTGCGCCTCGCCAAGCGTGATATACTATTCGTGGGGGAAATGCTCCCCTCCGGGTGGTTTGCTCCTGGAGAAATCCCGCGGCGCGAGGTACTCTTGAGTCGAGCGTGACATTCTTCGGCCGATTTCGCCTGGGTTGGTGGGCCTTGGGGACCGCGGTCCGGGCGATTCCGGTCGGTTCTACGCAGCGCAGTGTGAGGTGACGCGATGCACGGTGAAGAATTCCTGATCGTGATGATGATCGTCGTCGGGATGATAACGGTCCTGCTGGTCCTGCCGGTGACGATCGTGGTTCTCGTGGTCAAGCTCACACGCCAGCACGAAGAATCGGCCTCCCTCATGTCGCGTTATCTGAAGACGCTGCGCGAGGAACTTGAGCACCAGAAGAAACTGCTCCAAGAGATGGCAAAGGCTGCGGTGTCGTGGCCGGCCATGGCTCCGGCATCGCAACCGCTTGATTCCTCCGCCCAGCAGGCCGAGGAACCCGCCGAGCCAGTTCTGGAGGCCGAGCCTGTTGCTGCTTCGGCCCCGGAGCCGACGCCGTCGGCCGTGCCCGAGGAGAAGGTGCCTGAGGTTCCCCCGCAGCCTGTGCCCGAGCCGCCGATCGAGTGGGGGCCCGCGGTGGCACCGATGCCGCGGGCCGAGGTGATTGCAGCAGCCGGGGCCGCCCCTCCGCCCCCGCTTCACCCCCTGCCGGTTGAGACGCCGCGCGAGCCCAACCGGTTCGAGGTCGCGGCCAAGGAGATCCTGCTGAAGATCTGGAACTGGATCGTCGTGGGCGAGGAGCACCGCCCGGCCGGGGTGTCGATGGAATTCTCTATCGCCAGCACGTGGCTCCTGCGCGTGGGCATCGTGATCCTGGTAATGGCCATCGGGTTCTTCTTGCAGTATTCGATCGTGCATGACTTGATTGGTCCGAAAGGCCGGATCGGAATCTCGGTGCTCGTGGGGGTCGCCATGCTCGCGAGCGGCCTGCGCATGCTCGGCAAGAAGTACCACGTCATGGGCCAGGGGCTCATCGGCGGCGGCATTGCCGCGTTCTACTTCAGCGTCTTCGCCGCGTTCCGTTACTTCGAGATGATCGACACCGCGACGGCCTTCGGGCTGATGATCTTCATCACGGTGTGCACCGGCGGCATGGCGGTTCGCTTGAATTCCATGCTCGTGGCGATCCTGGGGATTCTCGGCGGCTACGGCACGCCGTGGATGCTCTCGACCGGCGTGGTGAACTTCCCCGGCCTCTTCTCCTACATGCTGCTCTTGGGGTGCGGCGCCCTTGGGATCAGCTACAAGAAGAACTGGCATTTGCTGAGCTACCTGGCCTTCGTCTGCAACTACGGCCTCTTCTTCGGGGCCATGCGGGCGTACCGGGTGGAACATTTCTGGGAGGTGATGCCCTTCCTGAGCGCCTTCTTCGTCCTCTTCTCCACGATGGTCTTCCTATTCAACCTGGTGAACCGCACGAAGTCGACGCTCCTGGAGCCGATCGCCCTGTTGATCAACGCCGGAATCTTCTTCGCGGTGAGCTACGGCCTGGTGGACCAGGCGTTTGACTATCGCTGGGTCGCCGTGGTGACGCTCGCCCTGGCCGCTTTCTACGTGGCCCACGTCTGGTTCTTCCTCGTCCGCAAGCTCCTGGACCGCGAGCTGCTGTTCTGTTTCATCGGCCTGGCGGCGTTCTTCCTGGCCGTGACCGTGCCCCTGTTGCTCTCCGCTGAGTGGATCACCGTGAGCTGGGCCGTGCAGGCCCTGGTGATGCTCTGGATCGCCGGGAAGCTCCGCAGCGAGTTCCTCCGCCACGTGGCCTACCTGCTCTACCTGATCGTGGCGGCGCGGTTCTGCTTCGTCGACTTGCCGCACCAGTACGCCGCAGGCATCGTGCGAGCCACGGACGTGCCGCTGGCCACGTTCTTCTGGAGCATGCTGGAGCGGCTCGTGGCGTTCGGCGTCCCGATCGCGTCGATGGCCGGGGCCTTCCGCCTGCTCAACGCCCCGGGCACCGCGGCCCTGGCCATCGACCGGGCCAACGACATGGTCGAGTGGGTCCGCGACCGCTGGGCCGTCCGGGCCGCCGCGATCGGTCTGGTGGCCATGCTCTTCGTCTTCCTCCACCTGGAGTTGAACCGGACCTTCCTGTACCTCTATCCGCCGATGCGTCTGCCGATCCTCTCGCTCCTCTGGATCGCGCTCTGCGCCTTCCTGGTCTACGAATACCTCGCGCGGCCGAGCCAACTGGTCTTGAGCGCCCTGGTGGTCTTTGTGGCCGCGCTGGTGGTGAAGCTCTTCGTCTTCGATCTGCCTTTTTGGCGGGTCGCGGGGATGAAGGTCTACGCAGGCGACTACTCCTTCCTGGAGGCGGCCATGCGTCTGCTGGACTTCGGGGCGATCATCGCCTTCCTCTATTGCGGATTCCGGCTGCTGGTTGGAAACGTGCAGGCCCGACAGGCCGGGAAGGTGCTCGGCTGTGCGGCCCTGGCGCTGTTGTTCATCTTTCTCAGTCTGGAAGTCAACACCTTCTTAGGACATTACGTGGAGGGCCTGCGTCCCGGCGGCGTGTCGATCCTCTGGTCGCTCTTCGCCGTGAGCACGCTCCTGGGCGGGATCTGGAAGAACGTCCCGGGGCTGCGCTACGTGTCGCTTGCACTGTTCGCCGTGGTCGCCTGGAAGGTCTTTTTCTTCGACCTCGCCCACCTCGACCAGATCTACCGGATCGTGGCCTTCGCGGTGCTCGGCCTCCTGGTCCTGAGCGGGTCGTTCATCTATCTGAAGTATCGTCACACGTTCCTCACGAAGTCGGCGCCGGCCGAGGAGACGAAATCATGAGGATTCTGCGTACCTTAGCGGCCTGCCTCGTTTTCGGTCTTGTGCTTCTCGCACAGAGCGGGCCCTCCAGCCTCGTCCGGGCCGAGGGGCCGGCGGAGTTCCGCTTCTGGAGGGACGTTGTCCGGCAGCCGGCGAAGGAGGACGAAATCCTCTCCTTCACGCTGGATAGCGACATGTACGCCGCCATGCGCGACGGCCTGCCCGACCTCCGCATCCTCGACGAGAACGACGCCGAGGCCCCCTACCAGATCGAGCCCGACGTCGAGTTCCGGGAGGAGCGGACCCGGCATACGGGCAGCCTCGAAGTGGTTTCCCTTCGGGAGGAGGGCAACGCGATCGAGGTCCGCGTGCGTCTGCCGAAGGACGCGCCCGCGGCCGAGGGTTTTCAGTTCTTCACGCCCCAGGTTGATTTCGAGTGCAAGGTGAAGGTGTTCGGCTCGACGGACGGCGCGGCCTGGACGCCCCTCGTCGACAACGCGATGATCTTCGACTACTCGCGCTACATGGACGTGAGCCAGCGCGACGTCGCGCTGCCGTCGCAGGGGCCTCAGGCCGGGTACCGGTTCCGGGAGTTCAAGCTCTCGATCGAGGACGTGACCGACGAAAAGGAATCGCCCTACAAGCACCTGACTCGGACCTTCCGCGGCGGCAAGGAGGAGGAGCGGAAGGAATCGACCAGCGTCGAGCGCCGCGTCTTCCGCATCGATCGGATCGCGTATTTCCGGCACACCACGCAGCAGCACGTCAAGAAGTCCAGGACGGCCGCCTACCCCGTCGCCGGGTTCGAGAAGGAAGAGGACGCCCAGAAGCAGGAGACGATCCTCCACGTGCGGACCCGCCGCGAGCCGCTCACGTCCTTCACCCTCCAGACGCCCAGCCGCAACTTCTATCGCCGCGCCGCGGTCCAGGTGCCCGAGGTCCATGGGGTGAATACCGAGTGGCGGACGGTCGGCAGCGTCACGCTCTCGAACTTCCATTTCCGCAGCCTGCACCGGGAACAGTTGACCGTCGCATTCCCCGAGCAGCGGCGGGAAGAGTACCGGATCGTGATCTCCAACGAAGACAACCGCCCGCTCGACATCCAGGGCGTGAAGGCCGAAGGCAACGTCTATCGTGCGGTCTTCCTGGCGGAGGAAGGGAAGCGATACCGCGTCTTCTACGGTTCCGAGGGCGCAGAGCCGCCGAAGTACGAGGCGGCCACCGTGCTGGCGACGCTCCGCGAGTCTTTCCAGCCCACGCCGGTCACGCTCGCGGCCCAGGTCGACAACGCCTCCTACGGCGGCGAGCCGGGCCTCACGCTCCGCAACGTGCTCAACAACTGGGTCTTCCTCGGCGCGGTCATCGGTCTGATGGTCGTCGTGCTCGCCTGGGGCCTCTTCCACGCAGGCCGGCAGTTGGAGAACTTGCCGAAGGAAGATTGCGACTAAGGGTCCGTGAAAGACCAAGGTGTCGAATTCCGGGTGGCACGCCCTGAAAGGGCGTGGTGGGCATCGCGCTGGATTTCGCGCCCAGGCCACGCCCTTTCAGGGCGTGCCACCCGGAAGAAATCCGCCAAGTCATCCTTTCACGGACCCTAACCGCTGCGTTTCAGCCACGTGTCGATGGCGGCGGCGGCCAGGCGTCCTTCGTAGATGGCGTGGACGACCAACGAAGCGCCGCGGGTGGTGTCGCCGGCGGCGAAGATGCCCGGCTGGCTGGTCATCGCGTCGCGGACCCGGACGTTGCCGCGTCCGTCGAGCGCGAGGCCCAGTTGCTCGACGAGTCCGTCGTGGACGACGTGCAGGAAGCCCATGGCCAGGAGCACGAGGTCGGCCGGGACGGTGAAGTCGGAACCGGGCCGCTCCTTCATCTCCCAGCCCTTTTCGCCGCGGACCCAGTCGATTTCGCAGCCGTGCAACTCCGCCACGGTGAGATTCGCTCCGGCGACGAGTTCCTTGGTGAGCACGCTCCAGCGTCGCTCGCAGCCTTCTTCGTGGGAGCTGGAGGTCCGCATGATCTTGGGCCAGAAGGGCCACGGGGTCTCGGGGTTCTTCTCCTCCGGCGGCTTCGGGAGGATTTCGAACTGGCGGACCGACCGCGCCCCATGGCGGATCGACGTGCCGACGCAGTCGCTCCCGGTATCGCCGCCGCCGATCACGACCACGTGTTTGTCCTTCGCGGAAAGGGCTCCCGGGCCGTCGGCCGGCATCGGCTCGCCGGCCACCCGGCGGTTTTGCTGGGCGAGGAAGTCCATCGCAAGATGCACGCCCGACAGGTCGCCGCCGGGCACCTTAAGCGGCCGGGCCTCGCCGGCGCCCATGGCGAGGCAGATCGCGTCGAAGATCCGCCGGAGGTAACGCCCGGAAATGTCCTGACCGACCGACACGCCGGGCTCGAACTTCGTGCCCTCGGCCACCATTTGCTCCAGGCGGCGGTCGAGGATGTGCTTTTCGAGCTTGAAATCGGGGATTCCGTAACGGAGCAGCCCGCCGATGCGCTGGTCCTTCTCGAAGACGACCACGTCGTGGCCGGCACGCGTGAGTTGCTGGGCGGTAGCCAGGCCCGCCGGGCCGGAGCCGATGATCGCGACCTTCTTGCCGGTCCGGTAGGCGGGCCGGAGCGGCTTGACCCAGCCCTCACGGAACGCCCGCTCGGCGATCTGATACTCGATGTGCTTGATCGTGACCGGGCGGGCGTTGATCGAAAGAGTGCAGGCGGCCTCGCACGGGGCGGGACACACGCGGCCCGTGATCTCCGGAAAATTGTTCGTCGAGTGGAGGTTCTCGGCCGCCGCCTCCCACAACCCCCGGTAGACCAGGTCGTTGAACTCGGGAATGCGGTTCCTCACCGGGCACCCGACCGCGTGGCAGAACGGGATGCCGCAATCCATACACCGGGCCGCCTGCCGGCCGAGCGTCTCTTCCACGAGCGGCATGTCGATCTCGTGCCAGTCGCAAATCCGCTCGGCCACCGGCCGATGCCCGACCTCAACGCGAGGATAGTCCAGAAATCCAGTTGGAGAAGCCACGGGTAGTCCTCAATCAAGGGAGTCAATGAAGAATGAAAAATGAAAAATGAAAAATGTCATGGCCGCGCCCGACGTCTTACATCTCCGCCTTCCCCTTCTCCATTTCCCATTTGTCATTTTTCATTCTGCATTTTTCATTTCTCATTGTCCCTATCCCCGAAAAACCTCCTCCGTGGCCGCGGTCTGCTCGGCGTTGACCGGCTCGCGCTCGCGGATCCGCTGGAGGGCCTTGCGGTAGTCGATGGGGATCACTTTGACGAATTTTCCGGACATTTCCTGCCAGTTGTCGAGGATCCTCGCGGCACGGCGGCTGCCGGTCCACTCGTGGTGGCGGCGGATGAGGTCGTGCAGGATGCGGCGGTCCTCGGGCTGCCAGAGCGACTCCAGGTCGACCATGTCGAGGTTGCAGAGGGTGTCGAACAGTTGGTGCTCGTCGAGCACGTAGGCCACGCCTCCGCTCATGCCTGCGGCGAAGTTGCGGCCCGTGCGCCCGAGCACCGCCACCAGCCCGCCGGTCATGTACTCGCACCCGTGGTCGCCCACGCCCTCGACCACCGCCACCGCGCCGCTATTGCGTACGGCGAACCGCTCGCCGGCCAGGCCGTGGATGAAGGCCTCGCCGCGGGTCGCGCCGTAGAGGAGCGTGTTGCCGACAATGATGTTCTCGGCCGGGTCGAACGGCGAGCCGGGCGGCGTCTGGACGACGATCCGGCCGCCCGAAAGTCCCTTGCCCAGGTAGTCGTTCGATTCGCCCACCAGGCGGAAGGTCACCCCAGGGCACAAGAAGGCCCCAAAGCTCTGGCCGGCTGCTCCGCGGAACGTGATATCCAGCGTCCCGTCGGGCAGGCCCTCGGCGCCGTGCCGCTTGTAGATCTTGTGGCTGAGCATCGCCCCCACAGCGCGGTGGACGTTGCGGATAGGCAACTCGATCCGCGTTGGTTCCAGCCGCTCGATGGCGGCTTCCGCCTCGGGCAGGATCGTCCGGTCGAGGTGGTCTTTGTGGGTATCGGCCTGGGTGCGGACCCTCCGAAGCGGGCAACCGAGCGGCGACTGGGGCTCGACGAACACGGCCGAGAAATCGAGCCCCTTCGCCTTCCAGTGGTCGATCGCCTTGCGCACGCTCAACCGGTCCACGCGCCCGACCATCTCGTCGAAGCGCCGGAACCCAAGTTGGGCCATGATCTGGCGGATCTCCTCGGCCACGAACGTCAGGAAGCGGACCACGTATTCCGGCTTCCCGCCGAATCGGTCACGGAGTTCCTGCTTCTGCGTGGCGATTCCGACGGGGCAGGCGCCGAGGTGGCATTTGCGCATCAGGATACAACCCAAGGAGACCAGGGCGGAAGTGCCGAACCCGAACCGTTCGGCGCCCAGCAGGGCCCCGATCACGACGTCGCGCCCGGTCTTCATCTGCCCGTCGGCCTGGACGAGGATGCGGTCGCGGAGCCCGTTAAGTACGAGCGTCTGCTGCGTCTCCGCCAGGCCGATCTCCCAGGGGATTCCAGCGTGCTTGATCGACGAGAGGGGGCTGGCGCCCGTGCCCCCGTCGTGGCCGCTGATGAGCACTTCGTCGGCGTTGGCCTTGGCCACGCCCGCCGCCACGGTGCCGACGCCCACTTCGGCCACCAACTTCACCGAGACCATGGCCTCGGGATTGGCCGACTTGAGATCGTAGATCAACTGGGCGAGGTCTTCGATCGAGTAGATGTCGTGATGCGGGGGCGGAGAGATGAGCGAGACGCCGGGCGTGGAATGCCGGAGCTGGGCGATCTCTTCGGTCACTTTGTGGGACGGGAGTTGGCCCCCTTCGCCGGGCTTCGCGCCCTGGGCCATCTTGATTTGCAGCACCCGCGCGTTCGAGAGGTACTCGATCGTCACGCCGAACCGGGCACTGGCCACCTGTTTGACGCCGCAGTTGCTCGAATCGCCGTCGGCCGACGGAAGGTAGCGTGCGGGGTCTTCGCCCCCTTCCCCCGTGTTCGACATCGCGCCCAGACGGTTCATGGCGACGGCCAGCGTCTCGTGGGCCTCCTTGCTGATCGAGCCGTGCGACATGGCACCGGTGTAGAACCGCTTGACGATCTCGCTAACCGGTTCGACCTCCTCGATCGGTACGGGCCCGCCGGGCACGAACTCGAACAGGCCGCGGAGCGTGCACAGCTCGCGGCTCTGGTCGTTGATGGCCGCGGCGTATTCGGCGTAGGCCTTCGGATCGTTGTTGAGCACCGCGTGCTGGAGGCGGGTGATCGTGGTCGGGTTCCAGAGGTGCGACTCGCCGTCGAGCCGGTACTGGTACTCGCCGCCGAAGTCCAGCTCCAGGGCCCCGGCTTCGCGTTTCCCGAAGGCGGCGCGGTGCCTTGCGAGGGCCTCGCGGGCGATCACGTCGAGGTCGGCCCCCTCGATCCGCGAGGGGGTGCCGGTGAAGTAACAGTCCACCAGGCGCCGATCCAGGCCGACGGCCTCGAACTGCTGCGCCGCGTGGTAACTACGCAGCGTCGAAATGCCCATCTTGGACATCGTCTTCAAGATGCCCTTCTTCACCGCGCTGATGTAGTGGTCGCAAAGCTCGTCGACCTCGACGTCCTGCGGCAGCATCTTGTCTTGCCGGAGCTTGTAGATCGCCTCGAACGCAAGGTAGGGATTGATCGCGTTGGCCCCGTAGCCGCACAGCAGGCAGAAGTGCATCACCTCGCGGGGCTCGCCGCTCTGGATCACCAGGCCCGCCTCGCTCCGCAACCTCCGCTCCAGCAGGCTGTGGTGAAGCACGCCGGTGGCCAATAGCGACGGGATCGGCGCCTTGCCCGGCCCCACGTCACGGTCGCTGACGATCAGAAGCGACGCCCCCTCCTGGATCGCCCTGGCCGCCGCTTCCACCAGTTCGTCCAATGCCTTGCGGAGGCGCTCGCCCCACGTGGTCGCGTCTCTCCGAGACGCGTCCTTCGAGTCTCGGAGAGACGCGTCCACGGGCGACTCCTCATCCACGGAAAAGACCGCGGGCAACGTGACGACCTTGAAGTCGTCGCGGCGCGCGGAGCAGAGCCGCTCGATGTCGTCGTTCGTGAGGATCGGGTGCGAGAGCTTCAACTGGCGGCAATGCTGCGGCGTCTCTTCCAGCAGGTTGCGTTGTTTGCCGGTGAAGGCCATCAGCGACATGACCAGCCCTTCCCGCAAGGGGTCGATCGGCGGATTGGTCACCTGCGCGAACAACTGCTTGAAGTAGCTGAACAGGAGCTTCGGGCGGCTCGAAAGGACGGCCAGCGGCGTGTCGGTGCCCATGGAGCCGACCGGCTCCTGCCCGTCGCGGGCCATGGGGGCGATGAGCATGTCGAGGTCTTCGCGGGTATAACCGAATGCCCGCAGAAGAGTGCCGAGGGCCTGGGGATGGGCCTTGCCGTCGCGCGACGGCTGGAACAGCCCCCGCAGCTCGATCCGGTTTTCTTCCAGCCAGCGACGGTAGGGCTTCTGCCGGGCGATCTTGCCCTTGATCTCGTTATCGACGACGATCCGCCCCTCTTGGGTGTCGACCAAGAACATCTTGCCCGGCTGAAGACGCCCCTTCTGACGGACCTTCTCCGGCGGGAAGTCGACCACGCCGACCTCGCTCGCCAGCACAACCAGCCCGTCGGTGGTCACGACGTAACGGCACGGGCGCAGCCCGTTGCGGTCGAGCGTGCCGCCCACCAATCGGCCGTCGGTGAACACGATCGCGGCCGGGCCGTCCCAGGGCTCCATCATCGCTGCGTGGTATTCGTAGAACGCCCGCTTATCGGTGCTGATGTGATACTGGGTCCCAAACGCCTCGGGAATCATCATCATCAGGGCGTGCGGCGCAGAACGGCCGGCCCGGACCAGAAGCTCCATCACGTTATCAAAGCTCGCCGAATCGCTCCCGCCGGGCTCGACGATCGGGAACAGGTCCGAAAGGTCTTCTGCCAGGTCCGGACACTGCATGGTCTTTTCGTAGCCGCGCAGCCGGCTGAGGTTGCCCCGCAAGGTGTTGATCTCGCCGTTGTGGGCGATCATCCGGAAGGGATGGGCCAGACGCCAACTGGGGAACGTGTTGGTGCTGTACCGCTGGTGGACGATGGCCAATGCGCTGGCGACCCGCGGGTCGGCCAGGTCCGGATAATAGGCGAACAACTGGGGTGCCAGGAACATCCCCTTGTAGACAATTGTGCGGCAGGACATCGAGGCGATATAGAAGTCGGCCGCCGGTCCGAACCGTGCTCGAACCCGGTGCTCCGCCCGCTTGCGCACGACAAACAGCCGCCGCTCCAGGGCCGCGTCTGCCAGCCCCTCGCCATCGATCAGCAACTGGCGGATGACCGGCTCGGCGCTGCGGGCAATCTGGCCAAGCGAACGGTTATCGTTGGGCACGTCGCGCCATCCGAGGGGTTTTAGTCCACCCTCGACGATGGCGTCGCAGAGCATCGCCTCGCACGCCTGACGCTCATGAAGCTCGTGCGGCAAGAAGAGCATGGCGACGGCATAACCGCTGGGTTTCGGCAACGCGATCTTCAAACGCTCCGCCTCGGCCGCGAAGAACTCATGGGGAATCTGGAAGAGGATGCCGGCCCCGTCGCCGGTCGACTCATCCGCCCCGGCGGCCCCCCGGTGCTGGAGATTCAGCAGCACGTGCTTCCCATGGTCAAGGATGGCGTGCTCCCGGTGGCCGGAGATGTTCACGATCGCGCCAATGCCGCACGCGTCGTGCTCCCAAGCAGGATCGTAAAGCCCTTGCGATGTGGGTGGCCTCGAGTCCATAGCCGCTTGACACTCTCCTGAAGTCTCTGACTTCTAGCTCCCTCGCCCGACCAGCTCTCGCGGGTGGGAAGGACCACTCCCTCGCCGCCGCATCCCGCCGTCGGCGAAATGCGAGACCTGGTGCTACTCAAGCCCCCCCGGAAAGCCTGCCCGACGTCGCCGCGACACATCCCGAGCGCGATTTCTCGCGATTCCGACGCGAGCATCGCTCAGGGGCTTGAGCCGCCTGCTCAGGCGATTTGAGGCAATTCTACCCGACGCACGCCCGTTCGACTTCCCCACCGCTCATGTTGGGGGAGGACCATCCTGTGGCGAGCGGCCGGGCTGAATTCATCGTAGCATTAGAGAAACGAATGACAAGTCCACCGCACAATTAGCGCTGCTAACATTGTGTTTCTCGCCGTCGTGGGGCAGGTCGGCGACCTGCCGATGCCTGCGGGCAGGTCGGCGACCTGCCCCACTTGGCTCC
>Ga0067045_1005367_pt1 | contig 11335 bp, 7 predicted proteins | sample TerdegcTABiofilm_FD_59184 | JGI IMG/M metagenome (GOLD analysis project Ga0067045, IMG submission 59184) | Combined Assembly of (Gp0054472, Gp0054536) Wastewater bioreactor microbial communities from Singapore -Terephthalate degrading...
GCTGCTGCTGGTCTGCAGCGGCACTTCCGCCTGGCTGCAGCTTCGCTCCAACCGCATGCATGAACTGGAGGTGGTGCAGGCCTTGTCCCGCGACGTTGCCGAGAGCATTGCCCGCGACGCCCAGTTGACGGATGCGAACGGCCTGATGCCGAGCGCGGTGCGCAATCTGTTCAACCAGCTGATGATGGTGAACCCGAGTGTCGAGGTCTATCTGCTGGAGCCCGATGGACGCATTGCGGGTCATGCGGCTCCCGAAGGGCGCTTGCGCCGCGACCGGGTCGATCTGGAACCGGTCCATCGATTTATCGATGGTCATATGCTGCCCATCCTGGGTGACGATCCGCGCAGCCGCGATGGCCGCAAGGTCTTCAGTGCGGCTCCCCTGAGCGTGAACGGGAGGGAGGTCGGCTTCATCTATGTGGTGTTGCTCGGCGAGGCCCATGATCTGCTTGCCGCCAGAGGTTCCGCAGATGCGGTGCTGAAGACTGCATTGCTGTCGATCGGCATGGTGGGGCTGCTATGCCTGGCCGCCGGGCTTGTCGCCTTCACCTTGATCACACGCCCCTTGCGGCGCCTGACCGAGTCGGTGCGGCAGTTCGATATGCATGGCGTTCCGCCTGAGATGCCGGCGCGTGCTTCGGAGGCGGCAGATCACAGCCATGACGAGATCGCCGTGCTGGACTCGGCCTACAGGCAGATGGTGCTGCGCATCAGCGAGCAATGGCAGGCGCTGAGGCGACAGGATCAGGAGCGCCGGGAATTGATCGCGAATGTCTCCCACGATCTGCGCACGCCGCTGTCGTCCTTGCATGGGTATCTGGAGACCCTGCTGCTCAAGGATGCAAGCCTGGAGCCCGCAGAGCGCAGGCGCTATCTGGGCATTGCGCTCGACCAAAGCCAGAGGGTGGGAGCGCTGTCCCAAAGTCTGTTCGAGCTGGCGAGGCTGGAGTATGGCTTTGTGCAGCCCGAGCCCGAGTCATTCTCGCTGCGGGACCTGGTGCAGGACGTGTTTCAGAAGTTCGAGCTTGCTGCAGAGTCGCGCCATATCGCCCTGCAGGCGGATCTGCCGCCGCAGTTGCCGGCGGTTCGTGCAGATCTGGGAATGATGGAGCGAGTCCTGAGCAACCTGCTCGACAACGCCTTGCGCTATACCCCCGAAGGCGGGTCGATCAGCATAGGCATCAGAAGCGTGGGCCCGGAGCTGGAGCTGACGGTCAGCGACACTGGCCCTGGCATTTCGCCAGAGCTGCGCGAAGGTTTGTTCAGGCGTCCGTTCACGGTCGGCGGCGCCCGCCGCGACGGGGGGCTTGGCTTGAGAATCGTGCACCAGATGCTGGAGCTGCACGGGGTCAGCATCCATCTGGTCGAGAGCAGCGGCGGGGGCGCTGCGTTCCGGTTTTGCCTGCCACGGGCTCCGGAGGCCTGATCTGCAACAGGGCTGCACGCTGGCGTTTCACGGGCAATAGAGCCCTGCCTGCCGGAAGATCTGGACCATCACCGGTCGTCGGTATCGCCATGAGTCCGGCCCTGCGGAAGGCGGCGTTTTGCTAAGTGGCAGTCGCCTGCAGATTGATAGCAGTCTTATGTCTTATATCTAAGTGAAAACCCCAGTTGTTCGCTCCAATAAAAGACCACTGCCTACTAGCAGTCAAGGCGGTCGTCTGACACAAATAGTTGCCAGCGCAACTATTATTAAATTGTTAAGGCGGTTTGGGCCGGCTTGAAAAATGCTTTGGCTCTGTGTGCGAGTGCCCGCTTTGCGGGCATTTTCTTTGGGGCGTGCAGCTTTCGGTCGGAACCACCGCTGATTCAAAAAACTTGAACACTTGCCCAACGCACAACTGGCTGTGCATGAGCGGGTTCACACGATGTAGGAATCGCAAAATGTCCAACTTTTCCCCACCCAGCCGCAGATCCTTTCTGTTCGCCTCCGGTGCTGGCGTCGCACTGGCCGGAACGGCCGTGACCATGCATGCCAACTCCAAGGAGCCAGCGCTCAAACTGGATGCATACAAGCCCGAGTATTTCAATGCGGATGAGTGGGCCTTTGTTCTGGCNGCGACAGCGCGCCTGATCCCGTCCGAAGGCGACGGTCCCGGAGCGATNGAAGCCCATGTGCCGGTGTTNATNGACCGTCAGCTCAAGNGCTACTACGGCACTGCGGATATCTGGTACATGGAGGGGCCGCACGATCCCACGGCCAAGCCCGATCGCGGCTGGCAAACGCCTTTGACGCCTGCACAGCTCTATCGCAAGGCGATTCCTGCCTTCAACGCCGAGTGCAAGACACGCTACGGCAAGGAATTCAAGGACCTCTCACATGAGCAGCAGGATGAAGCGCTGACGGCTTTGCAAAAAGGTGAGATCAAGCTGGACCCCGAGCTGAGCATCTTCTTCACCACCTTGCTGGCCAACACCAAGGAAGGCTATTTCGCCGACCCCATGCATGGCGGCAACCACGGCATGCAGTCCTGGAAATACATTGGCTTTCCTGGCGCTCGTGCCAGCTATGCCGAATGGGTCGACCAACACAACAAGAAGTACCCGCTGGGTCCGGTTTCCATCAAGGGCGAAAGGGCATAAACCATGGCACGCATTGAAAAAAAGAAAGACGTGGTCATCGTTGGCCTGGGCTGGACCGGCTCCATCGCCGGCATGGAGCTGGCGGCCGAAGGCCTGGAAATCGTGGCGCTGGAGCGTGGTGGCGACCAGAACACGGTGCCCGAGTTCAAGTACCCCAACCAGATCGACGAGTTGACCTGGGGCGTGCGCCTGAAAAACATGCAGCATCCGCGCCAGCAGACCGTGACCATCCGTCGCAATGACGGCGAAATCGCGCTGCCATACCGTGCGATGGGCTCGTTCCTGCCTGCCAACGGCGTTGGTGGCGCGGGCACCCACTGGAACGGGCTGCTGTGGCGCCCGCAAGCTGAAGAAATTCAGCTGCGCAGCTATGTGAAGCAGCACTGGGGCGAGTCCATCATTCCGGAAGGCATGAATCTGATGGACTACCCCGTCACTTACGACGAGCTGGAGCCGTTCTTCACGCAGTTTGACGAAGTGGCGGGTATCTCCGGCAAGGCCGGCAATCTCAACGGCAAGATTCAGCCCGGCGGCAACCCTTTCGAAGGCTGGCGTTCCAAGGACTACCCCATGCCCCCGCTGCCTGCGACCTACGACGCAACCTTGTTCGAAGCGACGGCCAAGCAAATGGGCTATCACACCTTCCCGGCGCCCGCAGGTATTGCCTCCACCGCCTATGTGAACCCTTATGGCATGCAGATGGGGCCTTGCAATTTCTGCGGTTTCTGCGAGCGCTACGGCTGCTACCAGTATTCCAAGTCGTCGCCGCAGACGGCCGTTCTGGACGCGCTCAAGCGCAAAAAGAATTTCAGCTACCGCACGCACTGCGAAGTGCTGCGCGTGGAAAGCTCGCAAGACGGCAAGACCGCCACCGGAGTGACCTACTTCGACTCCAACACCAACGAAGAAGTGTTCCAGCCAGCAGATCTGGTGATCCTTTCTTCCTTCCAGCTCAACAACGTGCACCTGCTGCTGGTTTCCGGCATCGGCAAGCCCTATGACCCCAAGACCAACGAAGGGGTGACCGGCAAGAACTACGCCTATCAGATGAACGGTGGCGTGACGATGTTCTACAAGGAGGCGAACTTCAACCCCTTCATCGGTCACGGCTCCAACGGTATCTGCATCGATGACTTCAGCGTCAACCAGAACGATTTCGGCAAGCTGGGCTTCATCGGCGGTGCTTACTGGCGTTCGGGGACCTTCAATGGTCAGCCCATCCGCTCCATGCCGCTGCCCAAGGGTACGCCGGGCTGGGGTGCCGGTTGGAAGAAGGGTATCGGCGAGTGGTATGGGCACTCCATGTCCATCGGCACGCACGGCTCGCATATGTCCTACCGCGCCAATCACCTGGATCTGGACCCCACTTACAAGGATCCACACGGCCGTCCGCTGATGCGCATGACCTTCAACTGGCAGGACAACGACCTGAAGATGAACCAGTACCAGAAGCTCAAGGCGGCAGAAGTTGGCAACAACATGAAGCCTGATCAGATCCAGCTGGGTTTCAAGGACATCGGTGCGCAGTTCGACGTGCGACCCTACCAGACCACACACACCACTGGCGGTCACATCATGTCCGACAAGCCCACGGAAGGCGTGGTGAATCGCTACTGCCAGGCCTGGGACAAGCACAACGTGTTCGTCTTCGGCGCAGGCAACTTCGTGCAGAACACCCAGTACAACCCCACCGGCATGGTCGGCGGCCTGGCGTACTGGACGCTGCATGCGATTCGCACCATGTATCTGAAAAACCCACGTCCGCTGGTCTGAGGAGAGCAAGACATGAAGAAAATCCTCAGCATTCTGATTGCGCTGATCGTTCTGGGCGTTCTGGCGGCGCTGGCGCTGATCTACCTGCCATTCAAGCCGACACCGGCGAATGAGGCGCTGGCCGCCGACTGGAAGGCAGAAGCCGGTCGTGGCGAATATGTCATGCGCGCCAGTGACTGTATGGCCTGTCACACCGCCAAGGGTGGCGAGCCCATGGCCGGCGGTCGTGGCATTGAAAGCCCCATGGGCACCATCTGGTCCTCCAACATCACGCCGGACAAGGAAACCGGCATAGGCAGCTGGACTCTGGACCAGTTCCGTGCCGCGATGGTGGACGGTATCGGTGGTCACGGCCAGCAACTGTACCCGGCCATGCCCTACGAGAACTATCGCTTCATGAAGGAAAGCGATATCCGCGCGCTGTTCGACTACCTCCAGACCGAGGTCAAGCCCGTCAGGAACGAGGTGCAGGCCACCAGCCTGAGCTTCCCGTTCAATATGCGCTTCGGCATCCGTGCCTGGAACTGGCTGGCGCTGTCGGGTGAAGCCGAGTTCAAGCCCATGGCCGGTGACGACCAGCAGATTCGCGGTCAGTATCTGGTCGAAGGTGCCGGCCACTGTGCAGCCTGCCATAGCCCTCGCACTGTCTTCATGGCGCAGAACGGCACACGCCTGTCCGACTCCAGCTTCCTGACCGGCGGCATGGTGGACGACTGGTCTGCTCCTGCACTGCGCGGCAAGGACTCGCGTGTTCAGCAATGGACGACCGAGCAGGTGGCCGCCTATCTGGCAACCGGCCGCAATGCCCATGCGGTGGCCAACGGAGAAATGGCGCTGGTGGTCGAGCACTCCATGCAGTACATGACCGATGCCGATCTGAACGCCATGGCCAAGTTCCTCAAGACCATGGACGGCCAGGCCGCAGATGCAGCCCCTGAAAAAGTGGCCACGCCAGGCCCTCGCAGCACTGCGGTTGCCAAGGCGGATGGAGCCGGCGAGGCCACGGCCAAACTGCTGAAATCCGCGTCTCCCGACATGCCTTTGGGTGCTCGCCTGTATCTCGACAACTGCGCAGCCTGCCACTTTGTCAGCGGCAAGGGTGCTCCCGAGATCTTCCCCGAACTGCAAGGCAATGCCATGGTGCTGGGCAAGGATGCCAGCCCGCTGGTGTCGGTGATTCTGAAGGGCGCCTCCTCGCCTGCTACGGATCGCCGTCCCATGCATCTGGTGATGCAGGGCTACGCCGACCGCCTTACCGACGGTGAAGTGGCCGCACTGGCCAGCTTCGTGCGCAAAGGCTGGGGCAACCAGGCTTCGGATGTGAGCGAAAGCCAGGTCAGCAAGGTGCGCCAGCATGTGCAAGCCGATGCTACTCCGCAGAGAGCCCAGTAAATAGCACGCGTATCTGCCAGGTGCTTTGCGCGCCAGGCAGGCTCCCGAAACCCAGCCCGATGGAAATCCGGCTGGGTTTTTTATGCAGCAGCTGCTGGCCCGGACGATGGAGCCTTCCAAAAATCAACAGGCCGCACCACTGTGCTTAAGTGATGCGGCCTGTTGCGTAGGCGTGTTGCGGATCAACCAACCGGATGCTGACGGTAAACGGCGCGGCATGTTGAATGGTTTTGCGGCGTCGGTAGACGTGCTTCCATGGACTCAAGTGTGCATGTTGCAGCGCAGAAAATGTTGCTTCAAATTCTGCGAATACAGCGTTGCTACAGAAAAATTTTCTGTCTTTGTATTTTTAGCGGTAAATTCAAGAATATGGATACCTTGGATAAAAAGATTCTTGCTGCCTTGCAGGCTAATGCGCGCGCCAGCCTGCAGGACATTGGTGCTGCAGTGGGCCTGAGTGCATCGCCATGCTGGGCCCGCATCAAGAAGATGGAGGAGGCCGGTGTGATCGAGGGCTATACCGTGCGTCTGAACCCGCAGGCGCTGGGGCTGGCCGATTCGGTTCTGGTCATGGTCACGCTGGACAGCCATTCAGACAACACGCTGGAAAAGTTCGGCGAGGTGCTGGCCACCATTCCCGAAGTTGTGGAAGCGCATCTGGTCTCTGGCGAGTACGACTATCTGCTACGCATCGTCGTCAAAGACACGCGTGACTACGAGCGCCTGCTGCGTGAGAAGCTCTACAAGATCAAGGGCATACGCCACAGCCAGTCCAGCTTTGTGCTGCGTACGCTTAAAAAAGCAGACCTGCCCTTGGGCGTGTGAAGCGGCATCGCTCTTCGTGGTGCGATCAGTCGCGGCACGGATCCGGTGTGGCTGAAGTCATTCAGACTCCGGTGCTCATCGAACCTGGATGCAGGCCGGGCCGCTGCGGCGCTGGCCCATCGGGGGCGGCTGCGCGTCGGATTGATGGAGGAGTTGATGAAGCTGACGCGGAGCCGGGGCACCGCGCAGCCGTCTCAACGCATGGCGCGGCGCAAGGCAGCGCTGCTCCAGTCCACGGCGATGCTCAGCAAGAGCATGGCCATGATCACGGTGCTGGCCTGGGCATAGTGGAACAGCGAAAGCTCGAAGTACAGCAGTTGGCCCAATCCGCCAGCTCCCACAAAGCCCAGAATCGCCGCCATGCGGATATTCATCTCCCAGCGGTACAGCGTGTAAGCCAGCAGTTGCGGCGCAGCGCCAGGGAGGGTTCCATAGCAAAATGCCAGCAGGCGATTGCTGCCGCTGAGCTTGAGCGCATTCGCGGGAGCGGCCGGAGCATTCTGCAAGGCCTCGGCAAACAGGCGGCCCAGCACGCCGGTGGTATGCAGGGCCAGGGCCAGGGCTCCGGCGAATGGGCCCAGACCCACGGCCAGCGCAGTGATCGTGGCCCAGACCAGTTCGGGCACCGAGCGCAGCACGTTGAGCACCACGTTCCATGGTGCACGCCAGCGCGGCAGGGCCAGCAGCAGGCCCGCGATCGCGGCCAGCAAGGTGCCGACGATGGAGATGGCCAGGGTCTCCCAGATGCCTTGCAGCACCCTGAGCAGCCAGGGCCGGCTCAGATCGGGCGGGAAAAAGCCGCGTACAAAGTCGCCCATGCTGGTGGCCGCATCTGCCGTGAACAGGGCCGAGAAATCAATATCCAGAAGCCGCATGCTGGCCCATAGCGCCGCACAGGCAGTCAGCACAAATGTGCCGGTGCGCCAGCCGAAGGGCAGGGCGCGTGCGGCAGGCGCGGCGTCGAGTGCGCGACGCAGCCACCAGGAAAGCAGGTCGGCCGCCGCCACCAGCAGCATGAAGGCCAGCAGAATGCTGGCGGCTTCGCCGCCGTTGAGCATCTTCATGGCCTGGTCCATGAGCTGGCCCAGGCCTCCTGCGCCGACAAAGCCCATGACCACCGAGGCACGGATCGCACATTCCCAGCGGTAGACGGTGTAGGAGGTCAGCTCCTTGGCCGCCTGCGGCAGCAGGCCATAGAGCAAGGCCTGGATACGGCCGGCACCGCTGGCACGCAGGGCGTGGGCCGGAGCGGGAACTGTGGATTCGAGAATTTCGGCATAGACCTTGGCCAGCATGCCGCCATAGGTTAGCCCCAGGGCCAGGACACCGGCTGCAGGACCCAGGCCGAAGACGCGCACAAACACCAGAGCCCAGACCAGTTCGGGAATGCCGCGCAGGATGGTGAGCACGCTGCGGGCGATGGGGTTGAGCGTGACCCTCTCACGCGCCGCGCCCGTGGACAGATAGGCCATGGGCACGGCAATCACAAAGGCCAGCGCCATGCCTGCCGTGGCGATGGCCAGGGTCTCCAGCGTGGCCTGACCCAGGTAGGCCAGGAACTCCCCACTGGTTTCGGGCGGCAGAAACTGCGCGAGAAAGCCGCCGATGACTTTGAGATTGTCGGCATCGAATAGCGGCCTGAGCGAAAAGCCAGAGGTCTGCAGCATGGGCCAGAGCACGACCAGAGTCAGGATCAGGCCGCTGAGGCGGCCGCGAGCGGAGGGGTCGCGGCGCGATGGCCGGGCGGGCTCGGCCCTTTCTATCGGCATGCGTTCACCTGGATGGGAGCGGGCGTGGTGCTGGCGGGATCGCGCTGAGCCAGGCGGTTGTGCAGCATGGGCAGATCGGCGGGGCTGCCATCGGCATGGGCGTAGAGCGCTTGCAACTGGGCTTCGCTGACTTGCGCGGCGGGCAGGTCAAAGGCCAGGCGGCCATTGCGTACGCCGACGATGCGGGCAAAGTTGGCCAGAGCCAGATCGACGGCATGCAGGCTGGCCACCAGCGTGGCCTTGCGCGCGGCAGCTTCCTGCACCAGCAATTGCACCGTGGCCTGCGAGAGCGCAGGGTCCAGGGCGGAGACGGGTTCGTCGGCCAGAATCAGGCCGGCCTGCTGGTAGAGCACGCGGGCAATGCCCACGCGCTGCAACTGGCCGCCTGAGAGCTGGTCGCAGCGTGCAAACAGCTTGTCCTCAAGCTGCACGCGGGCCAGGGCCTCGCGCGCGCCCGCAATGTCCTGCGGATAGGCCAGCGATGCCAGCGCCTTCCACAGCGGCCACTGGCCGAGCTTGCCGGCCAGCACGGCCGTGACCACCCGTTGACGCAGCGGAATGGGGGCGGCCTGGTGCACGGTGCCGATGCGGCTGCGCAAAGCCTTGAGTTCGCGGGCGGCGGATTGCGCGGCCGCAGTCCGGCCCAGCACCTGCATGCGACCAGCCGTGGGCAGGTAGGCTGTGCCTATGGTGCTGAGCAGCGAAGTCTTGCCGGCGCCCGAGGGGCCGATGAGCGCAATGCTCTCGCCCTGGATGGCGGACAAGGAGATATGGGACAGGGCGGTAAAGCCGTTGCTGTGGGTCAGGCCCACATCGTCCAGCATGAAGCTCATGAGACGAATACTCTGGAAACAATAGCTGCCAACGCTTGATAAATAAGCGTTGGCAGTCAAAAAAAGCTGAATTTCTTACTTCAGCAGACCGGCGGACTTGGCGGCGGCTTCAATGCCGTCGTAGTTCTTGGTGTCGGTGGCGATGAACTTGGAGGCGCGCTGCAGGTCCATGATGGCCTTGTGCTCTGGCTTGCTGGGGTCCAGTGCCAGGAAGGCGGCGGTCAGCTTCTTGACAATGGCCGGGTCCAGGTCGCCGCGCACCGTCCAGTTGTAGTCAAAGTAGGTGGGCGTCGTGGCGAACACGCGCACCTTGCTGGTGTCCACCTTCTTGGACTCGACCAGCTTGTCCCACACCGAAGTGTTGAGCACGCCGGCCTCGGCCTTGCCTGCGGCCACAAAGGCCACGGTGGCGTCATGTGCGCCCGAGTAGGCCACGGTCTTGAAGTCCTTTTCGGGATTCAAGCCGTCCTGCTGCAGGAAAAAGCGCGGCATCAGGCTGCCCGAAGTGGAGGAGGGGGCGCCGAAGGCAAAGGTCTTGCCCTTGAGGTCGGCCAGCGTCTTGATGGCGGGGTCGGCCGTGATGAACTTGCTGGTGAAGACCGCATCCTCGGCCCGCTGCACGATGGGGATGGCCGTGCCGTTGGTGCGGATCTTGGCTTGCACATAGGTGAAACCGCCCAGCCAGGCCAGATCCAGCTTGCGGGTGGCCAGGGACTCGACCACTGCCGCGTAGTCGGATACGGGGGTGAACACCACTTTCATGCCGGTGGCCTGCGAGAGGTATTCGCCCAGGGGCTTGAACTTGCGCTGCAGCTCGGTCGGTGCCTCGTCGGGAATGGCCGAGACGCGCAGCACCGCAGGGGTGTCTGCATGCGCGGCGGACAGCAAGGAGGAGGAAGCCAGAGCTGCCACGGCCAAGCCGCGCAGCGCCTGGCGGCGAGCGAAAGAGTGCTTCATTAAGTGCTCCGTTCAAAAAAGCCACCGCCGTCCGGATACACGGCGGTTTAGTAGGTCACAAGCGTTTGGCTTGCGGCGAATGGAAACCCATGGGCGGTACACCGACCGCTGGCGCTTATTGTTACGTAATTGAGAAACCCTCGGCGCAGTCTTTGCTTGATTTGGATAGCAAAAAGCCCCGTGGGGACGGGGCTTGGCATGAAAGCGACTGCTTGTCTGCAGGTTCCAATATTGCAGATGCAGCAGGTAGAAGACCGTGGTTGCGCTGACCTCGTTGTCTGGCATCAGCAGGGGCTTGCCATGATGCCCGATTGATAGCTACCGATCCTCTCAAGCAGGCGCTAGACAGGCGTTTGCTCGGGTTCGGGTGCTGGTGCCGGGACCTCGGGAGCCGGCGCTGGGGTGCTTTTTTCGCGTTGTTGTCCTCACCACCGCAGGCGGCCAGGGCGGCGGCTGCAATCATGGAAATCAGAAGAGGTTGGCGCAAGCCCTGTGCAGATGTCATTGACAGCTTGGCAGATGCAGGAGGAAAACTTCGATGTCTCACCAGCCTGCATCTCATCGTTTTGAAACCGATTCGTGGCCTTTGCACCACAGTCACGGCAAACCGCTTGGCAGTTGCTATGCCAAGCCAATAAACTCGCCAGCCTTTACCCCGCTTGCGTTATACGCTCTCATTTTCGAGGTGCACCATGTCCTGCCAGATTCGTTTGCGCTAAACGACTTCGCCACACGCTGATTTTTCAGGTGTGCGCTGCGGTATGGACATATCGGTCCCCTGAGGCGCCTGGCCCAGGTGGCCTGCCGCCCCGGAGGGGCAGTTTCTTCACGATGGGCAAGCCCTTGCCCGGCATTCCCGACCTGGCTCGCGCCCCGGTCCTGCGCTCTTGCACTCTCTGAATCCCGGCCTGCCCTTTGCTCGGCGGCCAGGTGTTCTTGTCTTCGCCCGATGGTGGCGGCGATTGCCGCTTTCGTTGTCCTTGGTTTGTCTGCCACGTCTTTTGGCGCGTGGCTTATTCCCTTTTTGGAAAGCACAACATGACTACTTCCCATTTATTCAATCTGGAGATACTCAAATATCCGCGCACGCCGCATCTGCGTGGCTCGCGGCTGCAGGTCGGTGATCAGGCCGATGCCGTGTCCTATGAAGCCCTGGCCGGCCGGCATATCGTGGTCGAGGAAAAGCTCGACGGCGCCAATGCG
>Ga0067045_1031848_pt1 | contig 11335 bp, 8 predicted proteins | sample TerdegcTABiofilm_FD_59184 | JGI IMG/M metagenome (GOLD analysis project Ga0067045, IMG submission 59184) | Combined Assembly of (Gp0054472, Gp0054536) Wastewater bioreactor microbial communities from Singapore -Terephthalate degrading...
CAATAATTCCATGGCCGCCGGAATGACTCCCGCCGCAATGATGCGGCTGACGGCGTTGCCTGCGTCTTCCAGACGATCGAACGTGGCACGAAACGTTCGATGGGCGACGGGCAACGGCGTCAGCCGAAGCCACGCCTCCGTCGCAATCCCCAACGTGCCCTCGGAGCCGGTCAGTAATCCGATCCAGTCGAACTCCGTAGAGCTCGCCTCGGGACCGATTTCCAGCACCTCGCCTTCACCCGTTACCCACGTCAGACCTAGGACGTGGTTGACCGTCACGCCGTACTTCAGGGTGTGCGGTCCGCCGGCATTGGTGGCGATATTGCCGCCGATGGTGCAGGCGACTTGGCTGGAGGGATCCGGCGCAAAATGCCAATACGTCCCCGCCAATACCGAACCAAGCTCCAGGTTCAGAACGCCGGCTTGCACCCGCACCATGCGATCCCGAAGACAGACCTCCAAGATCTCCTTCATTCCGGCGAGAGAGACGACCACGCCCCCATGAAGCGGCGTCGCTCCACCTGCAAGACCGGTGCCGGCGCCCCGCGGCAGCACGGGGACGCCATGTTCTCGACACGCTCGAATCACCTCGGCCACCGCCTTGGTCGATTTGGGAAACACAACGGCGGGCGGCGTCTCCTTTTCCAGCGTGTATCCGTCACACTCATAGACGATCAGCTCGGACGGCCTCGTTATCAGATGCTCCGCTCCCACAATCCGCCGCAGCGCGCGCAGTAGAGCCGGCGGAAGCTCCGCGCCGCGTCGCGTTTCCTTGCAAACCGCCGCTCCGCGCGCCGCCGGGTTGCCGCGTGAGAACCATCGAATCATAGGATATCCAGGCAATCGCCTCTCCGTGGGATACCATCGCGTTGCAAATCGAAACCATTGACGGGGGAAGACCTGCCCGCCAAGAATCGCGAAATCGCCCCCACGCCGGCCGACCGACGGGCAAGGACGCGGCGAGGGTCGATTGAATTCATTTCTTGAGGGGTCGACCCAGCTTCGCTTCCACCGCCGCCACCTTGGCCCGCAGCCTCCCCGTATGCCCGCGACGGTAGTCCATTTTGATGACGCATTCGATCCGATTGCACTCCTGCGCCATGCGTTCGAAGCAGCGCCGTACCACCTCCATCACTTCTTCATACTCGCCTTCGAGAATGGTCCCCATCGCATGGCATTCGTAATCCAAGCCGCTTTTGTCAATGATGTCCAGACTCCCCGCCACGTAGGAACTCAGACTTTCGCCTTGACCCAAAGGATACATACTGAACTCTAACAATACCACGGCTCAATTCTCCCACACAGATTGCATTGGACGATCTACATGGAACGATTCTTTTCCCCGCTGCACTGCAAGTCGATCGCGAGCCTATCTCGCCTAATGTTATGCCGTTCGACTCCAAAGGGCTATCCGGCGGTTGCCCAACAGTCGTCGCGACTTCATGCACATGGCCCCAATCCGCAATCACGGGTAAAATCAAAGGTCCGACCCGAACCTCGAAGCGGACGTCCGGGGAGCCTTTCCCTAACCGGCGTGCGGCATCGGCCCGTCGCAGATTACGGAGGCGAATAGCCGGGGCGACATCGGCCTCCCGACCGGCTTTTCGTTGCGAGCGCCGCCTGCCCCTGCTCCGGGGAGCGCCGAAGGAAACGCGTCGCATCCAACAAGCTCCGGGCCAACCGTGAAAGGCGTTTTCCGGCTTCATCGCGGGCACAGACATGACCCATCTCGCGGTTCACAAGATGAAGCTTACGATTATGGAAACCGAATTCGCCCTCGCCAACGGGGCATCTCCGGTATCATTTGATCCCATCGTCACGAATCGAAAACCTGTGAGTAAAGCACTACAATGTCCTCGGTTTACGACTTCGACGTACTGGTAATTGGGGCCGGGCACGCCGGGATCGAAGCCGCCCTCGCTGCCGCGCGGATGGGCGCGCAGACGGCATTGCTCACCACCAACCTCGACACGGTTGGGAAGATGAGCTGCAACCCCTCCATCGGTGGAGTCGGCAAGGGCAACATCGTGCGAGAGATCGACGCGCTCGGGGGCGTCATGGCTCGCGCGATTGATGAGACCGGCATCCAATTTCGCATGCTCAACCGGCGCAAAGGCCCGGCCATGCACGGTCCGCGCGCCCAGGCCGACAAATGGGCGTACCATCAAACCGTGCTGTGGTATTGCCTGAATGAGCCGCGACTCATCCTGCGACAAGAGACCGTCGAATCTCTGCTGGTGGAAAAGACCGCAACGGGCCTTCGCATCGCCGGGGTCGGCGTCCGCGGCGACGCCGTTTACCGTGCTCCTTGCGTCGTGCTGTGCGCAGGCACGTTCATGCAGGGACAGCTCCATTTCGGCGAGAAGACGCAGCGCGGGGGGCGGGACGGCGAGGACGCCGTGTACGGCATCAGCCGCTCCCTCACGGAAATCGGTTTTTCCCTGTCGCGATTCAAGACCGGAACGCCCCCGCGACTTCACGGCGGAACCATCGACTACGATCGGCTGGAATTGCAGCCGGGAGACGAAAACCCCGTTCCCTTCTCCTTCTTGACCCCGGCCATCCATCAACCGCAGTTGCCTTGTTGGATCACGTACACCAACCCCAGGGTGCATGAGATCATTCGGGCAAATCTGCATCGAGCGCCGATGTTTACGGGCCAAATCCGATTCACCGGCCCCCGTTATTGCCCGTCCGTGGAGACCAAAATCGTCCGCTTCGCCGATCGAGAACGCCACCAAGTCTTTTTGGAGCCCGAGGGAAGGCGGAACCGCGAGATTTACGTCAACGGCCTGGCCACGAGCCTGCCGCGCGACGTTCAAGAGGCGGTGGTTCGGTCCATTGTGGGCTTGGAGCGCGCCGAGATTCTCCGATATGGATACGCCGTGGAGTACGACTATTTGCCTCCCGATCAGTTGCAGCCTTCGCTGGAAAGCAAGCTAGTCACGGGGCTTTTCTTAGCGGGACAAGTCAACGGCACCACCGGCTACGAGGAAGCGGCCGGCCAGGGATTGCTCGCCGGCGCCAATGCGGCCTTGAAACTACAGGGACAACCGCCCCTCATCCTCGGTCGGGAGCAAGCCTACCTCGGCGTCATGATTGATGACCTGGTCACGCGCGGAGTTGATGAGCCCTATCGCATGTTTACCAGCCGGGCGGAATACCGCCTCCGGTTGCGTCACGATAATGCCGACCGACGCTTGACGCCGCTGGGCCGAAAACTAGGGTTGGTGGATGACCGCCGATGGACCGTCTTCCAGGAGAAAACGGCCGCCGTGGAAGCCCTGCGCACGGCGCTGGCGACCTGTCGGCGGCAGGGGGTTCCGCTCGAGCACGTCTTGGCACGTCCGGACGTGGAATGGCACGAACTGCGCGCGGATTTCCCGCAGTTAGGGGAATTTTCCGAGGATGTCGTGCAAACCGTAGTTTACGATATCAAGTACGCCGGTTATTTGTCCCGCGAAGATGCGGCCGTGGAACGTCAGCGGCGTTTGGAGCAGAAGCGGATTCCCGCCGACGTGGATTATTCGTCCGTACCCCATCTCCGCGCCGAAGCCCGTGAAAAGCTCAGCCGCGTGCGTCCTTGGAACTTCGCCCAGGCCGGAAGAATTAGCGGCATCACTCCCGCTGATTTGGCCGTCTTGGCGGTCTTTTTGGAAAAAGGATTTCGAAATCATCTAGAGAGCGATCCGAGCGTCGAAAGGCCGACGCAAGGGCCTTGAGGCACGGCACGTTTGGCGGCGGAAACGACTAACGTACTCCCGTCGCCGCACCCCGCCGCCCCAAGTTTGCGCCTTATCCGTACACCATGGGATGCATGCGATTCCTCTTGCCGATCAATCAGATGGAGCCAAGCCGGCTCAGCCTTGCCTATCTTGCCGGCTGGGACTGCATCCCTTGGCCGGGCCAAGTCTCGTGGAACCATGACGTCCTCGAGGTCATGCGCTCCGTCGACCAATCCGCAGCTCTGACCCTTCCCTGGCCGATCGCGGACAAGGGCACGCTGGCGGTCAGCACGGGAACCCTGATCGAGCGGGAACACCCCTACGCTTTGCCCCTGGAACTTGCCCGAGGAAAGGTGGGACGCCTGCTCAATCAAATGAGCGATTGGAAGGCGTTGGGGTTCCTATCGCCGGCGGCGGCCGAGGAAGCGGCGAGCGAAGCGGCCGCCTGCTTCGCTCAAGCCGTCGTCATCCGTTCCGATAGCGAGCGATCGCGGAAACTCGCGCAGACGGCGCTCGATTTGGCCGTAAGGGCGGGAGAGACGGCCTTAGCTGCGTTCATCGATCAGGCTCTCGCCGCCCTACGAAGCCGCCGGCCTAAAAGCCACATCTGGTGCGGCGCCGAATACGGTCGCGTCGTCTTGTCCGCCGAGGAGCACCAACTGCTCGACGAGTTCTCGACCGCCGCAATGCTGCGAGTGACTTGGCGCGACTGTGAACCGGAAGAGGGGCAGTACACGTTCGACCTCTTAGACCGTTTGCTCTTTCTTTGTCGCGAACGGCGTCTGCCTCGTTCCGTCGGGCCGCTGATTTCTTTCCTGCCCGGTGAACTGCCCGGCTGGATTGCGCCGGATACTCCCGCGGAGGATATCCAGCGACGCGCCTTGAAGTTCTTGACCACGCTCTTGCGAACCTATCGTGGCAGAGTTGATCTGTGGGAGGCAGTCGGCCCGCTCAATGTCCCCAACCCTTTCGGCTGGAACGACGAATTCTTGGCCAATTTCGCGGCTCGCATTGTGCAGCACATCCGCAACCTCGGCCCCGGGATTCCGATCGCCGTCTCCGTGCGTCAACCCTGGCTCGAAGACCTGCGTCGGCGGGAATGCGAGTTCCCCGCACCGATCGTCCTGGACGCCCTGATCCGAGCCGGCGTCGGTTTATCGCAAATCATCTTGGATACGCACCTGGGCTACGATCGCGGTACCCTCCTTCGCGACGGTCTCGACGTCTCTCGTCAACTGGAATTCTGGGGCCAGTTGGGGCTACCCCTGATCGTGCGATTCTGCGCCCCCAGCCGCGGCGACGCCGACCCCTTCGCCCTCGGAGACGCCAAGGTTCAAGCCGCCCCGTGGAGCGAAGCGGCGCAAGCAGAATGGACGAAACTCTGGCTCCGGCTTATCCTCACGAAGAGCTTCGTGCGGGGCTTTTTCTGGTGCCAATTGAGAGACGCCGAGCCGCACGAGTTTCCCCACGGCGGGCTTTGGGATGTCACGCGGCGCGCAAAACCAGCCGTCGAAGCTCTCATCGAGTTTCGACGGCGCTATTTGGGCTAACGATCGCTTTTCCCCCCAGCCTTCGCCGCCGAATCAACGTTCGTCGAATCTCGAAAAACTTCACCGAAGCGATTGCTTTCGACCTTTTCGGCAAGCGCCCCCGTACCTGCCCGTCCGGTGCGGTCAATGCCTCGCGCTTTCACGAGGCTTCTTCTCCGCGGCGTCTCGGCCCTCCCGGATGCGAGACTCCAGACGCGGCAATCGCGGATTGTTCGGATCCTTCTCGCGTGACTGACGCAAGGCATTCTCCGCGTCATCCCAACGACCGCACGACAGGTAGGCCTCGCTCAGCAATTCGTAATTGACCGCCGAAGGCTCGGCGATAACGACCTTTTCCGCCAGCGCCGCGGCCTGATCCGGGTCTTCTCCGGTATCGATGTAAAACTTGGCCAGCATGGCTTGCGGAATTGGATCGTCGGGAAACCTGGCCACGGCGGCCGCCAAGACGTCCTTGGTCCGCAGAAAATCCCGCCGCCCGCCGTAGAAAGCCGCCAGAAACAGGTAAGGCAGCTTGTCGTCCGGATCGATGCGGCGCCATTCCTCCAGCACGGTCGCCGCCGCAACATCGTTGCCGAGCCGCTCGTAAACGGCCGCCAGCATCCGCCGCGCCTCACGGTTGGCGGCATGAATCGCAAGCGCTCGGCGCAAATATTCTTCGGCGCGACGCGCATCGCCGTGAGCATAATAGACCCCGGCCGCCCGGGTCTCCAACGTCGATAGCAGCCTGGCCGCCTCGCCGAGATCGCCTGAGAAACGCAAAAGCATCGGCTTGCCATCCAAGTCCGACTTTCGTTTCTCGAACTGAGCGACATATTCCTTCGCGGCCTCTTGGTCGCCGCGCAAAGCGTAGAGGCGGCTGAGGGACTCGTAGACATAAGCGTTGCCGGAATCGGCGCGGAGGCATCGTTGGAAGACGTCTTCCGCCTCGATCCAATCCCCTCGCTCCAGGAGTATTTCACCCAACACGAAAAGGCAACGCGCTGCTGCCGGGTGCTCTCTCAAATGGCCCCGCAGAAGCGACTCGGCTTCCGGCTCTCTGCCCCGCATCACGCGGTATTCCGCGGCTATCGCGACGGCCTCGGAGTTATTCGGAAAACGCCGACTTAAGCGTGCATCCACGGCCTCGGCCTCGCTCAGGACCTCCTCCATGCTCCGCGGCAGCTCCTCCGGGAAATCAGGTTCGAAGAGTTCGGGCACCCGAGACGCTGGGCCGTCTCCCGAGCCTATGTCTTTTGAGATACCTTTCGAGTCGCCGTTTCCCGGGGATGCTGCTTCCGGCAATGCCACGCGCTCCATCCGAGGAGATTCCGCTCGCCACGCCACCAGCCAAGGCGGCAAATAGGCGGCAGCAACGACGAGGGCCAAATAGGCCCACCCCGGTACAGGCATCCCGGCTTTCGGCATGATCTTCGACCCCTCCTCGCCTGCCCTAACTCTCGGACGAATCCCGCCTGCTTCGGGAGCCGACGGGTTTCCCGCTTGACGACGATTTCGGTCTCAATCTTTCCACCCATTTTAGCCGCCCGATCGTGATGAGGGATACGGAACAAGCCGAAGAACCCGCTCGATGGTCCTATCCGAAGCGGCCTCGCGCACGTCGGGATCTTCCCAAACGCGATCTACCCTGATTGAAAAAACGACGACAGGCGACTACGCTTGAATTGCCGAATTTCGGCAGCAGGGCGAAATTGCGGATCCGCAATCCCCCGCAGCGGTAGCAGTCCGTCTCGCATGGCTCGCACGGACGGAGTGTCGCCGTCGCGGTTCCGGTACGATGCTTCAATCAGCCGCCTTTTTGGGTCTGGTTCTGTGCCGGATTGGATCCGTAACGTGCGCTGGATCGTACCTGTCGCGGGCAATGCGGTATTGTTTTTTGACATGAAGGGGCACCCCAAGCTTTCAGGAGCGGTCGGAATGAGTACCTCTAGCAAAGGCCTGCCGATGGCGGCCAAATGGGATCCCGAAAAGCTCGCCAGAGATGAGCAGGTACTACGTGAATTGGAGAAAGAACCGCTTCTGAAACGCATTCGAGGCTATGCCAAGCTCACCGGACCGGCCTGGTTGCAAAGCGCCATGACGTTGGGGGCGGGAAGCGCGGCCGCCTCGGTGATGGCGGGGGCCTCGTTCGGCTACAAGCTCCTTTGGGTCCAACCCCTCGCCATGGTCTTGGGTGTGGTGATGTTTGCCGCGCTCGCCAAGATCGTTTTGAACACCGGAGAGCGTCCCTACCAACTATTCGCCCGCGAGTTGAGTTGGATTTTGGCGTTCCTATGGGCGTTGGGGACCATCGTCGCTTCGGTCATTTGGCACTTTCCGCAATACGGTTTGGCGGGAGGAGCCGCCTGGGACCTGGCTCAGGTCTTCGGCGCCCCTGCGGATCACCCCTGGCTGTCGTATGTCGTCCGGTTCGGAGTGGCCGTTTGCATCCTCGGGATCAACATTTTCACCGTTTGGAACTACGGCAGTCATTCCGCCGGGATCAAACTCTACGAAACCTTCCTGCGCTGGGTGATCCGAATCGTGATCGTCGCCTTTTTGGCCGTGGTCATTCTGTCCAAGACGGATTGGCTCGGTGTCTTATGGGGATTTTTCGGCTTTTATCTCCCAAGCGACTCCACCGGCTGGACTGTCGTTTTGGGCGCCCTGGGAGCCACCGTCGGCATTAACATGACCTTCCTTTATCCCTACTCACTTTTGGCAAAAGGTTGGGGAAAGTATCACCAGGGGCTTGCCAAATGGGATTTGATCAGCTCCATGCTGATCCCGTACACGATCGTGACCTCGCTTGTGATCATCGCCATGGCCAACACGGTGTATGACGGCAGGGATGTCGTGAACACGGACCTCAAGCCCGTCCAAGCGGCGGCCGTTTTTTCTCAGCTTATGGGTTCCAATCTTGGCCGGATCATTCTCGACCTCGGGTTCTTGGCCATGACCTGCGGCGCCATCAGCACGCACATGGTGGTGTGCGGGTTCACCGTGTGCGAGATGTTCGGCCTGGAATACACCGCCAAGCGGTTCCGAATCTTCGCCTTGACTCCCAGCATTGGTATTCTTGGCGCCGCGCTGCCCAGCCCGCTTTGGATGCCCGTGCTAGCCTCGGCCATTTGTTTGACCATGCTTCCCATCGCTTACCTCGCCTTCTTCTTGATGGTGAACAAGAGATCGGTACTGGGAGAGGCATTGGGTAGCGGCCCCAAGCGGTGGGCGTTCAACATCGCGCTCATCGTCGCCATCGTCGTGACGACGGTGGGGGCCGGAATCAAGATCAAGACGGGTGCGATCGACCCCATCCGCAAGTGGCTCAACCCACCCGCCGCGGAGGCCGCCGAGAAACCCGCCCAAGGGATGCCGCAGACGGCCGACCCGGTAGGTCCCGACCGGGAGACCGCTCCCTCGAAGCAGCCCTGATTCCTGCACTACACCCGGTCGTTCCGTCTTCCCGTCGCCGACTTGAATCGGTCAGGAGAAACGAGTGGCGCGTCGCAACTTGGTTGGCAGCCGCGGAGTCATCACCGGTGCCTCAAGCGGGATCGGTAGAGCGCTGGCGGAAGAGCTGATTCGGCGTCAGTGCCGGATTGTGGTGGCAGCGCGACGAGCGGATAGATTGAACGACCTGGTGAGAATGGGCGAAACGCACAAGGCGGAAGTGTTTCCGTTTGTGGGCGACCTGGCGGACCCCGAAACCAGAATCCGACTTGCGACTTCGGCACGAGAGCGGCTCGGCGCACTTGACTTCCTGGTCAACAACGCCGGCATGGGGGCCCTTGGCCGTTTCGAGGACATGCCGCCCGAGCGACTTCGTGAGGTCATGGAACTCAATTTCTTCGGGGTGGTGGAGTTGACTTATGCCGTCCTTCCGCTGCTAAAGAGCGGGAATCTCCCCATCATTGTCAACGTTAGCTCCATCTTGGGACACCGCGGCATCCCTTGGCGAAGCTATTATTGCGCTTCAAAATTCGCCGTCCAAGGTTTCAGCGAGGCCGTTCGAGCGGAGCTTTCACGGCACGGCATTGACGTACTGGTCGTCAGCCCGGGGCGGACCAAGACGGAGTTATTTGAAGGACAGCTTGAACGGGGAACCGAGCCGGCATGGCCGGAACCAAAGCCGGTCACTGCGGAATACGTCGCCAAGAAGATCGTCAAAGCCATGACTCGGGGAAAAGCGGAGATCATCCCCCACGTATGGGGAAAAGGCATGGTCCTGCTGAGCAGGTTTTTCCCCCGGTTGATGGACTGGATTCTCAAGCGCTACGCCTGAAACAGTGGATCACGTGACTCCGGCGATCCCGCTCTGCTATGAAATCCCCAGGACTCAAGGGGTTTCGGCAAGACTCGATGCAGCACAAAATATTGCCAAAAGCGCCCATTTTGCTTATTCTTTATTTAGCACTGATCTTTCCTGATTAGTGCAATCGGCAATCCCCCTGCTCGATTTTCTAACTTGTCGAGAATTATGTATGAAGATTCGGCAGTCGAGCGTCGCTCTTTTCCTCATCAGCCACCTCGTCCTATTTACCACAGGCTGTTTTTTGCGCGGCGCTGCAGACGAACCGGTCGCGGACGCTGCTAGGAACTCGTCAGGCTCGAGCGACGACGATTCTACTAAGGTTCAGAACGAGACCGTTCGCCGACTTCTGGAAAAACTCGACGACACCGACGCCGATCCGGAGTCGATTCGCACGGTCCGCCGACTGCTCATTCAAGCGGACAAGGAGCTGTCCCAGGGCTTGGCTGGAAACGGCCGTTCCCCACGGCAAAATGGATCATTCGCCCCTCCGAAGGCCACGAGCGGGCGTGACGAATCGGTTCTGTCAGGCAATCAAGCGGCTCCGACTCCGGCAGCCGGTAACGCTCAAGAGACCGTTGCCCCGAACTCGTCCAAGCCCGGCCGGGCCAAGACTCCAATCGTGGAAGCCCTTCTCACCGTGCTTGACGAGATTGCCGACGCCGACAAGGACGCAAAGGATGCTATTCGCGACGCCTTGACGCAAGCAGATTCGCAACTCTCGCAATTTCTGGGAGGCAAGAGCAAGGAACGAATCCTTCAGGCCAACCGCAAAGCCCCAGTTCGCGTGCCCGTTGAGCCGCACCGTAGCTCTCCCGGTAAGGCGGGCAAGGCGAATCACGACGGAAGCGACGGTAACGAGAACCCTTCGCAGCGCGACTGAGACCCGTCTACAGGCTGGGCTTCGGCGGAACTTTCGGTGTCCGCGGACCTTTTCTTCAACAACACCGATCACAATTCTCGATACTCGTAAGGGAATGCGCAATAACCGCTGCGCACGTTTTCGCCGGCATTCCCCTCTTTTTCGGCTTGCGTGCGCAAATGCATCGACAAGGATGTCTCCATGCAGGGCAAGGACTATTCCCCACGGATGGTACTGTTGGTTTTCCTGCTCGTTTTCCCAGTCGCGGCGTCGGCCCAAGAGCAAGTCTTGATCCTCCGGGATCAAGGAACAGTGCAACGGGGGGGAAATTCCGAGAAAGATGCCGCGGAAGACCCGCCGGAGACCTGGCTGTTTCTGGAGGACGCCCCGGTTCCCCCGGACAAACCGTCTTATGGCGAAGTCGAATTCACCGTGCCGACTTTCCCCGAATCGGCTTCGGAAAGCCGGGCCAAACCGGCCGACAGACGTAATTACCCGGTAGCATTAGCATCAATTGAGGAAGTAGCGCCGCTACTGGAACCCACCCCGGCAAAAGCGAACCAACCGACTCCAGCCGTCCCCGGCCAACATCCACCCTCCGGCGAGGGAACGCGAGACGCGGCCGCGCCGTTTGAAATCATCGAGGAGACGGGGGAGTTGACGGTGATCGTGCGGCGGAGCAAGCTGCTGCGGACGAAGGTGGACGTGTACCGCACGGCGGTGGTCGATCCGGCGGTGTGCGACGTGAGCCAGTTCACGCCCCGCGAGATCGCCATCCTGGGCAAGGGGCAGGGGGCCACGCACGTCACGTTCTGGTTCGCCGACGATCGTTATCGGCCGGTGACCTACCTGGTCCGCGTGCAACCCGATCCGGAGATCGAAAAACAGCAGACCGAGCGGTATGCGCTGC
>Ga0067045_1031856_pt1 | contig 11333 bp, 9 predicted proteins | sample TerdegcTABiofilm_FD_59184 | JGI IMG/M metagenome (GOLD analysis project Ga0067045, IMG submission 59184) | Combined Assembly of (Gp0054472, Gp0054536) Wastewater bioreactor microbial communities from Singapore -Terephthalate degrading...
TTCGGATCTCCAGGTCAGCTCCTTGAAGGGCCTGGGCTAACTGTACCCGAACCTTTTCCTGTTCCATCTGTGCATTGTAGATTTTATTTTGTTGGGACGAATTAGGAATAAAGTTGTCCAGGGAGATGGATACAGTTATCCCAAACATCCCGCTCCGCTGGTTCCAGTCCTTATCGAACCAGGAATCCTTAAAAGGATCCCCTGAAAAGGTGGGATCAACCGTATAGAGGAAGGACAGTACGGGTAGAAGGTTGGAGCGTTCCAGTTTAGAAGAGGTATCGGTGATCTTTTGAGCCATGACCAGCCGTTGAATATCCAGGCGATTAGCGAGGAACCGGCTGGACAATTCCTTTGCATCAAATAGAAGTATTTCCGGCTCAATAGATCCCTCAAGGCGGATAGGGATATCGAGATCTATCCCCAACAGGAGTTTAAAAGATAGTAAGGCGGTTTCGTACCCGTTTCGTATTTCAACGATCCCGGGTTTTAAGACTTCAACCGCTACCTGGGCAGAGAGCATCGTATATTGATCCACCAATCCATTAAGATAGTTCTCTCGCGCCTGGTTGTACCGGGTAATGGCTGCCTGCAAATTCTGTTCTGCCAGTTTGATGCTTTCTTCAATTACCAGGAGATTGTAGAAGTTTTTCTGAACATCCAATCCCACCTTTTTTCGGGCTGTTTCCAGAGAGATTCTCCCTGCTTCATAGTCCAGCTGGGCTAACCGTATTCCATGGATCATCGAGTACGAGAGAGCCAGATTCGCTGAGATCGCGGTTCCCAGTTCAAACCGGTGGGGAGGGGTATACGAATAAGGGAGAACTTGCTCGTAGGCTGTACCCAGGGGTGTTGGGGTTGTGGTACCCCAGGGAAGGAGAGTATTTACCGTACTTGGCGCTTCGTTCAACCGGTTCAGTTTCACACTGGCCGTGACTTTGGGGTAGAAATAGTTGTACACCGTGTCTTTGGTGTTCTTTTTTATATCCAGGGATAGCTGTTCTAATTCGATCCCCAGGTTGCTCCGTAAGGCAAGGGCTGTGGCTGTGTACACATCGATGGAAATCGGTTCCGCAGGTTGTCCTTCCAGGCTTGTCCCTCTGAGCTGTGAAAAAAGTAGGCATACTGCCGTGCATACATGAAAGAAAAAGATTTGAGTACTCCGTTTCATACTATCCTCGTTTCTAAATGTACTCCGATCCCTCAAGGGTTCGGGTTCGGATCCCGTATAGATACAGGCGGTGAAAATTCCTGAGTTTTTGGCACAATGAACTGCTTAGCTGGTTCGACTGACCCTCGTCAGTGAGGAGACGAAAGGTAAGGATATGGAGAAGAACGGCGGAAGGAAGGATATCTTCCGGAGAGCAGGTCACTTCTCCCTTTTGACAGGCGTTAAGGAAAAATGCAAAGTATTCCTTCATGAAAGATCTACTGGGCGGTTTCACCGTGGTATGGATGTTCTGGAATCGAAACCAATTGAATACGCTAAGAAGGGAAGGATTCATAAGTTTATAGAGGGCAGTGATATACATAAATGCATAGGATTGTTCAGGAAACCCGGGCAGGGGAGGGATTTTTTCCTTTATAACGCCTAAAATGAATTGCTGTTCTTCTTTTAGAAAGGATTCAAACATGGATTTTTTGTTCCGGAAGTGAGAATACAGACTGCTCTTAGACATACCCAGCTTTTCTGCAATCCGTTCTACGGAAGCGTTTCGGAGTCCTACTTGATCGATTACCTCTACAATGGCTTTGAAGATCGTATCATGTTCGCGCGGAGGTCTGGGAGAGAACATAAGCTGTTTTTCAATTTCGTGGTAGGAAAAAGGCTGGGTGCTGCCTGGAACAGATATCCCTTCCATACAGTATCGATGCCATCGTTTTAAGGCTGTTTTCGTTTTTTCTTCGGGCTGAACAACAGGAGGAGGATTCTGAGTCACAGGGGAACAGTCCCCTGTAACCAGGAAAAGAGTGGAGAGCCAGAAGGTTGTAAAGATGTAGAGGAAATGAATGCGATCCTCGATATTCACCTTATCTTTTTCGATTCCTTGTTCTATAAAGAGTGGATAGAAGAGTTCCTTTTGCATTGATAGAACCCTCTGCACTTCTGGCCGATCTGTAAGATGGGACCCTATCATCCACATAATGAAATAGGTATAAAAATAGATATTTTTCTGATAAAACTGGAAGACTTTTTCCATAAATATATAGACGGCTGTGGAAATATCCGCACCCGCTGCTTCCTGGAAAAACTCCTCATGAAAAGTAATGTACCGTTGTACAAACCGCTCTTCCATGCCTCGAAGCAGCTCTTCCTTGCTATGAAAGTGCTTATAGATAGCTGCCTTTGTGATGCCGAGATGCTTTGCGATGGGGGTAAGACTGGTAGCTGTGAAGTTGTTTTTTCCCCATATCAGAAATGCGGCATCCAGAATAGCTTCTTTTCTATCCTTTCGGCCTTGTCGGGGAAAACTATTCCTAGTTGAAAGATTTTGGTTGTTTCTCTCCACTTTATATATCCAGAAAAAAAATACAGGTTACCGAACGATCGTTAACCATAGGGTGTTAATATACTAAAACAGGGATCGAATGGCAAGAGAAAAAAAACATGGTATAGTAGACGTATGACGATCAGCAGGAACAGGCTATCCCGAAGGGTTAAGATCGGTTTCGGGTTCTGTGATTTAGGGGGGAACCTTTTTTTTACTACAATGGGATTCTACCTCCTATACTTTCTAACCGATACCGTAGGACTAAGGCCTTCCCTGGCAGGAACAGCCTTGTTGATCGGGAAGATCTGGGATGCCGTTACGGATCCGGTCGTGGGAATGCTTTCCGATAGAACTCGGACACCCTGGGGACGGAGGAAGCCCTGGATCGTGGCAGGAGCTGTTCTACTATTTGGCGGGATGCTCCTCATGTTCCGAGTGCCTTCTTTCCAGAGTCAAAGCGCATTATTTCTTTGGGCTACAGGAGTGTACTGTTTTCTAAATACCGCCTATACCTTTGTCAACATTCCCTATGGGGCACTCACCCCCGAGCTTACCACGGACTACCATGAACGGACCGTTCTAAATGGGTACAGACAGTTCTTTGCCATCGGTGGAACCTTTTTAGGCGCGGGCATCGTTCTTCCCCTCGTAGGAGCGTTCCCCACTCCGGAGGAAGGCTGGTTTGGAGCAGCTCTTGTCCTGGGAGGAATCATGGGGATTTCTGCGCTTATAACGGCTGGTATGGTTCCTGAAAGAAGCAGCAAAACGGGCGTTTTGAACCAGAGTCTCCCTTCGGATGCGGAATCTGGCAAGGGATTCTTAGCCCAAACCCTCGAAGTTCTGAAACAAAACCCCTTCCTTCTCGTTCTGATCCCCTGGACCCTCCATATTTCAGGGGTAACGATGATTCAGAGCTCCCTCGTATACTATTTCGAGTACATCTATCGGTACAAGGCAGGTTTCCAGATAGCCCTTATGATCCTGCTTGTCTCCGCTCTCCTCTGTATCCCCTTCTGGATTCGTATTTCCAGGCGTATGGGGAAACGGGAGGTCTATAACCTGGGGATGTCTATCTTTGCTGCTACCGTGCTGGTATTCTTTTTCTTCGGCCATCGCTCAGGGATCACCACAGCCTATCTATTGATGGTTCCTGCAGGGGTCGGATTTTCCGTCCAGTATGCCATGCCCTTTGCAATCCTTCCCGATGTGGTGGAATGGGATCGTGCGGAAAAGGGAAAACGACGGGAAGGAATCTACTATGGCTTGTGGACGTTTGCCAGTAAGACCGGGCAAGCTCTCGCTTCAGCGGCAGCAGGATGGATTCTAAGCCTGTTTAGGTATGTACCTCTGGCACCCGTTCAATCCCCTTCCACTCTCCTGGGAATCCGGCTGATGGCAGGAGTAATCCCGGCGTTTCTGTTTTTATTAGGAGTAGGAGTGCACAGGAAATTCCCGATCGATGGGGAGGCGTATCGAAGGATTAAAGAAAAAATTCAGGGGGAGGGAGAAGTTTTTTGAAGCGCTCGTTTCATACGGAGGGAATTATTCTAAAAAATTACCGTTTTGGGGAGATCCATAGGGGAGTTGTGTTTTTGTCCCCCGAGATAGGACTTCAAACGGCTGTTGCCTTTGGCGCCTATTCTCCTAAGGGAAAGTTGCGTACGGTGACCAGTCCTCTCTGTACGGGCACCCTCTATCTGTATCGGGATCCTGTAAAGGATATGATAAAAATCACTGATATGGATTGCCGGTTGTTTTTTCCTGGCATTCGGGAAAATATCCGCAAGTTTTTTCATGCATCCTTCTTCCAGGAGATCGTGTTAAAAACCTTTGGAGGAGAGGCTCCTTCCGTCTATGATCTATTGGTGAGTTCTCTCTCATGGCTGGAGCTTCTGCCCGATTCGAGGAGCACAGAACTCCTTGTGCAGTTTCTCTGGCGGTATGTGACGTATGCAGGACTTGCGCCAGACCTGGAACTGTGCAGTACCTGCGGTAAGGAGCGGAATTCGAGGGATCCTGCCTATGTGCAGGTTGGTGTTCCGGGGCTTCTGTGTGCTGAATGTGCTGGAATCCCGGTAACAGAGGACCCTTCCGCTGAAGGACATGTATATGCCGGAGGATTGGAATATCTTCGCTATACGGAACCTCTTCCTCTGGAAAGAGCCCTGCAGGTTCAGGTAGAGGAAGAATCTCTTCATTCATTAAAACGTTTTCTAATCTTACTTATAAAACACTTAGCCGGTGGAAACTTGAATAGCCTCCGGGCTGCGGAAGGATACCTATAAAAATTAGCTTTTATAGAAACAGATATAAGCTGTATCGGTAGCTACATCTACTTCATAGGAAGAATTCTCCGGTATGGTAAAAGAATCTCCTGCTTCTGCGTTCTGCCATTCACTGCTTCCCGGTAGTTTAATCTTTAAATTTCCTGTAAAAAGAGAGATTCGTTCTTCTGCCTGAGTTTTGAAAGTATATTTGCCGGGTTCCATCACTCCTACGGTAGCAGGTCCTTCTGGACCCGTAAATGCTATACTCTGTACCTTGCCATCAAAATACTGATTATGCTTCATGCTCAAACTCCGATTCAGCTGATTTAACAGGTGTGTTTATACTAGTATAGCAAGAGAACGGTACCGTGTATATAGAAAAAACTCCTGCATCACTCTTGGGCGGACTGTCTATGTTCAAGGGCGGCAACACACGCTTCCCTCCCATACTGGATCAATTCCTCTGCCCGATAGAACTCAAAAACGGTGGCGCAATCTTTAGAAATCGGAATTAGAACATTGGGAGGATTTTTCTCCAGGGCATAGGAGGTTAATTTATTCTGCATAAGCTGAACAGAACGCATAACCAGTTCAAAGGTGCCGATCTTTCGTTCTTTCTTCTCCTGACCGAAAAATTCATCCCACTTTTTCACCAGATTCTTAAGCCGGCGGGCCGAAATCCCAAACTCCTCTGCACGGTCTTCTATTTTAGATACAAATCGATGAATTGTTCCGGATTTTTCGATTGATACCGGCGGAATATAAGGAATGGGCGCATTCAGGTCTATCGCTACCAGAAGATCCCCTGGAGTACGGAACGCATGCTCCAGGGGCAAAGGGTTCAAGACCCCTCCGTCCACCAAAATCTCATCGTTCCAATAGAGAGGGGTAAACACCAGGGGAATAGCGATAGATGCTCGGATAGCCTTCTCCAAATTCCCAGAACGAAAGACAGTTTCCCTATTATGCAGAATATCTACGGCTACTGCAGCAAAGGGAATGGATAAATCTTCAATATTTACTTCGGGAATCAGGTTTAGCTTTCGCATCTGTTCAAATACCCGTTCTCCCTTTATAAAGCCCTTATCGATGAGGGTAAAATCTATCATTTTTAAAATATCCAGTTTATCTAATTCCACGACCCAGCGTTCGTACGCGTCCAGCATGCCTACGGCGTAGAGCCCTCCTATCAGAGCTCCTATGGAGCATCCTGTAATAGAACGGATCTGGTATCCCCGCTCCTCAAGTTCATGGATCACTCCTATATGAGCCAGTCCTCTTGCGCCGCCGCCAGAAAGAACCAGAGAAACAGAACGGGATTCTTGCATAGAAAAACCGTAGAATTTCCCTGGTTTTCTGTCAAGTATTATCTTTAAAATTTGAAACTTAAGTAAAATATGATAAACTTAATGTTGAAAAGAAAAAAGGATTCTGTATGGATGGTATATCTCTCTTGGGTAAATCGATTCTTCTTGTTGAAGATGAAGCCCTCGTAGCGTTAGCTGAAAAAAAGGTGCTGGAAACGGAAGGGTATCAGGTAACGATAGCGGCTAACGGAGAAACTGCCGTCGAATTTGTCCGGAACAACCACTACCCAGTGGATCTGATCCTTATGGATATTGATCTGGGAAAGGGGATGGATGGGACAGAGGCGGCCCAGGAGATTCTGAACTACAAGGATATACCGATCCTGTTCCTCACCTCTCATACGGAACGGGAGTATATCCTTAAGGCAGAGAAAATCTCTTCCTATGGGTTTGTGGTAAAACACACGGGAGATCTAGTGCTTATCGCATCGATCCAGATGGCTTTCCGTTTAGCAGAGGCGAACCGGAAGATAGCCCGTGAACTGGAAGAGAGGATTCGAGTGGAAGAGGCGTTGAGGAAAAGCGAGTTCCAATTACAAAGGGCAGAACTAGCATCCAAGTCGGGCAATTGGGAGCTGGACCTATCTAAAAGCATAATGAGCGGTTCCCAGGGAGCGGAGAAAATCTATGGATTGAACGGAAGTTCTTTTCAGTACGAAATGATAAAAAATATCCCCCTACCTGAGTACCGTCCTCTCATGGATCAGGCACTTCGGGATCTTATTCAGAACGAAAAACCTTATGATATAGAGTTTCAAATACGGAGTGCCGATACCGGAGAAATAAAAGATATTCATTCCGTTGCATTCTATGATAAAGATAAGAAGATTGTGTTTGGTGTTATTCAGGATATTACATCCTTGAAAAAAGCGGAGAAAGCTCTTAAAGAGAATGAGCTTCTCTGGAGGTTTGCCCTGGAAGGAGCGGGGCATGGAGTATGGGACTGGAAGATCCCGTCCGGAGAGGTGTACTTTTCCCCGCAGTGGAAAGCGATAATTGGATACAGGGACGACGAAATCGAGAATAGGCTTGAGGAGTGGGAAAAACGGGTACATCCAGAGGATATGCCACAGGTTTTAAGGGCCCTGGATGATTTCTTGAACGATCGGGTGGAAGTATACGAATGTGAACATCGGCTGCGCTGTAAGGATGGGACATACCGCTGGGTACTGGATCGGGGGAAAGTGATGGAAAGAAGCGCTGATGGAAAACCGATACGCGCCATAGGAACCCATACAGATATTACCGAACGAATGGAGTCTGAGGAAAGAATCCGCAACTTGTTGAAAGAGAAAGAATTACTTCTCCGGGAAACTCACCACCGTATCTTAAACAACCTGAGCGTAATCCGAAGTCTTCTTTCCCTTCAGGCGGGAGAAGTCTCTTCTCCAGAAGCTGCGGCCAGTCTTCGAGAAGCACAGGGCCGGGTAGATAGCATGCGGATCCTGTACGAGAAGCTGTTCCGATCCCAGAATTTAAAAGAAGTATCCGCGCGCTCTTATTTTTCCGATCTGGTAGAAGATGTCCTGAACATTTTTCCCGGGGGAAATCGAATCTCTCTTAAGCTGGAGCTGGAGGATGTTTCTATTCATCCCAAGCAGCTGGTTCCCCTGGGGATCATTGTAAATGAGCTCCTCTCTAATGCCTTGAAGTATGCTTTTCCCCGGAGGAAGAAGGGAGAAATCCAAATCCAGTTGTCCCGTATATCCCAGGATACTCCCCATAATGGAAAAATCCGGATAGAAGTATCGGATAACGGGGTAGGGTTTCCGGAAGCGTCCCTTTCTCCGGATGGGGTATATCGAGCGATTTTTAATGGGGGGAATTCCACCCTCCCCCAGGAAAGGAAAGGATTTGGGATAGAGTTGATCTCTGTCCTTACCGAACAGATAGAAGGAACCTGCCAGCTCGAAAGCTATGCCGGAAAAGGTTCTCGCATTATCTTAGAGTTTTTCTTGCAGTCCCCTCCCGATGAAGGAGCGTAAGTTTACTCTCCGGTAAGAGTCCGTATCCATTCTCGCGGGGTTCCAGATTCCAGAATTGTATTACATCTCCTCGTTTGAGGGATAGGAATGTCTTCAATGCTGGATTTGATGAAATATCCTTTGAGGAAAAACCTTCTAGAGAATATCTTCTAGCAGAGAGGGCAAATCGTCCCAGCGGACCACAGACAAGGTATCGGATTCTCCCGCTTTTGGAAAGGAGAGGATCTGAAACCACCCGATGGGGAAGGCCTTCAGGGATCCGGGAGGAAGGGAAAGACTCTCTCTCAGAATGAAGCGCAGCCTCACGGCTTAATACTAAATAGGAGAACTTTACTGAGGTTCGATCGGTAATCCGCGCTCGCCGGCCGATCTCTCGCACAAGAGAAGGAGGATTCCAGGGAATCTCCGTGTGGCAGCTCCCATCCGGGAGTGCGGGGCAGGGGTACTGGAAAAAACAGGGCTGTTCCACTCCCAGTTTTCCCTCCTGCGTTAATAGGTCTCTTACCTTAAGAAGTTCCTGCGATGTGTGGGAGAGAGCTGGTTCCAGGATTACAATTTTTCCCTCTGGAGCCAGGAGCGGTATCAGGGATTGTACCAATCGAAATCTTCGAAAAATCCTATCGGGCGCTCTTTTCCATAGTTCGTTCAACAGGTTCCCCAGAGTGATAAGGTGAAAGGGCTCGGAACCGGGAAAAACAGGTTCGGTAGTCTCCAGATCCATAAAACTGGTTTTCACCCGTGCGTTCCGCCTCCGCGCTAGCTCTTGTAAGACCTGTAAGGCCTTCGGGCTCCGGTCGCAGGCTGTTACCGAAGCAATTCCCTGATCCAGGAGAGCGAACGTAACCGGGCCCCCTCCAGCCCCTAGATCCAGGGCTTGTTTGGAAGTATGCTCGCTGCTGATCCAGGAACTTACAATAGGACGGAGGAGAGCCGTAGCGGCAGCGTACGAAATCGGCCAATAGTACAAGAGGTAGGCCCTTAAAGAATAGGAATCTTCAAGGTAGGGTACTCCGGCGAGAGCTCTTTCACCTATTAACCCCATAGAGATTCTCTGGACTTCCCGGGAAATACGATAGATCTCTTCCCGAGAAAGGCCTGCTTCGCCCTTTTTATGAGGTGAAAAAGGTTTTCCCGATTCGTTCGCAATGTCTAAAAGGAGGGACAAGTAATTTTTCACACGATGATTCTATGAAAGTACTCCTGTTTTGAAAAGACAGGAGAGTCCAGAACAAAAGTTCTGCTAACAGAAAGACTTTTTATGAGTAAATAAGTTCCTTTTTGGAGATTTTCTGCTATTAGCTCTTGCGGTTCCAGGTAGAGCGTAGTATGTTTTAAGGGAGATTAATGAAGAGGGAGGTCTGCATGAAAAGAATACTGTGGTATTGGGTGGTAGTACCCATAGTTGCTTTAATGGCTGGGGCATGCGCTTCAACACCGCCCCCCAAAGAGGAAGCACCGCCACCTGCACCTCCAGCTCCAACGGTAGTTACCGTTCCTGCACCAGAGGCAGAGCTGAAGAATGCAGAATCTTTAAAAGAAACGATCGATAAGTACAATCTTTCTTTTGCATTGCCCGAAGAGTACCAGCGGGCCAACGAAGAACTCGCTGCAGGCAAGGAAGCCATGGGCAAGGATAATGCCAGAGCAAAGGATCTTTTGGTCAGTGCGGGGAAACGGTACAATGCCGTCCTGGACGCAGGACTGGAGAAAACGGCTGAAACTCGATCTACAGAGATGAATACGGCGCGCAAGAAGGCAGAAGCGGCAAAAGCCCCTCGGGCAGCAGTTGCAGAGTATACGCTGGCAGAGAATAAGAGAGCTGAAGCGATACGGTTATATGGAGAAAAGAAGTATCTGGAAGCCTATCAGGCGTCAGAGGAAGCTGTGGCTGCCTACAACAGGAGTATTGAGATAGCAGAACAGAAACGGTTAGCTGCGGAAAAAAAGTTGAGTGATGCAGCTCAGGAACAGGAAGCAACTACTTCCCGGCTTGAGGATGTCAGCAAAGAGATCGGTGGAGGCAACCCATGAAAAAACGAACCATACTATTTTTCCTGGGAATACTGCTTGTAGGCCTAACTTCTCTGCCTGCCCAGAATCTGCTGGATAATCCGGAATATCGGAAAGGGCTTGAGCTACAGGCTCAGGCAAAGCAAGCCTTTGAGGAAGGGGACTACGATCGATCGGTGGAATTAGCTACCCAGGCCCAGGAACAATTCAAGAAGGCCCGGGAATATGCAGAATATTTAAGACTTCGATACATGGCCTATAATTTAAAGAACCGGGCTACGGATCGGCTGAAATATGCAGACTATATCAATGCGTTAAAACATTATCCGAAAGAGTATACAGAGGCACGAACGGTATTTCAAATTGCAGAAACTGCATTTAATGCCGAACAGTATGAGGAAAGTGCGGAAGGGTACCGGAAAGTTTTGGACCTGTTGAAGGATATCCAACCTGTTACTCCTGCTCCTACGGCAGAACTGGCCAAAGTAGAGAACCTTCGGGATTTGATCTTAAAGTATGACCTTGCATCCTCTCGTCCTACTGAGTTTCGAAGAGCGGAAGATGCCTACAAGAGAGGCAAGGACTTAATGGATAAGGATAATGCTCAGGCTCAATTGCAGCTTTCCAATGCATTGAAAGATTATCAGACTGTGTTCGACGCAGGGATGGGGGCATTAGCAGCGAAACGCAGGGCAGAAGTTCTTGCCGCTAAAACAAAAGCAGAGGAAGCGGAAGCTCAGAAGTTTGCTACAGACCTATATGCAACGGGTCAGAGAAAACAAAGCGAGGCAGAGATGTTGTATGCTTCCCGGGCATACGACGAGGCCTGGAAAGTTTCCGGAGAGGCTATTGAAGCTTATAATGAGAGCTGGAAGCAGGCGGTAGCCAAATCTTCCTCCATCTTGCCTGAATTCTACACAGTGAAGCTCATTCCCGAACGGAGGGAGTGCTTCTGGAGGATCGCAGAGTACGACTTTGTCTATGGAGACCCCTGGAAATGGAAGATACTCTATGAGGCCAATAAACAACTCCTTCCGGATCCGGACAATCCAGATCTTATTCTTCCGGGAACTCGTCTTCGGATACCCAGTATTAAGGGAGAACAGCGAAGCGGTGAACGGTAGGTAAGTATACCGCAATCGATGGTTACAATTTTATCTTCGGCCCTTCTCATCCTATGGATGGGAGGGGCTGTTTCTTGCTCCTTTCACCGGG
>Ga0067045_1031859_pt1 | contig 11328 bp, 9 predicted proteins | sample TerdegcTABiofilm_FD_59184 | JGI IMG/M metagenome (GOLD analysis project Ga0067045, IMG submission 59184) | Combined Assembly of (Gp0054472, Gp0054536) Wastewater bioreactor microbial communities from Singapore -Terephthalate degrading...
TGGCGACGGCAACTATCAGCCCGATTATATTCCCCTGCAGTTCTTTCGTCCCGGCGAACCGGATCAGCCCTCGGTCTTTCTTCTGACGCCGGGAGACGATGTGGAAAACCCCGAAAGCATGGAAGCCGCCCGGAATCAAGAAGCTCAGGTGGTATCAAAATTTATTTATGATATGGTTAATGAAAGAAATATAAATATAAAATCAAAAAAAGAGGGAGAAAGGAAAAGACCCCTGAAATACGGGGACTGGACTCTTCTCTATCCCAGAGGAACCAATCTGGATATATACGAGGACGCCCTGAAGGATTACAATATTCCCTACATTCTGGAAAAGGGGAAGCAGTTCTTTCTTCGTCCCGAAATAGGAGATATTATAAATATTTTATCCGCCATAGACAATCCCAGGGATTATATTTCTGTGGTTGCTTCCCTGAAATCCCCCTTCTTCGGCCTCAGCGACGAGGATCTGTTTTTTATAAAAAATAAAAGGAAAAGTTTTTACTATCTCAATCCCGTCGAGAATCCGGAGGAGATCAGCCCCAGGGCGGCTTTTGCCCTAAATACTCTCGCCCGGTTTCATTCATTCAGGAACCGCATGTCCATTCCCGCTCTCATTGACCGGGTTCTCAGCGAACTGCTCAATCGGGAATATCACCGCATCTTCTTCAATGACGAGAGGAGGATTGCCAATATAGAGAAATTCATACAAATAGCGGCTGAATTTTCATCGCAGCACAAGGGCACTCTCCGGGATTTTCTAAGGGATATTATCTCCAAGAGAGACCGGAAGACCCAGGAATCCGACGCTCCTCCCGGCGATGTCGGCAGCGACGCCGTAACTCTTCTCACCATGCACTCTTCCAAAGGACTGCAGTTCCCCTGCGTGGTGCTTATCAACTGCATGACCTCGGATCGGGGAGAAAAGGGAACCCGTTGTTATATCGAAAAAGATCCGATGCAGATTCATGCCTGTATTCCTCCTCTGCAAACCCTGAATTTCAAACAACGGGAAGAGAGGGAAAAAACCATAGAAAAAGCCGAAATCGCCCGTCTCATGTATGTTGCCTGCACCAGAGCGGAAAATATCCTTGCCATACCTCAGATTCATAAATACAACAAAAAAGGGGAACCGGAAATAGGGGATTATCAGCAATGTATAGGTGAAACCCTGTTGAAACAGTCTGAACTTATGGATTTTATTCAGGAAGTGGTTGTCTATAATAACAAAGACCTTCTGTCCCGGGATCCTGTCCCCTTACCTTTTCCCCCTGTGGATGAGGGGGTTGAGGTAGGATCTCTCGCCGATGAACTGACTCAGTGGGAGAAGGAATACAGGAATATTATTGAAAAAGGATCCTTAACTGAGGAAATTACTTCATACACCAGGGAAAAAGCCCTGCTGGAAGAAGATGTCCCTATGGAAACTCAGGAGGAAGACCCTCTGGAATTGCGTATCGGCCGGGTTTATCATAAAATAATGGAAAAGATTGATTTCAAAAGGGGAAATCTTCCCGAGGGCATGTTGGCTCTATTCGCCGGAGAGGAGAATCTCAGCGGGGAAGATACCGCTTATGTAATGAAACTGGTTCAGAGGAGTCTCCGTTCCTCCTGGATCAAACGGGTTCTTACGGCGAGAAGAGTTTATCGGGAGTATCCCTTTACGGTGGAAGCGGAGATCCGGGGTTCCAGAAAAACCTTTCAGGGATATATTGATCTTCTTATGGAGGAAAAGGACGGCATGGTGATCCTGGATTACAAAACCGACCGGATAGGAAAGGAAGACATAGACCAGGTGATGAAGGGGTATAGCCTCCAGCATGAGATATACAAAAAAGCAGTGGAAAGCATGAACAAGCCGGTAAAAGAAGTCCTTTATTACTTCGCCGTCCCCGATATAGTAAAGAGGGTATAAAGAGCAGGAGGTACGCTCAAATTCGAGGAAACCGGCATGAACCCGTCATCCTGAATCCTGAAACTAGTTCAGGACAGGCTTTGTTTCAGGATCTTTGGGAATCGGCATAAAATCTGGATTTTGGCAATAAAAGGCGTAACGCCTGAAGAGGCTCACAATACTTTCCCCACGATCTTGTGGGTCTGGGGGATGATTCTCACATCCTGTATTGTTCTCAGGGCTTCCTGCTGGAATTTCAGGAAGGTGGGGGCATGGAAATTTATGCCGCTGCTGTCGGTCAGGGGTTGGAACACCAGGGGAATCGAGGGGGACACTTTTGCGATAATCCGGCAGGATTCCATGATTTCTTCCATGGGAGTTGAAGGAGAAATAATCAGTTTGACAAAAACTCCCGAATTGAATCCATAGGATATTTCCAGGAATTTTTTATGAACCTCCCAGGGGGTGGGGACTCCCGTGGTGGATTCCAGTTTGAAATCCATGGCGGTGATGTCCATCAAGTGTCCTGTTTTTTTCAGTTCTTCGGGCAGGGTTCCGTTGGTTTCCAGGTATATTTTATGTCCTCGGTCTTTGAGATGGGGAATCAGTTCTTTAAGAAAATCAGCCTGATTTAAAGGTTCTCCTCCGGTAAAGGAGATGTATTGGTGGGGAATATCGATAAAATCGTCGATAATCCGGAGGAGGCTGTCCACCGAGATAGGATTGTCTCTTTTTTGAAAGTGAAAACTGCCGGGAGGAAATTCTATGCGAAAATGCTCCTCTCTCCTGATTGCCTTGCTATTATCGCAATAATCACATTTTATATTACATCCCGACATGCGTACGAAGAGTTGCCGGGTTCCTAGGCAGAGTCCCTCTCCCTGAAAAGAAGAGAAGACTTCATCTAAGTATCCTTTTTCATTCATACTCTCACCCCTTTTTATCGGTCAGTGCCGGTATCGGTTTCACATTCCTTTGCGTCCCACAGGCGGGAATTTTCCCGGCGGATATGATACGGATTCTTTTTCGCCACGATCATGCGGGCGGTTTTCAGGATATTTTCCGTGATCATGGTGGCGGTTACGGGGCCCACTCCTCCCGGTACCGGAGTGATTCTTTCGACTTTTGGATAGACGCCTTCATAATCCACGTCCCCTGTGATGCCGTCGTCGGTTACGTTGATGCCCACGTCGATAACTACCGCGCCTTCCCTGACCATATCGCCGGTTATGAGTTTGGGTCTGCCGGCGCATACGATGAGAATATCGGCCCTGGAAGTGTGGAACTTAAGATCTGCGGTACGGGTGTGGCAGGTGGTTACGGTGGCGTTTTCCGCCAGCAGGAGAGTCCAGAGGGGTTTTCCGATGGGGAGGCTTCGGCCCACGATGACGGTTTCCTTACCCTGAAGAGAAACATTATATTCTTTAAGGATTCTCATTACCGCTTTGGGGGTGTTGGGGATAAGAAGAGGATCTCCCATGAAGAGTTCCCCCAGGTTAACGGGGTTAAGGCAGTCCACGTCCTTGTAGGGGTCGATGCCCCGGACCGCCTCAAAATAAGGAATATGTGCCGGTATGGGCATTTCCAGGATTACTCCGTGAACATGGTCGTCATGGGAGAGTTCTTTCATTTTCGCCCGCAGCTGTTCCAAAGAGGAGGTTTCGGGCAGGAGGTGTACTTCCGTTTCGATGCCCACTTTTTTGCATATCTTCTGTTTGCTTTTGATGTAGGTATTGGAAGCGGGATCCTCTCCCACCTGAACCATGGCCAGTCGTGGAACTATCTTGTATTCCTCATGAAAGGCGGAAACTTTCCACCGGATTTCCTCGGTGATCTTTTTTGCCAGGGCCTTGCCGTTGAGATCTTTCTCTTTCATAAAAATCCTCCCCATAAAGAAGTTGGAAGTTGGAAATTAGAACAGGACTTACGCCATTTTATATCAAAACCCAGATTTCATGCCAATTGCCAGAGATCCTGAAACAAGTTCAGGAGGACTTACGCCATTTTATATCAAAACCCAGATTTCATGCCAATTGCCAGAGATCCTGAAACAAGTTCAGGATGACGATTTCATGACGGTTTCCTCGATTTTGAGCGTAACTCCTGTTAGAAGTTGGAATCGGCAATCGGGTATTAAAGAGGCTTCCGATTTTTGAGCATAAAAACCCTCGAAACCGATGTAGATCAGGTCTTCAGGTCTGCAAAGGCAGGACTAAAGTCCTGATCTACATTATTTCTGCTATTCCCGGAGTTTGACCACTATCTTCCAACCTCGGGATTCGGACTACCAGCGGTCATCCTCGTCTTCTTCTTCTTCTTCTTCCTCCTCTTCTTCCTCGTCCATATCCTCGTCGTAATCGTCATCCATTTCCATCTCATCCACTTCCATGTCTTCCATCATGTCCATGTCCTCGTCCTCGTCGGCATCGGGTTCGACAACGGTGCGGCGTGGGGTTCGGTCCTTTTCGTCGTCTTCCTTTAGGATGCCCCGGATATTATAATCGGGGAGAATATTTATGACTCTGCGGAAGAATTCTTCGGTATAGGGTTCACATTCGAACTCTTCATCCATATTGCGGGCGGTATAGGTGAAGGGTTCGGAGAAGATTTCTTCTATCTGTTCAGCCATTTTATCATTGTCAACGTCGATATAGACATCGTCTTCCTCCTGGGAAACGTATCCGTAATATTCCCCGGTTTCTGCGTTGTCGTCACCTTCGATATATTCATACAGTTCGATATACATAGTATCTTTAGACTCCTTCTTTTAATCTATTGATCTATTGATCCGTTCTGACGGTATAAAAAAAATTTTCTTCGTTTCAGGTATTTCCTTCCCGGTACAGGAATTTCTCTAAGAGATTTTAAAAGATTTGACAAATTCGGAGGATAATTTTTCAAGCCAGGACTTGCCGTCGGGCTCCGAATCCAGTTTGACGTTCATGACTTTTCTGAGATCCTGCAGGAACTCCTTGGCGGTGGAATATCTTAAAGAAGGATCGGGATTAGTGGCGTTGCTGATAAGATTTTCCACATCGGGGGATACATTGGGGTTGAGTTTGTGCACCGGCGGATAGACCCCCTTGGAGAGGGAGGGATCCCAGAAGGTTAACATCTGGTGCATGATGACCCCCAGGGCGAAAATATCTCCCGATTCGTTGATGACAGGATTATCTCCGTATTGTTCCGGAGGAGCGTATCCCAGACTTCCCCACAGGGGCATACGGGGATCCCGGCGGGCTATGACCTTGCCCAGGCCGTAGTCGGTAAGTTTCATTTCTCCTTCGGGAGTGATTATGATGTTGGAGGGATTCAGGTCTCTGAAGACGATTCCCTTGGCGTGGAGAAACTCCAGGGCGTTGGAAATCTTGAAAGCCAGATCCAGGGCCTGGTATTGGACGAAGGGAGTCTTGCGCATATCCAGGATCTCCAGCAGACGGTGGCCGGGAACATATTCAAAGACTATATATTCAAATTCGTTTTCATAGAAAAAATCCGTGAGAGGAACCAGGTATGGGAACTGCAGTTTCAGATACTGTCTGGCTATTCTCTCGAATTGGCGGAAACGTTGCAGCCGTTCCTCGGGACTGTCGAACTCTAACTTTACCTCCTTGATAGCCCATCGATTGGCAGGATTGTGAAGACTGGTGGCCAGATAATAAGTGCTATAAGGAAGTATCTGCAAGACTTTTAATAACTTGTATTCCCCCTGTAAAATCGGTTTGGAATGAACCGAATCCATAACATCCTCCTTTGAGGTGGATTTCGACCGGGGTCAAAACTGGAGTATAACCCGCCGACACCGGGGGATCGGTTTACCGCCTCTTCCGTTGTTGACTTTGATACTCCGCATCTCCGCCCCGGATTCGATTGGGAACGGAATGAAAAGGAAGCCGATGTGGAATTACTTTTATACCGATAAATACAATTCCTTTTTCCGCCGGAGAAAAATTTTCGTCTTTTATTTCTTTTTTTATCCGTTTAGGATCCCGGTTCGAAGGCGGGATATGCCCTATAAAAGTCCTCCAGGGTGGGGGCGGTGGCTACCACGGTATCGAAGGGCGGAGCGGGGTATTTTTTGTCGATCTCCTCGGTTATCTTCATTACTCTTTTCACCACGGTTCTCTCATCGGGAAAGTCCTCCCAGTTGAGGACATGGTGAATAAACACTTCTCCTGTTTCCAGGTTGCGGGTGGCTATGATTTCTTTCACAGGATAGTCCTTCCTTTACAAGATTTTGACATCAGGGTCTCTTTTTAGAGTCAACGGTTTTTAGAATTAGTTGGTCCGGGTAATTATTCCTTCTTTCCCTGTTCCATCTGTTTTGCCGTTGCCAGCAGGGTTTCCAGGGGGACTTTATAACTTCCGGACAGGGATTTTTTGCCGGTTGATTGAGACAGCATCTCTTCTATGAAGTCCATGAGGTTTTTCTCTTCTTCGGGATAAAGTTCTTCCGGGACGGAGTTCCGGTGGAGGGATACGGGTTGGAAGAGATCAAATCCCGACCGGCTAAGACGGGTGAACCGGGAGAGGAGTTCCTGATACAGGTTTTCGTTCCAGTATTCGGCGGAAAACCGGCTTTCCTTATCGAGGCTTTCCTGAATGACGTTGAATTTGTGATAATAACCGTCTTTAATCTGTTGTATCAGGTTCAGATATTCCCCTCTTTGTTTCTGGTTTTCCTTTTGTATGAGGGTTTCCTTGTCGGAGGGTTCCAGGGGGATTTCTTCCAGGTCTTCCAGTCGGATTTCTTTATTTTTGTCGTATTTTTTGCCCAGGTTTATGAGGCCGGTGATGCATTTTTTCAGCCTGTTCATTTCTTCCTGCAGGGATTCCAGGGGAGGGAGCATACTCTTTTTGAACCACTCGAAAGCGGAGAAAATCTTCAATATTTGAAAATCATGCCTTATTTCCTGCCACACCTTATCGCTAGTAAAAAGAGAGACCAGATGAGATGAGAGTTTTCCTCTTTCTGCGTCTTCCCGGAGCATCCGGTAGGCTTTTTCCCTGGTTCTTCCCTTATGGTAGGGGCGGTCGGAAGTGAGGGCGTCGAAAATATCCGCCACCGCGATGATCTTGGCCATGAGGGGGATCCGGTCTCCCGTCAGTCCCAGGGGGTATCCGCTGCCGTCTTCCTTCTCGTGGTGGGACATGGCGAGATAATGAATATCCTCCAGATCCAGGGGGAAGACGCCGTTCAAAATATTTCCCGTGAAGACCGAGTGGTTGCGGATCTGTTCCATCTCCTGGTCGGTGAGCCGTGCCGTTTTGCGGATGATGGCGGGATCCACTCCCACCTTGCCTATATCGTGGAGAATGGAGGCGATCTTCAGTTTGGTCATCTGGATTTCCGAAAGTCCCAGGGCTTTGCCCAGGGCAAGGGAGTAAAGGGAGACTCTCCGGGAATGGCCGCTGGTATAGGTATCGAAGGTGTCGATGATGACGCCCATGGCGTTGATGAAGTTCTGGAACATCACCTTATAGAGTCTATCGGTGTGCAGCGAGGAGTCTATCAGGGATGAGTAAGCCAAGGCGATCTCCTCATGGGGAGAGCGGAAATCCCTGTGATAAAGCATCAGAACCCCTTCCACTCCTCCGTTATGGGGCTGCAGCAGGATGGTCAGAACTTCTCCTCGGGGGATTTTCAGGGTGGAACTTTTCCTGAACACGTTGACCTCGGAATCGCTTATCACCTCTCCGGCGGTATTCAGGATCTGTTCCTCGGTCAGGGGATTCTCTTTCCCATTGGTAGAATACCCGGCTATAATCTTTAACTTCTCCTCCTCGGATATTACTATACATCCCCAATAGGCTTCGATGGCTTCCACTATCTGTTCCAGGACTTTCTCGTACTTTTTCGACAGGGGTTCCCTCGCGTCCAGAATCCGGTTGATCCGGGCGATCCCTGTGGTTTTTATCTGTTCTATGGTGTATCGGTTGTAGGAGTAGATATCGGTATCCACCTTGCGGGCGAATAATTCGATTAATTTTCTATGAAAGAGATTGAATCCTCTTCCTTCCGCCATGACCACCCCTATGAAACAGTCAGAAACCCGCAGGGGATATATGACTATCTCTTCGGTGGCGATTTTTTCCAGGTTTGCCAGTTCGTCGGGACTTTTCTTTATAATCCCCTTCTCCTTCAGGTGTTTGAAGGATTGCCGGATTATTTCCTCGGCGGTCCCCACGAAATCGCTTATCACCTCATAGTCCAGAAAATGGTTCCTGAATAGGATGGATATGGACGAAAGGCAGGGTTCTTCCCCTTTTACGCATCTTGTAAAGAAGTCCCGGATCACTTTGACGGCAATTTCCAGTTGATGTTTGACGTTTTCCTCCTGGGTCATGCCCACGTCGAAGAGAGTATCCAGTTCGTCGCTGAATTCCAGCAGCAGTTCCATCTCCCGATAGGAGAGGGGGTTGGGATTGTTCATATTTCACCTGTCTTCCTTCTCCGGTTTTTTGTATAGGGGAAGAAGGGTTTCGGTTTCCTCCGGGGAAAACCCTTTTATGAAATTTGTATTTGTTTTTTCTACACAAGATAACCGAATCCCCTCTTGGATGGAAATAATGAAAAAAGTTCTGGAAAAGGAAGGGGTTGAAGTTCTGTTCTTTAACCCCGATGCCGATAATTTTTCTCCCTTTTCCAGAAATGACATGATAATTACAGGTAGTCCCACAGGAGGCGACGGATTAAAAAATATTCAGGATTTCATCCACAAATGTCCTTATATCAACGGGGGCAGAGTTTCCGTCTTTGTTTCCAGACAATGGTGGGGCAGCGATAAGACCATAAAAAATCTCATGTCCGGGGTGGAATCCTCCGGCGGAACAGTTTTCGATTTCGCCGTCATAGATAGTGACAATTCCGCTGAAAAGTTCGCCCGGAGATTGCTGTCCCTTAAAAAGACCCTGGGATAGTCACGGAAAGACGGAGACCCTCTCTGACCCCGGACTTCCGATCTCAGACCTCCAGATCCTCTTCCTTCATGGATTCCCAGAAATCATCCATGTTTTCCTCCGGGGATACCGTGTCGGACATGACCGCATCGGAGCGGACTTTCACCGGAGTGGATTTCTTTTTGGAAGAGGAAAAGGATATTTGGGAATTGCGTTCTCTTGTTGATTTTCTTACTTCGCCCGGAATTGATTTCCGTTCCTGTCCCGTTTTGAAGAAAGCGATGGATTGCTGCAGTTGTTCCGCCTGGGCTGACAGTTCTTCGGCAGTGGAGGACATCTGTTCGGCAGCTCCGGCGTTTTGCTGGATTACCTGATCCAGTTGGGTAAAGGCTTGCTGGATCTGTTCCGAGCCTGTTCGCTGTTCGTTGGTGGAGGTGCATATTTCCTGGATCAGTTCGGCGGTTTTCCGTATTTCGGGGATTATTTGCTGAAAGACGGAGCGTGCCTTATCGGCTATTTTCAGACTAGACGCGGAGAGGGTGCCGATTTCCTGTGCCGATATCTGACTTCTTTCCGCCAGTTTTCTCACTTCCGACGCTACTACTGCAAAACCTTTCCCATGTTCACCCGCCCGTGCCGCCTCGATGGCCGCGTTTAAGGCCAGCATGTTGGTCTGTCGGGCTATTTCCTCGATGATGGATATTTTTCCGGCTATTTCCTTCATGGCTTTCACCGTTTCCTCCACCGCTTTGCCTCCTTCTACGGCGTCCTGAGCTACCTTGTGTCCAATCTTTTCGGTTTCACTGGAGTTTTCCGCATTGTTGCATATATTGGAACACATCTGTTCCATGGAGGAGGAGACTTCTTCCGCAGAAGCCGCCTGCTCCGAGGCTCCCTGGGATACGGTCTGGGCGGCGGAACTTATCTCCCGGCTCCCTATGGCTACATTGCCGCTGGCGGTTTGTACTTCCGTTACTATTTTTCTCAGGATCTGCATCATATTCTCCATCGAGGAGAGGAGTTGTCCCGTCTCGTCCCGGCTTTCCACCACAACTTCCGCAGTAAGATCCCCCCTGGAGAGGCTTTCCGCCACCCGGACTCCTTCCCGGATCGGTTTTGTTATACTTACGGTTATTACTATCCCCAGAAGACAACATGCTATGGCTCCGAATATTATGGCGCCGATGATATATTTATGGGCTCTATCGGCGGTTATGAAGGCGGACTGTTTTGCCAGAGATGCGGTCTCCTTGGTGGCATTGATGAGATCCCTCATGAGGGATTCGGTCTCGTTATAGGCATCCCGGGATTTTCCGTAGGCAGTGAATACTTTCTTATCCATTTCGTCCATCTCCGGGGATTTGAGTGAAACTCCCCTTGCTACCATCTTATCCTTTTCCTGGGAAAGTAACACCACCTGATTACTGTTTTCTCTCCATTGATTGAATTTGGGCAGCAATTCCTTCCATATTTTCTGCTGGGCTTCGTTGCGGGGCAGGGGTTCATAGATTTTCAGCGACTCGTCCATCCTCTGGTTTGCCAGGGTTACATAGTCGTATTGGGCTTTTCTCAATGCCGGTTCCATCATGCGGCGATTGATCAGTCCCCGTTCTCCCACTGCGACCCTGGTCTGGGAGAGTCTCAGAGTCAGCAGCTGTTCCACGGCGGGAGAATGGATGTCGGCGATCTCTTTAAGGTTTGCCCTGACATGGTGAATTCCGTTATATCCGACCACACCTATGCCGATAGCTATGCCCATCACCAATAAAAAGGCAATAAATAGTTTGACACCGATTTTTAAATCCTTGTAAAACTTGAACATTTTGATCTCCTCCTGTAATTACCTTATACCGGACTTAGTTAATCTCCTCTTGCGAACTACATAGCCAGTCTGATAAAAAATTTTAGATCGGGAACTTCACCTGTTTGGCAGACCTGAAGGTCTGAACTACAGGGGGGAGAAAATTTCTATTCAGAACCGCTATAACTTGCACTCCACCGACAGATAAAACCAATCTGCCGGAGCGGTGTTATCTCCCTTGATGCTTTTAACGAATTTACCGGGATAGAAGTGAGAATATCCTGTGGTTACGTCCCATGCCTCTTTCTTGTACTGCAGGGTTAGATCCAGTTCGTTTCCCATGTCGTTGCCTGATTTTCCCGTAGGATCTCTCAGGAATTCCTTGCCGTTAGAAACATACCAGCCGTCCCTGGGGCTGTAGAGGGTGAAGCAGTGATAATCTCCCGATAAAAGAAAATCCTTCATGGGGTTGATACTGGCTCCCACCATAAAATCCCGAACATTCCGTTGACCCACCAGATCCATGAAACCGAAGTCCCTGTGTCTTTTACCGTGCATGACATAAAAACTGCGGGTTGTGGAATCGTCGGGGTTCGGATCCCCTTCCGCCACATCGTAACGGAGTCTCAGAGTGGGTTTCATCTGCCCTTTCCAGGAGTGTTCCACCCCCAGAAAATAGGCGAAGGCACTCTGGGTTCTGTCGCCGTCCCTGCCGAACTGATAAACCCCCTCCGCT
>Ga0067045_1031860_pt1 | contig 11328 bp, 18 predicted proteins | sample TerdegcTABiofilm_FD_59184 | JGI IMG/M metagenome (GOLD analysis project Ga0067045, IMG submission 59184) | Combined Assembly of (Gp0054472, Gp0054536) Wastewater bioreactor microbial communities from Singapore -Terephthalate degrading...
ACTCCGACGGTGCGGGCTTGGGCTTGTCTATCACCCAGGCGATTGTTCATGCGCACCGAGGCCGCATCTCTGTGAGTTCGGCCGATGGCAGGACTTGTTTTTCGATGTATTTCCCCAGTGCTCAGAACATTGGCAAGCGCCTCACAACAGATGCATGACCCCCTGGCCACCCTCATTGACTGCTGGAAGGCAGATCCCAGCAGCACCTACAACACCTGGTTCCTGTGGGATCAGCGGATCAAAAACTTCCGCTCTATTCGCCGAGGCATTGCGCAAGTGGTGGAGGACATCCGGGCGGGAACGTTTGGCAACGCCTACCGAGGATCCTCGTTAGAGACAATCGTTGGCTCCGTGGCGGAGCAGCGCCAGATCTTCAAGGGTGCGGACCACGCGTTCCTCTGGAAACCCAAGCTGCGCATTCCGGACATCTACGAGAACCCGAGCAACCAGCGCGCTTTTGCGGACCTCCTGCACACCTGCGATCACTGCGATTGCGCAGAAGACGTTGTGGCCGCCATACAGCGCATGGATGCGATTGGCATCAAAGGCCTGGGCCCAGCAGTCGCTAACTTGCTGTACTTCATCCGCCCGACACTGGTATCCCCTTTCAATACAGCCATCGTCGCCGGGTTCAACGCCGTGACCGGGGGGCGCATGAAGCTTGGGCGCTGGGACCACTATCTCTCGATGCGCGAGGGTTTGCTTCGCCTGAACGCGCAGTACCGGCTGAAACTATCGAACGATCTGGGCGCGATCGCGGGACTCATGTTTGATATAGGCAGTGGCCGATATGCCGCACCGCCTCCGGCAATGGACGCTGCAGCCGCTGCTTTGTGGCAAGAGGATCTAGAACGCGTACGTCAGGAATCCACCGCATTGCAACGGGAACTGTCCCAAGCTACCGAGAGCGATGCGACGCACACGGGTGTCCAGGCTTCGCTGCGCGACCTGGGCAAGGCCCTCGGCTTTGAGGTCTGGATAGCGTCCAACGACCGGGGCCGCGCCCATGGCGGGGGGCTGCTGGGAGATGGATGCATGGCGCAGTTGCCCGCCAGCCTGGACCGAGGACTGGAGTCTGTGCGACTGATCGATGTTGTATGGGTTGATCCCCAGACCTCGCAATTCGCCGCTGCATTCGAAGTCGAACACACCACGTCCATCTATTCGGGCATCGTCCGCATGCTCGATCTGGCCTTGGGCACGCCGGTTGCAGGCAACTGTGCGCTGTTTCTGGTGGCTCCAGACAATCGCAGAGACAAGGTCGCTGAGCAACTTCAAAGGCCTGCCTTCTCCAGGGTGTCGGAGCTTGGAATCCGGTACTTGCCTTACAGCCAGCTGGAGCAGAACCATGCTTCCATGAGCCGCTTTGGGTCCAGCATCAAGCCGCTGCTAGAGATTTCGCAGCGGCTGTGAGCCACGGTTCATCGGCGCGGCGCGGTCCCTGTGGGTTTGGCTCCTTGGGCCCAGGGGGAGGCAATCCTCGGGGATGTCGGCAAGATGAAGTTCCTGTTATCCCAAACGCAGGGATTGAGGGGCAGAGGCTTGCGTCGCAAAAGTTACAGGTCAGGCGCCATTAGCTACGATGAGCCATCACCTTGGTAGAGATCTCCGAGGCGGCACTTCGCAAATTCTTCGCCAAAACCAAGAAGCTCTCGACATGAACGTCACTACTAAGCCATTAGATGCTCTATCGCCAGTCGGCTTGTTGGGAAACTCTGTGCACAAAGCGCCGAGCATCCAGGAAGGCGGTTTTCTGGACGCGATGAAGCAGGCGCTGACAACCACCAGCCATTTGCAAAGTGAGTCGGGTCGGCTGAGTCGTGAGGTCACACTCGGCAATCCCACGGTCAGCTTGGAAGAAACGATGCTCGCCGGAGTCAAGTCGAACATTGCGTTTCAGGCTACCCTGCAAAGTCGTAACCGAATTGTTCAAGCCTACACCGATGTGATGAATATGCAGGTGTGACTTGCTCTGGGCAAAAGCCACGTAGTCGGAGCACAGATCGGCGCGGACGCTTCCCAGCGAAGTCGGCACATTCCTGCGAGAGCATAGACGCGCGTACTTTCATTGGAGATTTACATGCAGTCCAAAGATCATTGGGAGCAGGTCTACACGGCAAAGCCCACCTCTGGGGTGAGTTGGTTTCAGGAACACGCTCAGCAATCCACCCAGCTCATTCGGCAGACTTCAGTCGCCCGTGATGCGAGCATCATTGATATTGGAGGGGGTGCTTCAACTTTGGTCGATGATTTGCTTGATGAGGGGTACATGAAGGTCGCGGTTCTTGACTTGTCCGAGGCTGCTTTGTCGGCGTCACGGTCTCGACTGGGGGCGCGTGCGGACACCGTAACCTGGCTTGTGAGCGACATTACGCGCGTGGACCTTCCACGGCATGCCTACGACGTTTGGCATGACAGGGCCGTTTTTCATTTCCTTACCTCGTCGCACGAGCGGGAGGCCTACGTTCAGGCGGTTCTGCGCGCTGTCAAGCCCGGCGGTCACGTCATCGTGGCGACGTTTGCAGAAGACGGACCAGAGAGGTGCAGCGGTTTGCCCGTCATGCGCTACAGCGCCGACGGCTTGCACGCGCAATTCGGGGCCCCATTCACGCTCTTGCAGCAAGCGCGCGAAGAGCACCATACGCCACTCGGCACCGTCCAGAAGTTCATCTACTGTCTGTGCCGCAAAGAGCCGAGCTGAGGTTCGCATCGCGCCGATGCCTCCGATGCCCCTACAGACATATTTTCCTTGGGCCTATGGTTCGCTATGCAGGCGCTCTTGCCAGGCATCGACGTCCTCACGTGGACCGGACCGATTTAGAAGCGGGGAGCCTTGGTGGACTCATCCGATGTGACGGCGACGGCAGCATGCTGCGCTGCGTGGTATCGGTCCGGATAGATTTCGTTGAGTTTGCGGCCGTCTTCGCCCACAGCGACGACTTCGCCCTCGCGGATGGCACGTGCCAGCTCGCTCTTGACCTGGTCGCGTGTCTTCAGCGATTTGCTCGCCACGGTGGGATAGCGGCCTGACATCAGTTCATTGCGTTTGACCCCGAACTCGCCGGCCACCATGATGTCGCCTGTGCGGATAGCCTGCTCCAACTCGTCCCGCACTTGCTCCCGGGATTTGCCGACCTGAGTCGAAGTAGCCACGGGATAGGCGCCAGGATTGATCTGTTTGAGCGTAAGACCCGATTCGCCAAAGGCGAGCATGTCGCCGCTTCGCTGAGCCTGCGCCAATTCAGCCCGCACTTGTTCGCGCGTCTTGCTGACCGCTTGGTCCGAAGCAAATGCGGGGGCGGCGACGAGGGAAAGGACGATGAGGGTGGACTTGAGTTTCATGATGGGATTTCCTTGTTGAGTAAATGATGGTGGTTTGAGTGCAACCGCAGGCCGGTCTTGAAGGGGCACACGATTGCAGGTAGTCGTTGAGACAGCTCAGGGGAGTTGGCGGGCGTTGACCCAACCTGCCTCGCCGCCCAGGTCGCGCATGCCATCGCTGGTCACAGGGTTGCGCTTGGCGGCCTGCAACTCATCCAGAACTTGCTGGCGGGTCTTGGTGAGCTTGGGACCGGGGACGAGCGGATAGGTAGCGGGGTAGCCACGGCTGATCCAGTACAGCGAACCGTCCTTTTGAGCGGCCAGAACGGTGTTTTCGACAGCTTGGCGGCTGACCGCGTTGCCCAGGTGGTCGGGGGCCAGACTCACGCCTTCTTCCTGGCTTGGGCTTGCGTGGTACACCGAAGTGGCAAAGGACGCTGTAGCGGATGCAGCGAGGCTGGCGACGAGGATGGCGGTACGAACTTTCATGATGGTCTCCTGTGGCGCCGGATGCCCGATATGGTCCATCCAGGTGGCGTTTTTCTGCGCCACGGAGAGAAGTCTAGAAGCCGCACCCCTACGAAGCGGTGACCTTCCGATTACGATTTTGAAAGCCACAGGCCGCATGGGGGTGCGGGCATGCTCTGAAAAGCGCATGAGCGAAGGATGGACCTTCGCTCGAAGGCGATTTCCTAAGGGCCTGCACTCTTCTTGACATTCACACAGGGACAAGGTCTAAGCTGCCAGTTTAGGCAAAAGCGACGCATGGAGGTGATGCTATGACCTACAAGATTGGTGATGCCCGTCGAATGCTCAGCTACGCACTTTTGCGCGTTTTTGAGCAAGCGCGCAGGCAGCGGGAACTCGCTGTAGCCGATCTCGTGCTGTGTGCGCTTGAAGAACTTGCACGCAAAGACACCAACTGCCAGGGAACGCTTGATCGGGCGTACTTGCAATCGGTGGCTGTTGGCACGATTGTCGATGTCCCGACATCTTCATCAAGATGATTTTGCCGTACGCTTATGTTGCATTGATCACGCTCTTCATCGATGAACGTAGTGCGCTGCGCGGTCGTTGCCTCAGCAACTCAACTGTACGAGCAAACGACCGGCATGCAGATATGAATAGCAACTGGCCGTTGCGGCGACCCTTGCGCGAATGTGATGCGTAAATTACAGCCCTGAAATCTCCTCGTAATCTATGGCCCATAACGACGGCAAATCGCTCGAAAGCCGCGTCAATTGGCGATGCCAGCCTACAGCGCCGATCACCCCACGCGGCAAAAGATGGACGCTCCTCGCAGCCAACTGCGCAGGTTCCCGCTCATCTTTCGAGCTACTTATCAGGAGATTTTGATGAACCACACCCCGAACCAATACATGTCTTGCATCGAGGCTTGCCAGGAGTGCGCCACGGCCTGCCATCAGTGCTTTGCAGCTTGTCTGAAAGAAGACGACGTGAAAATGATGGCGCGCTGCATTGCCCTGGACGTCGACTGCGCAGCAGCGTGTAGCTTTGCGGCCGACGCCATGGCGCGCAATAGCGAGCATGCAGCTGCGATTTGCGCGCTGTGCGCTCAGATCTGCAAGGCCTGCGCCGATGAATGCGCCAGGCATGAGGCAGACCACTGCAAGGCCTGTGCGCAGGCTTGTCTCAAGTGCGCCCAAGAGTGCGACGCCATGGCGCGTGCGGCTTAATCCCGTTGCTTAACTCCTGGAGAGCATCTATGAAAACATTCCCAGCTTCTCACTCGCTGTCCGCCGCCGCTGTCATAGCTTGTGGCTTGTTGTCGCCTCTGGCACTGCATGCCCAGACCGCTCCCCACTCGGGCATGAAGGGCGCCGGTATGGATCAATCGATGCCTCACGGCAAGATGGACATGAAGGCAATGATGAAAGAGAACAACGACAAGATGGCATCCGTGCCAATGTCGGGCAACCCAGATGTGGATTTTGCCCAGATGATGCGGGTCCACCACCAGGGTGCGATTGACATGGCCCAGGCCCAGTTGCGGGATGGCAAGGACCCGAAAATGCTCAAGATGGCCAAGGACATCGTTGCCGCTCAGAAAAAGGAAATCGCTGAACTGGATGCATTTTTGGCCCGCAGTGGCAAGACACCTGCCGCTCCTACCAAATAGTCCTGAGTCCGATGTCGCTGCCCTGGCTCTTGGATCGTCGAAATCCAGGGCAGTGCCGTTTGGGAAGGGATCGGATGCCTGTTGCAGTCCAGGCCCTTGATTGAGGTCAAAGGTGGCGAAGGTTCTTGCTTGACACTCCCACCGTGTTAAGGCAACGCTGATTAAGGTCCACCATTGAGAGGGGTCAAACGTTATCCGCAGATGAAGCAGCAGACCTTGGCAATGGCCGCAGATCAAGACAACGGATTCGAGCATTCGCGCAAACCCACCCGACGCGAAGAGTTCTTGCGGACCATGGAGACAATAGTGCCATGGGCCGCTCTGTGCCAGGTGATAGAGCCGCACTACCCCAAAGCAGGCAACGGCCGCCCGCCCATTGGCCTTGAGCGCATGCTGCGCATCCATTTTCTTCAGCACTGGTTCAACCTGGCCGATCTGGCGTGCGAGGAGGCTCTGTATGACAGTGCCAGTCTGCGCCGCTTTGTGGGGATTGACCTGGGCCGCGAACGCGTGCCCGACGCCACCACGCTGCTGAAGTTTCGCAAACTGCTCAATGAGCAAAAACTGGGTGAAGCCCTGTTTGCCTAGGTAGGCCAGCAATTGCAGGAGCGCGGCTTCAAGGTCAACACCGGCACCATCGTGGATGCCACCATCATCGCCGCGCCCAGTTCTACCAAGAACGCCGACAAGGCGCGCGATCCCGATATGCACCAGACCCGCAAAGGCCAGCAGTGGTATTTCGGCATGAAGCTGCACATTGGCGTGGACAGCCAAAGCGGGCTGGCGCACAGCGCCGTGGTGACGGCGGCCAACGTGCATGACAAACACCCGCTGCCCGATCTGCTGCATGGCAACGAGCAGCGCGTGTACGGCGACTCGGCCTACGCCAGCCAGAAGGCTCTGATCCGGGGCAAGGCGCCCCAAGCCAAAGACTTCACCAACCAGCGCACCCGCCGTGCAGGCGAGGTGGACGAAGTTCAGCGGGCCAAGAACCGCAACAAGTCACGCATCCGCGCTCGGGTAGAGCATGTGTTCGGGGTGGTCAAGCGCCTGTGGGGATTCACCAAGGTGCGCTACCGCGGGCTGCAGAAGAACGCCACACGCGCATTCACGGCCTTGGCGCTGGCCAACATTTTCCTTGCCCGAGGGCGACTGCAGGGACAGGTGCGCCCGTAAGGGTGGAAATCGGGCCTCAAGGCCCTGCGAACGGCCCAAATGGGCGGCGCAAGAGGCCACAAAATCCAAAAAATGGCGTCTTCCGCGTTCGCGCGGGAAATTTCGAGGGCTTGTTCAGCGTAGCCCTAAGTCGGCCGTGAGATTGCTGAAAATTCATTCGGCATTTTTGTGCAGCGAACAGTCCGCACGACCATTACCAACGAAGTGCGACAGGCCTCGTTCGCTTTCCTTGGGTCTCGTCTGTTCCTCACAGCGCGCAATCATTCGGACGTATTCAAAGGCCCCATGAGCGCAGCAATGATAGGGCAAGGAAGCGCCTCTCCCGTGTCTTCGCACCTCTCCAGCATGTCTCTCAGAGCGCCTCGCATGCGCTGAAGGTCGCCAACCTTCTCATCGATCTGGTCAAGGCGCCGCCGTGTCACCGTCTGAATAGCCCGGCGATTCCGCCCATCCTCCAGATCCAAGAGCGACTTCACCTCGTCCAGCGAGAACCCAAGGCTCTGAGCGCGCTTGATGAAGCCGATCCGCTGGATCATCGAAGCGGGGTAGCGCCGGAAGCTGCCGGCGTTCTTCGGGATCGGCAACAGGCCGCGTCCCTGGTAGTAGCGGATTGTCTCCACGCCGACGCCAGCGACCTTCGCCAGCCTGCCAACCGTCATCCAATCACCCAAACCTTCGTTCATCGAGCGATCCACTGTCTATTCACGAGCAACACAGAATAACGCAGTACCGCGTAGTTGACCCTTGCCTCCATTTGATCCAAATCAATTTCCCGCAGCTCAGTTGGGAATAGGATCACAGGTGTCAATGGGTCAATAGGCCGCACATGCGCACACTTCTCAACCACCGCAGGATTCGCGCCATCGCGTGGATGGTGCTCGGGGTATGGCTGTTTGCGCTCGGGGCCGGGGTGGCCAATGCCTGCCTTCTGGAGTCTCCGCAGCAACATCGGCATGCTGTCGGGTATGAGCATGTCCCATCGTCCGGGCATGGAAATCATGAAGGCCTCCATGGTGAGCACGAAGAAGGTTCCCACGACCCGTCGAAGGCCCCGTGCCTGAAGCTCTGCGGCGACGTCAACCAGTCCGCCATTCAGAAAGCACCAACCTTCGCGTTCGACCTCGTCGGTTTGGCGCCTCCCGCCTATGGAGACCAGCTGCTGGCTCCGACGTTGGCTCTGCGAGCCATCCCATCGAGGGGTCACCAGCGACCACCTCCCAAGCGGCCGTCGTGGCTGCTGTTCGAGCGTCTCGCGCTGTAGCGCCTCCTTTGAGTTGCCGTGTCGGTCACACCCGGCGCACAACTCATAAGCCTTGACTCTGTACCCGACTACGGAGTTTTCATAGGGCTTTGTCCGCTTGCGGCGACATCGGTTTCGCCCCAATGGCAGGCACCCGCGGCTAAAGGAGAGAGAAATGAAATTCACGCATTCGATCGCGGCCATCGTGGGCGCCGCACTGGTCACCTTGTCTGCGTTCGCGCAGGACAACCATCAGGCCCATCACCCCGCAGGTGCGAGTCCGACCGCGGCCGAGACGCCAAGGGCGCCGACCACCGAGGGCATGGATGCGCAACTGAAGTCGATGCAGGCCATGCACGAACGGATGGTGGCTGCGAAGACGCCTGCGCAGCGCAAGGCGCTCATGGCCGAACACATGCAGGCCATGCGGGCTGGCATGGCGATGATGGGCGCAATGAAGGATGGAGCCGAGTCGGCGCCGACAGCTGAGCGGCAGCAAATGCTCGAAATGCGCATGGACATGTGCCAGTCCATGATGCAGATGATGATGGACCGGATGCCTGAGCCGGCGAAGTGAGGAGGACGACCATGACAACTTCTCACCGCACCGGTCCAAGGTTTTCGCGCTCGCGATGGTTCCTGGGCTTTCTGGTCTTCCTGGCCGTGAGCATCTACATGCTGCTGACGGAACACCGCGGGCACTACCTGGCCGCGCTGCCACTGGTCCTCCTAGCGACTTGCGTCATCGCTCATGTGCTGATGCATCGCCATGCCGTACCAGGCGACGGTAGCAAGGCGAATCCACCGTGCCCGGGAGAGCGCAAATGAACCACGATGCGCCCGCTTATGGGCTTTGGCTGCTCGTCCTCGTGAACTCGGCGGTCTTCATCATGTTCGCCTTCAGCTTCTTCAAACCGCAGACCTCGCGCGACTGGAGAACCTTCGGGACATTCGCAGCGTTCATTGTTGCCTTGTTCGTCGAGATGTACGGCTTTCCGCTGACGCTGTACGTGCTGTCCGGCTGGCTTCAGACCAAGTATCCCAGTCTGGACTTGCTGTCGCACAACAGCGGCCATCTCTGGTCGACCCTGCTGGGCGAGAGCGGCGACCCTCACTTCAGCCCGCTTCATATCGCAAGCTACATCTTCATCGGGGGCGGCTTCTGGCTTCTGTCGAGCGCCTGGACGGTGCTCTACCACGCGCAACGGCACGCCCAACTTGCCGTGAGCGGCCCATACGCCAGGATTCGGCACCCGCAGTATGTGGCCTTCGTGGCGATCCTTTTCGGCTTTCTGCTGCAGTGGCCGACGCTGTTGACGCTGCTGATGTTCCCCTTCCTCGTCGTGATGTATTCGAGGCTGGCAGTCAACGAGGAGAAGGACATGCGCAAGCAGTTCGGCGCCGAGTTCGACGCCTATGCCGCGCGCACGCCGCGCTTCCTTCCCTCCCTCTCGGACACGCGCCAGCGAGGCTGACATGAAGAAGACCCGCTGGCGTCAGCGCATCAATCGACCGTACCTGGCTGCAGCCTACGGACAAGGCGATGGCTGCGGCTCCAGCTCGGATGCGGACATGAGCGCCGCGCCCCGCCGGGCGTCGACACACGCAATGCTGATCGCCTGCGACCAGACCTAACGGAGAACCCATGGCAAAGAACAAGAAGGGCGCCAAAGGCGCCAAGCACAAGGCCGATGTGGACGGCACCGGCACTGCCCACGGCTCAGCGCGCGACGAGACAGCGACACGCTCGATCGGCCGCGAGGACTACGAAGCACAGTTGCACATGCTGCAGATCGAACTGGTGAAACTGCAGCGGCATTTCATCAAATGCAACGACCGTATCCTGATCCTCTTGGAGGGAAGGGACGGCGCAGGCAAGGACGGCAGCATCAAGCGGCTGGTCGAACACCTGAGTCCTCGGGAAACACGGGTCGTCGCGCTAGGAAAGCCCTCCGACCGGGATCGCACGGGCTGGTACTTCCAGCGCTACGTCCCGCACCTGCCAGTTGGCGAAGAGCTCGTGGTGTTCAACCGCAGTTGGTACAACCGTGCGGGCGTGGAACCGGTGATGGGCTTCTGTACCGCCGAGGAGCACGAGGAATTCATGAACTCAGTGCCCAAGTTCGAGGAGATGCTGGTCAACTCCGGTATCAAGCTGCTGAAGTATTACCTCGACATCGGCAAGAAGGAGCAGAGCCGCCGGCTCGGGGAACGCCGCCGTGATCCCCTCAAACAGTGGAAGTCGAGCCCGGTGGATGCCGTCGCGCTTAAGCACTGGGACGGCTATACACGGGCGCGCGACGAGATGTTCATGCGCACCCATACGGCCGCGGCGCCCTGGTCTGTCGTGCACGCCGACAACAAACGGTTGGCGAGGCTCAACCTGATCAGAGACATCCTCTCCCGGCTGCACTACGCCGGCAAGAAGCACAAGGTCATCGCTCCCGACCGGGAGATCGTCTTCGAGTTCTCGCAGGACTGCCTGGACTCGGGCCGACTCGCTCGTTGAGACCACGAACACAGCGAACAGGAAGAACAGCCATGAAGTCGATCAACGTTGAAGTCGGAGGGCTCGTATCGAGCCTGAGCGCGGAGGGAGTACGCCGCAAGCTGCTGCAGCTTCCCGGCGTCCATCATGCAGATGTCAACTATGTTGCGGGAAGCGCAACGGTCCATCTCGATGAGGGACAACTCAGTGTCGAGGATCTGCGCCAGCGCATCGCCGAATGCGGCTATCACTGCCGTGGCGAGCAGACGCCCAAGCACGTGTGCGCGCCCGCCGCTGGCGTCTCTGCCGACCCCAGCCATGCGGTGCACGGCCATCACGGCGCACCCGCACGTCAGGCGCAAGAGATGGGGCATGAGGGGCACCACGCGCATGCCCCCGCCACGGCCGCACGCGCGAAGGCTGCGGCCACGACGCCCGCCGCCCATGCTGCGCACCAGGCCCACGCAGGCGACCCTGCGATGGACGACATGATGCACGACATGGGCCACGGGTCGGGCTCGATGCAGGACATGGCTCGGGACATGCGCAATCGCTTCTTCGTGGCCCTGGTCTTCGCCATTCCCGTGTTCTTCTATTCCCCGATGGGGAAGATGTTCGGCGACTTCCAGACGCCGTTCGGGCTGGACGACAAGCTCTTTCTTTTCTTCCTCGCAAGTGCCGCGATCATCTATCCAGGTTGGCCTTTCTACGTGGCGGCGTGGCGCGCGCTGCGCAACGGCGTCGCCAACATGGCCACGTTGGTCGTGCTGTCGGTGGGCACCGGCTACCTGTTCAGCATCGGCGCGACCTTCTTCTACGAGGGTGAGGTGTTCTATGAAGCGGCATCGGTGCTGCTGGTCTTCATCCTGCTGGGGCACTGGCTGGAGATGCGCGCGCGCGCGGGCGCATCCGACGCGATTCGCGCGTTGATGGATCTCGCCCCACCCATGGCCACGGTCGTGC
>Ga0067045_1031858_pt1 | contig 11327 bp, 15 predicted proteins | sample TerdegcTABiofilm_FD_59184 | JGI IMG/M metagenome (GOLD analysis project Ga0067045, IMG submission 59184) | Combined Assembly of (Gp0054472, Gp0054536) Wastewater bioreactor microbial communities from Singapore -Terephthalate degrading...
TCTTTTTAGTGACCGTATAGAGGTTTATCTCTATGGTGATAAGTCAAAAGACTATATGGCAAAACTAGAAATATACCACTGGCGAGTTATGAAAGAGTATGGCATAGAGATAAACGACTTATTAAGGGAGTTGTTCAGCGGAAGATGATAAATGACTTTAAGATAGCAGAAAACTTTAACCTAAAAGAGTTTTCTTGTAAGTGCTGTGGCTCTGTTAAGATTGATAGCGAGCTAGTAGAAAGGCTACAAATCTTAAGAAATAGAATTGCTAGACCAGTAATTATAACAAGTGGCTATAGATGTCCAAAACATAATAAAGAGGTTGGGGGAGTAGATAATAGCTACCATACCTTAGGATTGGCGGTTGATATTGTAGTAAGAGATTATGACCTAGAGAAGCTAGAAGCCATAGCAAGAGCAGTAGGCTTTAAAGGGATAGGAATATACAAAAGCGAAAACTTTCTACACATAGACCTAGGACCAGAGAGGAGGTGGACGGTATAGGATAGGTGATAAGTAATAAGTGATAAGTAAAGGGTAACTATTCTTTAATTCTAATTCTATGGGGCTCTACTAAAAATAACTTACCTTTATAGTGTTCCATATCTGGATGGCTAGATAAATAAGGCTTTAGCCTCTCAATAATTAGAGGGATTATTTCCGGATGATTCTTAAGCTGAATAGCTATAATACCTTTATAATTGCTAGGGGGATATGTTATTATATCTGCAAAATCACCATTAAGAGAGAGTAGTATAGCATCTAATTCTTGGGCTTTTAGTATCACTTTAGAATCTTCTGAGTCTTGCGGCATGTAATCTCTTAGCCTAAAAACAGTATAACCCTCATTTATTAAAGCCTTAATTACAGAATTAGGGACACACTGATCTGCAAAGAATCTTAAATTCATGCTATTTCTACTTCGAATTCAGAGAGGTCTCTAGCATAGTCGAGGCAAGCTAAGATCTGTTCTCTTGTCAAATCTGGAAACTCTTCTAATATTTCCTCTATTGAGCTTCCTTTGGCTAAGTATCCTAATATGAGACTGACTGGAATCCTTGTCCCTTTAATTCTGGGTTTTCCCTTAAGAATATTTGGATTGCTTTCTATATATTCTCTCCAGCTCATCGTTTTAAATCTCCCATAGACCCATTATATCATATCACTCATTACCCGTCACTTATCACTTGTCACCCATTACTAAGCTATGGAGGAACTCTTCAAGGCAATAGCAAACTGGGGCTTTCCAATAGTAGTAGCCGTATATCTTTTAGTGAGGATAGAGGCAAAGATCGAATCTCTTGAGAGTGCCATCAAGGACCTGGCAATGACTATAGCAAGGATAAACGGAACCATATCAGGTAAGGGGTAAAAGCTTTGACGTATTAGCATTCTATAATCTGCTGTTATAATTAATGTGAGGTGACTCCTACGAGTCTAAAAGAGATAATAGATACAGTTCCTAAATTTAGAAGCGAGGAAGAAAAAGAGAAGTTTCTTATAGTTTTAGGGGCATTATCTTTAGGATTGATAAGTCTAGCAAAGGCATCAGAGATAATGGGAATGGACAAAGATACTTTTCTTAAGTTTCCAGATTCCTTCGGGGTAGAGTATTCCTACCTTGAATATTCTGATGTAGAGATAGAGAGGTTTTGAGGATAAAAACTATTTTTAATACATCACCATTAATATTTTTAATCCCTGTCCAAATTCCTATTCGAAGGTTAACCTTCTTTTCTTAGCTCTTTTATCTTCTCCACAATACTTTTGACATCCTTATCTTGAAGTAGGGATTCTCTTTCTTTGGTATAGTCACCATATCCAGTTTCATACTGCTGAAGGAAACGTATCATTCCTACTGGTCCCAATTCTTTTGCTATAGCCTCTATCCCTAGCTTCCTTATAGCAGTTGGTGTCAATACCTTAGTGTTCATTCTCTATCACCTCCAATATCCATTGGATAGGAGACTTTACTTTTACATCTAATTTTGTATTTTTCGCCTTCCGCAGAAGTTTATCATCTGTAGTAAGGAAAATATCTGCTCTAGCCTTTTCTGCACAGGCAATATGTAAGGCATCATATGAACCAAAGCCTAGCCCTTCTAGCTCTATGGCTCTTTTTTCTACTTCTTCGGTAACTACAATATAATCCTCTGCCAGAGTCGATAGAATTTTAACTTTCTGTCTCTTTTCCTCATCTGGAATTCGAGAGAGCTCAAAATCAATTATCTCGCTTCCTATAAGAGTCCAGTTTTTTGCTTCTATACGAGCAAGGATTATAATTACAGCTTCAGCTTCGAGCCTTATTCTATCTTGGCTTTGGTCATCAAACGGTCTATTTAAACAGCATACATCTAAATAGATTTTATATTTCTTCATTCTTCCTTGCTTTCTCTATTTATTATATCATATTGAATCTGTAAAAATCTGAAATTGCTTCTGCCTTTTTGCTTATTCTATCAGCATAATGAAAATAGAAGCAAATTTAAGGAGGTGATTAGATGGCAGTAGTAGTTAACCAGCTAGATGGTTAATTTAGGATAACCTTTATCGTTGATAAGGATGTAGAGGGAAATCCTATAAATCCACTCACTAAGTCATGGAGGAGCTCTTTAAGGCAATAGCAAATTGGGGCTTTCCAATAGTAGTAGCGGTATATCTTTTGGTGAGGATAGAGGCAAAGATCGAATCTCTTGAGAGTGCCATCAAGGACCTGGCAATGACTATAGCAAGGATAAACGGAACTATCTCAGGTAAGGGGTAGGCTTGAGGAAGAGTAGTTTAGGTTTTACTTAATAGTAAGCTTTCAATAGGCAAAGAGTCAATCTCTAATCTTGAAAGATTGATAATCTTACTTGCATTATCTATATCTATGCCAATTAGGTTTCCTTCCTCGTCAAAGTCTAAGACTATATTTGGTGCTATTTCTCTAGAATCTATACTAGTTTTATCTTCTAAAAACTCAATATATAATGAATCTGTTTCTGGATAATAATGAAACTTCATTATTTCACCCCTTTAAAGTCTCGGTCTGGAAAAGCATTATGCACTGTAATACCATCTTCTAGTGTTATAACTCTTAAATATTTCCCTAGCTCCTCTATATAGACCCAATGACGAATACGACCGTCTGGCTGTATTTCTCGATAAACAGGATTATTTATTGCCATTTCACACCATTCTTCTTTTATGTAAGGTCGCTTCCTTAGTACCTGTTCTCTGAAATATCTGGTAGTTTTCATCTGTTGTATAGATAGATTATATCATAAAATACGGGGGCTTACTCTTTCTTAAACCAGCCCTTAATCCTGTCTATAAATCCCTTAGGCTCTGGCAGTTGCCTTGTGGTTAAGAGTGCCAAGGTGTTTGTCAACTGCTGGACCTGTGCCTGGAGAAACTCCTTATCCTTTTCTAAGATGGAAACAGTTCTTTCAAGAGTACTAATTTTCTCCTTTAGATACTCATTCTCTCTTTTGAGAGTATCCATTTGAGTAATAAGAGTATCCACTTGAGTATCCATATGAGTACTCACTTGAGTATTCACATTATCAGAAGTGGATACTCTGTGAGTATCCACAGTGGACTCAGATTTGAAGAGATTTTTCTCAATTAATAATCTTTCAAGATCAGCCCTTTGGATAACATACTGAGTATCCACTAGTGAAGCAGGTAACTCTCCCTTCTTTATCCACCTACGTAAAGTGCTAATAGCCACGCCATATTCTTTCACACAATCTTTAATACTCAACAGATCCTTTTGAGTATCCATATGGATATTCTATCATATATAAATGAGTATTCAAGTGGATACCCACTCCTTATCACTTATCACCAATCGTTCATCAATAAATTAAAAATGGACACTTTCTCTCTATCTTAAGTACATATGCATGTTCACAGGGTTTTTCTTTCGGAAGTTCTACTTTAAGTTCTTCCCTTGTCATTGTCCAACGCAAAGGCTCTTTTACTCCTATCATACTGATAGACTTAATCTCTGATTCGTAGAATTTTTCCGCTACAGATTTAATCGTTAATTCTTTGCAGGGCCAACCTAATAGGACTGCATATAGGATATCATCTTTAGCTGTAAAACGTATGTCTTCTCCAGTGTATTTAACTTTTTCATCTTCGTTAAATGGTCCTGGTTTTGTTATCTTATGAGGACCTTCACCGTATATTACCCATGGGGTAGTTCCATAGATGGCTTCTCCATTTATCTCTAACCATTTCCCTATCTCTATGAGAATTTCTTTAGCCTCTTCAGGAATCTCTCCATTAGGTTTTGGTCCTACATTAAGAAGTAGTAGTCCATTTTTACTCACATTATCGATGAGATAATGTATTATTTCACTTGCAGACTTGTATTTTGCATCTTTTAAGTATCCCCATCCACATCCATCATCCACTGTAGAGTCTGTAATCCATATATGATAGGTCAATTCATTAAAACGGCCTAGTTCTAAATCTACTACAGCTGAGCCAGGTACAAGATGATGCCATTTATATGTTACTACTACTTCCTTTCCCCACTCTTTTGCTCTGTTATAGTAATAAGCAAGAGCTTCCCTTTTGTAATGCTCTTGAATCAGGGTGATTCCGTCATCGAACCAGAGCATATCTGGCTGATAGTTATCTATAACTTCGTGGATTTTAGCTAACCATTTATCTAGGAACTCTTTAGTGGGTCTGTCTAGGAGTTTCCACTCTGCGTATACATCATTTGTTTTAAGCTCAGGCTTCTTTTTATCCCAATCAAGATTATGAGGAGGTCCATACAGACCACTATATCGAGGATCTGAGGTATCATATTCTTTCTTCCAATGGGGGTAGAACCACCAGTTTTCTGCATGATGGAGTGCTACCATGAATTTTATCCCTTGTTTTTTAATCGACTTTTCTAGCTCTCCCACTATATCTCTCTTAGGTCCCATTCTCGCCGCATTCCATTCATTAACTTTACTATTCCACATACTAAAGCCGTCATGATGTTCTCCTACAGGTCCAGCAAACTTAGCTCCTGCCCTTTTGAAGAGTTCAGCCCATTCATCTGGATCGAACTTCTCTCCTGTAAACATTGGAATAAAGTCTTTATAACCGAATTTCGATGGATGCCCATAGGTCTTTATATGATATTCGTATTGAGGGGTTCCCTCTCGGTACATATTGTAAGGATACCAGGTCCCATTTGGTCCGCATGCTGGGACAGAATATATCCCCCAATGTGTATATATCCCAAACTTTGCATCCTGAAACCACTTGGGAATAGGATGCTCTCTTAAAGAATTCCATGTTGCCTCATATCTCATACAATATCGTCTCCTTTCATTAATTTAACTTCTATGTAAGTCAGAAGATTGTTCGTCTATATGCTAAGCAGAAGGTCCTCCTATCTCTTCTAGTGTTTTACATATAGTCTCTATATTCTCTAGAGGCACGTCTGGTTCACATTCTGCTGTAAGCATTAACCCTCCACTTGGATCGTTTAGCTTTGCTACCGCCTCTTCTATATGTTCTTTTATCTCTTTCGGAGTAGCAAATGGGAATAATTGTCTGTCTAGATCTAAATTTATACATACTTTACCTTTTGCCGTCTTTACTAATCCATCTATCGTATTTGCCCTTACCTGTGGATTCAATACGTTTATACCACACTCTATCAAATCATCTATAATCTCTAGGATATGCCCATCAGAATGGAAGTAAACATAGACATTGTTCTCTCTACATAGACTAAACATCTTTTTATAGCATGGCTTTAGATATTTTCGCCACTTTTCAGGGTTTATTGGGAGTCTGTCTTGATTTCCCAGATCGTCCCCAAAGTATAAGAATTCTGCCCCTACCTCTATCCATTTCTTTATAAGCTTTATATTATACTCAAGGACCATATCTATCAATTTTTCTAATCTTGGATCTTCTGTAGCTATATCTATCATAAAGTTCTCAAAGCCTCTGAGATAGTAGAGCCTCATATACATAAAACCATGACGTAATCCGCCAGTAGCCAATTCTCCCCTAATTTTTCGCTCTCTCAATATCTCTTTTATTCTTTCCCAATCTAACTTCTCTCCTCTTTCTCCCTGTGTCAATGGATCTGGTGGGGTATAGTTATTAAACTTCTCCCAATCATCTAGTGGTGATTCTACAACTATACCTTCTAAGCCCTCTTCTATATTCTCCCATACACATCCCCAACTATCTCTAAATCTACCCTTACGATATCCCGGATCATTTATCGCATCAAAGTCTATACTCCCCTTTCGATAATCTGGAAATATCTTAGGATGCCTCAGGATAATTTCTTCTAAAGCCTCTCGATACTTTCTCCAGGTAGCAGGCATAATACTGACACTACAAGGTATCCATCTAGGATTCTGAAAGTTTACTGTTCTTAGATAATTTTCAACTCTTTCTTTTCTAGTATAATTCATTTCTCAGTCTCCTTTCTATACACTGCAATTTCATCTTCCCTGTTTGAGACTTCCTCCTTCTATCCTTTTTTAACTTTGTCTACTTAAGTAGACTTCATTTGAAGTTAATATCCTTAGCTCAAGTTTAAAGTATAAGAGAGACTATAAGAAAGGTCTCTTAGTAGCTAATTGTTCTTTTTACTCCAATATTCACTTTTCAAGGTACGTTCCCCTTCTTTATAGGCTCCTATAGCCTGGGGATACTATCTTTTTACACTAACTTTATCTATATTTTATTCCCACACATCTGTCAAGGGAAGTTTCCGAGAGGCTACTAGGAGGTAAAATCCTGATTAAGGATCAAGCGCATTTTAGTTGAAAAGCTTGAGATAATATGATAATTTAAAGCTAGATTAAATAAAAATCGTTGGACAGATTATTCCTCTTATTAATTTTACTGACTTAGTCTTTGACCCTTTGGAAAGAACAATCGGTCTTAAAAAGGAAGGAGAGTCAATTGACCTAGGTGGAATTGGAAAAGGATTTGCTGCAGATCTAATTTTAAAGATATTTAGGAGATTCGAAATATCTTCAGCTCTTACTAACTTTGGAGGGAATATTGCTACGATTGGAACAAAACCAGATGGATCTTTCTGGCGTATTGGTGTTCAACATCCCAGGGAGGAGAACAGGATAATTGGAATTATTTCTATAGAAAATCAGTCAGTTGTTACCTCGGGTGACTATCGTCGATTCTTTATTGATAAAAAAGGAAAACGGTACCATCATATTTTAAATCCCAAGACAGGGTATCCTGCAGAGTCTGGATTGATAAGTGTCACTACAATTGCAGACAGTTCTACAAACACAGATGCACTTTCAACGGCTTTTCTTAAGGCAGTAGAAAATGCACTCAAGAACGCTCAAACGCCATAAACCATATTAATTCTTTAGTAAGCTCGAAAGTTAAGATAGAAGAGTTTATCTATAAGACAAGATTATTCTTCGATCCTATCTCTATATAAAGGTAAGAGGCTTTTGAGTGAATTAAGGAGATTCTTTTGGTATAATGAATGCGGGATCTAGTGTTGAGGTTTTATACTAGGATAAGGAGGCAAGTTAGTAGAAGGTCAAGAGGATTGGGCTGTGGGGGCGAAGTGAAATAATGCTATAGTTAGAAGTGAGATTATAAGAAGTTTTAGAGTTTCCAAAAAATTTACAAATTTTTAGGAGGTGTTTTGGGATGAGTAAATTTTTTAAAAGTCTGCTAATTTTAACACTGTGCACTTCTCTAGTCTTGGGAGCTTTATCTGTAGCTTACCCTCAACAGAAGAACACCTTAGGACAGTATCCAACAATAAAAGACTATGAAAAGGCTACGGGCAAGAAGATTACAAAGTTTAATGAAGCTCCTATGCTGGCAGAACTAGTAAAACAGGGTAAATTACCACCAGTAGAGAAGAGATTACCGGAAGAACCGGCGGTAGTAGAGCCAGTAGAAGAGGTGGGTCAGTATGGCGGAACATGGAGGAGATCGGTAGGCAATAGAGGAGATATGATGTTAAATGCTAGAATAGGCTATGAACCACTTGTAAAGTGGGATAGAAGTGGGAAGAAGACTATACCAAATGTAGCAAAGAAGTGGACAGTTTCAGATGGAGGAAAAACATTTACATTCTACTTACGGAAGGGGATGAAGTGGTCAGATGGTCAACCATTTACAGCAGACGATATAATGTTCTGGTATGAAGATGTAATCTTAAACAAAGATTTAACACCTGCATTTCCTTCTTGGTTAATTGTTGGAGGTAAACAAGGGGTAATTGAGAAGGTAGATGACTACACTATAAGAGTTAAATTTTCAGCTCCTCATGGTTTATTTCTCGAATATCTTGCTACATCTAGTGGGCTAGCCTTGGTATCTTACCCCAAACATTATTTAAAGCAATTTCATCCTAAATATACCTCTAAAGAAGAATTGGATAAGAAGGTAAAGGAAGCAGGATTTGATACATGGGATAAATTATTTGGAGCAAAGGCGGATTTAAATTCCAATCCAGAATTACCTTCCATAAGATCGTGGATATTAAAGACTCCATCTCCTACAACTTATGCTACAGCCGAAAGAAATCCATACTATTGGAAAGTTGACACCGTAGGAAATCAATTGCCTTATATAGATAAATTATCCTTTACATTTTTACAGAATCCTGAGAGCATAGTTTTGAAATCTGTAACTGGAGAAGACGATATGCAATTCCGTTATCTTAGTCTAGCTAATTATACACTTCTTATGGAAAACAGAGAAAAAGGTGGATACCAGGTCTATATGTGGCCCTCTGCTGAAATAGCTGCATTCTATCCAAATCAAAATGTAAAAGATCCAGTTCTAAGAAAACTCTTCCAGGACCGTAGATTTAGAATAGCTCTTTCACTCGCTGTAAATCGTGATGAAATAAATAAATTGGGATTCCTAGGTCTTGGCAGGGTATATCCAGCTACATCTGTAAAAGGCGATCCTTACTATATGGAAGAATTTACAAAGGCATATATAGAATATGATCCTAAGAGAGCTAATAAGCTTTTAGATGAGATAGGATTAACAAAGAGAGATAAAGACGGCTTCAGACTGAGGCCAGATGGGAAGACTTTAGCTATAACTATCAATATATATCCAGCTGAAACAGGTATGACGCCTGATGTATGGGAGTTGGTAAAGAAATATCTTGAGGATATCGGTATAAAGATTGCAATAAAGCTAGAAGATCGTTCACTCTGGGTAACAAGGACTACTGCCGGTGAAAGTGAAATAGCTGGGTATGGTACTACTGGAATGCATTGGGACGTAGATCCTATATGGTATGTACCTACTGCGAATACCTGTTATTGGGCTCCATTATACGGGGTATGGTATTCTACTGGAGGAAAAGGCGGAGAAGAACCAATACCGGAAATTAGGGAATTACAGAAACTTTATGATCAACTTAAAGAGACTACAGACCCTGTTAAGAAGCTTAATCTAGGAAGAAGCATTCTTAGATCCCATGCCCGTAATGTATGGTATGTAGGGCTGATAAATTATCCATATCCAATCGTAGTAAAAAATAACTTTAAGAATGTTCCAAAAGAGGAAATTGTTCATGACTGGAGACTTGTATCACCAGGTTATTGGAACCCAGAACAATTCTTTATTAAGGAGTCTAAATAGAGGTAAACTTTACGGGGCTTCCCGAAGGGAAGCCCCTTTTATTCTTAGTTTTTTAGAAATTAAATTAAAGTAATTTAGTCATTCTTCTGATGCTTTTCCGAACAATTCTGTGGATAACTCAAAAATTGTTCGGATTTTATCGTGTTTTCGGGGAGAATTTAGATATCTAAATATCATTTACAAACCTATTACTGATGCTAGCTTATAGAGTTATCCACAGGGTAAAAATTTTAAAAGGAAAGTTATCCACAGGTTTCCGTGTTTTCGGTGAGAATCTCCGTGTTTTCGGCGTGAAAATTCCGTGTTTTCGGTGAGATGCCTCCGTGTTTTCGGCGTGAAATAGAGGCTTCAAGATAAGTCCTAGACTGAATTCTCGCTGAGCGTAACTAAAATATATTTAACTATATATTAACTATTTTAACGCAAAAATCCGAACAATTTTTAAATTTTATCTTTTTCTTGATAAAATAATTAAAACAACAAGGAGGTGATCAAAAATAGAAGAACAAAATAAGATTACAAAAGAAGAAATGAACCTAGTTGAATATCCTATTCAGTACTTAGGGAAAAGACCTCCTGATGGTACTAAAACTATAAAATGGACAGGAGAAATAATTACAAAGGATGGGAAAAAGCATGAAGCTAGCTGGATAGTAAGTGGTTCTGATGAGTATGGATTACCTAAATATAGGGATAGAGATATATTATTGGGATTACTCTATTATTGGAAATTACAAGGCTTTAACTCTCCAGAGTTAATTATAACTGAAGTATCAGAATTTATGAGACTTTTAAGATTAGGAGACTCTAAAAGAGACTATGAATTCTTAGCAGACTCTCTGAATAGATTAGCTGGAGTCACAATAATAGCTAAATATACTTTCTGGGACAATAAAAAGAAAGATTATATAACTAATATTGCCTTTCATATACTAGATATGGCTCAACTTGATAAAGAAGGTTCCAGATATGTGATAAAAGTAAGAGCGGGAAAAGAATTTTGGGAGAGTATAAAAAATAATTATCTTAAAAGCCTGAACTTCGACTTTTATCTAAGTCTAGAATCACCTTTAGCTAAAGCTCTGTACTCATATTTAGACAAGAAAGCTTACAAGAAGGATAGATTTGTAATTGAATTAGAAAAGTTAAGCTCTCATCTAGGAATTACCTCTGATAAATTATGGCATAAACGACAGAGTGTTAAAGAAGCATGTGAAAGACTTATCCAAAAAGGTTATCTCAGTTGCTACCTCTTTGAGAAGCGTAACGGGATCGAATATGTAATATTTGACTTTAACAAAGACTATCAAAACCCCGATTTTCAGGAGGAATTAGCGCAGAATGAAGCATATGTTCAGCACTTGATTGAAGAGATTTATAATGCAATAGGAAAAGATAGTCCTGAATTCGTGGAAAAGGTTGCCAGAAGTGTTCCACCCGATTTGATTTTTAGGGTTATAGGAGAGGTAAAAGAGCTGGCAAACGAGGGAGAACTTAAGACCTCAAGGTTTGAAGCCTTTAAGAAATTAGTAAAGAAGTATATGAAGGAGATATACAGTATAAAGATCTAACCTCTCTAATACATACCCCCCTATGGTATTGACAGTAGTATATAAGGGGTATATTATATAAGTGCCGTAGGTTTCTGAGGGGTCTTAGGACCACCTAGATCTCAAAGGAACTTAGGCTGGTAGCTTAAACTACCACAG
>Ga0067045_1031861_pt1 | contig 11321 bp, 9 predicted proteins | sample TerdegcTABiofilm_FD_59184 | JGI IMG/M metagenome (GOLD analysis project Ga0067045, IMG submission 59184) | Combined Assembly of (Gp0054472, Gp0054536) Wastewater bioreactor microbial communities from Singapore -Terephthalate degrading...
TTCGCTGACTGCGTAATGATGATTGGCTCGGATTTTTAAGAGATGGAATAAAGCTTTGATATTGCAAGAAAGAAATAGCCCGCTGATCTTCGCTGACTGCGTAACGCTGATTGGCTCGGATTTTTAAGAGATGGAATTGAGTTCTAAAGATTAAAGCTTTGATACTGCAAAAAAAGGAATAGCCCGCTGATTTTCGCTGACTGCGTAACGCTGATTATATATGATATTTAAAAAAAACTGTGAAGTATGTCATCAATATATATCGTGATAAACTAAGGATAATGTGAATTGAGAATTTTGTGATGCAATTTCTCTTATATCTACAAAGGGCTTATTAGTAATACTTCTCAACGAAAAGATAGACCTCGAAGTTTTATAGACCATAGATCCTTGTTAACTCCGTAGCACAGACCTTCCCTGATTTTTTTAAAGGAAATCCAAAAATATCGAGGTATAAATAAAATGACTATGTGAAAATGCAAATGGGATAATGTAAAATGCCGTTCCCTAATCCGCAGGTTCTCATTTATTAGCTATGATTTTTCTGGATACCAAGTTGTGTTAGAATGGCAGATGTGAAACATTTCCATTTTAACATAGTTTTCTAATCCTTATGATGAATGGATTTATAAGGATTTTTAGAATAATCAGAAAAAAAGCCATTCCCACAAGAGTGGAAATGGCTATATGAATATTATCTGCCAGCAAATAAATGTATATACTGTTTAGTTTTTTCTTTTACAAGATCACGTCCTGGCCCACCAAGTTTACGGAAGTCTTTTTCACTTGGATTCTTTTCATAAGCGCCAATAAACCCATTGATGAACGCGATTGACAAAGCAGTTGCGACGTTTACTTTTGTTACTCCGCCTGTTCGTATAGCATCAAGCAATGTTCCTTCACCCTCGGCGAGTTTGATCCCCTTCTCTTCGGCATCCTTTGGAGTCATTAGGATTCCAGAGGACCCATGAGAAACTAATGGCAATCTTGTGCGCTCTTGGATAGCAACGAGTCTATCAACTCTAATAGGCCAAATATCATCCCAAATGCCATGAATAGAGCCAAATGCAGCAGCGAGAAAATCAACGCCTGTTTCATTTACGAATTTTTCAACATCTTCTGGTTTTGCCATCAAATCCTCTACCGATTTTCCAGCTTTTTCTCTGATTATTTTAATAGCTTCGGATGCTGGGAGTTTTCTCAGATAGGCGATCTCATCAGACTTGAAATAATCCTCTATCTTCGGTATTTTTCCTAATTCAGCTTCGACAGGCACACCGACAGCATGACACATCTTGACCGCTTCCTTTGTTAGTGCGATGTTTTCTTCCATAGGAAGTGATGAACCATCTATCAAGACTGCTGTAAAGCCATTATCCAAAGCCTTTTGGACTTCATCAATTTTAGTTCCATGATCGAGATTTAGCGCAATGCGTATCTTGCTTATTCCAGCAACGATCTTAACCATACCAGCGCCAAGCTCCCAACCCGCATATTTACTTGCACCAGGGCTTAATTGTATGATTAGATCAACCTGCTGACCTAATTCTTCTGCAGCTTCTTCTGCAGCCCATACAAAACCCTGAACCATTTCCATATTATTGGCATTAAATGCGCCAACTGCACGTTTTTCCTCTAATGCTGGCAAAAGCAATTCTTTTTGATTTGTTAATGGCATTTTTTCCCTCCTATTTAGTGTAATTATAAAAAAAGGTTAGAGTAGATCATAAGCCGAATTCTGTTCCCCAAAGGGTGATGGTCATTCATCTAGGACATGAATTACTCCATGTCTCAAGCAGCTTACCCGAGGTAAAGACGGGCAGTCTATATCCCTCCTATTTAGCTTTGCTCTAAGCGGGGTTTACCTAGCCAACTACGTCACCGTAACTGCTGGTGGTCTCTTACACCACCGTTTCACCCTTACCAAAATGATACAATCATCTTGGCGGTTTGCTTTCTGTTGTGACTATTCCTTGAGGTCACCCTCACTGGGCGTTACCCAGCGCTTTGCCCTATAGAGTTCGGACTTTCCTCATCTGCAAAGCAGATGCGACCATCTGATCTGCTCTAACCCAGTCAGTAATAAATTGGATCCTCACCTTTCCTTTTAATAAAACAATCAAGGAAAGTTTTGGAGTTCTCATTATCTAGACGACCAAAGATCAAATGATTACAATCTATAGAAAACCTTTCTTATTTCTTCCTTATTTTAGATTATTTAATACTTTTTGTCAACCACGATTATTAGGGTTGTAAAACCATCAATGATGGATTAAGCTTTTATTTCCTAGCATTAACAACCGCCTCAATATACTCACTCGGTAATTTGTCTGGTCTGCCTGAAGCAGTCCACCATTTCGGCGATTCGGTATATATCCATACATACTCGTCTGATGTTTTTAAAGCTGTCCTAAGCGTTGCATTAAATTCATCAGGATTATAAAAGTTCTTATTAAAATCTAATATATCCCATCCCTTCTCACGCCAATCACAATCCATCCAAACACCAAAACCAAAACTAAAAATCTCCCTATATTTGTTATGATCTGCGTTGATTATCTTTAACACATCTTTTGCCATCATCTTATAGCCCAAAGCAAATTTTGAAATATCTTTATAGGAATAGGCAAGCTCAAAACCATCGACTATCTTGACGGTAGGTAATGCAGAGTCAACCATACCATCAAGCAATGGAGCAAGCAGTCCATAATTAACCTCAGCGAGTTTTCTCTCATTACCCATTTGAACATAAGGCAAACAATAACCAAACGTTAGGAATATCGTTATATCAGGATATTCTGATTGAAAAGCCTGCATTATTTCCTGTCCCCTTTTACGGACTTGAAGGGCATATTCGTCCCATGATTTTGTTTTATTATCACGTTGGCTTGAGTATTCAAAAAGCTGTGAGTTGTATTGTTCAATGTCAAACAAAATGCCCCTGACTCCGCCTTCTTTGGCGATTTTGCTTGCCAATCTTGCATTTTCTATTATATGTGCAAAGTCATCAAACCAATCAATCCCTCCCGGAGTAACATTGAAACGCAGAAAGTTATGTGTAAATTTATGAAAATCGGTGTTTTTCAAATCAATAATAGCTGGCTCAAGCTCTTCTTCTGTGAAAGCTTTGTTGCCCCAACATTCCCAAGTAAAGCTACCATTTGATCCGTCACCTCTCTTATAATTAACATGAAATACACATCCGTCAAATGGCGTCTTTTCCATTTCTGCGATATGCTCTCGCATAAATCCTGTATCAGGTTCATCCCATCCAAATTCAATTAGTCTCTTTTGTGGGCTTGAAACATCATCAGCGTAGCTTTTTATGGAAAATAGACAAGCAAACAAAGCAGTTAAACAGCCAAATAACATGATTTCGTTCATCTTTTCCTCTCCTTCATTTTTTCGAGCCACTCCCAAGCCCTCATCCCCATAGGTGAAAGCCCTTGCTCTATTAATGGATCGATTGTTCTACCATAAAGTCTTAATTTCTCTGAGATTATTGCCTCTAATTCTAAATCCAATTCATCCGCCAATTTTGAGTCTGATTCTATAAGATTATGAGTTTCATATGGATCGGATGGAATATGATAAAGCTCTCTCGGTGGGAAACCGTGCCAATCTCTTTCGCGCGCCTTAATCAGTTTGTAGCCATTTTTTCGCAAGGCATATTTACTCATCCAAGAGTTTTCTTCGGTAAGTAAAGAATCATCTCGCCATTTATCAGGTACCTCGCCATTTAAGAATGGAGCCAAACTCATACCTGTCATCTCTCTTGGGACATCAATCCCAGAAAAATCTAATAAAGTAACCGCAATGTCTTGATGCCGAACATGATAAGTTATTCTTTGCCCTTTTGTTTGATAAGGAAGTTTTATAATCAATGGTGTATGAAGATTAGAATCATAAAGCCCATGATGATCAAAAAATATACCATGCTCATACATCTCTTCACCATGATCAGACATGATGATTATAATTGTATTATCATCAAGACCTGTTTCTTTAATTGTATCAAATAATTCTCTTATCTTTTCATCAAGAAAAAATATCTCCGTATCGTACTGAGCAACAATGTATTCTGCATCTGTTATCTTTTCAACACCAGCTTCCTTCGCCAATCTGTCGATCCATCCCGTCATTGAACCGTCTTCGTCCTTTGCCTTTAACCACCATTCTGAAAATGGATTACTATCAAATGGTAACATACTCATTAAGTCCGGGTCTCCGGGATTGCCATCATAAAACATATTTCTATATTCTATTGGTGCAAAATATGGTATATGAACATCCCAATAATGCAAAAATAAAAAGAACTTTTCATTTTGCTTTTTTAGCCAAGGAATAGCAACTCTATTTATTCCATCAGCATTAAGGACGTGATTATATGGTCCAGTTTCAATGGGAGGGATGATCTCCTTCCATCCACGCTTGAACCAAGATTTAATGACTACCAAATCAGATACACAGGCAGTTTTATAACCATATCCACTCAAAATTTCAGGAAGAAAAACGACATCAGGTCTGACATCGAAAGTCCCCTGATGCGCAACAATACCATGATCCAAAGGCTCCCGCCCTGAAAAAGTTGTAGTAAAACTTGGTTGTGTTGGAATACCAGTAGCGAAACAGTTTTCAAATAGAGTTGCACTATCTGCAAAATTATCGATATTCGGTGATGTATTTCTGCGATAGCCATAACAACCTAAGTGCTTCGCCGATAATGTGTCTAAGGCAATTAAAATTATATTCATATTTAGTTTTTTATCCTTTCAAATTGTTTTTCATGTTAGGGAAATTCTTTGAAAAGTATAACTATAGCATCTTAATAAGTCAATCCATTATAGCATTTTAATAACTCAACCCATTTTGCAAATCTAATAGTCCTAACATTATTTTTTTCCATTGCAAGTTATACTATTGACTAATTATAGCAATTCATGTTAAAAATAGTGCTGTAAAGATCGAGATTTGGCAAAGCAAATAATAGACTTTAAATGGGAAAACTCTCAGACTAGGAGGAAATTAAATGGCTGAAAATGTAAAAATGGCGATGCTTGGCTGTGGAGGCATGTCGGGTGCGCATGGAAACGGGCTTAAAGCTTTGTGGGAGAATGACATAAAGATATTTGATATTGTAGCAGCATGTGATATTGTTGAAGCAAATGCAAAAGCAAGAGCAGAACAAATCGCCGCATTTCAGGGGACTATGCCTAGAATTTATACTGATGTAGAAGATATGATAAAAAATGAGCCTGATCTACAGGCTGTTGATATATGCTCTGTCCATCGTGCGCATCATATATTGGCTGTGCCTTGTTTGGAAGCAGGAATAAACGTCATAATAGAAAAACCTCTTGGGATAACTATGAGGGCATGTAATTTGATCGTAGATTCTGCAAAACAAAATAACAAGATTCTTGCAGTAGCAGAAAATTATAGGCGCTCACCCTCTCACAGGGCGGTAAATTGGGCTATTAGACAAGGATATATCGGCAAGCCACGTTTCTTCTTCTGGCAGGACGTAGGCGAAGCCTTAGGACCATGGGGATGGCGTGATTACAAGGATCAGGCAGGCGCAGGATGGCTACTTGATGGCGGAGTCCATTTCACAGACCTATTTAGATACCATCTCGGCTGTGAAGCGATAGAGGCTTCGGCGATCGTCAGAAGCTATATGCCCTATAGATATAGAAAGCCTGATACTATGGAAGACCCCATTGATGTTACAGTCGAAGACACAACCTTTGCAACCATTAAGTTTGAAAACGATATTATAGTTCAATGGGTTACCTGTCGTGCTGCTCCGGGAAGAGGCTTCGGCGGGCATGTCATACATGGAAGCGAAGGCTCAATCGATCTCGGAGGAACTGTTGTTCTGAGAAAAGAAACCATAGAGGCAAGCAAAATCAATGAAATGTTTATGGCAAGCCTAAGCGAAGAACAAAAAGAAAAGTTTTTCCCAAGAGGGATCACTGATACAGTCGCCATAGAACTAAAAGATTTTGCTGATGCTATACTCACAGGCAGTAAATACGAGGTCGATGGCGTCGAAGGTCTAAAAGATGAGGCAATATGCTTTGCCTGCCTTGAGGCATCATGGTTCAATCAGCCTGTTGATATAAGAAAAATTGAAAACTGCGAGATTGAAGGGTATCAAAAAGAACTCAATGACGATCTTGGAATCTAAAACAATATCGTTAATGCAATAGCAATATGGCCAAATAAATTAACAACTACGTCTAATTTTTTATGGTAAGGACAGGCTCCCAAACCTGTCCTTGTATTTTATAAAATCTAATAGCGATACTGTAACACTAAATTTATATAATAATGCTAAAAAAAGTCATAAACGTAACAGGGACAGTTATACACACTAACTTAGGTCGCTCAATTCTGAGCAAAGAAGCGATCCGTAATATTGAATTCGCTTGTAGTAACTATACGAATCTTGAATATGATATAAAGTCAGGCCAAAGAGGTCATAGGGATAGCATAACCGAAGATCTAATAAGATCATTGACGGGATGTGAAGCGTCAACAGTTGTGAACAATAACGCCTCTGCAGTTTTGATATGTCTCAATACATTAGCAAAAGGCAAAGAAGTTGTCGTCTCTCGTGGCGAATTGGTGGAAATAGGCGGGGCTTTCCGCATACCTGATGTCATGGAGAGTAGCGGGGCAATATTAAAGGAAGTTGGAACAACCAATAAAACGTATATAAAAGATTATCAAAAAGCTATCAATGAAAAGACCGCACTTTTATTAAAAATTCATACCAGCAATTACAGAATAGAAGGCTCAATAGCAAATCCAAGTCTAAATGAGATCGTAACCCTCGGCAAAGAAAATAATATACCAATAATGGAGGATTTAGGGAGTGGTGCGCTCATTGAACTAAGTAAATACGGTCTACCAAAAGAACCTACCATACAAGAAAGCATCGATGCAGGCGTTGATATTGTGACATTCAGCGGGGATAAATTACTAGGAGGGCCCCAAGCTGGCATAATCATCGGTAAAGAAAAATTTATAAAACTTATACGGAAAAATCCACTCATGCGCGCCATCAGGGTTGATAAAATAATAATATCTGCATTGGAAGCGACTCTTAGGATTTATGCAGAAGGCAGAGAATCGGAAATCCCTTCGCTTGCATATCTATCAAGACCTATCGAAGATATAGAAAAGGTAGCTGATGAATTGGCTGATAAAATGGCAGATATTTTGAAAAATATAGCACAAATAACAATTGAGGACGGAGAATCACAGGTTGGTAGCGGGGCTTTACCGATAGAGTCGATTCATTCAAAGTATATTGCTATCAAGCCATTAACAATATCCGTTGATCAAATGGCTGACTTATTTCGTCTTAAAGAAGTTCCGATTATAGGCAGGATCAATGACAATAAGTTTGTTATGGATATGCGAACTGTATATGATGATGAGATTGAATATATATTAAAAGCAGCAAAGGAAATAAAAGAGGAATTAACATGAAAGAAAAAGACGAAATCGCTGTTGCAAATGAAAAACATTGGAATAGGATGGTAAAAGAAGGTTGTGGATATACAATACCATGGCTGGAACTCGATATTGAGATGCTTCGTAATTATGCACAGGGGAAATCTGATATAGTGCCAACGCCTTTAGATGTAATGACTCCACGAAATATAATTGCTGATGTCGAAGGGAAAGATGTTCTTTGTCTTGCATCAGGCGGAGGACAACAATCTGCAGTATTTGGCTTACTTGGTGCAAATGTAACAGTAGTGGATTTATCACAAGGACAACTTGATGGAGATATAAAATCGGCAAAACATTATGGATATGAAATAAAAGCAATAAAAGCGGATATGCGCGATCTTTCATGTCTTTATGATGAAACATTTGACATTGTATATGGAACTGCGATATGTTATGTTCCTGATATTCATAAGGTCTATTCAGAAGTTGCCAGAATATTAAGACAAGGTGGGATATATAGGACAGATTTCTGTCAACCCGTTACAAGTTTTATCTTTTGGGATGGTAATGGATATACGATAGAGAAACCATATTGTCAGAATATTAAAAGGCGTGATGATGGCGCAATAGAATTTAGGCATTATATGGACGATATTTTCAATGGACTTATCGATGTCGGTTTATCGATTCGTCAGGTTGTTGATATGTCAAGGCATAAAGAACCTAGCCTAAATGCTCTTCCGGGGAGTTGGGACCATGAAGAGTCATATGTCGGCGGGTGGTTTATTATTGTGGCAAAAAAAGATTAAAACAAAGGAGACAAATGATGTTCATCGATATTTTTCTGTTGTGTGGAATCAGCCAATTTATGATTGGAAACTGCGGAGATATACTAAATGTCGCTGGTTTCGATGATGGCTCAAAGGATGCGACAGAATTGATACAAATTGCATTAAATAAAGCAGGTGAATCTGGACATCAAGTATCTTTGCCTGCTGGCCGATATCGTATTGATGGAAATCTTACGATCCCTGCAGGTGTAACGCTTAAAGGCACTTGGGAAGCCCCGCATCATGCGAGTCTCAAAACAGGGACAGTCCTATTAGCCTATAATGGCAAGGGAGATGAATCGGCAACACCATTGATCAATCTTGCTCCCGGAAGCACATTAAAAGGCGTAACTATATATTATCCAGAGCAAGATATTGAAGATGTCAAGCCATATCCCTGGACAATTCAGGGCAGAGGTATGCACAACAGCGTTATTGATGTCACCCTTGTAAATTCGTATAAAGGGATTGACATAGGAACATATCATAATGAGTTACACTATTTGCGAAATATATTCGGCTGTCCTTTGAAAATTGGGATCTATATAAATGGATGCACTGATATTGGTCGCATAGAGAACGTGCATTTTAACCCGCACTATTGGGGACGTGATGAAGGTGATGGCCAAGCAAGACCAAATTGGAAAAAATTGTTGGATTATCTCCTTGCAGAAAGTGAAGCCTTTGTATTTGGCAGAACTGATTGGGAATATGTAATAAATACGTTCTGCTACGGTCAGAAGATCGGCTATCATTTTGTCGGAACAGAACAAGGAGCCTGCAATGGGAACTTTCTTGGGATAGGCGCAGACGGAACACAAAACGCAGTTGTCGTTGATCAGGCTTTTCCCTATGGAATTTTGATTACTAATGGCGAATTTGTAAGCATGAATGCGGATAATCCGATACAAATTGTAGTAAATAAAAACAATGACGGAGTGATTCAACTAAATAATTGTGCTTTTTGGGGACCAGCCAATCAAAATGTAAAAATTGAAGGATCAGGGACAGTTAGCCTAGTCCAATGCAATTTTCATCAGTGGGACCATGTTAAAAAAGGGCTTGCATCCATTGAATCTAATGGAGGCAACCTGATTGTCAGCAACTGCAATTTTCATCAGGCAAAAACCCATATTAAACTCGGCAAAAATAGCGGTTCTGCTGTAATATCGGGGAATCTGACAAATGGTAAAATCAAAATCGAAAACGAAAGCAAAGGCGATGTCCAGATCGGTTTTAATGCAGTAAAGTCAAAATAATATTATTAACCGAATACGTTTCTTAGGAATAGAACGCTGATGAAACGGATTTAGTTTTAATGAGTAAAGCGTGAAGCGTAATCGGTCAGGCAGTATTATGAATAACATTATCAAACAGCATTATAGAATATTATCAGACGGTATATGGAAAAATAATCCAACTTTTGTTATGGTTCTCGGTATTTGCTCTGCTTTGGCTGTGACGAATCGTGTCTCAAATGCTGTTGCCATGGGTGTTGCGGTTATGTTTGTTACATGCGCAACTTCTGTTATTGTTTCGCTTATAAGAAATATCACGCCTCGCAGGATCAGAATGATAGTTTATACAACTATTATAGCAACATTTGTAGGTATTACAGACCAATACCTAAAGGCAAAATATCCTGCAATTAGCGAACGTATGGGTCCTTATGTTGCACTTATAATAACAAACTGTATAGTTATGGGCAGGGCAGAAACTTTTGCCTCGATAAACAATCCGTTCATGTCGTTTTTGGATGCAATTGGGGTTAGCATAGGATATACGATCTCGTTAGTGTCGGTATCTATTGTGCGGGAGATACTAGGATTCGGCACTATTTGGGGTTACAAGATAATGGGTGAAAATTGGACGCCTTGGGTTATTATGTCCATCTCACCGGGGGCATTTCTTGTCTTAGGGGTGTATATATGGCTATTGCGTTCCATATCGAGGCAAAAGACCTGATCATACATTCTTGTGCCTATTGGCATAAATTATCATTAAAAGAAATAATACAGATAATAGCATAACCAAAAATGTCATCATAATATTAAACATATAAATCACCTCATTTTATAAAACAACAGTCTTTTATTTTTTATTTCCATATTATTACTTAACTTATGTTAAGTATATAGGAAAATATTACGAATGTCAAATTTTTTTTTGTGTCACTTTTTCGTCGAATAATGGAGGGTGTTAGAAATGAGAAACTCAATAATATATTTCGATAAACCCGGAAAAGAGAATACAGAAGAAACGTTAAAATTTGCTTTTGAAAGAGCAAAAGAACTTAATATAAAACAAGTAGTTGTTGCATCAACACATGGCTATACTGCGGATATGGCAAGTCGCTTTTTTTCCGCAGATGAATATAATTTAATCGCTGTAACAATCTGCGCAAGCTATGATGATATGGGCTGGACTATGACTACTAAAGAACGTTCTGCTTTGGAAGATAAAGGCATAAAAGTTTTGACATGCTTACATTCTTTGGGCGATGATGTTAATGAGGCATTTAAGGGAGATTCTCCAAATAAAATTGTGCGAGAGACATTATATACCTTCTGCCAAGGAATGAAAGTTGCTGTCGAGATTGCACTAATGGCATCTGATGCAGGTCTGTTGGATATGAGTCAGGATGTAATCTCAATCGCAGGAACAGGTGAAGGAGCAGATACCGCAATAATATTAAAGCCTGCCTACGCTAGACGTTTTAATGAAATGCAGATTAAGGAAATTTTGGCAAAACCACGTTAATAAATGAAATAGAGATTTTTTAATATTCTATCAAAATGATAGATATGCTATAATTTAATTATATAATATCTTACAGCAGTTAATCTTTAAATTTTTATCGTTGCAAAAAAGGAATAGCCCGCTGATTTTCGCTGACTGCGTAACGCTGATTAGCTCTGATTTTTAAGAGATGGAATAAAGCTTTGATATTGCAAGAAAGAAATAGCCCGCTGATCTTCGCTGACTGCGTAACGCTGATTGGCTCGGATTTTTAAGAGATGGAAT
>Ga0067045_1031862_pt1 | contig 11320 bp, 7 predicted proteins | sample TerdegcTABiofilm_FD_59184 | JGI IMG/M metagenome (GOLD analysis project Ga0067045, IMG submission 59184) | Combined Assembly of (Gp0054472, Gp0054536) Wastewater bioreactor microbial communities from Singapore -Terephthalate degrading...
GGGGTCGGTCCGCCCGGCCGGGCTCGGGGCGCCGCAGAGCGGCGGGGCGTGCGTTCCCACGCGGAGCGTGGGAACGAGGGGACAGCAACGAATGCGATGGGAAAGACGGAGACGGGGACGTGCGGCGTGCATGGCGTCAGTGCCTCGGGGCTTCGTAGGACGCGGCGTTTCGGAGCACCTGCTGGGTACGGCGGCGGATCTCCTTGGCGACTTCAGCGGTGCGCGGATCGGTGGCCATGGCCAGCCCGGCCCGCTGCCGCAGAACCTTCACGGCCATGCGGCTCTCGCCCACCAACTCGTCCTGGTTTCCGCCGACGACGACAATCGCGCTGGTGATTGCGCTGCACTTGGCCAACGCGTCGTCGCCCTCGTAGTCGAGCACGGTCTGGCGGAATCGCTCGGTGAGGTCGACCACGTACTCCGGGGTCCGGATGCTCGCCTTGCGTTTGTCGTAGTTCGTTTGGATCTGCTCGGCCAGCGAATCCATGTCGGCGAGGAATTCGGCGAGTTCGGGATGGTCCTTCTTCTGCGACGCGAGGTACTCCCGCATCTGGCGTCCGAAGGCGGCGTACTCTTCGATCCGGCTGCGGATGTGCTTGACGAAGATCACCACTTCTTCGAGAATCCGCTCGATCTCGGCCCGACGGGACTTCTGCTCTCTGGCCGAGTAGATCGCCTTGAGCGCGTCGCGCGTGCCGCAGGTGGCGCGGCCCCGCATCGCGGCCGACTGGCCTTCCAGGTCCAGGATGTACTCGCAGGGCCCGACCCCCAAGGTGGCCCGCACCAGATCGACCACCGTGAACCGGTCCAGCGGCGTCGTCCGGACACGATTGATCGGATAGACGACCGCCGGCCCCTCGAACCGCACGACCCGGGTCAGCGGCTGCACGAAGGCCTCGCCCGCGCGGTCGATGAAGCAGGGGTATTGAAAACCGCCCAGCACCGTGGTCCAGTGCTTCCGGTTGCTCGGGAGCGTGCCGGGACTGCCGAACCAGCCGCACTTCTCGAACTCGCCCGACTTCCGCTCCATGACCATCTCCCAACTGCCGGTCAGGCGGTCGGCCTGACGCCAGTCGAGCCGCCACTGGGCCGGGAAGGGCATCTTCCAGCCGAGGGGCTGGATCTTGCCGGCGTCCTTTGCGCGCACGTGGTGCTCGTGCCAGATCCCTTCGGCCTCCAGGGCCGCGACCCAAATCTTGCTCTTCTTGACGTAGGGGATCTCTGCTCGCTGAACCAGGCGATCCGCCCCTGCGCCTGCCAGCGCAACCTTCACGTCCTCCGCCCGGGAATCGGTGACGGTCATGAGCAGCGTGCGGCGCCCGGGCAGCATCTCGATCAGAAAATTTTCGGCGGGCAGTTCGGCCGCGGCCACGGGGATTTCCGTGGGGTCGATGACGATGTCGTCGGCGAAGAAATCGGGCAGGATAAGGTAGCGGGCCGGGGCTTCCAGGGCGAGCGCCGCCGCGTCCTGGCGGGCCTCGGTGCGGACGAACGGCTGGCCCATCCCCAGCGAATACCGCAGGCCGAGCCGCTTGCCGCCGGACGCGGTGAAATCGGCGTCGACAATCGCTTCGCTCGGCCCGTTCTCCACGATGGAGACGGAAACGATTCTCGCCTCAAGGCCGTTCCCGCAACCGCCTTGTGGCACAGCCGCCCTCGGATGTGCGAACGACTTCTGCGCAGCCGCCCTCGGATGTGCCCGCGAATCCCGCACAGCCGAGGGCGGCTGTGCCACAGGGTGGGATGGGTTTGTGAAATCGCCGGCCACAGAGAGCGATGCCCGGCGATGGAACTGTCTCCCGTCGCAGGCATAGAGATCCGCTCCGGCCGCGCCGCGGCGGAGCACCAGGGCCAGGCGATCGTTCATCAGCACGGCCGCGCCGGTGAAGGCGTGGTCGATTTCATCCTCGGGGAGCCTGGTCCAGCCGGCCTTGGCAGCGATCGCTTCGCCGGCCAGCGGCCCGGCGCCCGGCTTTCCGGTATCGTAGAGGCTGACGGCCACGGCCCGGGCCGCCTCCTGGGCCGCCTTTTCGTAGGGAACGTAGGGACCTTGATAGAGGCGGAAACCGTCGAGGCGGAACTCGGCATGGGCCTGGTGGCAGCTCAGGTAGGCGAAGCACCCCTCGGGAAACGCCTTCGGGACGCGGAAAGTCGCGTGGACTTCGGTCCAGCGGTCGCCGGAAAGGGTGAAGGGTTCGCTCGCCCCGGCCCGGTCCCAGGGCTTCGCCGCCCGCTCAACCCCCAACCGCACCGTGACCGGCCCCTTGATCGCTTTGCCCAGCACGGCGAAGGTGTAGGTCTTGCCCTCCTCGATCCCCTCGACCCGCTGTCCGAACTGCACGCCCCAACGCTCCACGGAGTCGATCGCCAGCCGGACGCTCCGCGTCCCCGCGGCGGCCTCGGCGCCGTCCACGACGAATTGGGCCGCGGTCTTGCCGCCGAGGTCCATGCGCCACGCATCGCGTCCGTCCTCGAAGCCAGGGTTTCCGAACAGATTCTCCGGCGGCTTCGACGGTTCGCCCGCCCGGACGGCGGAAAGAGCGGCGAGCCCAAACGCCGTCAGCAGGACCATCACCCGCCAACGAAGAACAAGAATCCGCAGCGATGCCATGAGTGGTCCTCCAGACCCACGGGCCGCGGCCCGTGGGCTTCATTGGTTTCCAAGCGTTTGGTCAATCCGGGCCTGGACCTTCTCCGCCAGCCCGGCCATGTCGGGCGACTGAGCAGGCCATGCCGCGGCCTGCTGACGCATCCAGCGGGCGGCCATGCGGGCGTTGGCCAGGGCCCGGTCCTGCAACGCCCCAAGCCGGCGGATTTCCAGGCCCAACCGCCGGCACTCGGCCGCCCCGTCCGGCTTACCGATCAGCGAGGCGACCTCTCCGGCCAGCTTCCGGACCTGCCCGGCCGGCTGGGCCGCCGTGCCTGCGGCCGTTCCCGCAGATTCCTCCAGGCGGTCCAAACTGGGTCGAAGGGATTCGGCAGCACGAGCGGCGGCCGAGCCGGCCGGCTGGCCCTGGCAGAGCCGGCGGACGTCGCGGCCCAACTCGCCGTACCGAGCGATCCGCTTCTGGGCGTGCTCCACGTGGTCGGCCATCTGGGCGAGCATGTCGCAGATCTCGTCGGCCGCCTTCTTCTCCTTCTTCTTGCCGAACTGCTTTTCCACGAAGGTCATCACGCTGTCGGGCGTGGGGTTTGCGTCGGAGGCCAAGCCCTCGGTCTGGAGGATGTATTGGCAGGGCCCGACGCCCAACGTGGCCCGAAGGATGTCGATCGGGCAGAAGGTCGTCAGCGGCGTGGTCCGGCTCCGGTCGATCGGATAGACGACCAGGGAGCGAGACTCTTCGGGGGCCGTCTTGCCGAACAGGTCGGGCCGGAACTGGACCACGGCCCGTTGGGCGTCCAGACAGCACGGCGAAGACTTCTCAAGCGACTCCGCTTCCTCGCCCCCGTCGGCACCGCGGAAGTACCAGGAAGGCCCAAACCCGGACCCTCCCGCCAGGCTCGCGCGCCACTTGGCAGAGAACGGCGGCCTCCAGTCGAGGACCGTTTCGCGCGGGGCTTCAGCCGCGGCAACGGCTCGGTCGTGCCAGATGCCCGGGCTCATCAGGGCGGCAATCCACAGGTTCTTGCCGGGCACACACGGGACCTCCGATCCCAGGATCGTCCGCCGCGGGCCTTCGTCGCCCAGCAACGCGGCGGCCTGTTGCCGGCTCGAAGGCCAGACGCACATCCACAAGGCGTTGCCGCCGTCGGCGAAATGGAGCAGGAAATTCTCTGCCGGAAGTCCCAAGCGGGGACCGGAGAAGCCGTCGGCACGGAAGACCATATCGTCGCCGAAGAAGTCGGGCACGGCCACATAGCGGCTCGGGACGCGGAGGCGGACCCGCTGAATACCCCCGCCCGGCCGGAGTTCCAGGATCCCCTGGCCCGTGGTCAGGCGGAAGGCGAGCTTCGCGGCGCTCCCGTCGGACGCTTGAAAGCTGGCCTCGACCATCACCGCCGCCGGGGTGTTTTCGAGGATCCGGAGAGACGTCCGTTTCAGTTCGCCGCCTGCCGCAGGGACCGGAATCACGGCAGGCTGGGAAGCCTGCAAGTCGCCGGCAGGCTGGAAAGCCTGCCCTACGGGGGTGTACAACTCGGCGCCCGGTGATTTGGCGCGCAGGACGACGGCCAAGCGGTCGTTCAGCAGGACGGCGTCGCCGGTGAATTGGTGCGTCACGTCGTCTTCGGCCAGCGCGGTCCAGCCTTTCTTGTCGCGGACAGCGATGGCCGAGAGCGGCTCCGCAGACGTGACCCCGGTATCGAACAGGTAGGTGAACGGCGTGCCCGGCTCGTATTCGGTCGCGTGCGCCGCGGCGCTGGCCGCGAAGACGATCCAGGCCGCCAACGCGAGGACGGTTTGCACTCCTCGGGTTCCTCGTTCCCACGCTCTGCGTGGGAACGCACGCCGGGCCGCTCCGCGGCCCGGAAGGGCCGTTGCTTGCGGTTGGGTGGCACGCCCTGACGCAAGGAAAGGCGTGACAACGCTGCAACGAATCTCACCACGCCCATCGTTCCGCTCCAGGCGTGACACCCCAAGCGACCGAACCAGCCGCGCGCCGCGGAGCGGCGGGGAGTGCGTTCCCACGCGGAGCGTGGGAACGAGGGGGAAGGGAGAAGGCTCGGCAGGAGCCTCGCCCTCCCGAGGTGGGCGGAAACGAGGGAGGTGTGGGTTCATTTCCAATCCGGGTTCAGGTCGGAGGCGCCTTGGGTGAGTCGGCGCGGAGTGCCGCCTTGCGCGGGGATGATGTAGAGTTCCCAAGGGCCCCGCTCCGACGGCCCCTGGCAGTAGACGATCGACTTGCCGTCCGGGCTGAACCGCCCGTAACGCTGCACACCGCCGAAGTACGTCACCATGCGGTTCTTCTTGCCGTCGGCCCCGAGGGTGCAGACGTTGGTCTCCGTTTCGTAGACCAGTCGCGTGCCGTCGGGCGACCAGTGCGGCTCGCACGCCGGCTTGCGGTCGTAGAGCCTGGCCGGTTCGCCGCCGGCCGCCGGCAAGAGGAACAGGGCATTGCCCGCATCCCAGCGGCACGCCACGGCGATGCGTTTCCCGTCCGGGCTCCAGGCGGGGCCGGAGCAATGCGGCCAGTCCTTGGGACTGACCTGCCGCTCCGCGCCGCCGGAGAGTTGACGCACGAAGATCTTCTCCTGGCGGCGGAAGACGATCTCGGCGGCGTCGGGCGACCATTCAGCCTGATCGCCGTCGCAGATCCGCTCGGGCGTGCCGCCGTCGCGGGTCATCTTCCAGATGCCGGTGCTTCCGCCGCGCGTGGAAGTGAAGAGGATCCACTTGCCGTCCGGGCTGAACACCGGATCGACGTCGTGCTCGGTGCCCCCTTCACTGGAGAGCTGGCGGAGGCCCGAGCCGTCGGGCCCGACGCTCCAAATCCGCCACGGCCCGCCGCGATTGCTCGAAAACACGATCCGTTCCGCCCGCTGGGCCGCCGGGCCCGACACGGCTTCGCCCCCTTGCCCCCAAGCGGCCAGCCCCAAGACGATCGCTGCAACGGCGCAGGCCGTTCGACCATGCATCGTACATTCCTCCTCAGTGTTCCTCCGTCCCATCTCGGCGATCCAGATTAGCACGCCCGGGGGGCAAACGCCATAAGGCCCCACGATGCCAGCCGGCACCCTCGGGTGGTAGCTATCCATCCGGCAGGCGGACGATTCTGGCGTTGTGAAAAATCCGCATCCTCCCTAAAATCGCGATTTCATCGTTGCGGAGGACGGATCCTTGGCGAAGAATTTCGCGATCACGGGGGTCGGTGGGTACATCGCCCCGCGGCATCTTCGGGCGATCCGCGACACGGGCAACCGGCTCTGCGCGGCGCTGGACCCGAACGATTCGGTGGGCATCCTCGACCAGTTCAACTTCGACGTGAGCTTCTTCACCGAGTTCGAGCGATTCGACCGGCACATCGAGAAGCTCCGCCGCGGCGACCCGGGCGAACGGATCGACTATGTCACGATCTGCGCCCCCAACCACCTGCACGACGCCCACATTCGCTTCGCCCTGCGCGTAGGGGCCGACGCGATCTGCGAGAAGCCGCTGGTGTTGAATCCCTGGAACTGCGACGCCCTTCAGGAGCTCGAGAGGGAATTCGGCCGGCGGATCTTCACGATTCTCCAGCTTCGGGTCCATCCGTCGTTGCTCGCCCTGAAACAGGAACTCCAGCAGAGGCCGGCGGGGCGGAAACGGGAAATCTGCCTCACCTACATCACTTCCCGCGGCGGGTGGTACTTCATCTCGTGGAAGGGCAATGTCGAGCGGTCGGGCGGACTGGCCACCAACATCGGAATCCACTTCTTCGATCTGTTGATCTGGCTCTTCGGCCCGGTCCAGGAGAGCGACGTTCATTTCGCCACGCCGAGGTGCACCGGCGGGCATCTTGAGTTGGAACGGGCACGGGTCCGGTGGTTTCTTTCCGTCGACCGCGACGACTTGCCGCAGCAGGCCGTCGCGGCCGGCAAGACGACCTTCCGTTCCATCACCGTCGATGGAAAGGAGATCGAGTTCTCCGACGGGTTCACCGACCTGCACACGCGGGTGTACGAGGAGATCCTCGCAGGACGGGGATTCGGCGTGGACGACGTCCGCCCCTCGATCCAACTGGCCCACGACATCCGCCACGCCACTCCCAGCGGAGTGCGCGAGGAGTCGCATCCCTTCCTGCACCGCTACGCAGCGAACCCGATCCGCCGGGCGGCGTAGGCGCGCGTCACTTGGCCGCGCTCTGAAGGTATTGCACGGCCTTGGCGAGTTGAGGGTCCATTTCCAGCGGCGTCTTCGTCTCCGTGCCCTCGGGAGGCGTCTTGGGGCCGGCCGAGCGCGACATGTCGCGCGGGCGGCGCCACCGGACGAATCGGAGGAGTTGATCCCCGTCGAACTTGACTTCGTAGCCCGGGTCAGGCTGGACGCCCCACTCCTGGTCTTCCTTCGCGCCTTTGGAGCGGTTGATGTTCCTTCCGCTCGGACGCCAGTAGCCGGCGGTGGTCACTTTCAGCAGCCCTTCCTTGCCCGGCAGGTCGATCATCTCCTGCACGGTCCCCTTGCCGAACGTCCGCTGGCCGACGACCACGGCCCGGCCATGGTCCTGGAGCGCGGCGGCCACGATCTCGCTGGCACTGGCACTGTAGCCGTTGACGAGCACAGCCATGGGAAAGTTGGGGAACGTCCCCTCCTCCTGGGCCTCATAGCTGCTACGCACGGTGCCATCGCGGGTGCGCGTGGTGACAATCAGGCCGGAAGGCAGGAAGAAGTCGCACACGCGCGCCGCCACCTGGAGGATTCCGCCCGGATCGTCGCGGAGATCGAGGACGAGTGCCCGCATGTTGTGGGCCACCAGGTCGCGGAGGACGGCCTCTAACTCGTCGGCGGTCTTCTCGGCGAAGCTATCGATCCGGACGTACCCGATCCGGTCGGTCCCTTCCAGGAGGTAGTTCCAGGAGCCGTCGGCGTTGCGGGTATCGCCGAGCACGGTCGTGACGCGGATCTCGGCGCGGACGACGCGGATCTCGACCGGCGCGGTCTCCCCTTCGTGCTGCACGGTGAGCACGACCGTGGTGCCGGGCTTGCCCTTCATCAGATGTGCGGCGTCTTCGAGCGAGAGGCCCTGGGTGCTCCGTCCGTCCACGCGGAGGATCTTGTCGCGGGGGCGCACGCCCGCTTCGTAGGCCGGGGCCCCGAACAGCGGTGAGGCCACGGTGAGCTGCTTGGTGGCCGGGTCCAGGACGATCTCGACTCCCACGCCGGCAAACCTCGGATCGATCGCCTGCTTCAGGTTCTCGACCTTCTTAGGAGGGAAGTAGACCGAGTGCGGGTCCTGCAACTCGTTCATCATCCCGTCCAAAGCCCCTTCCAGCAGCTTCTTCTCGCTGATCGGCTCCAACGAACGCCGATGGACCTGATCGATGGCAAACGAGAAGATCTGCCCGTAGCGATGCGCCCTGACGTGGCATGCCAGGCATACGGCCAGGAGAGTCGTGAGCAGCCAGAAATTGCGGCGCGGCATGAACGGGCTCGAAGTTGCGTGAGGGGGCCGAAGCCATCGCCTTCATCCTAACGTCCCCCTCCTTCCAGCGGCAAGGGGAAGGGGACGCGTGCGTGTAAGGGAAAGGCCCAGACTTGGGCGGATGCCGGTTTTGTCCCGAACCAGATCGCTTGACGCCGATACTATACTGTGAGTAGACTCTTGGGACGGTGGGCCAAAGGCCCGAGGAGTGTCGGAAATGGTGCGGGCGAACCTGCCAGGCTTGTTGCGATTGCCCCTTCCTGGGGGTGGGCCTTAGGGTTCGCGCGGGTGCGGTGATCCACAAAAGCACAGCAATCCAATCGAACCCCAAGGCAGACGGTGCCTGGGGTTTTTTTGTTGGTGGGGAGTTCGCAGCGATGGGTCGTGGTGAGAGCGGACGCAGGAGTGGCTCGACGAGGGCATGGTTGGTGTTGCCCGGGCCGACCAAGGGTCGGCTCCCGGACGCAACGTAGCACCGCTTCCACCACACCTCAGGACATACCGATGACGACCGAAAAGACAGGTTCACGACGTATTGTGATTTTCGATACCACGCTCCGCGACGGCGAGCAGTCGCCCGGAGCAAGCATGAATCTCACCGAAAAAATGGAGGTTGCCGAGGCCCTCGCCGACCTGGGGGTCGACGTGATCGAGGCCGGCTTCCCGATCGCTTCGCCCGGCGACTTCGAGGCGGTCCGCGAAATCGCCAAGGCGGTGGAAGGGCCGAGCATCTGCGGCCTGGCCCGCTGCCGGGAGGCCGATATCGACCGGGCTTGGGAGGCAGTCCAATACGCCAGGCGGCCGCGGATTCACGTCTTCCTGGCCACCAGCGCGATCCATCGCGAGTTCAAGCTGAAGATGACCAAGGAGGACATCGTGCAGCGGGCGGTGGCGGGCGTCCAGCGGGCGAAGGGCTATTGTGCCGACGTCGAGTTCTCACCCGAGGATGCCGCCCGCACCGAGGCCGATTTCCTCTGTGAGGTCGTCGAAGCCGCAATCGCCGCCGGTGCGACCACGGTGAACATCCCCGACACGGTCGGTTACGCCACGCCCGCCCACTTCGGCAACGTGATCCGCATCCTCCGCGAGCGGGTGCCGAACATCGACCGCGCCGTGATCAGCGTCCACTGCCACAACGACCTGGGCCTGGCCGTCGCCAACAGCCTGGCCGCCGTGGAGAACGGGGCGGGCCAGGTGGAGTGTACGATCAACGGGATCGGCGAGCGGGCCGGCAACTGCTCGCTCGAAGAGATCGTCATGATGCTCCGCGTGCGCAACGATTTCTACCATGCCGACACCGGGGTGGTCAGCCAGCGGATCGTACCCACCAGCCGCCTGGTGGCCGGGATCACCGGGATCCACGTGCAGCGCAACAAGGCGATCGTCGGCCAGAATGCCTTCGCCCACGAGGCCGGCATCCACCAGGACGGGATCCTCAAGGAGCCCCGCACCTATGAGATCATGCGGCCGGAGGACGTCGGGCTCACCAAGAGCGACCTGGTGCTCGGCAAGCACAGTGGCCGGGCCGCGCTGGCCGATCGGGCCAAGGTCATGGGCTATCGGCTCACGGGCGAGCAACTCGACGCCGTGTTCGAGCAGTTCAAGGTCCTCGCCGACAAGAAGAAGGAGATCTACGACGCCGACGTGGCGGCCCTCATCGAGCAGCAACTCCACGTCTCGTCCGAGACCTTCGCACTGGAGTCGTATCAACTCAGCTCGGGCACGGGCAGGACGCCGGAGGTGACGATCACGATCCGCCGTGGACAGGAGGTGCTCCGCACCTGCGTGGCCGCCGGCGACGGGCCCATCGACGCGGTGTTCCTGGCGATCGAGGACCTCACCGGGATCTCGGCGGCGTGCAACGACTTCCGCGTCCACAGCGTGACCGTGGGCAAGGACGCTCAGGGCGAGGTGACGGTTCAATTGGAGCATGGGGGCCAGCTCTACCGCGGCCGCGGCGTCTCGACCGACAGCGTCGAGGCCAGCGCCAAGGCGTTCCTCAACGCGATCAACCGGATCGCCGCGGCCGCCGCAGCGACCTGACCGGGCCCGCCCGCCCCGCAGCGGCTTAGGGCCTGTAAAACAATAAGTTGGGCAAATATGAAAAGCCAAGGACGCGATAGCGTCCTTGGCTTTTCACCGGTGGACCAATGCGGCTGGTGCAAACATCCTACGAACAGACCGGTTTCTTCAGTGCGATAGGAGATGCACGCTGGCGGAGTTGAGGTCCATGCGGTTATTGAAGCCAAGGCGGAAACCGCCTTGGCTTCAATAAGTTTGCCCAACTTATTGTTTTACAGGCCCTTTGTACGAATCGTCCCCTATCAGAACCGAGGAAGTGCCTATGAACGCAAGATTCCTTCTCTCGTGGGCGGTGCTTCTTGGGCTCAGCGACGGGGCCCTCCCCGGTGCGGAGCCGCAATCGCCGCCGCTCGTGTATGAGCTGACGGTCGACGGCCAGACCGTCGATCTCAAGGAGTCGGAGGCGGTCGAGATCTCGGTCGGCGAGAAGACCGTGCGGGCCACAGTCCGTTTGAAGCCGATCCAGCACTACGCGACCGAGGCGATCGCCTTCGACTACGACAAGTCGTTCTCCCTGCGCGACGACTTCGACAAGGAAAGCCGGACCTTGACGTTGATGCACGGCAGCACGGCGTCGCTGGTCGTCATGGAACTCGGCGAGGCGGGCACCGGGGGGCCGCGGCCCACGCTCGCCCGGCTGGCGGAACACATGGAGACCAGCTTCAAGCGCGGCGTGTGCCGCGACCTGAAGAAGTCGCCCGAAGTGCCCGCCCCGTTCAAGAACGCCGCCGGCGTCACCACGACGCTGACCTACCAAGACGAGGACGATGAGGAGCGGATCTGCCGCATCTACGTCTTGGAGAGCAAGGGCCGGCGGTTCTCGGTCGTCGTCCAGTTCGGCGTCGAGGAGAAGGACCTCGCCGATTCACTCGCCAAGATCACCCTTGGCTCGATCAGGGCGAAGTAGGCGGACCGGCCCGGTCCCCGAATCACGAAGACACGACAGGACAGCGAACAGAGAAGAGGAACCCGTACTTCCCTTCGATTACTCGCTGGCCACCCCGAAATTCCCCGAAGGACCCTCTATTTCCGGTTCATCCGACTGAAGGGTGCGCACTTGCGTCCCCGCAGAGCCTGACTCCGTTTCTCCAGGCGGCTCCAGCATATCCGCGCTGACAAACCGTAGGCAAGTACCATTGGACACCGGACTTATGCCTTGAAAATCCCGGGCCGAAGGCCCGCGC
>Ga0067045_1031863_pt1 | contig 11317 bp, 11 predicted proteins | sample TerdegcTABiofilm_FD_59184 | JGI IMG/M metagenome (GOLD analysis project Ga0067045, IMG submission 59184) | Combined Assembly of (Gp0054472, Gp0054536) Wastewater bioreactor microbial communities from Singapore -Terephthalate degrading...
CTATTTCACCAGGAATGCTCGCCTCGGGTCTGTCATTTCCCAGTACGCTAACCTCTAGCTCTCTGCCTAATACTGCATCTTCTACAAGGATTTTTCGGTCATAAGACAGGGCCAATTCAATGGCCTTTTCAAATTCATCCGGACGAGTGACCCTGGAAATTCCGACAGACGACCCCAGGTTGGCCGGTTTTATAAAGAGTGGGCAATCTCGTCTCTTCATACGCTCGATAATCATGCCAGGATTTTCTATCCATTCGGGCTTTAGAAACCAAAAGAACGGACCTACTTTAAGCCCTGCATCTCTAAATGCCGCCTTCATGATGACTTTATCCATACCTACGGCAGAGGCAAGAGTTCCACACCCGACGTAAGCCACATTTGCCAAATCCATGAGTCCTTGAAGAGTACCGTCTTCGCCGAACATGCCGTGAAGAACCGGGAAACAAACATCGGTGTGAAGTTTTGTAGCGAGGCTGTTTTCCGAAATCTTGAGAAACCCTCCATCGTTAGGGTCAGGTGAGAAAACGAGCCTGGCATCTCTTCTGAAACTGTCGGGGTTGGTGAAAGACTCTAGTTTTGGTGGCGCCTGATACCATTGCCCATTTTTGGTGATGTATACAGGCACAACAATATATTTGTTCTTGTCAATTGCATCGAAAACTGAACTAGCTGATCTAAGAGAGACTTCGTGCTCTGGAGATCGACCTCCGTATATGATTGCTATGGTGAGCTGGCGCGTAGACATCGGGCCTCCCAAACGAAATTCTAAGACGGTCCATATCACACCGTGTTTTCATTAGGAACATTTTTATTGCCTGTTAGCATGTGATGTTTTTTGTTCGTTGGTCAAGTTGCATGAAGCCATCGATTGTGGCTATAATTGCTCAATAATTGTGGATTCTGTAGCATTATGTAATTAACCATTATTTCAGCCTTGGAGAGAGGATTAACTAATGTCTCTGAAAGTGCGGTCTAAGATTTGGGTCGAGAATGATGAAGGGCGCTTGGTGATTGGAACTGGTCGTCTTCGTATTCTAGATGCCATTGTTGAGCTCGGATCAATGAACAAAGCGGCAACGAAATTGAAGCAACCGTTCAGGGCTGTTTGGGGAAAGATTAAGGCTACTGAGCAGCGATGTGGGTTCAAGATCGTAGAGACAAATTCTGAAGGCTCCAAATTGACAAGGGAGGGTATGGAGCTATTGTGGGCCTATACACGACTGAGAAACCGATGTGAAAAATATGTGGACTCGCAATTTAGTGAATTATTTGAAGAGATTGAAAAGTTAGAAAAATCCGATCCTTCCTGAATCCCGAGGATTGCATGAATCTATCTTCTGATGAAAAAAGTATGGCGCAAACTTCGATGGCAAACCAAGCTTCTGAGAAGCTTATAGTTGAAATTGATGGATTTAGATTTAGTAACGGAAACTTGTCTGCCCGTCCAATTTCTTTGGCCCGAGAACTGCCATATACCTTGTTTGTTAATGACAGGGAAGTTTTGTCCATATCTACGCTCCCAACGAATCTCAAAGAGCTTTTTGTGGGTTTTCTAGTTGCAGAGGGTGTTTTAATAACCAAGTCGGAGCTTAAAGAGCTCCATATTGACAACCCGAGTCGGATTGTTCGAATTGAAATAGACGCGCCAGTTGAAAGGCTCGAGATTGTTCAGAAGAAGGGAATGTTAACATCCGGTTGCGCTGGAGGTATGGTTTTCTCGGTTCAGTCAAGCTTAAGAAGCAATTACAGACATGGTCCGCTGACCAAGATTAATATTTCCACAATTCTAGCTCGGATGAAAGAACTTGACACGTTCATGGGTATATATAGTGTAACCAAAGGCGTTCACGCAGCCTCGGTGGCTGACCACAACTGCACCATCAAGATTCTTGAGGACCTCGGGAGACATAATGCGGTCGATAAGATCGCTGGGTGGTGTTTCCTAAACGAAGTCAAAACTACTGACAAGATTGTCCTCACCACAGGTAGAATAACTTCTGAAGTTCTCGTAAAGGCTTCTCGAAGCTCTTTTCCAATAATTGTGTCTCGTTCCAGCGCCTCATCAATGGCTGTGATGATGGCCCAACAGTCTGCAATTGACGTGGTGACATATGTCAGAGGAGGTAGATTTAATTACTTCTCAAACGGAGGAGTAGAATTAATAAACGACATAGAAGAAACGACTTGACCTCAAAAGGCTGCGCATCGTCAAAATATTTTATGGATTATGTTGTCCATCGGTAATGGAATCAACCAGGTGGTGAAAACTCATTAGCGTTTACGGCTTCTGTGAGGAATGAAACATGTTGGATCTTCTGATAGATAATCACCATTAGATAGCGCCATTGCTCTGCCTCTACATCCTCCGCACAGAGTGCTGTATCTACAATCTCCACACTTTCCACTCATGCGCGTTTCCCTGTTTCTCAAGTCATTTAAAACGGAAGAATTTCTCCATATATCCAAGAACTTTTCGTCTCTTACGTTTCCACAATTGATAGGCACAAATGGGCACGGCCAAACATCTCCGTTAGGTTTTATATAGACAAAGCCTCTTCCCGCAGAGCATCCGTGAAATAGTTTCTCCGCAAGAGATAGCCTCCACCCGCCTGTTATTCCACCGCTTTCCAACAGGTGAGGCCAGTATTGTGGACCAGCGACTGGCTCAATAATGGTTCTGGATGTTCGCTGTTTATCTTTGAGAAAATGAATCAGCCTCTCATTCTCTTTCAAATCTAGCTTTGCATCACCGATGGCTTCTCCACGCCCTACAGGCACCAATTGATACATCAGCATGATACTTGCCCCCATATCATCGGCCAGATCAACTAGTTGGGATAGCTCATCAAAATTGTAAGACATGGCTGTAACATTGATTTGGAGTAGAATGCCGGCTTTCTTAATTGCTCTAATGCCGCGCATTGCAGAATCAAATGCATTACGATTGTTACGAACAAAGTTGTGGGTTTCCTTGTTCGCAGAGTCCAGACTGATGGCAGCTCCCACCACTCCTGTCCTTTTCATCTCTAAGGCCATTTTGTCATCTATTATCATCGCGTTAGTCGCTATGACATTTTTGAATCCAACGGACTTTGAGTGGGCAAAAAGTTCAAATATATCATTCCGGATAGTCGGTTCGCCACCAGTGAAAACCAACATCCGAAATTCTTGAGCCAATGCTAATTGCTCAATGAATCTTTTTCCCTGATTTGTGTCCATTTCATCAGACGATGGGCGTCCACCAGTTGCATGGCAATGGATGCAATTCAGGTTACACGCGCTCGTAACTTCCCACGCCGGATGCGCTGGAAATCCTATGCACCCCATGCCTATGGCTCCAGCAGAAACTGGCATAGACTTGAAGCCTGAATCAAAAGACCAGTTTAGAAATTTTTTCCAACCGACAAGAGAGCCAAAAAGAAAAGCGCTTGCCGTTTGTCTGATTAGCAGACTAAAAGGCGAATAGAATGGTTTGACTTTATATTGATCCATAGTCGTTTCAACTTTTTAGAAAATGGAATCTGGTTTAACGTCAGGTTAACGCAAAGGCCATGATGTACGACAACGTAGTTCCAAGATTCACTACGATGCCCAATCCGCAAAGGATCTCCAATCTAGAAGGGTCTTTCCAATCTCCCCGAATGAAACCTCGAACACAATGGAGCGATATGAGGAATGGGAAGACATAAAAGATCAAAGCAACCCAAGGAACTCCAGCGATAATGCTCAAACCGAAAAATATGTTAGAACCAGTAGAAAATATAGTGTAAATCCAAACTCCTCTTGCTCTTCCGATTCTTGTGAGCAAATTCCATTTTTGAGCTGCCCTATCACTTTCATAGTCGGGATATTCATTAGCAAATATGACATTGAAAATGGTTCCAGCGATTGGAACTGATACGAAAAAAGAGATCAGCGGGATCTCTCCCAATGGAAGGTAGACACCCGCAGCCACAGTAAGAAAGCCATAACAAAAAAATATCCAAAACTCTCCAAATCCGCTTGATACCCATCTAAAAGGCGGTGAAGAGTAAAAAACACCCCCAATGACCCCAATAGCCCCGATCGGAATTGTCCAGGGTCCAGTTCCTAACCCAAGCCAGATTATCAGGCCTAATACGATAGCCATTCCGATCGAAAAAACTCCTGCGGCAAGCGCTTGTTTGCGGGAAATCAACTTCAGGGGAATCACTCCCGATCCTCCGGCAAATTTGCTGGATCCACGTGACCAAGATATTCGATCTTCACGGTAGTCAAAACATTCGCCTGAAAGATGGGTAGCAGACATAATCAGTATGACAGCCAAAGACCCTGTGGCCCAAAGCCACCAATCAAAAATCCCCAAATAATGGTAGGAAATAGTAGCCCCGAGCGTGTAAGGAAATACCCCCACAGTATGAAAAGCAGGGCGAAATGCAGTGATCCATACCCTTAATTTTCCTGGAGAGGCAAAGGAGTCTTTCAACTGGCATTCCTTTCTCGAAGTCCAAAATTCCCAAATAACGCCGATTGTTATGACCATATGGTCATTATTTTCGCATTTAAAGAGCGGTCCACCCGACCGCTCCATCTAAAAAGCATGAATTTCTATAGCTCAGAAAAGATTTCTCAGCTGGCTTTAGCTATTTCCTCACCTAATTTTTCAACTCTGACTGCACATACCTTGAATTCCGGTATCTTGCAAATTGGATCTAATGCGGTGTTTGTAAGTTCATTGGCATTTGCTTCCATGAAATGGAAACTCATGAAAATGGTTCCCGGCTCAACTGTATCGGTAACAAACGCTTTGGTGACCACATCCCCTCGTCGTGACACGACACGACAATCCTCAAAGTTACTGATTCCTAGTTCCTGAGCATCGTAGGGATGTATCTCAAACTGACCTTCCGGCATTTCGTTTTCAAGTGTCGGAGAATTTCTCGTCATGGTTCCAGTATGATAGTGAGGGAAGTATCTTCCAGTGGTTAGCAACAAAGGAAATTCATCGTCGGCTAGTTCCTCTGGAGGCCGATATTCAATTGCATGGAATAGACCTCGGCCACGTGTAAAACGTTCTGTATGGAGTATAGGTGTTCCCGGATGGTCATTGTTTGGGCAAGGCCACGCAATACCCTCACTTTCGATTCGCTCATACGTTATTCCACCATAGCTAGGAGTTACCTGAGCGATTTCCTTAAAGATGTCTTCTGCCGATTCGTATGACATTGGGTAGCCAAATCGCGTGGATAAGTCGCAAATGATCTGCCAGTCCAGACGAGATTCGCCCACTGGTTGAACCGATTGACGCACGCGCATGACCCTACGCTCGGTATTTGTGAATGTTCCGTCCTTCTCTGCAAATGACACGCCAGGAAAAACCACATGCGCCAGTTTGGCGGTATCGGTCAAGAATATGTCAATTACCGCAAGAAACTCAGCCTCCTGAAGAGCATGCTTCACATGTCTAGAATCAGGATCACTGCCGACTGGATTCTCTCCAAGGATAACCATTCCCTTGATTGAACCATCTTCCAATCCATGCATCATTTCCATGATCGTGTAGCCGACCTTGGATGACAAGTTCGCCTGCCAAGCGTTCTCAAACTTGTTCTTGTTATTTTCGTCTGTTACAGCCTGATAGGCAGGATAGACATTGGGCAATCCGCCCATATCACAAGCCCCTTGAACATTGTTTTGACCTCTCAAGGGATTAACTCCGGTCGAGGGTCTCCCGATCTGTCCTGTCAACATAGCCAAGTTCGCAAGGCTTTTTACATTGTCAACTCCATGGGAATGCTGTGTAATTCCCATGGCATACAATATTGTGGATTTTTCCGAAGTTGCAAACGTCTCAGCAATTCTGACTATGTCATCAACGCTTACACCAGTGATTCCAGTAACCTTTTCTGGAGGATAATCATTCAAGACTTCCTGCAGCTTCTCGAAGCCCTCCGTTCGATCTTCGATGAACTTCTTATCGTGCAGACCCCTGGTGATAATAACGTTCATGATCCCGTTGAGCAGAGCTACGTCGGAGCCTAGTTTTTGTTTTACATTTATGTCTGCAATCGAGCTAACCTGAATTCTCCTTGGATCGGCTACAATTATTTTGGCGCCTTTAGCTTTAGCCTTGAAAACTCTGCTAGCAATTAACGGATGCGCCACGGAAGTATTGGACCCAATAATAAAAATGCAGTCGGCGTCCTCGATTTCTGGTATTGAATTTGTCATAGCGCCACTTCCGAATGCGGCGGCAAGACCTGCCACCGTAGAGGAGTGTCAGAGGCGCGCACAGTGGTCTATATTGTTCGTGTTAAACCCAACTCTGCAAAATTTCTGAAAAACGTAGTTATCTTCGTTCGTGCATTTAGCTGATGTCAAAAAAGCCAGGGAGTCCCCACCATGAGTGTCCTTTATTTCTCTTAGGCGTTTAGCCGCAAAATCAAGGGCCTCATCCCAGGTAGTCTCAACGAGTTCCCCATCCTTTCTTACCATGGGTTTGGTCAATCGCTTCGGGCTTTGCACAAATTCATGCGCGTTCCATCCCTTGATACAAAGCTTACCCTGATTCATTCCATTGGTTTTAGAGGGCATGGTAGAAACCAGTTTGTCATCAAGAGTCTCCAAAAGCAATTCGCATCCACATCCACAGTAGGGGCACGTAGTCCGGACAAATTTTAGGTCCATTTAGGTCTCCCGATCTAGAGAAACAAAGAAATTAAAATTCGATTAACGAAATGCCAAACTTGGGCTTCATTTCCTTGTTCTCGTTTATATTCCAAGTCTTAAGGGTTATAGCGGGTGTTCGAAATGATTACTTACTCACTCTCAGAATCTAACATTTAAGTTTCATCCAATCAAGCCCGTTTGGTTAAGAATAATCGTTTTAACTCTCTGTGGCGTTGAATTTTTTTTGGGGGGCAACAAGGGAAAAATCCTTTGCGTGAATCCAAGAAACATCATTTCCAAAAGTCTTGCAAAACCGTCCGGTTCGTCGATTCATTCCCCTAAAAGACAAAAAAAACCAGGTCTAACTAGGACCTGGTCTACTCAGGAGGTAACGAAGCATTTTTTGATTTCGCGCTGTTGAAGTTATGCTTCATGTTATGTGTATAAATTATCAAATTTTATGAAATATGTCAAACGCAAAGTTGCTTAATGATCTGAGGGTAATGGCTGATGAAGTCTCAAGTCAATAAGTGAAGAAACAAAACTTCACGGTTCAAACCTCATTTCTTCGACGATGACTTACTGAGTTGTTTTGCGGATCTAAATATAAAAAGCCATATCAAAGCAAATAAATTCAGAAAAAAACCGCCGAGTTCAAAAACCTGAGTCAGTCCTGAATCAAGGAAACCTGCTTCTGCGAGTCTTAGAACCCGAAACAATATGACAGGGGTGTCTATAAACAAATATATAAGCCCCGGTGTGGGGGCCCATGCCTTTTCGTTCCAGAAACCGTATCCCAAAATTAGAGCCGGGATTACCATTATAGTGAAATAAAATGTTTCGAACATCACTGCTGGCTCGTAGGGACCGGGGTCAGAACCAATCATGTATAGAAAGCAAATGTAGAGAAATCCCTTTAGGTAAAACCAGAGTCCGGCGAACCAGTAAACCAAGGGAAAATCGAGATCAAATCTACGATCAGGAAACAAACTCCAACGCTCAAACAGACTGTTTCTACTCATTGGCATTTCCATTCTTGGAGTAGAGCGGGAAATTAGAGCAAATATCCAGTACCTGGTCCTTGATCTTCAGAAGCTTAGTTTCATCATCTTTGCTGAGTATCGCCTGGTCGATCAGGGTGGCTACGATCTTCATCTCATCGGTTCCCATATTTCGTGTTGTTACAGCGGGAGTGCCAATGCGTATGCCAGAGGCTTTTCCAGGAGGAAGCGGATCGAATGGTATAGAGTTCTTGTTTACTGTAATCCCGGCTTTCTCAAGAATATCTTGAGCTTGAGCTCCTGTTACACCCTTCTGAGTCAGGTCAACTAGGACCAGATGATTGTCTGTTCCACCCGAAACTAGTGAAAAACCCCTGTTGAGTAATTCGCTCGCAAGTGTTTTAGAGTTTTCAACCACCTTTGATTGATATTTTTTAAAATCTTCAGAGGATGCTTCATTAAAGGCCACAGCCTTGGCAGCTATTACATGCATGAGTGGACCTCCCTGCATACCAGGAAAGATGCAGGAATCTAGAGTGGTAGCATACTGGCGCTTGCACATCACAATTCCACCTCTCGGTCCTCGCAGAGTCTTGTGAGTAGTAGTAGTTATGAAATCAGCGTAAGGAGCCGGACTTGGATGGAGGCCAGCCACCACCAAACCAGCGATATGGGCTATATCTGCCATCAGGATAGCGTCAACTTCACTGGCAATTTGGGCAAATATGTCATACTGGATGATGCGTGGATATGCGCTAGCCCCAACTATTATCATTCTCGGGTGATGTTTCTTCGCTAATTCTCTTACCTGATCATAATCAATGAGATGATCCGAACTTTTTACAGAGTATGGGATTACGTTGTAAATCTTACCGGAGAAATTCTTGGGATGTCCCATTGAGAGGTGTCCACCGTGGGCAAGATCCATGCCCATATAACAATCTCCGGGTTGCATAACCGAAAAGTAAACAGACATGTTCGCCTGAGTCCCGGAATGAGGCTGCACATTGACATGCTCTACATGAAACAAAGATTTAGCCCTTGTCCGAGCAATCTCTTCGACTACATCAACGTTGACACATCCTCCATAATAACGTTTCCCCGGATATCCTTCGGCGTACTTGTTAGTAAGTATGCTACCCTGAGCTTCCATCACGGCGCGTGAGGTAAAATTCTCTGATGCTATCAGTTCAAGCCTGTTTTCTTGTCTGGCCTGTTCCTGCTCAATTAATTGAAAGATTTCGGGGTCCTCAATTTGTAAAGGGCTCATGATCATCCTTTGACTATTCTTAGGGAAAGATAATTAAATGCTGTGAACCTTGCATGTTACTCACCGCAATGATTCAAATTCCTGAGATTTTTTATCCTATTGAGAATTCATCCATTAAATTTGCTCGTCTCAAATGGCGATTTCCTTCGAATTCGGTGTCTAGCCAGACAGAGAGTATCGACAAGGCAAGTTCACTTCCTATTACCCTACTGCCCAGGCACAGGACATTTGCATTGTTGTGGGCGCGACTCATCCTAGCGTGATATTCGTTAGCGCATAGAGCCGCCCTGATACCTTTGAAACGATTAGCCGACATGCTCATTCCAATACCGGTGCCGCATACCAGAATCCCCAAAGAGGCTTCTCCCTTAAGTATGCTGAGACAAACGTCTTGAGCGAATTTGGGGTAGTCACAAGAAGCCAAAGAATGGCAACCTAGATCTATGAGGTCAACCTGACGGCCGAGCAAATAATCTTTTAATATTATCTTTAAATCATATCCAGCATGATCACAGCCAATCGCCATTTTCATCATTGAACTAAACCTTCTTGAAGACCAAAGCCGCGTTTTGTCCCCCAAACGCAAAACTATTTGAAATAGCGCAATCAATCGGTTTTTCGACCGATTTGTGAGGAGTATAATTTAGATCACAGTCGGGATCTGGATTATCCAAATTGATAGTTGGCGGAACAATATTCGTTCTCATGGCCATGATACTAAAGATTGCCTCAACAGCCCCTGCGGCGCCAATCATGTGTCCAGTCATGGATTTGGTTGAGCTAATGGAAACTTGGCCCGCATGTTCCCCAAACAACTTCTTTATAGCCAGGCTCTCTATTTTGTCATTAAGTTCTGTAGACGTTCCGTGGGCATTAATATAAGAAACATCTTTTGGACTAACGTTGGCCTCCATCAAGGCCAACTTCATCGCGTTGTATGCGCCCTGACCTTCTGGGTCAGGCATGACGAGATGATAAGCGTCAGCTGTTGCCCCGTAACCAACTATTTCGCTGTATATAGTAGCGCCTCTTGCGGCTGCTGTCTCAAGATCTTCAAGTATAAGAATACCGGCCCCTTCAGCAAGGACAAATCCGTCTCTATCTTTGTCAAAAGGTCTGGAAGCTCTTTTAGGTTCATCATTCCTGACTGATAGAGCCCTAATCGCATTAAATGCGGAAACCGAAAAAGCGCTGACTACAGCTTCCGTTCCACCTGTAATAGCAACGTCAGCATACCCGTTGGAAACAAGCCTGAATGCCTCGCCTATGGCTGAAGCGCCAGATGTGCACGCATTGACAACACCGAAATTTGGACCCTTAAATTGGTATTTCATAGACAAAAGACCCGGCGTCAAATTGACCACAACCATTGGAATCACCAATGGGGACATCCGCTTTGGGCCCTTTGTTTTTAGTGTGTCATGCCCCGTTTCAAGAGTTTCAAGACCTCCCATGCCTGAGCCTACTACGACAGCGCAGCGATACGGATCGGCAAGCGGTATTTGAAGGCCCGAGGCCATAAAAGCCTCATGCGCTGCCACCAGAGCGTATTGTTGATGTCTGTCTAATCGGCGAAACTCTTTGACAGGTATACAACCGTAAATATCGAAACCATCTTTCACCTCGCCGGCGATATGCGTGGAAAACCCGAAAGTGTCAAAATGGGTAATCCTGCCTATACCCGATCTCCCCTGGGTGATAGCGTCCCAGTTGGTCTCCACGCCGCTACCCAAGCATGTCACCATGCCCATTCCTGTCACGACAACACGACGTTTCAACGAATCCTCCAATGCATTTTACAGCGCTTTAATCAGGATTCAATTATGCTTGCTTTTGAGCTTTTATGAAATCAGCGACGTCCTGAACCGTTTGGATTTTCTCTACTTCCTCATCGCTAATTTCCATTCCAAACTCGTCTTCGAGCAGCGCAATCATGTCGTAAATATCAAGGGATTCCGCGCCCAAATCTTCAACTATCTTGGAGTCGAGTTGAATATTGTCCTTGTTCACATCCACGAGAACTTCTGCGATAAGGTCAACCACCTTTTTTTCGATTTCATCCATAGCGGACATCCTCCATAACGTCTGGCTGTATACAAAAACTTTTCATAAGTCTGGAATTACCTATGAATAGAGTAGTATTAACGAATCATGTTTGTCACATATAAAGGCCACCGTTAACCCTTATCACCTGGCCAGTAATATAGTTTGCCATTTCCGAACACAAAAAAACTACAGCGGCGCATACATCCCTAGCGTCTCCGAGTCGTCCGAGGGGAACATGCTGGACAATGGCCTCAGCCTGTTTTTCAGTCAGTAAATCACCCATTCCACCCTTAATCAATCCTGGTGAAACACAATTCACAAGAATATTTCGAGGAGCCAGTTCTCGAGCCAA
>Ga0067045_1004680_pt1 | contig 11312 bp, 11 predicted proteins | sample TerdegcTABiofilm_FD_59184 | JGI IMG/M metagenome (GOLD analysis project Ga0067045, IMG submission 59184) | Combined Assembly of (Gp0054472, Gp0054536) Wastewater bioreactor microbial communities from Singapore -Terephthalate degrading...
TGGTGCCGGTCACTCCCAGCATCACGAGTTTCTCCGCTGGATAACCGTGGATGATGGCAGCGCAGAGCCCCATAACCCTCCTGGCATCAGAGACTACAAGTTGAGGTACGCCGACATCCGGCAACTCCCTCTCACAAAGAAGGGCAGTGGCTCCGGCACGGACGGCGTCTTTAGCGTATAAGTGCCCATCGAGATGCTCTCCCTTAACGCAGCAAAAAAGCCCACCCTTAATGGGCCTTCGGCTATCGCTGAAGGTATCGATTACGAATACATCATTACCATTACCTATAAGGCGAAAAGGGATCTTCCGTTCGTCGAGCTCCATGCATAGCTTGCGCAGCGAGAGTATCGCTTTGCCGCTCTCGGCCGATACATGCGTTTCGTTTATCGTATGGTTATGGTCCTCCATATTTATCCTCCATTTTGTGCTTTTTCACCTGTCTATTCTCACAGTGACGTTTGCTCCAATCGGCTCGCAGTAATTTCATCGACGATATCCCTAAAAATGGGGGCTGCCACCTCGCCCCCTTGATATCCCCTTTCCTTCGGATCCCCTATAACTACAATCATGACGAAGCGCGGATCCTCGAAGGGCCAGAAGCCCGCAAACGATGCCACGTGCCGTCCTTTCTCGTATAAACCGCCCTTGGCTACCTGAGCGGTGCCTGTTTTGCCTGCCACCTCGACGAGGGACGAGTTCGCCCTCACGCCTGTTCCATTGAGCACCACATTACGGAGCGCTCCTCGCATCCAACTCGCTGTGCCAGGCGACAAAACACGCGCTAAAGCTTCCCTCTTGCCCTCATAAACCAAACGTCCCCTGGCGTCGAAGGCACGCTCTACGAGATAAGGACGCAAAAGCACTCCTCCGTTTGCGATAGCAGAAAAAGCCCTCACTAACTGTAAAGGCGTTATGGCAATCCCTTGACCGATAGCTATGTTGGCCGGCGTCACACCTCGCCACGTTTCGGGCGGGTTGATTAACCCACCTTCTTCCCCCCCAAGCTCTATGCCAGTAGGGATGCCGAAGCCCCACTCTTTCAGGCAAGAATATGTCTCTCTGGATGGAAGTATGATGCCGACCTGAGCCATACCGACGTTGCAGGATTTCACTATGATGTCCAACGGCTTTAGTTTGCCATGACCACCCCTGTGAATGTCGCGTATTATACCGTCAGCCACTTTGACCTCTCCTCGGCAGTGAAACTCCCTATTCGACGACACATATCCCTGTTCCAAGGCTAAGCTCATCACTACCGGTTTAAACGTCGAGCCGGGTTCGTACACCCTGTTGATGGCATTATTGCGGGTCAGTTCAGGGAAGGCCAACTCCTTTCGATTGTTTGGATCGAAAGTGGGCCAACTGGCCATAGCCAATATAGCTCCATCCCGTGGATCCATACATATGACCGTTCCCCATTGGGCCTTGTGGCGCTCCGCCCCTCTGGCCAGATGCCTTGAGACTATATATTGGATCCTGGCATCTATGGTCACCTGCACGCTACCCCTTCCATGCGACATCAAATGGGACGGCAGTACATCCAAAAGATTGCCAGCAGCATTGCGCAAGAGGACTTTGGCCTGGGGCGGAGAGTAAAGCACACGATCCCATTCGTATTCTATACCAGCCAACCCTCTATCATCAATGTCCACGAAACCCACCACATGGGCCGCCAATTCGTCGCCTGAGTACGTGCGTTTCATTTCTTTTATCGCAAAGATCCCGGGAAGTGATAAGCGCATAATTTTATCGGCCTTTTCCGGCTCCAATTTGCGGGCGAGCCACCGGAAGCGCCCCTCCAAAGGTCTTGAGATCTCTCTTATTTCTTCTGGCGCTAAAAGCGATGAAAGTTCGTTCGCCCTGCTCGGGTTCCAATATAGAGGGTCTATAAAAAGACTAATTGACGGAGCAGAAATGGCCAACGGAAAGCCATTTCGGTCTTCGATGGTTCCACGTCCCATGCTTATCGATACCTGTGCCCAGTACTGTTGGTCGGCCTGAGCTACCACCCTGGGGTCTGGCAAGAGTTGCACGTTTACTATGCGCCAGCCCACGAGAACAAAAAATAGGCCAATTAATAGCCAAGGCAACCTCTCCCTCACATCATCATACCTCCGCGGGAGTCTTCAATCCTCGGCGTTGGCCCTCGCCGTAAAACCGCCGGCGCCCTTACCTTCACCTTTCGCAAAAATAGAGGCCTCGTTCTCCTGGAGTGGATATACGACGCTCGGCACGACGACTACGTAGAGAGAATTAGCATGCGTCATCTTGAGCTTTTCGCAGGCGTAGCGATGGATGCGATCGGGAGACATGAGGTAAACCAATTCATTCGCCAGTCTGAGGTCCTCCCTCGAGAGGAGATCTATCTCCCTCTCGAGGGAAACGAGTTGAAATCCCAGGTGCATGGCATAGAGTCGCAATCCCCCTAAGCCCAAGAGCAGCGCGGCGTATAAAAAGACCAATGCTGCTACTCCCCATTTGACCTTACGCAGATCCCAGCGACTTCTTCTTTCCTCGGAACCGATAGAGCCTTCCATTTTTCCTCTCTCCTCCAGCTAAGGATCTGAAGTCAATTGAAACGCCCTGAGTTTCGCGCTCCTCGCTCTGCGATTCTTCTCTATTTCCTCAGCGCTTGGCGTCAACGGGCCTTTGAAAATGACCTTGCCCAGGTTTTCGTGCTGCCACATTAAAAAGTGCCTCTTTACAATGCGATCCTCCAAGGAATGGTAACTCACTACGATAATGAGTCCGCTTGGGTATAGCGCACTGCAAGAACTTTTCAACATAGCCTTCAACGCTTCGAGCTCGCCGTTTACCGCGATGCGCAACGCCTGAAAGACGCGACGAGCAGGATGTCGTCCGAGTTTGCGTTGCAACGGTGCAGGAAGAGAGGACCTGATAACCTCCACCAAGGTTTTGGTAGTGGTTATTGGACCTTTACTGCTCCTCCAGCGCACTATGGCCCGAGCCATCCTCTTCCCAAATCTTTCCTCTCCGTATTCGATGAAAATTCTGGCGAGTTCATCTTCGGATAGTTCATTGATGAGTTGAGCTGCGGTAGTGACGTTCTCAGATGGAGACATGCGCATGTCCAAAGGGCCTTCTCTGTCGAAGGAAAAACCGCGCTCTGGACGATCGAGCTGCAACGAAGAAACGCCCAAATCTGACACTATAGAGTCAACTCTGTCCCATCCCTTAACCTTTAAGTGCGAAGCGATCTCGGCGAAATCACCTTGCACGAGGCAAAAACGACCCTCGAAGCGAGAAAGTTTGTCTTTCGCTATGGCGAGAGCCTCTTCGTCTCGATCGATGCCCAGAAGAAAAGCTTTGGGAAAACGAGAGAGTATGGCCTCGGCGTAGCCGCCCAGCCCCACCGTGGCATCTACCACACGCTTGAGGTGTGGATGTTTTGAAAGAAGAACTATGACCTCTTCCAGCAGCACCGGAACGTGGTCGGTCAATACCCGCCCACCTCCTCAACTATTCGAGGAAAGTCGCTCAGCGCACGGGATCTATACTCCTCCCACAGGTCGTAATCCCATATCTCAAGGTGATCGCCAACCCCAGTTATGCAAACCCTGTTTTTCAAAGACGCATGATCCCGGAGCGGCTGCGGTATCAGAACCCTGCCAGTGGGATCCACCGATATCTCGTGGGCCATCGCCAGGAAAAGCCGCAAAAAAGCCCTGCTTCGTTCTTTCGAATACGACAGCGATTTGAGTTTTTCGAAAAGCTCCGACCAGCGGTCCAAAGAATATACGGCGATACAATGTTCTATGCCGATAGAGGCCACGAGATTATCTCCCAGATCTTCGCGAAAGCGAGCTGGTAAGACAAGACGACCCTTGTTTTCCAGGCGATGTTCATAAGATCCTATCAGCATAGCCATATTATGCCACTTTCTTCCACAATATTCCACCAAATCCCAAAGATGGTCAAAAAAAGAGTCCAGAGACCTATTTGTCTCTGGACAAGTAAGGACTTAAGACCTATATAACGAAGCAAGAGCACCCCATAAGCCGGGTTCTGTATTGCGCGATCATTTATCTGGAGACGAACTTGCGCTCGTCCTCAAGCGGCCTTACCCGGAGGTCAGCGGGCAGCCTCAACCCTCCCTATTTGGCCTTGCTCCGGACGGGGTTAACCTAGCCCGCGGGTCACCCCGCGGCTGGTGGGCTCTTACCCCACCTTTTCACCCTTACCTTCTTTCGAAGAAGGCGGTATATCTCTGTGGCACTCTCCTGGGCTTGCGCCCACTGGACGTTATCCAGCGTCCTGCCCTATGGAGCCCGGACTTTCCTCTCCTCGCAAAGGAGCGATCGCATAGAATACTCTCACTCATGAAGAATTATATATCATCAAAAGCCTATTTTCCAGGTAGAATAAGCAAGGTTAAAAAAGCATGATACACGGGAGGAAAGACATGAGGGAAGAAAAGCCCTACCCGGCTCCCCCGGAGTACGACATATTCAAGCGGCGCATTCGCGAGTTGACTGGCCTTGACCTTGATGCCTATAAATACCAAATCCATCGCAGAGCACATATGCTAATGCAGCGATGGGGCATGAATTCGTATGATCAATTCTACGATTATGTTTCCAAAGATCCAGAAAAACTAAGAGAATTCCTCGATTATTTGACGATCAACGTCTCGGAGTTCTTTCGAAATCCTCCACGATGGTGGCATCTCAAGGATATCGTAATACCTGAACTTATTAATCTTAGAAAGAGCAAAAAATTAAGATTTTTAAGTGCTGGAGCTGCTACCGGCGAAGAACCCTACTCCCTTGCGATGCTGGCCAATGAAGCAAATCTCGACGATTCCCAACCCATCGATGCCTGGGATATAGACGAAAACGCCCTCAAAAAAGCGACGGACGGCGTTTATCATCAGCGCCAGTTGGTCAATGTGCCAAAGGAATGGTTGCCACGGTACTTCGAACCGAAAGGGAAGGAACTGTATCAGGTAAAAGATATACTAAAAAGGCGCGTATGCTTCTCTGTGAAGGATCTGCTAAAAGACCCTTTCCCTGAAAGGTGGTATGACATGATCTTATGCCGCAATGTAGTAATTTATTTTTCGCCAGAAGCGAAGTCTAAACTCTACCGCAAATTCTATACCACCTTACAGCCTGGTGGATATTTAATGGTCGGGGCAACGGAACACATATTCGAATATAAAGAAATCGGCTTTGTCTCGCCGGGGCCGTTCCTTTATAGGAGGCCCCTATAGTGCTTTGCCAGCTCCAAATACGAACTGGCAAAGGCGAGGATCGTCTTTATGTCGTCACTGCCCAAACTGCGCACCACTTTTGCAGGAGTTCCCATGATTAGACTGCGCGGTGGATATTTTTTATTCTCAGTGACGAGGCTTCCAGCCGCCACTATCGACTCTTCGCCTATATAAGAACCGTCGAGCACGGTCGACCTCATACCCACGAGGCATCTACTTTCTATGGTGCATCCGTGAAGGATGGCTCCGTGGCCGATCGTAACTCCTTCTCCTACGCTCACTCCTCGCTCATAGGTGACGTGAATTATGCATCCGTCCTGAACGTTGGTGCCCTTGCCGATACAAATGCCGTTTAAGTCGCCGCGGATGACCGCCTGAAACCAGACGCTCGATTCTTCTTCCAATGTCACATTTCCCACAATCACTGCAGAAGGCGCTACAAATACGCCCTCTGCTATATTGGGCATTGCGCCATCATATGAAATTATAGCGGGACGAACTTCATCGCTCATGACTTTTTAATGAGCTCGAACTATTTCTTTTATGACCATGAGGCGACTCAAGTTAGAGCGCTCCATCTCGTCGAGCTTCATCGTTATCTCTTTGATCGCATCCTCGAAAGACGGAATCAGTACGTGTTCAAGGGCGTTGACACGCCTTCTGGTGCGCTCTATTTCCTTGGCCATAAGGCGAAGGGCTTTCTCCTCCGCAGCAAGATCGACCAGCTTCGGCAACAAAGCGGTAAACCGTTCAAGCGCCACGTCCAAGCTGCCCGAAGTCATGGCAAGGCCGTAATTGAGCCTGCCGCCCTCTTGCGTAACTTCGTAGCGAGGAACTGAGACGCTCATTACATTGCGAAAAGACCTACGTATCTCGCACTGCCCGATAGCAAAGAGCAGGGCCTGTTCGAGCATCGCAGGCAACATTTGCGCTCGGGCCATCAAGAAGCTTTGGTAGCAACTCGCTAACTCAGCCTCAAGCTCGCCTCTCTTTTCGCGCGTCGCCCTGGCCTTAGCAAGAAACTCCTTGATGAGGGCATCTTGTTTATCCTTGAGGAGCTTATGCCCCCGCCTCGCTACGGCTAGCCTTTTTTTGAGCCGCGAGAGCTCCATGCGATTGGGGTTTACTTTAAGCTTGCTGACCATACTGCCTCTCTCCCTTAAGCATTCTGCACGACCGCCTCTTCGGCTTTTCCTTCATTGTCCTGTTTTATTTTCGGTTTTAAATATTTTTCGATATAAGCATCCCGTACTCGCTTGAGCTCCCTCGTCGGGATCAAGGTCAAAAGTTCCCAACCTAAATCAAGAGTCTCCTCTATACTGCGGTTTTCATACTCTCCCTGACGCACATATCTATCCTCGAAGGCGTCAGAAAATGCCGCGAAGGCCTTGTCTTCTTCCGTCAAAGCTCCCTCTCCGAGGATCGTGGCAAGTTCCTTCGCTTCTTTCCCCCTGGCGTAAGCGGCAAACAGCTGATTTAAGAGATCTGCATGGTCTTCTCGAGTCTTGTCAGCACCTATGCCTTTATCTTTTAAGCGTGAAAGCGATGGCAGTACGTCAACGGGGGGATATATCCCCTTTCTGTGAAGGCTGCGGCTCAGGATTATCTGCCCCTCCGTTATATATCCGGTTAGGTCCGGTATGGGGTGGGTCTTGTCGTCCTCCGGCATGGAAAGTATCGGGATCTGCGTTATAGAACCACTTTTGCCCTTGAGCCTGCCCGCCCTTTCGTACATGGTCGCTAAGTCGGTGTATAGATAACCCGGATACCCTCTTCTTCCAGGAACTTCCTTGCGGGCGGCGGATATCTCTCTCAAAGCCTCGCAATAGTTCGTCATATCTGTCAAGATGACCAAAACGTGCACGTCGAGGTCAAAGGCCAGGTACTCCGCACAGGTGAGGGCAAGCCGTGGCGTCATGATGCGCTCAATTGCCGGGTCATCCGCAAGGTTCAAGAACATGACCGTCCTCTCTATCGCTCCTGTGCGCCTGAAGTCCTCCATAAAGAAGGAGGCCTCCTCGAAAGTGATCCCCATGGCAGCGAAGACAACGGCGAACGTTTCTTGTCCGCTCAGCACCGTAGACTGACGGGCTATCTGTGCAGCGATGTTGTTGTGCGGCATTCCGCTGCCGGAAAACACGGGTAGCTTTTGCCCTCTCACCAAAGGATTCATGCCATCTATCGTCGAAATGCCCGTCTGGATGAATTCCGACGGATAGTCACGGGAGTATGGGTTCATGGGATAACCGTTTACGTCGAGGCGCTTCTCAGGCAGTATAGAAACCCCCCCATCTATCGGGTCTCCTCTACCATTGAAGGCCCTACCCAATATATCCCTGCTCACCGGCAACGTGAGGACTTTCCCGAGAAAGGTAGCTTTGGTGGTCTTCACATCTATGCCGGTTGTGCCTTCGAATACTTGCACCAAGGCCATATCGGAAGTCACTTCGAGAACCCGTCCCCTTCTCTTCTCTCCGGTTGATAGCTCTATCTCGACCAATTCGTCATATCTCACATCTGCGACCTTTTCAACCATCATAAGCGGACCGGAGAGGCTATTTATAGTTCGATACTCCTTAGGCAACATAGATATCATCCTCCGCAGGAACAAGCTGGCCTACCTGTGACTTGATCTCTTCTTCCAAGGCATCGAGCGTTTCCAGCTCTTTCTCGTCTATATAGCGCATCCTGGTTATTTTGTCTCTGACTTCCAGCTCTGTTACGTCTTTGAGCTGCGCCCCCCTCTTCAACGCTTCCATGGCCACGCGGTGGAATGTGAGAATAATGCGCAGCATGCGGAATTGTTTGTCCATAGAGGCGTAAGTATCGATCTCGTGAAAGGCGTTTTGGTGTAGAAAATCTTCCCTGAGCGACTTGGCGGTTTCAAGGAGCAGCCTCTCTTCCTTAGAGAGAGCATCTATACCCACTAAGCGTACGATCTCCCTCAACCTATCCTCGTCCTCCAAGATCGACATGGCTTCCGTGCGCAGCGCGCTCCATTCGCCGTCATATCGCTCATCCCAATATTCTCCCAAGCGATCGACGTAGAGGGAATAGCTATCGAGCCAATTGATGGCCGGAAAATGCCGCTGGTAGGCCAGGTTGGCGTCTAATCCCCAGAAGGCCTTGGTCACGCGCAGCGTATTTTGGCTCACCGGCTCAGAAAGGTCTCCTCCTGGAGGAGAGACCGCCCCGATAACCGTTATGGACCCTTCCCTTTGATCCTTTCCTAGGCATATAGCCCTACCGGCTCTTTCGTAAAACGAGGCCAAGCGCGTTCCCAAATATGCCGGGTATCCTTCCTCTCCAGGCATCTCTTCGAGCCTGCCGGAGATCTCCCGGAGCGCTTCTGCCCACCGAGAGGTTGAATCGGCCATGAGGGCTACGGAGTAGCCCATATCGCGATAATACTCGGCCAAGGTGATACCCGTATATACGCTGGCTTCCCTTGCAGCCACAGGCATATTCGAGGTGTTGGCTATGAGGATTGTCCTCTTCATGAGTGGCTCTCCCGTCCGCGGGTCTTCAAGCTCCGGGAACTCTAAGAGCACATCGGTCATTTCGTTGCCCCGCTCGCCACATCCTATGTAGACCACTATTTCCGCATCCGCCCACTTGGCGAGCTGATGTTGGATGACAGTCTTGCCAGAGCCGAAAGGTCCAGGCACGCATGCCGTCCCGCCCCTGGCTATAGGGAAAAACGTATCGATGACGCGCTGTCCAGTGAGAAGTGGAACGACTGGCGGAAGCCTCCTCGCCACGGGACGCGGTTGCCTTACGGGCCAGCGTTGTAACATTCTCACCTCATGGGCGCAGCCGTCACCTTCGATTACGGCTATGACGTCTTCCACAGTGAAGCTGCCAGATTTTATATCCTTCACTTTACCGCTAACCCCGGGAGGAAGGACGACGCGATGCTCGACGAGAATGGTCTCTTGAATCACGCCGAGGATAGCACCGGGCTCCACATCTTCGCCCGCTTTTACGCGCGGCTCGAAATCCCATTTTTTTCCTCGATCAAGGGCTGGCAAAGTGATGCCTCGTGGTATGTAGGGGCTTTGGGTCTCGCTTTCGATGATATTGAGAGGCCTCTGTATGCCGTCGTATATCTGCTCGATCAAACCTGGTCCAAGTTCAGCGCTCAGAGGGGCTCCAGTAGCTACGACGGGTTCTCCTGGCTTTAATCCAGACGTTTCCTCATAGACCTGAATCGAAGCCGTATCTCCTTTCAGCTCGATTATCTCTCCCACAAGGCCAAGCTCTCCTACGCGAACAACCTCGTACATAGATGCACCCGACATACCGCTCGCCACAACGAGGGGGCCCGATATCCGCGATATGACTCCTACGATATTAGCCAATATTGTCACCTCCAAAAGTGCATAGCATGGATAGGAGGACGGAAAGAAGGTTATTTTTCATGAGAATATGTCCATGCCTACTGCTTGTTCCACCCACTGTCTAATCAACTCTGCGCCAATTCCTCGCGAACCTTTGACGTTCGGTATGGGGATAGCGCTGATCTCGCTATTGCTGACAAATTCATCTATCAAATGAGCGTATTGCTCGAATAGCCACTCAACTACAAAGACCACCGCACATTGGCCATCCATGAGGCGATGCAACAACTTACCGAGCTCCACCTCGGATATGTCTTCTTTGACGATGAAGGACTGTATGCCCACGGCTTGAAGTGGCAGCACGCTTTCATAATCTCCCAGCGCAGCCATATAAAGCCCTTTAGGGGACATATCGCAGCAACCCCCTTATAACATTTCCGCTGACACCGCTCGTTTTTCCCACAAGAGTAATCCTCAAATTTTTTATCTCCGTCTCCTTGAGATGGATGTGGCGTAATATTTGCTCCGGAGAAAAGGCATCATAGCGACATTTGTCTAAAATTTTTGTAAGAAAGTCATCCAAGACCCTTTCTATCTGCACTAACATCTCGGCTTCTTGATGAACCTCCTGCAAAGACTCTAAAGCGCTCACGGCGTCACCAAACGATAGGATCCTTTGCCATCCCTCCAAAGGCTCCTCGATCAGGCGCATTAACAGATCTGGCGTGTAAGTGCCTCCTTCGTGGAAAAACCCAGATATCTTATTTGCATCGGTGTTTGCCCGCTTGAGCCTGAGCGCCGTCCGGATGTTTTCGGCATCTATCTTATCTTTCACATAATAGTCAATGCCGTCGTAGGGCAACTTTTTAGACAGAGCGACGAGGCTATTAAAAAGATGGGCATCCAAGATGCGCTCGATCTCCAGCATATCGCGTGACTGCTCCCACAAAGAAAGGCATTGCGGCAAAAGCACATTGAACCCGTAAGGAAGGAAGCTAAAATCTTCGGTTTCGATGGCCAAAATGAGATCATCCGTGGGGATGGAACCAAGGGGAGTCAAAAGATCCCAACGCTTCTCTCCGCCCAACCGTTGTGATATGAAGCTCTTCAAAACCACTTTGACGTTGTGGTAATCGTAAGGTAAGCGAAAGAGCAAAATGAGAGAATTATCGGGCACAAACTTCTCCACTTCGTCATAAAAGCTTTGCAGTTCTGAGTCCAACACCTGATCAAAGGAAATATCCGCCTCGGAAGAGGAAAACCATTTCGCGTAGCTGGTCTCGCCAAGAATCCTAAGGGCTGCTTGGACGTCTTCGCTCTCGATCATGCGCTGAAATATACCGCGATCGAGAAGGCGATTTTCCATCGCCTTAAGCCTGGCTATTGCATAAACGAACGCCTTATTTCCCGTCATCTCGTTCACGCCTATCTGGCAAGGAAGCGATGCACTACCTCTGGTTCCAAATCATCGCGGACGAAATCAACCAACTTCTCAAAAGTGCAATTCACTTCCACCCTTTCAATTCTCAGCAGAAAGCCACCAGACGCGCTGAGCCTTTCTTTCGCAATAGCAAGATTGGTGCCATGTTCTTCGTTAAAGCGCTTGATCCATCCCTCATTGAGAACTTTCTCTTTCTCACACAATAATACTTCGCCACGCTTATTCTCAACACTCTGAAGGGCTTCTTCAAGGAGAGCGCTCATCCAGCTTGTATATTCTTCACCATTAAGTTGCTGT
>Ga0067045_1031864_pt1 | contig 11309 bp, 16 predicted proteins | sample TerdegcTABiofilm_FD_59184 | JGI IMG/M metagenome (GOLD analysis project Ga0067045, IMG submission 59184) | Combined Assembly of (Gp0054472, Gp0054536) Wastewater bioreactor microbial communities from Singapore -Terephthalate degrading...
TCATAATTGAGGAAGAATTTAGTTGGTGATTAAAACCCTGTCCGGCAACAATTCCGGACAGGGTTAATGAGCAAAATTGACGGTCATAGATTGCAAGCAAAATGCGGTCAAACAGGCCGAGCAGCGACATTCGGAAGTAAAATGTACTTAATAATGTCAATATAAACCTATAATCCCTGTCACCGAATCATCCTTTCCCAATAAACTGATAGTATGAGGAAAAATATGAGAGAAAGGATGGTTGATGTGGCAGGAAGGGTCAGGAAGATGTTTCCCGGGGGCAACACCTCCCAGGGCTTTTACTCATACTACAGGTACATTATTCCGGAGGATGCAAGGAGGATATTTGTGATCAAGGGAGGACCGGGAGTAGGCAAGTCCAGTTTCATGAAGAAAATAGCTGAAGAGATGATAAAGCTGGGCTATGACGTAGAGCTGCACTATTGCTCATCGGACAACGATTCCCTGGACGGAGTGGTTATACCGGATAAAAATGTGGCTCTCATTGACGGCACTTCGCCCCATGTGGTCGACCCCAAGAACCCGGGATGCGTTGATGAAATTCTTCACCTCGGGGATTACTGGGATACCGATGCAATGGAAAAAAACAAGAGCGAGATACTTATAAGCAATAAAAAAGTGGGAAAACACTTCGCAAGGGCATATAAATTCCTCACTTCCGCAAAGGAGATAATGGATGACATAGAAGATATGACCACTGCAGCGATGCACTTTGGCAAAATCAACATAATAACAGAAAAGCTCTTAAAGGAATTGATGGGGAGTATGGCAGCGGCTGACTGCCCCGGGAAAGAGAGACACCTTTTCGGGAGCGCCTATACCCCAGGAGGCTTTGTCGATTATTCTGATACAGTGCTGGATAAGGTCGATAGAGTTTTCTGCATCGAGGGCAGGCCGGGAACCGGAAAGACGAATATGCTGAACAAACTGGCGCTGCATGCGTTGGAGAGGGGTCTGTGCGTAGAATATTTCCACGCGCCTCTCAAACCCCAAAAGCTTGACAGCATAGTTATAAAGGAACTGGGATTAGCGGTAACCTGCAGTTCCAAGGGGAAAGACTATGCCGATAGGATAGTCGACCTGAACGAATACTTAGATGAGAATTATATGGATGAAGTCGGGGACCTTATTAAAAGGGACTATGAAGCCTTTGACCTTCTCCTTGAAGAGGCGCTTAACTCAATTCTGGCAGCAAAGACGGTTCATGACGAACTGGAAACCTATTATGTGCCGAACATGGACTTTGAAGGAGTAGATAAACTGAGAGAAAGAACAATAGAAAGGATTCTCGGGTACAATTAAAAACGATGTCCTTCTTCTCAAACAGGGGAGAAGGACATTGTTATTTCCGCTTGACATATATTATACTATACTTAATTGAGCATCAAATTGATAAGAGCCAATCAGGGAACAGAATTAACTGGGGGAATGTATTTTGGACATGGATTTGCAGTACGTAAATGAAATGAATAAATCTATATCAGGGCTTTTTAAAAGGGCCTTGAAAATAACTGTGGGCGAACCCTCAAAGGCCGCGTTTCTTATCAGGACAATTGGAGAGCAGAGAAGGGCGGCGGGATTGAGGATGAATTGGGAGGACAGGGGAATACATGTGCCCGCGTTCATGATTACCAGTATCACAAAAAGATGTAACCTGAGGTGCAAGGGATGCTATGCCATGGCCCAGAACAGAGATTTGGAAGAGGAAATGCAAATCGAGAAACTGGCAGATATATACGCAGAAGCAGGCAAGCTTGGTATTTCCATAATTCTTATTGCCGGGGGAGAACCATTGGCAAGACCTGAGATTGTGGACGTAGCCGGAAGTTTCCCGCATATTATCTTTCCCCTGTTTACAAACGGTATGCTGATCGATGATGGGATTAGCAGCAAGCTGAAAAAGTATAAGAATATCGTTCCGGTCATTAGTATTGAGGGCCTTGAAGAGAATACGGATGCCAGAAGGGGATCAGGGGTTGCTAAGACATTAAGAGAAGTGTTCAGCAGACTAAGCAGGGACAGGATATTCTGGGGAGTTTCCTTTACAGTAACCGAAATGAACCATGATACTGTAACCGGAGATGCGCTAATCAAAGACCTTATTGCTATGGGATGTAAATTGTTTTTCTTTGTGGAATATATACCTGTCAAAGAAGGAACCGAACCCATGGTAGTGTCCGTAGAACACAGGGAAGGGCTGCTTAGAAGACTGGACGTTCTTAGAAAACAATATAACAGCCTGTTCATTGCATTTCCCGGTGATGAACAGAAATTCGGCGGCTGCTTATCGTCGGGACGGGGTTTTATTCATATAAGCCCGGGGGGGAATGTGGAGCCCTGCCCATTTGCTCCGTATTCGGATGCCAGTCTGGCCAACCGCACCCTTAAGGAAGCGCTGCAGTCCAAATTTCTGCTTAAAATAAGGCAGAATTACAGGGAGCTAAGCGAGGGCGAAGGTGGATGCGCACTATGGGAAAAAAGGGATTGGGTAAGGGCGCTATTAGGTATTGAAACTACCCGGTAAGGTTGAAATGGATACAGTGAACGGGAGGAAGTTTCATGAATGGTACATTCCACAGCGTATATGAGATAGTTGCCCGTATACCGGAGGGCAAGGTAGCCACCTACGGCCAGATAGCGCAAATGCTGGGAAAACCAAGGGGAGCAAGGCTGGTGGGCTGGGCAATGCGAGCTGCACCTGAGCACCTTGACCTACCCTGCCACAGGGTAATTAACAGGCTGGGAGAAATGGCGCCCGATTACGTCTTTGGGGGAGCCCATATTCAAAGGGCGCTGCTGGAGGGGGAAGGGGTTACTTTTGACCGGCATGGGCGGGTGAACATGGAACGCCACCGGTGGATAGGCTGATAGATACCATGGAGGTGTAAAAGAATGAAAATACGGGAAGCAAAACCGGAGGATGCTGCTGCTATCGTCGGATTGGTTGGTCAACTGGCCGGGCAGATTGGTGAAACCAGCCCGTTGACCGATGAATATGTGGCAGGCTATCTTGGAGAGGTTAATAACGGATTGCTTGTGGCCGAAGCGGACGGACGGTGCGTCGGCCTACTCAGCTACTCTGTCAGGCCCAATCTCTACCATGCAGCCAATTCATATCTCATAGACGAACTTGTGGTAGAAGAACAGTTTAGGGGCAAAGATGTTGGGAGCGCGTTGATAAAAGAGGTAATCAAAAGAGCAGCACAATCAGGTTGTGCCGAAATTTCAGTTACAACCATGCCGGATAACGTGAAGGCAAAGGAGTTCTATAGAAAGCATGGGTTTGTGGATGAAGCGGTATATCTTGAAAAGCACTTCGGCCTTGAGTAAAAATGTCCGGTTATTGGTTAGACTTCAGGACAGAAGTAAGCCATTGTCCGAAATACGGGATGCTGTTGGAGACGGGAAACGGGTAAAAAGATAATTTGCGCAAGAGTATTTGGGAGGTCAATATGGGAATAAGATACCGATGTCTGGTTCTGGACCATGATGATACGGCGGTTAAAAGTACTCCGGAAATCCATTATCCTTCATTTGTGAAAGCCTTGAGCGTTTTAAGGCCTGATATGGAGCCGTTTCATCTTGAAGAGTTCATTCTGCACTGCTTTGAACCGGGCTTTTCAGAACTATGTAAAGATGTTCTTAAGCTAAGCGATGAAGAGCAGGAATACCAATACAAGGTTTGGCTTGATTATACTCGGAAAGTACCCGAGTTTTATCCCGGTTTCACCGATTTTCTTGCGGAGTACAGGAAATTGGGTGGAATAATAACGGTGGTTTCACATTCTGAAAGCCAGCGGATAGAACGGGATTACAGGGCCCACTGTAGCATAATTCCGGACCTTATATTTGGATGGGAACTGGAAGCGCACCAAAGGAAACCCAATCCATACCCTGTGAATGAGATAATCAAAAGATACGGGTTAAAAAAATCCGAGGTATTGGTGGTGGATGACCTGAAACCCGGTTTGGTGATGGCGAAAAGATGCGGTGTAGAGTTTGCGGCAGCTGGCTGGAGCCACAGCATTGAAAAGATACGGAATTATATGATGGAGAATGCGGATTACTATTTCCCAACAATAGACAAGCTTAGAGAGCACGTAATACAGGATTAACCCAAACTTTTATTAATGAGGATGTTTTTGGAAAACCTGAATCAGTTTCAGGTATTGACAAAAACACTTTTATCAAGTAATATTTAGATATAAATCTAAATATCTAAATAAGCGAGGTGGGATATTGATTGGAGATACCTTCAGGGCGCTTTCGGATAAAACGAGGAGAGAGATACTGATGATGCTTCGCGATGGGGAAATGACGGCAGGAGAGATTGCGGATAAGTTTGCTACCAGGCATGCTACCGTTTCCCACCACCTGAAAATTCTTAAGGATGCCAAGCTCGTCTTTGTAGAGAGAAAGGGGCAAAATATAATATATTCGCTAAATACCACAGTGTTTCAGGATATAATGGCCTGGCTAATGAAATTTAATGATTAGGGAGGATTCTGAGTTGAAAAAAAGAGACAATATTCTCATGCTGGCGATATTGATTATAGTGTTTGCAGTAGCAATATATGCATATATTGAGCTTCCTTCGGATAAGCAGTACCCGGTTCACTGGTCCTTCAAGGGGGAACCCGACAGGTACGGTTCCAAACTGGAGGTAGTTTTAATCGGCCCAATTATTACTGCATTTATCTATGTGCTGACTGCCGTGCTTCCAAAGGTTGATCCGAAAAAGGCAAACTACCCCAAGTTTAAAGGAGAATATATATTGATACGACAGATCATTATGGGTCTTCTCGCTGCCATATATTTAATAAGCATAATGGCGGCCTTCGGGAAACAGGTCAGGATAGATGTGTGGGTACCTGCAATCGTCGGGCTTCTGTTTGTTGTACTGGGCAACTATATGAGTAGGATAAAACAAAGCTGGTTTGTAGGGATAAAAACACCCTGGACGCTCTCCAATGAAAAGGTCTGGGAAAAGACCCACAGGTTCGGCGGCAGGGTTTTCGTAATAGTAGGGCTTATATTCGTTCTCAACGCCTTCATAGGTTTCATTACAAACATGTGGATATTCCTGGTGCTGTTGCTGGGACTAAGCTTAAGTCCTATATTGTATTCCTACTATATTTACAAAAAACTTGAGAACGAATCTTAAAATGCAGATAGTACGCTAAAGGGCGGAGCCTGGATACACAGCATCTGTGTTGGTATCGGGGCCCCGCCTTTTAATCAATGCCATCGCCGGTCTGCGAAGCTGTGGAAGAGTTGGAATACAAACCGATTATGCCGGCAACCTCCTTTTCGTCGACAGGCTCGATATGTAGGACCTCTTCGGGATTATTCCGCAGAAAGCGGTCGAGTTTATGGTTTGGCATATAGTAAGTATTTTTATGGTTTGGGAGCTTATCCAGCCTCAGTATGCATATTACCTTATACCATTTGTTTGTAAATGCCTTTTCGTCATCTTGTCCGAGGTGGCAATGATGGTAGTATATTTCTTCCGAATCGAGATAAGCAATTCCTTCATGCCTGATCATTAATATCACTCCCCTTAATCTTAAATATGCCGGGTACGGAATTTTCAGGATTATCCATGAGGTTTATTGCCCTTATAGTTTTCCTTATGCTGTCTTGTCCTGTATTCACAATGGCGGAATTCAAACCCCTGGATACCGCCATCGCCAGGAAAACCGAGTTGATTTCGCTTCTGCCGGTCATACCGTAGGATACGTTGCTTATGCCAAGCACTGTGGGGGCCCCAAGTCTATCCTTTATGAGACTGAGAGCGTCAAGGGTCGTTGTGCAGGCGCTTCCCCCCGACGAAAGGGGCAGGGCCAGGCAGTCCATCAATACGTCGGTTCTGTCGATCCCCTCCTGTTCGATCAGTTCAACCAGTTTACAGGCCATATCCAATCTCATTGCGGCAGACGCAGGAACTCCGCTTTCTCCCATGGTAAGGGCTATCACTGCCGCGCCGTATTTCTTTATAACCGGTAGCATGCCTCCGAGGGTGGCAGGACACAGGTCAATCGAATTAACAAGCGCCCTCCCCGGGTAAATCCGCAAGGCCTTTGCCAGGGCACCGGGATTTCGCGTATCTATAGATAGGGGAAGGCTGACAGTGTTGGATAGTTCCCTGATGGCTGACGGCAGAACCTGCTCTTCGTCTAAACCCGGTGTAAAGACATTGACATCGAGCATGTCAGCCCCTTCCCGTTGCTGGTCAGCCGCCTCATGAACCACACGGTCGAATACTGAGCGCTCAAGTTCTTCGGCCATATCCGGTTTACCGGTGGGGTTTATCCGCTCACCTATGATAACCAGTTTTTTCCCGGAGCCTATTTCTACCACCTTTTTTCCGGAGGCTGCTATCAAAGAATTCATTTTCATCCGCACTGCGGGTCTGTTTGACACCTTTGTATCCAGAAATCTGGTGTGGATCGGCCCTGTACCCGGACCGCCGCCGAGAACTACAGCGCCAAAAGCCAATAGTCCTTCACATTTTTCAGCAAATACCTCCGGTGTTATGCCGCCAATACCGGGCCTAATTACCAGCGGTTTTGACGAAACCCTGTACATTTCACTTATCCAGTTATGAATTTCCTCCGGCGTGTTGCCGTATATCCCTACGGCATCGGCGCCAAGGGAACCCAGTACTACAGCGGCGGCATGGGGAAGGGTTTCCGCATCTCCGAAGGTCATAGCGCAAACAACAGGGACAATGCAGGTTTCCTTTACTGCCAAGAGGGCAGCCCTTGCTTCCTGAAGGCAGGCAAATCCCTCTATGAATACTACGTCTACCGGAAACCTGTTAAGTATGGCTACTTGTTCCCTGAACTGATTGTAATACCAATTAAAATCCATCCCTGGTCGGCCGGTGGGGCCCAGGCTGTAGGCAATATATGCATTCCCCTGGCTGGCTTTAGCTGCATTGAATATAGAAGACTTAATAATTTCTTCCTGGCAGCCTTCCAAACTGTATTTTGAGAGATTATACCGGCTGCATCCCATTGAATTGCATGTGATGATGGAAGCACCGGAATTGATTTCTGTTCTGTGAATATTCATAATAAGCTCGGGCACCAGTACATTAACCGCTTCAGGGCATTTGCACCGAACGGCATCAATTCCTGCAAGCTGTGACCTTATATCGCTGTCTGCGACCAAAACTCTGCGGGATCTCAATGCATCAAGGAACCGCATAGTATTCCTCCAGTCTATCTTTCTATATATTTATATGAATATAGCGCAAGTGAGATAAATAAATCTATTAAAAATATTTTACTATTTAGGTGTTTACTTTGTAACCGGGAGTGGTATAATATTTATAAATACCCCCCTACCCTATACGAAGTTGTCTGTGAGTAAAGGAGGTTTTTGCATGCCAATATATGAGTATAGCTGTCAAAAGTGCGGTAAGGTTTTTGAAAAGCTTACAAAGACCTGCAGCAGGGATGAGGAGATGGAATGCCCGGAATGCGGTAGCAAGGAAACGAAGAGGATATTTTCAGTATTCGGGGTTGGAGGAGGCGCCGGCAGGGGAAGCGAAAGCCATGGGCCTTCCTGCAGCGGGTGAAAACTATAAAATCGGCCCTGGTTCAGGGCAAGAAACACGAGGCAGCCTTTAAGGGCTGCCTCACACTTATACCAATTTTACCAGGTGGTATACCTTTTTGCCCTTCCTTATCATCAGCTTACCATCCGTAAAGTTCTTTTCCGATAACATAAGCTCTATATCATCCACCCGTTCCTCTTCCAGATATAGTCCGCCTTGCTGCACAAGCCTTCTCCCTTCTCCCTTGGAGGAAGTCAGGCCGACATCAATGAGCAGGTCGAGGATGCCAATACCGTCTTTAACTCGTGACCTGGGTATTTCGGTTGTGGGAACCGCCTCCATATCGGAACCGCCTGCGAACAGCGCCTTTGCGGCAGCCTGGGCCTTGTCCGCTTCTTCCTTGCCGTGGACCATTTTTGTCACCTCATAGGCCAGAACCTCTTTTGCATGGTTGATTTCCGCCCCCTTAAGAGAACTGAGCCTTCTGACCTCCTCCATAGGAAGGAACGTAAGAAGGGATAGGCATTTCTCCACATCCCGGTCATCCACATTACGCCAGTATTGATAGAAGTCATAGGGAGGGGTTTTTTCAGGGTCAAGCCAGATTGCCCCGGATTCTGTTTTGCCCATCTTCTTGCCTTCGCTCGTAGTCAGCAGAGTAAAGGTAAGGCCGTAGGCAGAACCTCCCTCCACCTTTCTAATGAGGTCAACGCCACCCAGTATATTGGACCACTGGTCGTTTCCGCCCATCTGCATTTTGCAGTTGTATCTCTTATAAAGCTCCAGGAAATCATAGGACTGCATAACCATGTAGTTGAATTCCAGGAACGTCAGTCCGGTTTCAAGCCTTCCCTTGTAGCATTCCGCGGAAAGCATCCTGTTTATTGAGAAGTGCCTTCCGATATCCCTTAAGAACGAAATGTAATTAAGGCCCAGGAGCCAGTCGGCGTTGTCAACCATCAGGGCTTTACCATCTGAAAAGTCAATCAGCTTGGAAAACTGAACCTTGAATTTTTCCGCATTGCTCTGTATCTGCTCCTGTGTAAGCAGTTTTCTCATCTCGGTCTTCCCTGAAGGGTCTCCTACCATAGTCGTACCGCCTCCGAGAAGCACTATAGGACGATGCCCCGCCCTTTGCATATGGGACATCGTTATCATCTGCAGGAAATGGCCTACGTGAAGACTGTCGGCGGTAGGGTCAAATCCGATGTAAAAGGTAACCGATTCCTTCCCCAACAGCTCCCTTACTTCTTCCTCGTGGGTTGCCTGCTCGATAAAGCCCCTTTCCTGGAGAACATCATATACGTTTACCATACGATCAACCTCCTTTAAGGTAAGGGGACACACCGTCTATCAGTTGCCAGTGACCAGTGACCAGTGACCAGTGACCAGTGACCAGTGACTAGCACCTAGCACCTAGGACCTAGTACCTGTGATCTGTGATCTAACACCTGCGATCTGCGAACTGTGATCTAGGATCTAGCACCTGTGAAGGAATGACCCCAATATTAGTGAGCAAAATAAAAGGTTCCTCGCCTAAGGACGAGAGAACCCGTGGTACCACCTTACTTCGCATTATCAAATGCCTCATGGCCGCGTTAACGGGCGGCAGCCGCATTGCGGGACTCCAGAGTGTAATTCGCAGCTCCCGGATACTGCAGCCCTCACACCGGCCGGACCGCTCTCTGGGGTTGTAACCCCGGGGCGCTACTAAGCTCCTTCAAAGTCGTAAAACTATTTATTGATTTATTATATACTAGCATAATTAACTGTATTCTGACAAGAGGTTAACTCTCCATTATTTTTATTTCATTTTTCAGCAGCATGACAGTAATAATCGTAGATAGAAAATCTGCCAGTGGAAATGAAATCCAGATGCCTAATAACCCAAGTCCATAAATTCTTGGCAAAATTAGAACAAATGGAATTAAAAACAGAACCTGTCGCGAAAGAGTTAATAATAGTGAAGGCATTGCCTTGCCAAGCGATTGAAATAATGCTGCCCCAATAACTTGTACTCCGATAATGGGTACCATTTAAAATAAGCTGCTCCAATTCCTATCATCTGTGCAATGGCCATTATCACCATCTGGACAGGAAACGCAATCGCCAATCCTCCTATGGCAAGATAACCAATACCTCTTCCGATAAAGATTGTATCTACAATATTATACAGTGCATTCACAAGCATCCCTACCGTGGCCGGCAAGGATAGATTTATCAGCAGTGGTGTCATCTTTTCATTTTCAAGCATATAATCTCTATTCTTCATATTTTACCTCTTTCTGTAGTTTGATTCTATTGCCCATTTTCTTTCATATAAAGCATTGTACTGTTAACCATTTTTTTTAGAATAACTTCCACATTCCTCTTTCTTCCTGGCTTAAGTCGGTTACCAAAATATCAGTCCATGAGCTCAATATGTTGTATAATGCAGGTTTTATATCCCTGGCTTTATCCGTAATAAAAACGTTGTAGGCTCTTCGATCCTCAGGATCTGTTTGCCAAATTACATATCCGGCCTTCTCCAGCTTATATAATGCCCTTGCTGTGGTTCCCTTATCTATCATAAGCTGATCGGACAATTCTTCCTGGCTAATTCCGTCACGTTCATATAGAGCCAATAGAAAGGTATATTGACCGCTGCCTACATTGTAGGGTTTCAGTTGACTTGCAATATAGGATTGGGCTTGACGATAAAGAATGGATATGCATTTACCTAATATACGGTAAGACAGTACTTCTTTGAAACAGGAAAATATCTTGCTTATGAGAAAGCCTATCATACCGTGAAATATAATGAGAATTATAAGCTTTTGCCATCACAGATAGCACAGCAGGTGATGAAATCCGTAAATGAAGAATTCAAATCTTTCTTTGAGCTGATCCACAAAAAGCGCTCAGGACAATATACAGCTAAAGCCAGTATTCCTCACTATCTTCCCAAAGACGGTGTAAGAGAAATCACTTTCACACCAGCACATTTCAAAATTATTCAAAACCAAATACGATTATCCCTACCGAAGCAAATAAAAATAAAATATAACGTGAAATATCTGTATTTTCCCATACCGCCCCATATAATAGATCAGCCTGTAAAAGAAGTACAAATACAGCCCTATTACGGATGATTTAAAATCGCATATAAATACATAGATACAAAGGAGCACAGTCCAGTAGATAAAAATACTGCTGTTATGGCAATAGATTTAGGAATAGATAACCTATGCACAATAGTTTCGGATAAATTCAGTCAGCCTACCATCATAGATGGTAGAGAAATAAAATCTTATAACAGACTGTTTAACAAGAAACTGGCAAAGGAAAAATCAACCGTCATGAAATGCAATGGGCGGCATATGACAAAAAACATAGCATCCCTCTATGAAAAAAGAAACAACTATATGAGAGATAAAATGCATAAAATATCCTGTACCATCGTTGATGAAGCAGTAAAAAACAATATTAACACCATATGTATAGGCTATAATAAAGGGTGGAATGGAAAACCGAAAGTAAAATGAGTAAAGCAACCAATCAAAAATTCGTATCCATACCATATATCCAACTGATACACTATATTACCTATAAAGCAGAAAAGTATGGAATAGAAGTTATAACCCAAGAAGAAAGCTATACATCAAAATGTGATGCCCTGGCATATGAAGAAATAGGTAGGCAGGAAGACTATAAAGGTAAAAGAATAAGCCGAGGACTGTTCCTA
>Ga0067045_1031866_pt1 | contig 11307 bp, 7 predicted proteins | sample TerdegcTABiofilm_FD_59184 | JGI IMG/M metagenome (GOLD analysis project Ga0067045, IMG submission 59184) | Combined Assembly of (Gp0054472, Gp0054536) Wastewater bioreactor microbial communities from Singapore -Terephthalate degrading...
CATCCGATGAAAAAGTTATTATAGTTCCATCGGCGGATATGTGGGGATACATGGAATCGTGATCTCCCTGCACGCCATCGGCATTTTTGGATATAAGAGTAACTTCTCCCGTCTGGGTGTCCTTGAGATATATCTGAAGGGGTTGCTCATCCTTGCCTGCCGTAGGGCTGGAACCCGTCAGATTGGTGGATTCCGACATGAAAGCCACATATCTGCCGTCGGCGGACATGGAGGGCCAATAGGAATCACCGTTTCCCTGTTCTCCGTCCTCATTGCAAGAAATCAGGGTGAACTTGCCGGTTTCCCGGTTATAGAGGAAAACGTCGGAAGTATCGTTGTCATCGCCTTCTACTATGTCGGATTTATAAGAATAAAATGCCACGTAATTGCCGTCGGCGGAAATGGAGGGAGCATAAGTTCCCCCTTCGTCTTCATCGCTGACGATCCTGGTGCCGGAACCCGAATCCATATCGTATAGGGTTATGTAGTCATATTCCGGAGTTTCCGATGCGGAAGGGGACGGACTGGGTTCAACTTCTTCCGCGAATACCACAAAGCGACCGTCGGCGGAGATAGAAGCGTAAGGGTATGCCATTGGCCAATATTCGTCAGGATCCTGTCCTGCTTTGGATAAACGGGTCAGTTCATTGGTCTGACGATCCCGGACATAGACTCCATTCTCCAGATCCCCCTTGGAGGTGGTATTATCATAATCCCAATAGTTAAAAGCCATATATCTGCCGTCCCAGGACAGGGAGGAATAATAGGTCTCGACATCGATCATGGGATCTCCGTTTTCGTCCAGGGATTCCAGAGTAGTGGTGCCTTCCAGAAAATGCCGGAAATAGATAAACATCTCAGGAGCAGATTTGGATTTCAGGGATTTAAACAAATTTTTTCCGTGTCGGAAATCCGGCATCCCTTTAAAATCCGGTCTGGTTCCCGCAGTAAGTTCCACATCGTCGTCCAGATTGGTGGCAAAGGATGTGAAAGGCAGAAGAGCAACGGGATCCAGGGGCATGACGATCTCCACGGTAGTCATCTTGTCTTCCACCACTTTTATATCCTCGCTGGCGGTGGAATATCCCTCTTTCTCGGCAGTCATGGTGTAAGTCCCGCCATTAAAACCCGCAAAGGAAAAATACCCGTCCTCGTCGGTGGTGGTGGTCTGACTTCCCATAGTTACAGTAACACCTTCAATGGGAAGAGGGTTACGGGTGCTGGTATAGACGTGTCCTTTCACGCCTCCACCCGCGCTGGAGTTGCTGACGGTCATGGAACAGCCGTTGACCAGAAAAACCAGTAGCACAAAAGATACTACTCCGATAAGAGCAAAAGATTTCAACCTGTCCTTCATTTAAAAACCTCCCAATTTAATATGAATAATCCTTGTTTATTTTCACAAACTCGTTTAAAAACCTTCTATTAAAAAAATAAGAGAACCCCCTTCGCTGTCAGGAGGTTCTCTTTCATTGTTACAGACCAGATCCGTCCATTAATCAATTACAGTAAAAGATGGACCGTCGCCCGGTTTATCGGAGGTGGATTTGGATACCAGACTGGTTACGCCGGTCTCCAGATTGTGGATATACACATCGGCAATTCCATTGATCTCGTCATCCACCAGATTGGTCGCGTCCGAGGTGAACATCACATTCTTGCCGTCGGTGGAAAGATAGGGGCAGTAAGAATAGGCATTACCCAATTCTCCATCGGAGTTGACCGATGCAACGGTTAATTTGCCTGTAGCCATATTATAAACAAATATATCGGGACTGTTGTTGTCATCTCCATCCGCCAGGTTGGTGGCATAGGAGTAGAAAGTGATGGCGGAACCGTCGGCGGATATATGGGGCCAGTCACAATCGCCATCCCCCTGTTCGCCGTCGGAATTCTTGGATATAAGGGTGGTCTTGTGAGTCTGGGTGTCGTGAAGATATATCTGATATGGTTGACCGTTTTTACCGGTAGTGGTATCCACCAGGTTGGTGGCGTCCGATGAAAAGACCACATATCTTCCGTCGGCGGAGATGGAGGGAAAGATAACATCGCCGTTGGTCTGCTCACCGTCGTCATTAACGGAAACTATGGTGAATTTTCCCGTTTCCCGGTTATAGACAAAAATATCGTATTCGTCATTGTCGTCGCCTTCCACTATATCGGGGTTGGCGGAACAGATTCCCACATAATTGCCGTCGGCGGAAATAACGGGAGGATCGGTAGAGGAAGTTTCATCGCTGATGATCCTCTCACCGGATCCCGCATCCATATCATAGAGGGTAATATATTCGGGGGCTTCAGATGCGGTGGGAGACGGACTGGGGTTAATTTCTTCATAAAATACCGCAAACTGACCGTCGGCGGAGAGAGAAACGTAAGGGTAGGCATAGGCATTATAATAGTCGTAATCAGAAGCTGACGGGTCGGATATAAGGGTCAGTTCATTGGTGTGCCGATCCCGGACATAGACTCCGCCTTCCATATCAGCCCTGGATTTTGTCATATCGTACAGCCAGGAACTGAAAAGCATATATCTGCCATCCCAGGTCAGAGAAGGATACATACTCATCATATCGGTGAAGGGATCTCCGTTTTCGTCTAAGGATTCCAGGGTGGTGGTTCCCGCTATAAAATGACGGAAATAGATATTTGCAATATATACTTTTTTACTTTTGTCGCCTTTATTCAGTCTATGTCCATGCCCGGTGAAGACATCTATCTTCTTATTAAGGGTTTTGGATGCCTCTATTTCCACATCGTCGTCCAGGTTGGAGGCAAAGGATGTGAAAGGCAGAAGAGCAACGGGATCCAGAGGCATGACTATGGTTACGGTAGTCATCTTGTCTTCCACCACTTTGATCTCGTCGGTGGCTGTGGAATATTCTTCTTTCTCGGCAGTTATGGTATAAGTACCGCTCTCAAAACCGGCGAAGGAAAAATACCCGTCCTCGTCGGTGGTGGTGGTCTGATTTCCCATAGTTACCGTTACGCCCTCAATAGGAAGGGGGTTACGGGTGCTGGTATAGACATGCCCTTTTACCCCTCCTCCCGCACTGGAGTTGGAAACGGTCATGGAACAACCGTTAACAAGAAAAACCAGTAGCACAAAAGATACTACTCCAATAAGGGCAAAGGATTTCAACCTGTCCTTCATAGTAAAACCTCCTACAACAAACTTTTAAAACAGACTTTACCTATTATATAAAAACCTGCAAAAAACCTTCTTTTTAATTTTATTCAAGGAAGTTTGATCTTATTCCTTAAATCTTCTATTTTTTCTTCAAATTTCTTCAATTGCTGTCTGCTTCTCAAAAAAGAGGGACTGGAATTAAAACGATAAATGAGACTCACCTCACTCAGAACCCCGTTGGAACCCGACAGAGGATCCATATACAGAATTTCCGTTGTTTCATCACCGTTGAGAGTCCTGTGTCTTAAAGATATAATAAGATATTTATTAAAGAAAAAGAAATTCTCTATTTTTGTATCGGTATTATCCACCTTTAAAAGAGAACGTACTGAACCGTCGGAGGGGTTATAAACACTTATCTCCCCGGCATTTACGGTAAAGGCGAAAATATTGTCCGGCGATACGGTCTCGTCATAACATGTTTGAGGAAATTTTATCGTTTTTCCCGCTTTCTCCATAGTGGGTTTCTCCTCCAGGGCAAAAAATCGCGGAGTTGAACCGGCAACGGGAGGAATAAACTTTATCACCCTATCATCCGCTGTCAGAAAGGAGACCGGGGGAGGTGCGTAGGAATTACCGGAGGAATAATCACAATACTGTCCCGATTCGGTATATCGGTTCATCAGCACGGGAATCAGTCCGGCAGAATCACCGTCATACATATATAATGAAGAACCGGAGAGAGAAACCACATAAAGAAGAAGACGCTTTCCAGTGGAACCGGGCATGATATGCACGGACTTCAGCGACAGACCATCATCCGGGATTTCCATCTTTTTCAGAGCCATCAGAAGGGATTCCTTTCCCGCAACCATATCATAAGCGTATATACTATCCTCTTCTGACTTGTATTCATATATTAGAGAGGCGTCTTTTATAAAAAGTTGATCCGATGTAATAAATCCCCCAATCTCCTTCAAACCCTGACCGTCGGCTTCATATATGACCGATTCCCTGACGGGACTGTCATAAAAAACAATTTTGATTTCTTTTTTATTACTCTTTTTATTTTCTTTGTCAGTAACGGAATCCATTAGGCTCTTGTTCTTTTTCGACGAGGGGAGCCGCTCCCACATAAATAATCTTCCATCCCTGACTGCCATCTTATATTCCCTTTCCAGATCCTGAGAGGATAAAAAAATCGTTTTTCCCTTCTCCCCTACCCCGTCAAACAGTAAAACCTCGGTTCTCAGGAATTTTTTCCCAAAAGCGGAACGGAATTTCCTTACGATAAAAAAACTCTTCCCGTCCGAGGAGAGACAGGCGGTATCCAGATAATTGCCATAATTGTCAATAAAATAATAAACAGACCATCCCAATAATAACACAGGAATTAAAAGAATTAAAATAAAATACAAAATAGTATTTCTTTTATTTATTATTTCTTTCATCTCCTCCTCCATACAACTGAGATCTTCCTCCTACAACAATTCCACTCCTGCCGCAAATCTGGAGCAGTAGATCCCTCCCACAACAATCCTACCACAACAATTCCGCTCCCACAACCTCTTAAAGGAGAACCTCCGGTCGCGGATGGCATTGAATTTCAAAGAAAGATTGAATATCAGATACTAAAAAGATGTAGGATTATTGACAAGAGTTAACTTTTGGTATAAAATATAAATGGGATTAAATAAATGAATCCAGGCAAGGGAGATGATCTGTATGAAAAGGACAATAAACCGTTCCTCGTCAGGGTTAAACCGGATTTCAAATCTCTCTCTCTCATCCTTTATCTTACTTACAATATATATAATTTTATTTTCATCAATTCTATCCTCTTCACCGGTTTTCGCCCAGGAGACACCCCATATCGTCTATCCCGCAGGGCAGGGACCCAAACAGGGAAGGATCAATTTTACCGCTACCGATAATCAGGGAGGTAAAGTAGAAAATCTTCGTTTTATTTTCAAAAACATATCTACCGGAGAAACCGTCGAGGGAATCACCGATAAAAAGGGCGCCGGTTCCGTTACTTTTAATCCCGGCACTGCCGATACCATACAGGTTCGTCTGGAAAAGGTCCGCCTCACCAACGAGACCCGATACGGTATCTTCTTCGAGGAAGGGGGATCTCCCAAACTCAGGGAAGAAACCAGTAAAGAATTCGATATTCCTATAAATAAAAATTTTGAACTCACGGGTTCCAAAGGAGATTCCAGCGAATATGAGGGGTTCGTGGAAAACAAAGACTATACCGCATCTTATAATTATGTCCTCAGCATTTTTCGACTGGATATATTATCCCTCAAATGGAATGACAAAAAAGAGAAGTGGGAGGGATGTCCCGTCAACATCAATATAAGCGGGAAAGAGGCTACTAAAGTACTATTCAGACTGACCACCGCCGACGCAAAAAAAGACGGCGAAAACACGGTTTATACCCTTTATCTTCCTACCCGCGAAATACTCAGGGAAGACCGGATCCGGATTATCGGCAGGGATCCCGACACACCGGGGGCGGATCTGAAATTCTTCACCGTTCCCACCAAAGACACCATAAAAACCCCTTCCCTGGTTACCATACATATTTGCGATCTCAATATGCGGATTTCCCGACTCCGGCTCAGGATTTTCGAATACTACAAACCCCTGGTGGGCGAAGAAAACGCTCGCAAGATTGCTCAGGTTCCCATAAAGTTCGATTACGGCGACAAACCGAAAACCCAATATGACGACAAGAACAACATTATGACCCTGCCTCCCAACCTGAACCTGACCCAGGACGCGGAATGTGAAAAACTTATGCACGAATTCGGACACGTCTTTGCCAAAGTCATGGCGGACGATCCCGGTATTTACAGCAAAGTGGGAGGATCTCATGAGTATTCCGACCGGTGCAAAAGCGAGGAAATGGGATGGGACGAAGGACGAGCCACCTTCCTCAGCAAGGTTCTCTCCATGGGACTGGATCTCCCCACCTTATCCGCCACCGGTTCCAAAGGCGAAACCAGGGGATATATTCAAAGCGATGCCAACGCGGGAGACTATTATGAACCCGTAGTGGCAGGCGCCCTCCTATACTATTATAAAGACGCGGGCTACACCCGAACCTCGGATGTGATGAAAAATTTTATCGCCATAAACCAATTCGGGAAAGACAAAAACAACCATCCCCCCCGAACTTCATGCGAGTTTTTCGAACTGCAGAAACAGTATCTGGATCAACAGAGACAACAGGGCAAAATGGACGCCGAAACCGCCGACCGACTCAAATCCACTGTGGATAAGATCAAAACCGAATTCAAAGTAGGACAATAGTTTAGAAATCGGAGGTCAGAGGTTAGAGGTCAGCAAAAGCAACTTCCACGCGATGGTATTTAAGGATTTAAGGAGGAATAAATATGACACTGAATACAAACCCGGATCAAAATAATAAAACACCCGGAGGGAATCTGGTTAAAGGGGCTTTCTTTCTGGGAATCGGCATAACCGTATTAGTAATGGGTATTATTTTTGTTATTATATTTTTACTTATAAAACCCGCAGGAATGAAATCCCCCGCTGAAGATAAAGAAAATGCCCATAGTACCTCTTCCACCGCTTCCGACGGAGATCTGAAACTCATCAACCAACCCATCCCCACCGGCGGCAAAGACCTGACCTCCGATATATCCTCCATTTACTATGATCCTGACCGTAAAAATCGGGAGGATGTTCAGGATTTTGTTTTAGATGACGAAAATATTGAAACCGCAGGAGAAGGAGAAACCAATAACCCTGCCATGGGAACGGGAGAAACCGATACAGGAATAGAACCCCTGAACCCCGCAAATCCGGGTTCAACGACGGTTAGTGAGGAGGAACTGGAAAAACTCTTCGAGGCGATCCGACAGAAGGATATGAACCTGATAAACACTTATATCAGCCAAAATCCCGCTCTTGTAAACGCCGAAGATAAGATGGAAGGAGCAACTCCCCTCCAGATAGCAGTGGGAGTGGACAGTACTGATATTATCCTTCTCCTTATAGAAAAAGGGGCGGAGATAGACGCAAAGGATAAAGCGGGACAGACCGCCCTTCACCTGGCATCTCAATTCGGCAACGATAATTCTGCCAAAACCCTGCTGCAAATGGGGGCGGATCCCAATGCGGGGGAATTGGGTGGCAATACTCCCCTTCATATGGCGATTATGTGTAATAAATCTTCCACCGCCAAAATCCTGATCCAAAACGGAGCGGATCCCTACAAAAAAAATGACAGCGGAGATACCCCTCTGTCTCTGGCAGAGAGCGGAGGAAATCAGGAGATTGTGGAATTTATTCAAAACAGCGGTTCATCGATAACAGCAGAAAACCCCTGGAGCGGTACATGGAAATCGGAATGGGGCAATGTAGTTCTAACGGTGGAGGGAGAAAACGTAACAGGGACTTTCGAGCATAAAGACGGCACAATAACAGGCAAAATTTATAACGATGGCAAAACCCTTTCCGGCAGTTGGGGACAGTCTCCCACCTACCAACCCGACACCGACGCGGGAGCCTTTGTGTTCACCCTTTCCGACGACGGTAAATCTTTTAGTGGGCAATGGTGGTACGGTTTTGACACCGGCAAATCCCCCAACGGCAACTGGAATGGTGCAAAGTAGAGGTAAAATAAAAAAAATAGAGAAGATCCCTTAGATTATAAAGTATAAGGAATAATATTGATGAAAAAAATTAAAGAGAAGATCCTTTCGTTTATTCAAAAATGGAAATCGCCCGAAGAGAAGAAGCCCGCTTTTGAAGGGCTGGAGATATTAAAATATATAGGTCCGGGATTATTGGTTACGGTGGGCTTTATCGATCCCGGCAACTGGGCTTCCAACCTGGCGGCGGGAGGAGACTACGGATACACCCTTTTATGGATGGTTACTTTATCCACCGTAATGTTGATTTTTTTGCAACACAACGCCGCCCACCTGGGGATTGTTACCGGATTGTGTTTGTCCGAATCCGCAACTGAATTTTTACCCATCTGGGTTTCCCGATTAGTGTTGGGCAGTGGGGTTTTAGCCTCCATATCCACCGCATTGGCGGAAATACTGGGCGCCGCCATCGGTCTTGCCATGCTGTTTCATATCCCCATAAAGATAGGCGCCGTGATAACCGCCATATTCGTGGCTTATTTCCTTTATACCAGCGCCTATAAAAAGATAGAAAAATGGATAATCGGCTTCGTATCCCTTATCGGCATTGCGTTTTTATTTGAATTGAGCCTGGTACGGGTTCCCTGGGGAGAAGTGGTTCATGGCTGGTTTATCCCCTCCTTTCCCGGCGGTTCCATGCCTATTATTATGAGTGTTCTGGGGGCGGTGGTGATGCCTCACAATCTCTTTTTACATTCGGAAATAATTCAAAGCAGGCAATGGAATATAGAGGATGATAAAGTCAAAGATAAACAGTTGAGATATGAATTTTTAGACACCCTGTTTTCCATGCTGGTGGGATGGGCTATCAACAGTGCCATGATCATTTTGGCAGCGGCAACCTTTTATCAGTCAAAAATAAAGGTCAGCGAACTGGAACAGGCACAGAATCTGCTGATCCCCCTCCTGGGCAATACTGCGGGCATAGTTTTCGCCGTCGCCCTTCTGCTGGCGGGAATTTCCTCCAGCATCACCGCAGGCATGGCGGGAGGAACCATTTTCGCGGGCATATTCAGGGAACCCTACGATATAAAGGATAAACACTCCAGAGTGGGAGTGGGTCTGGTGTTAGCAGGGGCATGTCTTTTGATTTTCTTCATAAAGGATCCCTTTCAGGGACTGATTATATCCCAGATGATCCTCAGTATGCAACTCCCCATAACCATTTTCTTACAGATATATCTCACCTCCTCGGGCAAGGTCATGGGCAAATACAAGAACAGTACCAAAGAAAATTTCATCCTCTGGTTTATAGGAATAATCGTAACCATATTGAATATAATGTTGTTAGCCAGTTTTTTAGGACACTGAATTAAAAACGGGAGAGGATATTTATGACCATAAATCAAAGCGATTATATAATTGAAACCATGAGCCGGGAGGAACTGGATACCGCCATAGAATGGGCTTTTGAAGAAGGCTGGAATCCGGGACTCTATGACGGAGATGCTTTCCATAATACCGATCCCGGCGGATTCTTTATGGGTAAATTGAATGGAGAACCTATCGGCTGTATCTCCGCAGTGGCTTATGATGAAAATTTCGGATTTATGGGATTTTATATTGTTAAACCTCAATATAGAGGTAAAGGTTATGGAATTCAACTATGGAATAAAGCGATAGAATATCTGGGTGAAAGAAATATCGGTCTCGACGGCGTGGTGGCTCAACAGGAGAATTACAAAAAATCAGGATTCACCCTGGATTACCGCAATATCCGATATGAAGGCATCGGCGAAAGTTACACCCTGAACCTGAACAAAGTTGTCCCCCTTAACAAGATCCCCTTCGATGAAGTTCTGGACTACGACACCCGCATCTTTTCCCTACCCCGTCCCCGATTTTTGAAAACCTGGTTGGAACAACCCCACAGCTACTCCCTGGCAGTGGTCAGAGAAAGTAAATTGGCGGGATACGGTATGCTGAGAAAATGCCGGAAAGGATACAAAATAGGTCCCCTCTTTGCGAACGACAAAGAAATCGCCGAAGAACTCTTCAAATCCCTCATCGGCAATATCCCCGGTGAACCCTTCTACTTCGATACTCCCGAAACCAATCCCCACGCAGTAGCCATCGCAGAAAGATACCGGATGACAAAAGTGTTCGAAACCGCCCGGATGTACAACAGAAAAACCGGCTTCCTCCCCGTTGATAAAATATTCGGCGTTACTACGTTTGAACTGGGATAGAATAATAACAAACCGACTCCCTCTCTTTAATAAATATCCGGAGTTAACGCCTTTGAGTTGGGATAAGATAAAAATCAACAAGATGCTTCATTTATTTGCTGTTGTTTTTACCCTTTTGTTTGTTTGTTCCTCTTACAAAGCCTATTCCGTTGATGAAGTCCGTTTGAAAAAGGAGTGCGAAAATATTCTGGGGAATTGTCGGGGGACTATAATAGTTATAGATCTGAAAAAAAGAAAACCCGTCTGCATAGTAAAACCCGTTTTCGCCCTGGAAAAGACCTACCGACCGGGATCCCTCTTCAAACTGGTTACCGCTGTCGCCCTGCTGGAAGAAAAAAAAGTGGCAACGGGAGAATATATCGAATGCAGAAACTATTTCAAATTTCAGGATCGGGAGTATATCTGCAGTATCCCCGGCGGACACGGTTTTGTAAATATTACTTCCGCCCTTTCTCAGTCATGCAGTGTCTTCTTTTATAAAATGAGCCTCCGTCTTAAACCCGCCGACCTTACCGCATGGGCGAAAAAAATGGGACTGGGAAGGAAAATAGAACGAACCGATCTGCCCGGCAACAATAAAGAAGGCAAAATATCCCCCCCCGCAGACCGACGGGATTTCATATCATTTGCGGTGGGAGATCACTCCGGCATCCTGGTTACACCCCTACAGATCGCCGATATGATGACCTTGATCGCCGTAGGAAAGAGTATTGATGAAGAAGAACTGAACACCGCCTGCAAGAGTAAGGAAGAACGGAATAACGAAGGGAAGAAAAACAGTGGGGAGGGCAGGAACGAAAATAATAGGAAAAAAAATGAAGAGGGATTCTCATTAGTTTTATCTCCTTCAACCCGCAAGGTTATCCTAGAGGGAATGACAGGAGCTTGTGAGAAAGGAACCTGTAAGGAATTTTCTTCTCTTCCCGTAAAAGTCGCAGGCAAGACGGGGACAGTGCAGGACGATAATTATCCCGACCGAACCAACGGCTGGTTTGCGGGATTCTTTCCCGTCGAGGATCCCCGCTTTGCGGTGGTGGTCTTCGTGGAAGACGGAAAAGGTTATATTGATGCCACCCCCAGGGGTTTAAAAGTGGTGAAATACCTGATAAAACAATAACAGAAACAGACGGCGGACAGCGAAAGCAGAATTTTAGTGATTCCAATAAGTAACAGGAGTTACGCTCAAATTCGAGGAAACCGGCATGAACCCGTCATCCTGAATCCTGAAACCAGTTCAGGACAGGCTTTGTTTCAGGATCTTTGGGAATCGGCATAAAATCTGGATTTTGGCAATAAAAGG
>Ga0067045_1031867_pt1 | contig 11305 bp, 11 predicted proteins | sample TerdegcTABiofilm_FD_59184 | JGI IMG/M metagenome (GOLD analysis project Ga0067045, IMG submission 59184) | Combined Assembly of (Gp0054472, Gp0054536) Wastewater bioreactor microbial communities from Singapore -Terephthalate degrading...
TAGATCCGAATTCCCAATTGGATGCGGATTTAAAAAAAATTCCTCTATGGTAAGTAGGAGGAATTCAATAACGATGGTTCAAGCAAAGCCTTGTGCCATCTGCCTCGGCGAATGCCGAGAGGCTATATAATTTTGCAGGAGGAAGTAAGTATGAAAGATGAACTGACCAAAATTAAGAATGAAAAAATTAGTTTTAATTTTAAAACAAACGAAACAAAGTATTATCTTTTAACCAGGGGATCAGGATACCCGTTGGCTGAATTTACTTTTCCGGATCTGCCGGAGAGTACCGCGACAAGACTTGTGATTCCGGAAAATATGCCTAAAACATTGGACATGGTTCTTCTATATTAACATACAACAGTCTTTCGTATCGGCCTTTTGGTCTTTCCTGTTAACACACCCTTTCTAAATTGATAGTATTATGACTAAATTAAAGATAAATATACCAAGGCGGAATTCGCCGTTTAGGCCGTTGAAAGAGTTAGCCGTGTAGAGTTCACTTGCACTTAAGTGTCTTTTGTCACTTTAATTCTTATTGACATATCTTATTGACATATTTAATTATATATAAGAAAATTAAGTTTAAAAAGTTAGCGGCGATTTTCAGGGAGGTGTGGTTTTGCTTAGGGTTATTGTTGCCGGTGCTTATGGCAGGATGGGCCGGGAGGTGGTCAAAGCTATCTGGAATTCAGATGATCTGGAACTTATTGGTGCGGCCGACAGTAGGGGAGAAGGAGTGGATGTCGGTTCGTTGATTGAAGCCGGTGAGATTGGGATATCGATAGAAAAAGACCTGGAAGAGCTCATATTGCGGACCCGTCCTGACGTAGTAATAGACTTTACCACTCCTCAGGCTGTATACCGGAATGTAATGATCTGTCTGAATCACGGCGTGCGTCCGGTTGTCGGGACAACCGGGTTGAGTGAGGAAAAAATTCAGGCAATTATTGACCTTTCAAAATCATTGGGCGTAGGTGGTTTGATAGCGCCTAACTTTGCCATAGGGGCGATTTTAATGATGAGATTTGCCTCCGAAGCCGTGCGCCATTTCCCTCAAGTGGAAATAATCGAATTGCATCATGATCAAAAAATTGATGCGCCATCCGGTACATCAATAAAAACAGCCGAGGCGATTATTGAACAGCGTGGAGATCTCGAGCAAGGGCCGGTTAATGAATTTGAAAACATAGCCGGGGCGCGCGGGAGCAAGCTAACAGGTGGGATACGCATACATAGTGTTCGCCTGCCGGGGTTGGTAGCCCATCAGGAGGTCATTTTTGGCGGATTGGGTCAGACTTTAACAATCAGGCATGACTCTATCACCCGGGAATCGTTCATGCCCGGAATACTGTATGGGATACGTAAAGTAGCACATCTTGAAAGGGTGGTTTATGGTTTAGACAAACTGCTTTTTGATTAATCGCAACTTAATATTGACAAGCACCTTCATTTTTAATGGCTCATATAATGTGGGTAAACGCAGCCAACGATGTTAGGGGGTTTCCGACGGTTATGCAGCCAGATCTTGATGGGATTACCGTTGCTGTTATCGGAGGCGATGCCAGATACCTGGATATGATCGAGGAGTTACTTGCATCAGGTATCCGGGTGAATGTTACTGGCCTGCCTGTAAAAGACGGTACCAGCGGTGTTGTTCTCTCGAGTAGTTTAGTGGATAGTCTGAAGGGTGTTAAAGCTGTTGTCCTGCCTATTCTTGGCATTGATGATAAAGGGCTTTTGCACTGTGTTTTGTCCGAACAGACCTTTACCCTAACTGAAGAAATAATGGCGACTTTACCTGTTAAGACTCTCGTTTTTACCGGACTTGCCGGTACGCTGCTCAAGCAGATGACTGCAAGTTTAGGCCTTCGTCTTATCGAACTAATGAATCTGGACGAGGTGGCGATATTAAATTCAATTCCTTCGTCAGAAGGCGTTGTCCAGATGGCGATGGAAATGTTGCCGATAACTATTCACGGTAGTTCGGCTATTGTCATCGGGTTTGGCCGCACCGGCCGGACACTGTCCCGTTTATTATGGGCGATGGGGGCGCGAACGGGGGTTGTCGCCAGAAAGACTGCGGACATGGCCAGGATTATTGAGATGAATCTAACCCCTGTTTCTTTTACAGAAATGAGAAGCTTTATGGGTGAAGTCGATATAATTTTCAACACGGTACCCGCGCCGGTTTTGACGGAAGACATATTAACAGGTATAAGACCCGGCACGGTAATCATCGACTTAGCCACAGCGCCGGGTGGAACTGATTTTCAGGCGGCGGAGCGTTTAGGACTAAGAGCCGTTCTTACGCCTAGTCTACCGGGCAGGGTTGCGCCTAAAACAGCCGGCCGGATATTAGCCAAGGCGATCACAGGATTTCTGGCAGGGGAAACGGCAGGCGGCTTGCCCGGTTTTTAGATAACGGAGGTGCTTGAGATGCGTTTGCAGGGGGTCAAGGTTGGTTTTGCCTTGACTGGCTCTCATTGTTGTCTGGATGATGTTATACCGCAAGTGCGCAATTTAGTTAATGAGGGTGCTGAAATTTATCCGGTAATGAGTGACGCGCTTTATGCCACTAACACTAGATTTGGATCCAGCCTAAAATGGCAAAACTTGATTAGTGAAATTACCGGCCGTGAAATAATTTCTACTATTGCAGACGCTGAACCCATTGGGCCACAGAAACTTCATGATATAATAGTAGTTGCTCCATGTACGGGAAACACGCTGGCCAAATTAGCCAACGGGATTACTGACAGCCCGGTACTGATGGCCGTAAAGGCTCAATTAAGAAATCAGCGGCCGGTGGTGCTGGCTGTTTCAACCAACGATGGTTTGAGCATGAACGCCAAAAATATTGGTTTGCTGCTTAATATGAAAAATATCTTTCTGGTTCCTTTTGGACAGGACAATCCGACCGAAAAGCCGAGCTCACTTGTGGCGAAGTGGGATTTGCTAGTAAATACGATACAAGATGCATTAATGGGTAAACAGTATCAGCCACTACTGGTGGTACATCAGGTGGGACATAATTAGGCAAATATTATCAGAATGACACTGTGAAAATGCAAAGTTAAACTCCTGTAAACCCTGTGCAATCTTGTCCGAAGAATACCAGTTGAGACTAGGCAATTAGAAGTGATAACTTTTAAATAAATATTTTATTAAGGGGGTTTTTCTTTGTCGGAGTACAAAGTAGTTTTAGTCGGGGCTAGCGGCGCAGTGGGGCATGAGATTCTAAAAGTGCTTGATGAGCGGAACTTTCCTGTAGGGGATTTAAAACTTTGCGCCACTTCCCGTTCCGCAGGTAAAGAAATGGCTTTTCGGGGGAAGAACTATAGTGTGGAAGAAACAACTCCAGACTCGTTTAACGGTGCCGATATTGTTTTTTTTGCCGGAGGGGCGGCAAGTAAGGAGTTCGGGCCGGCAGCTGTTGAGCGGGGAGCGGTGATCATTGACAACAGCAGCAATTTTAGGATGGATCCTGCGGTTCCCCTGGTGGTTCCTGAAGTGAACCCTGAGGATGTTAAATGGCATAAAGGAATCATCGCCAACCCGAACTGTTCGACTATTATCGCAGTAGTGGCATTGAAACCAATCCATGATGCGGCGAAAATAAAGAGAATTGTAGTGTCGACTTATCAGGCGGTATCCGGCGCCGGGGCGGAAGCTATTGAAGAATTGACTGTTCAGACCAAGGCGGTTTTAGAACAGGGTAAAATCACCCCGGAAGTGTTTCCATACCAAATAGCATTTAATTTAATACCGCATATTGATGTTTTTATGGATCTGGATTATACAAAAGAAGAATGGAAGATGGTGAAAGAAAACCAAAAGATATTGCATGACGATTCTATAGCGATTACCGCCACTACCGTCCGGGTGCCGGTATACCGCAGCCATTCTGAATCGATAAATATTGAGACCGAGAGGAAGCTTACCGCTTTAGAAGCGAGACAGGTGTTCGAAAAATCTCCGGGTGTTGTTGTTGTAGACGATCCGGCGGCAAAGAAGTATCCAATGCCGTTATTTGCGTCTGACCGGGATGAGGTTTTTATCGGTCGTATCCGCGAGGATAATTCCATTCCTAACGGCCTGAATATCTGGGTTGCAGCCGATCAACTGCGAAAAGGCGCTGCAACTAACGCAATTCAAATTGCTGAACTCTTAATTAAGTATGATTGTTTAATGAAAAAATAATAATCTCAGGAGTCAGGAGTCAGAAGTCAGAAATCAGAACAAGAGAACCAATCGAATATTGAATCTAGAACTCCTTGAACAAAAACGTTAACTTTCGATTTCCTGCTTCTCAGGCAATCAAAATTTTTGCGCCGTCTAAGAAATTTATGAAAGCTTAGTCTAATCGTCAGGATTTATGCCTGACAAGGTATAAAACTTTTAATTGCCCAACTTCGGACCGGACTCTTGTGTTCATTCTGAATTCTGACTACTGACTGCTGAAAAAAGTGGCTACCGAAAGGAGTATATATGGAATTTATTGTTCAGAAGTTTGGCGGCACGTCCCTTGTTGACGAAGAAATGCGTTTAAAGGTTGCCGCCAAGGTAGCCGAAGCCAGCCAGGAAGGCTACTCTCCGGTTGTTGTTGTATCCGCTATTGGACGCCGAGGAGAGCCTTATGCGACGGATACACTCCTTTCATATGCCGGCAGCGGTAATAAGGAACTATCACCCCGTGAAGCTGATCTTCTGATGTCCTGCGGGGAAATCATATCAGGCGTGGTGTTGGCCGCCACCATACAAAAAATAGGCTACCCGGCTATTTTCCTCACGGGAGCGCAAGCCGGTATAATTACTGATGATAATTATAACGAGGCAAAAATCATTAAAGTTGACCCTCAATGTATAGTACGACACGCTCTGGAAGGGAAAATTGTCATCGTTGCCGGATTTCAGGGTATTACCAAAGAGGGGGAAGTAACGACGCTTGGCAGAGGCGGCAGCGATACCACCGCAGCGGCTCTTGGCGTTGCGCTGGAGGCAACCAGCGTGGATATTTATACGGATGTTGAGGGAATTATGACCGCGGACCCGCGCATTGTATCTGACGCGAGACCTCTGGAGACAGTAACTTATAACGAGATTTGCCAGCTGGCTCAAGAGGGAGCAAAAGTAATTCACCCCCGGGCTGTGGAAATTGCCATGCAAAAAAATATTCCTTTGAGAATTAAATGCACTTTTAGCGACGCTCAGGGCACGCTGGTAACTTCGTATGGTGAAGTGTATAAGGGTTCTATAGATATTACCAGGGACCGTACAATAACGGGTATTACAAACATCCCTGATGTCAACAGGATGAGAATAGTGATTAAAGATTGTCCGGATGTCCCTGAATTTCAGAAAAAAATATTTAATGCGTTGGCGCAAGCCGGAATCAGTTTGGATCTGATCAATGTACTACCGGAATCAGTTCTTTTTACAGTAAAAAAATCGGTTGCGGCCAAGGCGGTTCGTGTCCTGGAAAACCTTGATATTTACCCTGAGGTGCTGCCTGATTGCGCAAAAGTGGCGGTTGTGGGAGCTGGAATGACCGGTGTTCCCGGTGTTATGGCGAAAATTGTGGAGGCGCTGTCTGCTGAAAAAATACAGATATTACAATCCGCTGATTCTTATACAACAATTTGGATACTGGTAAAGCGGAATGAGATGGAAAAATGTATCCAAATCTTGCACCGGCAATTTAGGCCGGGTGATTATTTATAAAGAAGGTGAAAGAATTGACAAATGATTTCGGGCGAATGATTACAGCCATGGTTACACCTTTTAATGATGATCTTACAATTAATTTTGATCAGGCTAAAAAGTTAGCTTCTTACCTGGTGCAAACCGGATCGGACGGATTAGTGGTTGCCGGTACGACCGGTGAATCGCCGACACTTAATACAGATGAAAAGGTCGGTCTTTTTAAAGCGATCGTTGAAGAGGTTGGTGGTAAAGCTGCTGTAATCGCCGGTACCGGCAGTTACTCGACTGCCGACAGCATAGCCTTGACTCAAGCTGCGCAAAATGCCGGGGTTGACGGTGTTATGCTGGTAGCGCCTTATTATAACAAGCCACCACAGGAGGGGCTTTTTCAGCATTTCAAGGCCATAGCCGAAAGCACGGATCTGCCGATCATCCTTTATAATATACCAGGCAGAACTTCAGTTAACATGTTGCCTGACACAGTGGCCAGACTTGCCCAGATCAGTAATATTGTCGCAATCAAGGAATCAAGCGGCAGTATGGATCAGGTTAGTGAGTTAAAACGCTCCCTGCCTGACTGTGTGGCCATATACAGCGGTGACGACTCATTGACCCTGCCGATTCTTGCCCTGGGCGGCAAGGGTGTTATTAGTGTGGCTTCTCACTTGATCGGTATGCGGATTAAAGAAATGATTAATGCTTATCATTCCGGCAATACTAACTTGGCCACAAAAATTCACCTGGAACTTCTACCGGTTTTTAAAGGGTTGTTTATTACTACCAGTCCGGCGCCTGTAAAAGCTGCCTTAGGCATCATAGGCTGGCAGGTAGGCGGTCTGCGTCTTCCGTTAGTGGAAATTAACGCGGTGGAAAAAGAAAGCATTAGCTCCTTATTGGTAAACATGAAATTATCATAGAAGGTTGAATATTATATCTCTGACTGTGGGAGATGGATTCCGCAGTAATTTGTCCAAGCCTTTTATCGCTGGCTTGTTGCGGGCAAAGAAATGAAGTATAATATTACTTGAGTGCTAAGTGGGCTTTCCTAAAACCTCCAGTCAAAAAAATATTCCCCACCTTCTCCGAGTTTATCTCACCGGTTGCAGTAATGATAGATAGTTGTTTTTGGTAGGTTAAGGAGGTGCGGATTTGGCGCGAGAACCCAAATTGTCCCTGATTCCTCTGGGAGGATTGGGGGAAATCGGCAAAAATATGATGGCGGTGAGATTTGGGGAGAATATTTTAGTTATTGACTGCGGTTTAATGTTTCCGGAAGAAGAAATGTTGGGGATAGATATTGTTATTCCGGATATTACCTATCTGTTGGATAATAGGGAGCATGTGCGCGGGATAGTGCTTACCCACGGCCACGAGGACCATATCGGAGCCCTGCCGTATGTCCTGCGGCAGTTAAATGTTCCTGTGTATGGCACAAGGCTTACCTTGGGCTTGCTGCGGGGCAAGCTGAAGGAGCGGAATGTTGAGGCCACCTTAAATTCGGTTAAACCAAGGAGTATCGTTCAAATCGGCCCGTTTAAGGTGGAATTTATCAAGGTGTCGCATAGTATTCCGGATGCCGTGGCAATTGCCGTGCATACACCGGTGGGAGTGATTATTTACACTGGTGACTTTAAGTTTGACCAGACGCCGGTCGACGGCCAGGTTACAGACTTTCACCGGTTGTCCCAGTTGGGAGACAAGGGTGTCCTGGTTTTACTGTCGGATAGCACCAACGCTGAAATACCAGGATACACCCTTTCTGAGCGAATGGTGGGAAATACCTTTGATGATACCTTTCGCCAGGCTACTGAGCGGATTATTATCGCCACCTTCGCATCAAACGTGCACAGGCTCCAGCAAGCCATCCAGGTAGCTCATAAGCAGAACCGCAAGGTCGCCGTTGTGGGACGGAGTATGGTTAATGTGGTCAGTGTGGCTTACGAGCTTGGATATCTTCATATTCCCGAAAACACGATGGTCGAGTTAGATGAGGCGAACCGTCTGCCAAGGCACAAGGTGGTCATTTTGACAACCGGCAGTCAGGGAGAGCCGATGTCGGCTTTAACGAGAATGGCCTTGTCAGACCATAAGCAGGTAGATATCGTACCGGGCGACACGGTTATTATTTCGGCCACGCCCATCCCCGGAAACGAAAAGGTGGTTGCCCGGATTATAGACCAGCTTTTTAAACAAGGGGCGCATGTTATCTACGAATCGGCTTCGAGTATACACGTTTCAGGGCATCCTTGCCAGGAAGACCTCAAAATGATGATTAACCTGGTCCGCCCCAAGTTTTTTGTTCCGGTGCACGGAGAATACAGAATGCTTATTAAGCATGCCGAACTGGCCAAGGAAGTTGGGGTTTTGCCGGGTAATATCTTTGTGGCTGAAAATGGCCAGGTACTGGAATTTACCCGGCGCGCCGGGCGAATCAACGGTAGAGTAACAGCCGGGAAAGTGCTTGTTGACGGCTTAGGTGTCGGAGATGTTGGCAATATCGTTCTCAGAGACCGCAGACAGCTTTCCCAGGACGGAATTCTAATCGTAGTGGTTACTATAAATCGCGAGGCCGGGTTGATTGTGGCCGGTCCTGACATAGTATCCCGGGGTTTTGTATACGTGAGGGAATCGGAAGAATTGCTGGAAGAAGCAAGGATAAAGGTAAGGACTGCATTAGATATATGTATGGAACATGGTGTATCGGAATGGACAACCATTAAATCACAAGCAAGGGATGTTTTAGGAAAATTTCTTTATGAAAAAACTAGGAGAAGGCCAATGATTTTACCCATCATCATGGAGGTTTGACGAAAGCAATTACAAATAGTACCTAATATGAATAAAGCCGCTAATGCGGCTTTTTCGTGTTTTAACGGATATTATAGTAAATATAGTGAAAAAATATATTGCATAGGGAAATAATAGCTTATATAATAAAGACAAAGCAACTTATGTCGAAAGACATAGGTCGCAAAGCCACGGACCTAATGGGTATTAAATTTGCCTTATGGTAGCCGGGCTGCCTTAGGTTGTTATTAAAGCCAAGCCTAAGTATTTTACTTGGGCTTGGCTTTAATTTTGACAAATTTCGATAAATTATGACGCTGAAAATGTTTTTGATTAACGAGGTGCCACGCATGATTCATACGAATATGATTAAAGGCATGTTTCTGTTTTTTTTAGGGTTTGGATTGCTTAATAGTTCATACGCCTATGCCGTGGATTTGAACGGTGTTAGTATGGGCCCGCCAATTGTAGATAAAACCGTTAAACCAGGGGAAAGCTTTGAACAGGAATTTAATGTGCAAAACCGAACAGACGGAACTGTCGAGCTCGAGGCTTATATACAAGATTTTCGCGTGGAGAATAATCAATGGGACAAGGTAGAGGATACCGATTCTAGCTGGTCGCCCATGACCTGGGCCACTGTAATCAACGCTCCGGAAAAACTAAATAGTGGGGAACAAGGTAAAATAAGCGTCAAGTTCGATGTTCCTAAAAATGCGGAAAAGGGTGAACATGTAACTTATTTTAACGTCAAATTCATACCTGTGGTCGCAGGGCAAAAGGGGGAAATGACTGCGACAATTAGCGTTGCATCAGAAATTCGTTCGTTAGTTTACGTAAAAGTATCCGATGCCGCAGGGAATTTAAATCTGATAAGAGCATGGCTCGTGAATAAAGCAGGTACCGGCTTCTGGCATGTCAGTAAGCCTGTCTTTACTATTTCGGTAGTTAATACAGGCAATGTGCATCTGGAAGTGCGGGGCAATATTGATATTACGGACGTGAGCAGAAACCAGGGGACAAAACTTAATGTACCCATGTTTAACGTTTTACCCGGCAAAGAGAAAGAGATTGAAATTCCCTGGAATGAAGCGCCTTTAATCGGTTATTTCAAAGGTAAAATACAGTTGACCTATGATGGTGAAAACTTTGATGAGCGGGAGTTTTCCTTTGTGGTCGGGCCCTTGCCGACACTAGCGGGCACCGTAATAATTTTTTTAGCAGTTATTCTTGCAGTCATTCTGTATATCCGCAAGCTGCAAAAGCAATTGAAGGATGCGGAAACGACTGCGAAGCAATAATCCCGGGTTATAGTGCTTTGAATAAGGCTATCGATGAAGAATTAGATATCCCAGTTGGTCCGGGTAAGAACATGAAAGGAGGTGAATCTATGAGTAAGAAAGCTGTTGCCATTCTTTTGACACTAGGAATCCTGATGGCTGGGGCAGGTATTGTAAATGCAGCCACCTTGAGCATTACTGCTAATGTTTCATCCTCAGTAACCTTGGCTCTTGACCCAAGTTCCTTTACATTTGATGGTGTGCAGCCGGGTGTTGCTTCTGATCCCCAGGAGTTGACAGCCACTACTACAGGTAATGACGTTCTTTACAATTTACAGTTATCCAGCACTACCTTTACTACGGCTGGATCGTCCCAGCCGGCCAGCACGCTGCAATACAAACAAACTGCCTCTGGCACTTATGTGTCAGCTTCAGGAACCGCTACAAATATGATGACTGCTTCCAGTGTCGCTGACAGCGATGGGGATGCAAAGACTTTTGATTTGCGTGTTAACTTCCCGTCTAGCGCAAATAATGGTACCTATGCTGCCACTGTAACAATTACTGCTACTCCGTCATTATAAAGAATTATTGCCAAAAACAAATGATCCGAAACAAGGCTGCCACCCGAAGCGGACTTTGTCTTGGCAATAATCAATGCTATTTTAACACTAATTCTATTTAAAAAAAATAGAATTCAGGTGGGAAAATAGCAGAAAAAAAGTATAGTGTCTGGGATTATTTCTCAGACACTATACTATTATCTACTTTGCCGGAAACAAATAGCGACTTGATTAGGGGGAAGATTTGTTTGAATAAATTGACGGTTAAACTCCTTTGTTTGTTTCTGGGGTTGCTAAGTTTGACAATTTGCCCGGCAAGCGAAGCCGATCTTGAAATAAAAATTGATCCAAGAAAACAATTTGAAGTTGTATTGGATAATAATTCCTTGTCATTTCCATTGGTTGCTACTGGGAAAATGAGTGAAGAAAGAAGTATCACCACCTTGGTCAAGGGAAATGATTTTTATCAACTATACGTTCAGGCAACGGTTTTAAAAGCAGATGGCTTAAAAGAGCTTTCGCCGGCAGTATTGGAATTTAGAGAAAAATCGGAATCGCGTTGGCTGCCCGCTTCAGATACGCTTATACCTGTATTGGCAACACCGGCGATGGCAAACGTGATGGGCGATCAAAAGGAAATTACTTTTCACTTAAATGTTCCAAATTCTGCCAAGGCTGGTTTGTACAGTTGTGAGGTAACTATTATTGCCAGAGGGAGAGAAGATTTAAATAAAAGTATGACCGAAGGTGTTTACAAAAGCACGAGCGAAGACGTGATAGAAGATGCTAATAAAAGTACGAATGTGGATGTTAACAAAAGTGTGACCGAAGATGTTTACAGCTAATACGTTTATTTTCAGAAAAAATTTATCCGTTCAGCAAGCTTGCGCGTTGAGCCTGACTATTATATCCTGCGAATATTCGATGAGGCGTAACTCGGCTTCATTTGCTTTAAGGGCATGCTCAGCC
>Ga0067045_1031868_pt1 | contig 11296 bp, 10 predicted proteins | sample TerdegcTABiofilm_FD_59184 | JGI IMG/M metagenome (GOLD analysis project Ga0067045, IMG submission 59184) | Combined Assembly of (Gp0054472, Gp0054536) Wastewater bioreactor microbial communities from Singapore -Terephthalate degrading...
CTTTCTCCTTTGAAGTGGGCCGCCGACAAAAGAACGCCCAGGAGTGGCTCTCTAAACTCCGGCCTAACACCGATACGCTCATCACCGTGCCCAATGATCGCCTTTTACAGATCGCGCCGCGCGACCTTCCGCTTGAGCTGGCTTTCCGGCTGGCGGATGATGTCTTGAGACAAGGTATTCAGGGGATTAGCGAATTGGTGTTGCAGTCCGGCCTCATCAACATTGATTTCGCCCACATCCGCCAGCTAATGCTCAGAGGGGGAGGCTCGTTCCTCTCGATCGGCTACGGTGAAGGGGAAAACAAAGCTACAAAAGCAATCGAAAACGCGTTACACCACCCCCTGTTGGAATCCATCCCTGTCGAGAACGCCAGCGGCATCATTGCCAATTTCACCGGTGGCAACGACCTTACTTTTCTGGAAGTAGCAGCCGCCCTGGAGACCTTGCAGGCAAAGACCAGTTGCCAGGCAGAGATCATCCCAGGCGTGATCAGCAACGATCAGATGGTCAATCGCGCCCAGGCCATCCTGGTGATCACCGGGATCGGAGCAACGCCGGTGGACACAGTTGCTCGCCGCCCGGTGGAGCAACCTGCCGAAACCAGCCTGCAGACCTCAGAACCCGTGCAGCTTCCTTTTTCTCAGACTGCTTCGCTCCCACAGGTTGAGTTGGCTGGCGCCGCCAATGATATCGACTTGCCCGCCTTTCTGCGGCGGCGCATTCGGTAATGCCAGACGAGGTCATCATGCCGCTCGATCCGGAGATTTTGCAAAAATTGTGCACCGAAGTGTACCACCAGTTTCCAGCCGTAAGTGGTTGCAAACCTAAAGTCCAGGCTTACACGGCTGGTCAATATCTATTGATTTTCCAGGCTGGCAAACACACCGCCAATGGGATGCCGATTTCCACCACCGTTCGAGCAGTCGTATCTCAAACCGGAAAATTGATCAAGATAAGTACGTCCAAGGGGTAATTCTCTTCGAAAACGGAGATCGAAATGAGCTTTAAAACCTACGAAAAAGTCGAACTAGCCTTTTGGGACACCATTATTTATATGTTGGATGAGATCAAGCCGGTGCGCCTGGTTATTCAAAAAACCTATCACTCTTTTCAAAATGGCGCTCTAATGCAATTGGCTTCAGCATCGCTGATCGCCGCTATGGCCGGTTTTCTGAGCGGCATTTCTCTCTTTCTGATCGCAATGCTCTTAAAATAAAAACGCCGCCAATTCGCCGGAAGGATAAGAACATCGCCTCCCCGGCACAACAAGGAAATACGCCAGGCCACGCTGGTAACCAGCATAAATCGGCATAGGTTTGGATTACACTTTTAAGCAATCCTTCGGGTACAATTAATTCAAGCAGCCAGAATTTGCTAGATTCACCGGAGTGACATCTTTCAGAGCTTGAATTCACCCGCTAAACAGACCCAGACAATGCAGCCAGCAGCCTTCGTATTGAACAATATCAAAGACCATTCGTTTTGCTCCATCTTACACAGTCTGATTGCGCAGAACGCTCTGCTCTTGCTGGAACGGAAAGTGGAAAGGCTAAAGGGTGAGGCTCTGGTGAAAATCAGGCCTTAATGAAAAAATTTTTCGTTATCCTCGTCTTACTCATCATTTTTATCTTCTGCGCTGTATTTGGGTTTGCCGGTGCAAAATCGACCTGGCAAACTTTTTATAAATCGCTCTCCCCCCAAGGTTCAACGGCTGCTTCCTCTGTTAACACCATCCAGCATAATTTCCTGGTGATTCGCGTCGATGATTTACAGTCTAGCCAGCCTGCTTTACTTTCCGCCTGGATCTTCTTCACCACCTTCACTGATCCTCCCTACATGATCATGAAAATCCTTTATCCCAATCCTCGGCAGGATGGGATCGCTTCTTCTTTCTCAATCGATGCAGATGGAAAATTATCTCCTCAGTTTGAGCAGGAAATCAAGAAGTTGAATTTTCCATGGGATGGCCATCTGATCCTGGATAACGAGGGATTGCAGAAAATAAACGGCTGGATTCTTGAACAGCCGTTAGAACTTCCCCCGTACGACCCCCAAAACATGCTGGATGGTTTCACGACCTACGTCAATGACTCAAGGCAGTGGGCGATGTTTTGCCAGAATTTGCCGGGCATGGCGCAGCGGCAAAATACCTTATTGTGGCGAGAGGTCACACCGACCCACATGCGCACCAACCTGGATTTTGAGACAATGATCCTTTTATGGGATTACATGACCCACTCCAGTGCTCCCCCCTACTGCGAGGTCATTCCTTGGGGATAGACAAAAACGGTTACGAGATCAGGTCAACGGGCATAAAATCGAGCCGGTTGGCGTAAACAAGCCCCATCTCCCCTTTTGCAAAATCGATGCGGGTAATCCCACAGTTGTTCAAGGCAAACCATACCGCTGCCTGCTCCGGTATCTGAAACAACACCCGTAAAAATACATTATAAAAACCGACATGGCTGATCATTGCCACCCGGTCGCTGCCGCTCCCATGCCGGCTTAATAACGTATCAATAACCATTCGAGCACGCGCCTCACATTCTTCCGTGCTTTCATGCGGGCGGTTCCACCAGCCGCCTTCTTCCAGGTTGGGCGGCAATATCAGTTCCGGATAATTCTCCTCAAAAAAACGCCGTCTTTTTCCAGCCCGCCCTACTCTCACGCCGGTTTCTGGGTCTTCGACGAAAATCCCGCCCCCTTCATGGATGTCCGGCCATGCCATCAGCTTCAGCCCGGCGCATTTGGCCACTTCGATTCCCGTGCTGACCGCCCGGATCATCAAGCTGGTGTAGAGATGAGTGAGATGGAGCTCTTCTTTTTTCCAGGCATTATGGTTTAATCCCTCTTGATCGCTTGCTGAATGGGCAAATTGCTTTGCCAGGATTTTTGCCTGTTTTATGCCTGTTTCGGTCAATTCCGGGTCCTCGCTCCGGCCATTTGAACTCCCTGTTCTCTCCCATAAGGCATTGTTAAAAGATTGTGCATGACGAATGAAAAATAATTGCATCGATCCTCGCTCCTTGCTCTGCTTCGCGACACAATTTTACCAGACCCTTCCATCCAAGTTCACTTAAGAGCAGGCAGAAGGATTTTCTCGCACTTATACGTTCATTTTGCCCTACCTAATCGAGATGTTATAATAACCACAGAAACCATCCTGATCGTGAGGAGAAAACCTTTTGGAAAACAAACCCCAACCCCAAAAAATTGAAGATGATGTTGTCGTTTCACTGGACTATACCCTATTCATTGATGGACAAGAAGTCGATTCATCTAAAGATACCGGGCCAATCCACTTTATTCAAGGCCTGGGGAACATCATCCCCGGCCTGGAGAACGAGTTATATGATATGACGGTCGGCGACGAAAAGAGCCTGGATATTAAAGCAGAAGATGCTTACGGGGAAATTGACGAGGAAGCCATCATAGATATCCCCAGAAGCGAATTCCCAGCCGATCTTGTACTTAAACCCGGCGCCGAAATCGAAATCGAAAGTCAAGAAGGCGAAAGGTATGCCGCCATCATCCTGGAAGCCACAGATGAAAAAGTGGTCCTGGACTTCAACCATCCACTGGCAGGCAAAAACCTTGTTTTTGAGATCAAAATAGTTGGGTTACGGAATGCAACTGAGGAAGAACTTGAACACGGTCATGCTCACGACCCTTCTTCCCATTCCAATCATTCGATCTGAGCTCTTTTCTTCTCATCCCGCGGCTCCAGTCCTAATGCGGGGAGGCTCTTTTTGATAGCGGTGCTGCAAAATTGGGCAATAATTTGCCCCCTATCCTTGCGTCTTATGGGAGAGTGAAGGATGAAAGACACTTACCTCAACCGCTTGTTAGGAGAACGAGAAGAAATCCTCCTGGTCACCCACCAGCACTGGTTCAAGCTCCTCGAGGCCATTCTCGTCGAAATCATCCTGGCAGTCCTGACGATCGTCTTCGTAACGGTTCTGTGGGTGGTATGGGCCGGCAACCCGCTGGTCGCAACAGGATATCTGCTATTGCTCATCCCTCTCGCCAGCATGGCGCGGGATTTTATCATCTGGTACAACCATAAATATGTTGTAACCAGTCGCCGCGTCATCCAAATATTCGGCGTAATCAATAAAAATGTCACCGATTCATCGCTGGAAAAAGTAAACGACGTCAAAATGGACCAATCTTTCTTCGGCAGGCTGTTCGATTTTGGCGATGTGGAAATTCTGACAGCTTCAGAATTGGGCGTAAACCGGTTTACCACCATCGGAAATCCAATTCGCTTTAAGACCATCATGTTGAATGCCAAACTCAAACTTGAGAGTGGAGAAGGGATTACAACCAAACAAGGTTCTAATATCCCCGCCCTGATTCAACAATTGGATCAGCTTCACAACGAAGGTATTCTGACCGATGAGGAATTCACCAAGAAAAAAGCCGAATTGTTATCCCGGTTGTAGATAGCAGACCGATAAAAATCCCTTGAAACATCATCTGAGATGGCGAGCTGCCCAGGCCCGCCGCCACATATCCTTAAGGTAATCTTCAATAAACTCATCGCCAGCATCCGACCGGACAAGCGCCAGCGCAGCCCGCCGGGCGCACCCAGGTGGGAAAGCCATATAACGCGGCAACGCACGTACCGGAATTTTCCTCAGGTGCGGCAGAATATCTCTGGAAGAAAAAACTTCATCGAGATGTTTGGCAATATAACGAATAGCTCCATTAGCTTCGTACAAAGATTGCATGCGGCCGCCGACCGTAAAACCAAAATTGATCCTTTCATAACGTTGATCCCTGGCCCACAGAATTGCCGAAACGAGCAAAAATTCTCTTATCCCCGGTTCGACGTCCTGAAAATGCCTGAGAAGGTCAACTCCGATCTCGCCAGTACGCGCCGAAAGCAGCAGACTGGCAAACCCCACAACCCTGTTTTTGGGGTCAATGGCCGTTAATACATGCGTATTTTGGATATAACCTGGCTCAAACCAGCCCTGCGAAAATCGCTTTTCCATGATATGCATGAACGCCAGCCATTCATCGCTAATCACCTGGAGGTCATCTAATAAAGCCCTATCCAATGGCGGGCGGTGAAGATGGGTTGAATATCCTGCGCTTTTCAAACGACGAAAAACTTCACCGGGAGCGTTGTGATCATCAGTCTCCCAGTCCTTCAAATCAAGCACCATCTCATCGCCAATCGTTAGAACCTCCAAGCCAGCTTTCTCATACTCTTTCAAGTAATCGGGTCTAATCTGAAAGAATATCGGCGACCACCGCTTTTTGCGACACAAGGCCAGGAAAGATGCTAGGGCAGCAGAAAAATTCTTCCTTTCTCCTATGGGGTCGCCGTAAACCAGAGCGGCGCGCCCTTTGACCACATACGCCGCTACGGATCCGCCCGGCGTAAAATGGTACAGTTTATCGTCCAGCAGGGCATAGTTCGCCATAGCAGATTCACCAGCCGTTTCGATGATCCTTCGGGCGCGCTCGCGTTCTTTTTCGCTCGCCGGAGCGCGGATGATCAAAGGGCGGATCAGCATAATCAGAACGAATACCAGCACCAGTCCGGTTACAATGTAAATAGAACTAGAAAAATACCTCCCAAACGGCGTCAGGGCTTGCAGACCAGGATTTTGAAAACTGGTAAACATCTTCACAATCTGCGCGGTCGCTTCCATCAGACCATAATTAACAGCAAAATGAGTGTCCAACAGGTAAAAACCGGCTATCCCATACAGACAGATATAACCCAGCGCCGCCAGCAGAACCCGTACCCCCTGCTGAAGCGGGGGATAAACCGAGCGGGCATGAAAATTAGGCTTCAGAAAAACCAACCAGATTCCCAAAGCAATCGCGAGGAAAGCCTCTTCATAATCCAGTCCCTTGAGCAGGTTGCTGACAGTCGAAAGCGCCAGGAAAATCAGCGTGAGCCTCCACGCTGTTTGCTTGCGGCGCCACAGGCCGTCTGCGAGCATAAGAAGGGTAAACCCTGTTAACGCCGTGATGATATAAAAGCCATAATACGTCTCGGTGGACAACACATTTTCGAGCAGCAAAACCCGCCAGGTTGTCGGGGGAATGACTGCTGAAATCATATTGACAATGCCAACCAGCGCCGTCAAAAGCGCAGCAAGCCTCACACTCCAATCTCGCACTTCGGTGCGCGATTCCCCTCGAAAGGTAGGAAGCGCCTGTAAAAAAATAAATCCAAGAAAGAAAGGAAGCCAGAAGGTCAGCCCGCGAAAGGTCAATGCAATCACCGTTGCAATGTTGGCCGGGATGCCCAGGGAAGTATAAACCAACGCCATCATGCCTTCCACCACGCCGATACCTTGCGGCGTAATCGTGATAACCCAAAAAAGGATACCCATCGAAAAACCTGCCACCAGGATTCCGAAATGAACATCCTGCCCAAACGCCCGGAAGATCATCCACAGGCTGATCAGATCCATTGTGTATGCGGTAAACGAAATCAAAAAAATCTTCAGAAGGTTTTTAGGCTTTGAACGGATAGCCAATCCAATGCCAACAAAATCATCAAAGGTTTTTTCCACCCAGTCCGACTTTAGCGGCGAAGGACGCTTGAACCACTCAAACAACAAGGCGATAAACCGGTGAGCCCATTCTAATAACCTTCGAAGAAGATTGGGCTGCCACAGGCCCAACAGAAGGATCAGGGTCATGCCAATGGTCAAAAGCAAAAGCAGCGCAGCCGCAATCACCTCATAGACCCTTAAGTCTTTATAGTAAAACAAATAGGTCAGGCCTGTGACCAGGATAAGCGAGAAAGCAGTAAAGTCCGAGATCAACGCCAGCATAGCGCCAGCCGCCGTCCTGGCAGGCGATTGCTTCCGCTGGATAGCCTGATCCACAAAGACCGCCACACCGCTGGCGCCACCTAAGGGCGCAACAACGTTAACGAACATTGAAGCAAAGGTGCTTGGTAGCATAATTCGCCACGGCAAGTACACCCCCAACATACACATTGCCAGACGAAAGACGTTGGAATACAGGGAATAATAGGCAAATTGGAAAACAACCGCCAGAATAAGCCACCCCACATGCCCGCTCATCGCTGTGAGGATGAGCTTCTCAATTTCTGCAAACTGGGTGACGACCAGCCAGATGAAAGCTACAAATAAGAAGCGCCAAACCCACTGTCGCTTGTTGGTGATTCGGTTGTCAACGGTCATAGTGATTGTCTAATCCGTTTTACGAGGGCGTTTGGCTAGCTAAGCGATTTATACCACACCTGTACCGGGTTTTGAAGCCGGATTCCGTAAAAACATCACTCAGCTACAATAAAACGCCATCCCGGCTATGAGCAGAAATGGCACCGACGCACCAAAATCTGGCTATCTGCCAACGCCTTGCCAGGGATGCCCGCAATCAGAGAGGCGGGAAATTTTCCGATAGTTGCATACAACTCAAGAAAGACACCCCTCAATCTCTCCAGAAAAGGTCAGGTTTAGGATCTCATCTTGACGATTAATAATAACTCGATTCCTGCTAAATCTAGCGTCACCTGGTCTCCGTTCAACCCCAAAGCCCATTCACGGATCTTCTGTTCATCAACATCACCAGAACTTAACAAGAAGGGATAATCACGAAAAGTATTTTTATAAAAAACGTCATCCAAATAATTAGGGTGTACCTGCCCCCATAACTGATTCCAGGCCTGAAAATCTACGCGCCGGAAAGGTTCTGATCCATTAGGGGTAAACACAACCAGCCACCCCCCAGGTTTGACGCTCTGCATAGCAAATTGAATGCACTGCGAGACCGAAGGAACATGTTCAAAAACATGAGATGAAAAGAAAATATCAAATGGCCCGCCAAGTTCATCCAGCCTGAAATGCGCATCGATTCCGAGCTCCTGTCTTGCATAGGTGCAGCGAGGTACAGAGATTTCATAAGCTGTAATACGATAACCGGCCTGTCGCAATTGCCAGCTTCCATATCCCCACGAGCAGCCAAAATCAAGCACCGCATCCCCGGGCTTGGAACCCAGGGCAGTCAAAACGCGCAAGTATTTTGAATAATCCTTTTCGTTGCCTCGAAAATGAGACCGTTTGAGCCGCTCCAGCTCTTCTGCAGACGGTAAAGAAGTCGTGAATCCCTGGCTGTATTCACGTTGATAGAAACGCTCATTTTCTTCGCGAGAGGTGGTGGGAACGCGGAACATGAGCTTACAGCGAGAACACCGCCGCAGCGCCGTTACCCAGTATTTTCTCTGCACAAGCGTAGAGGAGGTACAGCCGCAGGATGGACAGGTTCTTCCCTGACCGATAAAGAACTTGGGCAAGACCTCCAACAAATATTTTGCCTTCTTATGTAGCTTTATCATTATCGCTCATCCATTTGATCGTTAAGAAGGAGGGAAAAGTTCCGTTGTACGATATTCTAAAAAGGGATTATCATAGATTATAGACTTACTTCGAATTCTATCATCGAAAAAGCGTTTGCCTTCCCTCATTCGAGGATTTATGTTCTCTCACCTTAAAAACTGGATCATCGGTTCCCCCTTACCCACCCAAAAAATCTCCGAATCGCGGCTAAGTAATTTTCAAGCCCTGGCGGCTTTTTCACCGGATGCGCTCTCATCTATTGCCTACGCCAACCAGGAAATCTTCCTCAGCCTGTTAGCGGCAGGAGCGGCGGGCTTATCGCTCAGCCTCCCCATCGGCCTGGCAATCGCTTTTCTATTGATCATCGTCGCAGCCTCCTATTCTCAAACCATCATTGGCTACCCTTCAGGCGGAGGCTCTTACCTCGTGGCGCGCGAGAACCTGGGGAGAATTTCCGGCCTTGTTGCCGCCTCTGCGCTGATCATAGACTACCTGCTGAACGCCGCTGTCAGCCTGACCGCTGGGGTTGCCGCCATCGCATCGGCTTTTCCGGCCCTCTGGCCCTACCGTGTCAGTCTCAGCTTGTTTTTACTACTCGTGATAACAATCATCAACTTGAGGGGGCTTCAAGAATCAGGCACTGCCATGTCGATCCCGGTATATTTCTTCCTGGTTTGTTTTCTCAGCATGATTGCCTCTGGAGTTTACATGGCAAGCCAAAACCCTCCCATCTCGCTTGCAGAAACCGCACCGCCAGCTGCCACTCCCCTGACGCTGGCGTTGGTCTTACACACCTTCTCGGCAGGCTGCACCGCGCTGACAGGGATTGAGGCCATCAGCAATGGCGTCCCCGCTTTTCGCCCTCCCGAAGCCAGGAACGCCCGGAAGACTCTGATCTTTATGGCTTTCCTGATGGCGGCGCTGTTCACCGGTACAATCGGATTGACGCAATATTTTGCGGTTGTGGCGAATCCCCAAGAAACCATCCTTTCGGCCCTGGCGCGTCGCCTGTTCGGCTCAGGCGTGGTCTATCTTGCTATCCAAACCAGTACCTTATTAATTCTGACTGTTGCCGCCAATACCAGTTTTGCCGGGTTTCCCAGGCTGGCCGCTATCCTGGCCGATGACAGCTATCTGCCCCGCCAGTTGAAAATGCTCGGCGACCGGCTTGTTTATCGAAACGGCATTATCATGCTGGCATTCGGCGCCGCCTTCCTGATCATCTTCTTCGAAGGCGACACCCACGCGCTCATTCCTCTGTTTGCCATCGGCGCTTTTTTGGCGTTCACCCTTTCGCAAGCGGGCATGGTCATCCATTGGCTAAAAGAAAAAGGGGGCGGCTGGTTGGTAAAAGCCGTCAGCAATGCCCTCGGCGCAGCAGTCACGTTTTCCGCCCTCATGATCATCGCCATCTCAAAATTCACCGGAGGCGCCTGGATTACTATTATCCTCATTCCGCTCCTGGTCGCCTTTCTTCAAAGTGTCCACCGTCATTATGATGATGTCGCAAGCCAGCTCACCTTGCGAGGGCTACCTCCTTCCTTGAGACCGGCCCCGCCCCCCAGAGTGGTGATCCCGGTTTCCGGCGTTCACCGCGCGCTGGTTGATGCCATTAACTTTGCCCGCTCGATTTCTAATGATATTACCGCTGTCTATATCGAAATCGAGCCGGAAAGAACTGCCGAAGTTAAAGCAAAATGGGGAGCCTGGTTTCCAGATATTCCGCTTGCTGTTGTCCCGTCTCCCTACCGCTCGATCGTTGGACCACTGCTCGATTTCCTCGATCAAAACGATGCAGAGCGTCATGACAACGGACAGGCGGTCGTCATCTTATCCGAATTCGTCCCCGCTCGCTGGTGGCACAACTTACTTCACAATCAGACCGCCTTCTTGATTAAAACAGCCTTGTTGTTCAAGAGAAGGACGCATGGCTTTCAGAGCGTGATTATTGATGTGCCTTATCACCTAAACAAGTAAAAGCGCTCATCCAGAATGTCGAATTTTTTATTTCACAAAGCCGCCGCCCCGCGCTTCGAAGTTTTCGGTTAAAATGGGTACTTACTCAGTCTAATGAGAGGGATAAGCTATGAGCATGAATAAACTACCCTACGATTTCATCGGTGAAATTATCATCACAGAGGAACAAATTCAACGACGAGTCGCAGAGCTGGGAGAACAAATCACCAGGGATTACCAGAATTCAGAAAAGTTGCTGATGCTCGGCTTGCTTCGTGGATCAGTAATGTTTATCACCGACTTGATGCAAAAAATCCACCTCCCGATGACGATGGATTTTATGTCGGTTTCCTCTTATTCAGGTTCAGAAAGTAGTGGCTTTATCCGCATCGATTCGGACCACAAGACCAACATCAACGGTTGGGATGTCATCCTCGTAGATGACATCGTTGATACCGGCTACACCATCCAGACGGTTCGCAAACTTCTGCTGGATCGGAACCCGCACAGCCTTAAGGTATGCGCCCTGCTGGACAAAGTGGCCAGACACAAGGTCAACATCAAAATCGATTACCTGGGGTTTGAAATCCCGGATTATTTTGTCGTGGGTTATGGATTGGATATTGACGAAAAAGGTCGCAACCTTCCTTACATTGCATCGGTCGACCTGGAAAAATATCGAAAACTTTACGGCTAGTACCTGGGTCAAGTGTATTAGCAAGCGATCCAAGAGATAACCCTTGACCGTGCCGACCCACAGGGGGCCGAACGGCTTTTCTAGAGGAGATGTTGGAATGGAACGAACTCTCGGTATTGACGTTTCCTTCTGGCAGGATAACAACAACACCCCACAACAAATAGACTGGAACAAAGCAAAAAAAGCCGGCGCCGTTTTTGCCTTCATCAAAGCCAGCCAAGCCACCTTCACCGACTCGGACTTTGAATATAACTGGCAAAACGCAAAAACAGCCGGCATCCTGCGCGGCGCCTACCATTTTTACGAC
>Ga0067045_1031872_pt1 | contig 11296 bp, 12 predicted proteins | sample TerdegcTABiofilm_FD_59184 | JGI IMG/M metagenome (GOLD analysis project Ga0067045, IMG submission 59184) | Combined Assembly of (Gp0054472, Gp0054536) Wastewater bioreactor microbial communities from Singapore -Terephthalate degrading...
GGCAGCTCATGCCGGAGAATCGGGAAGGGGTTTTGCTGTAGTGGCAGACGAGGTTCGTAAGCTTGCGGAAAACAGCTCCAGAAACGCCAGAGAGATTACAGAGCATATTAAGGATATGACTATTAAAATAAAAAGCGGTGTAGAAAGGACAGAGAAGGCTGGAGAAGCCTTCAAACAACTAGTCTCCATTGTTGGAGACACCACACGCCTTACCAACACCATTTCCGCAGCCATGGAGGAACAGCAGCTGGGAGCGCAGGAAATTTTAACTTCTATTAACACCCTGGTAGAGGCAACAGAGGAGATTAAAAAACTATCCCTTGGCCAGAGGGACAAAAGCCTGGAGATGAAAAGAGCGCTGGAGGAATTGGTCGGCGCCTCCGGGCAGATAGAGACGGCAGTATTGGACCAGATTGAGAACAATAGTGAGATCAACAGTGTTATAGGAGAATTAAAAACAATCTCAGAAAAGAACACCCTGGTAGTGGAGGATTTGAAGAAGATGCTGGGTCTATTCCGGTTAAGGGAGGTTTCGGAGGAAGGCTGAGTATCCAGTTTTCAGCCTTCTTCCACTTGACAGGTAATGCTGCTTCCCTATATCAAAAGGTATGCCCGATATCCCTGTGCTTTTTCAGGATGAATGGTTATTAATTGTTGATAAACCTCCGGGAATCACGACCCACCCTAACACATACGAAAAACCCTCCAATACCCTGGTAAAAATCCTGGAAAAACAGACTGGTTTTCCGGTCTATTCTGTAAACCGCCTTGACCGTCCCGCCTGCGGGATCATGGTTTTTGCCAAAACCAAGGAGGCGGTCTCTCGACTGAGCGAGGGATTCCGAAATCGTAATGTGGAGAAGCGTTACCTTGCCCTGGTGCGAGGTTTTATCCAGGAAAGGATTTTTATTGATGATCCCCTGACCTCCAAGTATGGAAAGGAGAAGGGCGAGGCTAGAAGTCTTGTAATTCCCGTTTCCTCCCTGGAGATTCCTGAACCTGTGGGGAGATATCAGTCGGCCAGGTATTCACTGGTGGAGGTGGTTCTGGAAACCGGAAGATACCAACAGGCTCGGAGACACCTGCAGGGGATAAATCATCCTATAATAGGGGACAAGCTTCATGGGGACCGCGATCATAACCGGTATTTCCTTACAAGGTTTAAAAGGGAAACACTGTACCTTAGATCCTGCGCTCTTGCCTTTCCCCATCCTGGAAATGAAAAGCTTCGCCTTCAGGCTTGGGCGGGAATTCCCGATTCCTGGAAAGATGTTTTTTCCCTCCTGGGCCTTCCCATCCCCCCGGATTACCAGAGGGAGGCCTGTTGTTTTCTCCTCCCCTCTTAAAAGGATTCCATTAGACAAGGCGGCACCAAGGTTAGACTGCGGGTTTTTGCCGGAGTAATGGCCTGAAACTCCTCTGATAATACGGAGAAAACACAAAAAATATGAATAAATAAGGTTAACTAATCTTAATAAGCAAATATTAATTAGGCATATTGTATTAGTCCTCTTGACGGTTTATTCTGCCGGGTATACTCTAAAAACCATGGAAAACTCTCTCTGTCTTCGGAGAGCTTAAAGGGCATTTAATTCAGTTTGAGAACAGTAAGAATAAGAGGAGTAGCCTGATGGAAGAATTAGTATTATTAGGGGACGAGGCAGTGGCACAGGGGGCCCTGGATGCAGGTTTGTCTGCAGCCTACGGTTATCCCGGTACTCCCTCTACGGAAATAATAGAATATCTGCTCCGGGTTGTTAAAACCGGAGAAAGGCCTGTGGTTTCCTGGTGCGCCAATGAAAAGACCTCTTACGAAGGGGCCTTAGGAACCTCCTTTGTGGGAAGGCGGGCTCTGGTGACCATGAAGCATGTGGGTTTGAATGTAGCAGCTGACCCATTCATCAACTCTGCTCTGGTCGATCTTGGGGGAGGTCTGGTACTCGCGGTGGCGGATGATCCGGGAATGCACAGCTCCCAGGATGAGCAGGATTCCAGATTTTATGCGGATTTTGCAAAGGTTCCCTGCTTTGAGCCTACGGATCATCAGGAAGCCTACGAGATGACCAGGGAAGCCTTTGATCTTTCAGAAAGGTTCCATGTGCCTGTAGTTATACGCATGGTTACCCGTCTTGCCCATTCCCGTGGAATTGTAAAAACCCGGGAAAAGAGGGGAGAGAACCCGGTAGCCAAATCCAGGAACATCAAACAGTGGATGCTTACCCCTGCCAATGCAAAGGTTAACTGGGAAAAACTCCTGGATCTGCAAAGGAAGATGGAAGAGTATAGTGAAAAATCTCCCTACAATTCTCTATTTCTGGAAAAGAGTTTTACAGAGTATGGTGTAATTACCACGGGCCTGGGAAAGAATTATTATCTGGAAAATCTTTCCGATCTTTCGGAAAAGCCCTCCCATCTACATATTGGTGCCTATCCGGTTCCAACGGATAAAATACGGAAATTTTTCAGCCATGTTGATAAGGTGCTTATTTTTGAGGAAGGTTATCCCTTCCTGGAGGAGAAGCTAACCGGCATCCTTGGCGCCGGAAAACCGGTAATGGGAAAGAAAAACGGGAAGGTCGCCAGAAGTGGAGAACTAAATCCCGATCTGGTAAGAGAATCCTTAGGACTGCCAAAGCGGGAAACCAAGAAGTATCCTGCTTTCCAGCTACCCGGAAGACCTCCGCAATTATGCAAGGGATGTCCTCATGGCGATACCTTTCTGGCCATGAAGGAGGCATTGAAGGATTATCCCGAAAGGCTGGTTACTTCGGATATCGGGTGTTATGCCCTAGGGGCCATGCCTCCCTATGAAATTCCAGAAACCGTGGTTTGTATGGGAGCCTCCATTGGAATGGCCAAGGGTGCTTCGGAAGCAGGATTCTTTCCAGTCCTTGCAACCCTGGGGGACAGCACCTTTCTGCATTCTGGTTTAACTCCCCTCCTCGATGCTGTTAGTGCTAATGTAAACATGACCCTGGTTATAATGGATAACAGCACCGTAGCCATGACAGGAGGTCAGGAAACGATACTGCCTTCTGAATCCCTGGAAAAGATTGTAGCCGGAGTAGGGGTAAGCGAAGAGCATATCCATGTAATAACCCCGCTTCCAAAAAACCATGCGCAGAATGTTGAGATCTTCCGGAAAGAGATTCAGTATCCGGGGCTCTCTGTGGTAATTGCCAGAAGGGAGTGTTTGGAAACCCTTAAAAAGAAGAAAAAGGGGGAAGCAGAATAATGAAATACGATATTATCTGTTGTGGTGTTGGCGGGCAGGGGGTTTTGTCTGTGGCAGCCCTTATAGCTTATGGGGCAATGAAGGCCGGGTTGGCAGTACGCCAGTCGGAGGTTCACGGGATGTCTCAGCGAGGCGGAGCGGTGATGTCCCACCTTCGGCTTTCTGACCTGGAGATTAAAAGCGATCTTATACCCCGGGGAGAAGGGGATATGATATTGAGTATGGAACCCCTAGAGGGTTTAAGGTATCTAGATTTTTTAAGACCGGAAGGGGTCCTCGTAACAGCGGTGGAGCCCTTCATTAATATCCCCAATTATCCGGATACAGAAAAACTTCTGGATAATATTCGGACCCTTCCGGGTTCTTTGCTGGTAGAAACACAGAAACTGGCCAGGGAAGCGGGGTTGAATAAAGCCACAAACCTGGTTCTTGTTGGGGCGGCTTCCAAATATCTTCCGCTAAAGGAAGAGATCCTCTTGGAATCCATTAGGGAGCTTTTCAGCAGAAAGGGGGAAAAGGTTGTAGAAGCCAATAGTTCTGCCTTTGCCCTCGGAAGGGGTTAAGGAGGTCAATATGGGGTATGAAGAATTAAAGGAGAGGTGCCTTAAAGCAGGCAAAAGATACACCATTGCCGTTGCAAAGGCGGAGGAAGAGGAGAGCTTTAAGGCTATAAAGGAAGTCTACTCTCTTGGACTGTGTTACCCCCTGTTCAGCGGCAATCCAGCTATTATTGAGAAAGAGGCAGCGGGGGCTGGAATTACGGATTATGAGATTCTGCCTGCAGAGACTGACCAGAAGGCTGCTGCCGAGGCAGTACGGGCAATTAAAGAGAAAAGAGCGGATCTTCTGTTAAAGGGTTTGGTATCCACCTCTACGCTTTTAAAAGAGGTGCTTAAAGAAAAAGATGGTTTTGTTAAAGGAGCCCTCCTCTCCCATCTGGCGGTAATTGAAAAAAAGGATGGAAGCTTTTTAGGTATTACCGATGGTGGTATGAATATTGCACCGGATCTGAACCAGAAAGCGATGATCCTGGACAATGCGGTAAAATTCTTTCAGCATCTTGGTGTTGAGAAACCAAAGGTTTCGGTCCTGTCCGCCGTAGAGACGGTTAATTCCGACATTCCCTCCACTGTGGATGCGGCAATTCTTACAAAGATGGGAGAACGGGGAAGTTTCGGAAGCTGTATTGTGGAAGGACCTCTTTCCCTGGATCTTTCTATAAATCCCCATACCTGCGACGTAAAAAAATTGAAGGGTTCAGAAATACGGGGTGATGCAGATATCCTGTTAGTCCCCGATATAGTAAGCGGAAATCTTCTTGGAAAATCCCTGGTCTATATGGCAGGTCTCCATTCCGGCGGGCTAATAGTCGGAGCCTCCTCCCCGATCCTGTTGATGTCCCGAGCCGATTCTGCCAGAGAAAAACTGAACGCCCTTCTCCTGGGGATGATCCTGGCTGGAGGGAGATCTTAGCCGATGGCAGTATCTAAAAAGATTAAAGCCGCCCTGGAGGAAGGTTCCTGGATTAGAAAAATGTTTGATCTTGGCGAGCAATTGCGCAGGCAGGGTGAGGGAGTAACACTGTATGACTTTACCCTGGGCAATCCAAATTTGGAGCCTCCGGAGATCTTTTATAATACTCTCAGAGAGATTGCGGAACTCCGGATTCCTCAGAAACACGGGTATATGTCCAACGCGGGTTACAGGGACGTGAGGGCGACCGTAGCGGAGAGAATCAATAAGGTTCATAACACAAACCTTACTGCAGAAGAGATTGTCATGGCCTGTGGCGCCGGCGGGGCAATGAATATTGTTCTAAAAACAATTCTTGATCCAGGAGATTCGGTTCTTGTAAGCGTACCCTGTTTTATGGAATACAGGTTTTATACGGAAAACCACTGTGGAAAATTAATCCAAATTCCCTGCAAAGAAGGCTTCGACCTTGACCTTACGGCACTGGAGTCGGCTATTGACTATTCCACCGCTGCGGTAATTATAAATTCCCCCAACAATCCCTCTGGCTATATATATCCAGAAGAGACCATAAAGGCCTTGGGAGAGCTTCTTTCCCGAAAGAGCAGGGAAATTGAGAGGGTTATTTACCTTATCAGTGATGAACCCTACAGGAAGATTGTCTACAACGGAGATTTGATTCCCAGTGTTTTTGCCTGGTACAGAAACAGTATAATTGTTACCTCCTATTCCAAAGAACTGTCCATCCCAGGGGAAAGAATAGGCTGGGCAGCAGTTAATCCTCTGGCAGAAGACCGGGAATCCCTTATTGCCGGGATGGTGCTTTCCAACAGAATCCTTGGTTTTATAAATGCCCCAGCCTTTATGCAGCGTGTAATCGGAAAGATAGGGGATATCTCGGTTCCAGTAGAGGAATACAGGAGGAGGCGAGACCTTCTCTGCAATGCTTTAAAGGAGTATGGTTATGATTTTACCCTTCCAAAAGGAACATTTTACTGTTTTCCCAAGGCTCCTGGAGGGGATGATCTAGCCTTTGTCGAAGAACTCCAAAAGGAACGTATCCTTACTGTTCCCGGAAGGGGATTCGGTTTGCCGGGATACTTCCGCATTGCCTTTTGTGTAGATGAAGAGGTTATCCGTAAGGCCCTGCCTGGATTCCGCAGGGCTTTTCAGAGAATAGAGAGTAGGACACATCCGGAAGCATTAAAGACCCATGTATAAACCCTTTTTCCTATCCGGGAACAGAGTGAATCAATCAACTCCGATCATAACACTGGATGCCTTAACAATGGCATAGGCCCTGGATCCAGGCTTAAGACCGAGTTTCTCACAGGAGCTTTTTGTTATTACGGAGGTAATCTCAATACCGGGAGCAACCTCTATCACTATTTCTGTGTTAACTGCTCCAGCATTGACCTTTTTTACTACTCCTGGAATCTGGTTGCGGGCGCTTATCTTCATTTTTAGCCTCCAAAATAAATATTATATATCTAATATAACTAGATCTATACATAAAAAGAAATGTTATAATTGTTTAGGAGGGAATTAATGAAGATAGAAAGTGTGGAATCATATATTAATGCCCTTTCAGAGGAAAGGAGGGAGGTCTTTATAAGACTAAGGTCTGTGATTCTTAAAAATCTTCCCAAGGGTTTCCGGGAGGAGATCAGTTATGGGATGATCGGATATGTTGTGCCTTTGGAGATATATCCCAGGGGGTATCATGCCGGAAAGAATTTGCCCTTGCCTTTTATAAATCTTGCTGCCCAAAAAAACTATATCTCCCTTTATCATTTAGGCTTGTATGCAAAAAAAGATCTATTTGACTGGTTTTACGGAGAGTTTCAGAAAAAACAATACCCCCACAAACTGGATGCAGGAAAAAGCTGCCTGCGTTTCAAGTACCCAGATGAAATTCCCTATGATCTTATCGAAGAATTAGTTGGAAAAATCTCGGTGGAGGATTGGATAAAACTTTATGAAGAAGGCCATCCTCCGACAGGAAATAATTAAGTCTACCCCCCCCCAGTGCGCTTCCCCGGAATTGATTTCTTGATTCTTTGAGAATCCTCTGTTATGATTCAAATGTAATAGCATTTGAGCAAATGTCACAGTTAAAGGAAGGTAGAGAATGAGCAGTTACAGGCTAGGAGTATTGGTTGGTGAAAGAAAAACCGAGATCAGGGAGATGGAATTGAAACAACCTAAGGGGAATCAGGTGCTGGTTAAGGTAAACAGTTGTGCTATCTGTACTCTGGAGCAGAGGATTTTCCTTGGTGTAATAAACAGATACCCCTTTGCCGGGGGGCATGAAATGTCCGGAACAATAGAGGCTTTGGGTGAAAAAGTAAAAACCCTGCAAGTCGGGAATAAGGTGGTTATGCGGATGCTTACCTCCTGCGGAGAATGTTACTACTGCAGGAGCGGTCACGAGAATCAGTGTGTTTCCGGTTTTAAAACCAGCATCCATGAGGGATATATCGGCCCCGGAGGAATGGCCGAGTATATGTTGGTGGATGCAAAGAGTGTTTACAAAATGGCAGAAGATGTAAATCTTGATCATGCCTCGGTGATAGAGCCTTTGGCTTGTTGTGTGCACAGTATAAATAATGGCAACATCAGGATGGGTGATGATGTGGTGGTTATTGGTGTGGGTATAATGGGCGCTTTTCATATCCAACTGGCAAAACTCCGGGGAGCAAGGGTCATAGCCTGCGAGATTGATGAAGCACGAATAGAAGTGGCGAAAAAAATGGGCGCAGATATTGTCATCAATTCCAAAGAGGAGGATGTGCTGGCAAGGGTAAAGCAGTTGAGCGATAACCGGGGAGCTGATGCGGTTTTCTGTACCGTGGCTGTTGCAGCCTTGGCAGAACAGAGCATTGCCCTGGCGGGAAAGCTCGGGAGGGTAATATTCTATTCCTCTATTCATCCGGATAATCCTATTCCCTTGAGTGCAAATAAGGTTCATGGGGAGGAAACAATTATTACAGGAGCGATAAATCCCAATACTTCCGATTTTCTCTCCGCCACAAGGCTCTTGTCTTTTAATCTTGTGGATGTTTCTGCTCTGATTTCTGGAATATACCCTTTAGAGGATTTGAACAAGGCTTTTGAAAGAGCCGTTGATCCTACAACCTATAGGGTTCTGGTTAAGTGTAATTGAACAAAAGGAAGGGATAGAAAGATGCAGGAGAAGCTGCCGGAAGGCCTGCGTTGTGAATACCTGCGGGTTGCCTATTATTACTATAAGGCAAAACTTACCCAGGAAGAGATAGCAAAAAAGATGAATATGTCCAGGCAGCGGGTGAACAGAATTCTTGGGAAGTGCGAGAATTTAGGTATTGTCCGGATAGAAATACCGGGTTATGAAAAATTGTACTTTGATCTTGAAACTAAGCTGGAGGAGAGATACGGGTTAAAAGCTGTTAGGATTGTGGGAAGTGATTTTTTCAAAGGGCTTTATGCGGATCTAGGCTCTGCAGCAGGCAAGTATCTCTCCGAAATTCTTAAAAATGGAGATATTATCGGTTTTTCCAGGGGCAGGGCAACGGCGGCCTTGGTTGATTCTCTTCCTGAGTGCGATAAGAGGAATCTTACCGTAACCCAGCTAGTGGGGGGGTGGACCGGCAGGGATACCAATATTGATGTGGATGATATTGTAAGCCGTCTGGCACAGAAATTAGGAGCAGAAGCGGTAAAACTATATGTTCCGGTGGTGGTAAACAGCCCGGAGATCCGCAAATCCATAATGGAAGAACCCTTTTTCCAAAAGGCATATCTGGCAATAAAGGCTTGTACAATAGCGGTGGTGGGGATTGGAACCCTGGAAAACAGAAAACATCTAATCAGTACTGTGCCGGGCTTAAAGGAAACGGATTTTCTTGGGTATCTTGAAAAGGGAGCAGTGGGGGAGGTTTGTGCCCATTTTTATGATCTTGCTGGAAAACCAATAAGAACAGCTTTGGATGAAAGACTCATCACTGTAGAATTGGAGGATTATCTACGGATCCCGTTAAGGATCGGAATTGCCGGCAGAATCGATAAACTTCTTGCCCTAAGGGGCGCCTTGAAGGGTGGATACATAAATGTGCTGGTAACGGATTATGATACTGCTGCAGAGTTGCTTAGGGATCCGGGTAAGAATTAAAAGAGGCTAAAAAGTGATACACCTGCAGGGAGATAATTTTAAGCTGGAGAATACCTGTGTTGCCTTTGGAAGGTTTGATGGTTTGCATCTAGGGCATCGAGCGGTGATAAAGAAAACCGCTGGGATGAAAACCTGGGGATTCTCCCCGGTCCTTTTAAGTTTTAATTTTAGAGGTACTCCCTTAGGAGAGGAGCAGCTTTGTACCGAGGAGGAGAAGAGATATCTCCTTGAAAAAAGCGGGCTGGACCTGCTTATCTCCTACCCCTTTTCGGAGAGGATACGGAAAATGGATCCGGAAGAATTCTTCAGGGAGATTCTGGTTGGTAAGCTCGGTGCAAGGGCCATCGTAACAGGGGAGGAGTGTACCTTTGGGTTCAATCGAACAGGGGATATAGCGGCCCTTAAGGGGTTAGCGGAGAGGTACGGTGTCCAGCTATTGATCTGTAAAACAGAAAGGGAAGAGGGAAGGGCGATCTCCAGTTCCTGGATCAAACAGGCTGTTCGAGACTGCGACCTTGGGCAGGCAAAAAGACTTTTAGGGAAGGCCTATACGATAGTGGGCGAAGTGGTTCATGGAAAGGCCCTTGGCCGGACTGTCGGTCTTCCAACGGCCAACCTGAGTTTTCCTGAACACAAAATGCTTCCGCCTCAGGCTATCTATGTAACCAGGGTAAGGATTGATGGGGAGGTTTTTCCAGGGATGACAATTCTTGGGCAGCGTCCTACGGTGGATAACTTTACCTATATTACCATTGAGACCTATCTCCTGGATTTTTCCACGGATATCTATGGAAAAACCTTGGAATTGGAGCTCCATTCCAGGCTCCGGGATATACGGAAATTCAACAACCTTGCGGAGGTAAAGGTACAGGTGGAAAAAGATATAGAAGAGATAAGGGAGTATCTTTATAATCTGGGGAAGGAGACAATACTGTAAGGTATGAAAAAATAATTATGGAAAAACAATGGTATGAAGAGCTGTTTGAAAACTATGGAAAAGGTTACGACAAGGAAAGTTTCACCCAGGGCACCCTTGGAGAATGCGACTTTATTGAAAAAGAGATAAATTATAATAAAAACTGCAGAATTCTGGACCTGGGCTGCGGTACCGGAAGACACTCCCTGGAACTGACTAAGAGGGGCTACACTGTATTAGGAGTAGATCTTTCCGACAGCCAACTTGAGAGGGCGAGGGAGAAGGCGAAGGAGCAGAACCTTGCAGTGGAATTCCGAAAACAGGATGCAAGAAAGCTCGACTTTAAGGAGGAATTTGACCTGGTGATTATGCTCTGCGAAGGGGCTTTCCCCTTGATGGAGACCGATGAGATGAATTTCGAAATACTAAGGAGGGCTGCCAGGGCCTTGCGGGAGCCCGGTAAGATCATCTTTACAACCCTTAATGCCCTGTTTCCTCTGTACAATTCCGTGGAGGAATTCTGTGCTTCGGACAAACAGGAGGGGAATGCCGAATACCGGGAGAACCGCTTCGATTTTATGAGTCTGCGGGATTACAACATCACCGTAGTGGAGGATGATCTGGGGCAGAAGAAAGAACTGGAATGCAATGAAAGATACTATATGCCCAGTGAAATAACCTGGCTGTTGAAAACCCTGGGGTTTAAAAGGGTAGATATCTTTGGAGCAAAACTGGGTGCCTTTTCCCGAAAGGACAATCTGACCACTAAAGATTTTGAAATGCTAGTGATCGCCGAGAAGTGATCTATCCAGGAATCTGCGGTAATAGCTTTTTGCTGTATAGATCAGGGCTAGGGGATTGTGCCCCAAAACTCGATCCTTTACGGCAAATACAGTGGTATAGGCCTTTGAATGTTTAAAGAAAAGAGAATCATGACCCACACATAGACCAAGGAGAATATTTAACTCTGTTTCTTCGTGGTTGCAGATTTCCGCCTGAGCAATTGGGTTGCACATCGGTTCATATTCCATACTGCGGATCTTATGGTCACCGGAAAGACCGATCCTTTCCTTTGGTATTCCCCCCACACAGCAGAGAACAGAAACTACCTGAAACCCTGCTTTGGTCAATATTTGAGCAGTGATTTTTGCCTCTTCCCTAAGGCCATCACAAAAAACAAGGCCAAGACGTTTGTAGCCTAGTTTTTGTGCGAACTCCATAATCTCCTGCAGTCTGGGTTTTACCGGGTGGAGTATGAAAGGCTCTTTATCCCGGTGGGCATAGCACTCCGCTTCCTGTATAGAAGCCTGGCGGGCAAACTCAAGGATATCCGGGTCCCCTAGTTTATTAAAACTTGCATCAATTATCTCTTTTCTATGCAAAGTGGGGCAGAACTCCGGACCTCTTCCCTTCGGGTTCTGACAGATTCTTTCTTCAGGGGGTACGGGGCAGAAGGCGCATTGGGGATAATTTCTGTTCATGAATCTGTATTTTACCAGTCCTGTAAAAATAAATCAAACCT
>Ga0067045_1031873_pt1 | contig 11296 bp, 10 predicted proteins | sample TerdegcTABiofilm_FD_59184 | JGI IMG/M metagenome (GOLD analysis project Ga0067045, IMG submission 59184) | Combined Assembly of (Gp0054472, Gp0054536) Wastewater bioreactor microbial communities from Singapore -Terephthalate degrading...
CAGGTTCCCGTTATGTGGATATGTGTTTAACGAGAACAAACGCAACTTAAAATTTCAATTTAAGAATTGCAAGAAAAAAATGGAGAGGGAAGAATGCAGAATTTTGGATGCCGAATTGAAAGACTAAAAAAATTTCACACTTCTAAATAAAACCGATTAAGCACCCTTAATCCTTTCTGTAAGTTTCTGTCTGTACTTAATCAATTTTTCTGATGAAGATACATGGTAATAATGCGGATTAATTAAACGTTTTACCCCATCGTGCAGATGTTCTAGATCTTTTTTTCTTAATTCTCTTATATCATTAATGGAAGGGAATTTATAAATAAGTTTACCATCTTTTAAAATATCATTAAGGAGCGGTTCATAATCCGATAAATCCTTTCTATTTATTTTTCTTACAATATTTTCTTCTATCGGATGATGAAGGATAAAATTCCTGAACGAATCTATGTTTTCTTCTGCAAGACAAATTAAATCGGCTGTCGCTTTTCCGGAATTATCATATAATCTGTAAATCTGTTTATTTCCCGGTAGAGTAGATTTTTCCGGATTATCAGAAATTTTTAGTGTACCGTTCCAGTTAGTTTTATGTTGAATAGAGACAAGTTTATAAACCCCACCTAAAGCGGGACTACCAAGAGAAGTTATCAGATTGGTTCCAACACCAAAAATTAACCGGTTGATAATTTTATCTGCATCAAGTCCTTCTTTTGGTGCTTCTGTTAAAATTTGTGCAATAATCTGCCAAATACTTAATTCATCTAATTCGTTGGAAAGAACAATTTTGATCTCATCTAATTTTGCATCGTTAAGCATCTTTGCAGCTTTAATTGAAAGAAAAGCAAGATCTCCAGAATCGAGACGAATACCAATTGGTCTGTGACCCTTTTTAATAATTTTTTCAAAAACTTTAATTGCATTAGGTATTCCACTCTTAAGTGTGTCTATTGTATCAACTAATAAAATGCAATCATCAGGGTAAAGGTCTGCAAATGCTTCGAATGCATCTAATTCCGAATAACCAAGTGATAAAAATAATTGTACCATGCTATGCGCATGCGTCCCTTTAGGTGGAATATTTAATATATGAGAAATACCTACGTTTGAAGTAAAATCCACACCGCCTATCAAAGCTCCTCTAACACCGGCAATTGATCCGCGATCCTGTGCTCTACGTGCACCAAACTCTATAACAACATTCCCTCTGCTTATTTCTTTTAATCGTGCTGCCTTGGTTGCAATTAGAGTCTGATAATTTATTTGATTTAATAAAGGAGTCTCGAGAATTTGTGCTATTGCTAATGGGGCAGTAATAACTGTTAATGGCTCGTATGGATGAACAGTTCTTCCTTCTGCAATGGCTTTTAAGTTAACCGAATCGAAATTACCGTTGTTTAATAACCATTTTAAAAAATCATCAAGAAATAAATTTTTTCCTTTTGCATTCTTATGATTTTTAAGAAAAGAAATATCCTTTTTGGTAATTCTGGTATTTTGCATCCAATCAACTAACCACTCCAATCCGGCATAAATGCAGTAGCCAGCTTTGTGACTTCCATAATCGGGATATTTTCTAAAGAAGTGATCGAACTGAGCAGTAATATCGTGAAGACCGTTCTTATAAAAAAACTGAGCCATTGATAACTGGTATTGGTCAGTAAAAAGGAAACCTTCCGTAACTTTTTGATTAAATTTTTTTAGCATATTAATTTATCTGTTCGCTTGTTATAAAATTCACGCCACGTTCGGTTAATTCTTTTTTAATCAACAAAAAATTTTTCTGGTCTATGGATTTTACAGCATCTTCAATTACAGTTACTTTAAAACCTTCTTTAAGAGCATCTTTAGTTGAGTAGTAAACACAAAAATCACCAGCCAAACCCGCCACAAATATTTCCTTTATATTTCTGCCATGCAGATATGGAGCTAAACCGGTTGATTTAATATGGCCATTATCATAAAAAGCACTGTAACTGTCTATTTCAGTTTCCATCCCTTTTCTAAAAATAGATTCAACTTTTTTAGTAGAAAAATCTTTGTGAAAATATGCACCTTCAGATTCCTGAACACAATGATCCGGCCAGAGAATCTGTTCAATTCCGTTTAAAATAATTTTGTCGAATACATTTTTACCGGGATGATTGGATGCAAAACTTTTATGATTTGCCGGATGCCAGTCCTGAGTTGCAACAACAAGATCGAATTGGTTAGAAATTTTGTTAATCACCGGAATTATTTGATTGCCGTAAGGAACAGCGAGGGCACCGCCTTCTAAAAAATCATTTTGAAGGTCAACGATAATTAATGCTTTCATATTTAATTTTCCCATAAAAAGTATCAGTGCTAATGAGCATCAAGCCAGTTATCTCCAACGCCGGTATCAACAACAACCGGAACATTTAATGGAAGTGCTTCTTCCATCAATTTTTTTACAAGAGGAATTAAATCATCAATTTCATCTTTGTGAGCATCAAATACTAATTCATCGTGAACCTGTAAAACCATTTTGCTCTTGAATTTATTTTTTATCAGTGCATTATGTATATTGATCATTGCAAGCTTAATCATATCAGCTGCAGTACCTTGAATCGGCATATTAATGGCAACACGTTCTTCGAACTGGCGGACAATTCTGTTATTACTGTTTATGTTCTTCAAAAATCTTCTTCGTCCTGTTAAAGTTTCTGCAAATCCTTTCTTCTGAGCTTTCTTAACCGAATCGGTCATAAAGTTTCTTACTTTTTTGAACGAGTTGAAATAATTATCAATAATTGCTTTGGCTTCGGTCTGTGTAATTCCTAAGCGGGATTTTAATCCGAACGGACCAAGTCCGTATAGAATTCCAAAGTTTACTTCTTTTGCTTTTCTTCTCATGTCAGGATTTACTTCATTGGGATCGATATTAAAAATTAATGCAGCGGTTCTACGGTGAATGTCTTCGTTGTTAATGAAAGCATTTGTTAATGTCTCGTCACCGCAGATGCTTGCCATAATTCTAAGTTCAATTTGACTGTAATCCGCACTTAGTATTATATGGTTACTATCGGCCGGGACAAATGCTTTGCGGATTTCTTTACCAAGTTCCGTTCTAATCGGAATGTTCTGAAGGTTTGGATCAGTACTGGAAAGTCTTCCGGTTGATGCGATTGTTTGATTGTAATTAGTGTGAACTCTTCCGGTTTTAGGATTAATTAAATCGGGTAGTGCATCAGCATAAGTCGATTTTAATTTTGCAACCTGTCGGTACTCCATAATTGTATCAATGATTGGATGAGAACCCTTCAAGGATTCGAGCGCGCGCACATCGGTCGAAAAACCGGTTTTAGTTTTTGTTGTAGGTGGAAGTTTTAATTTATCGAACAGAATCTTCTGTAACTGTTGAGTTGAGTTGATATTAAAAGTATCGCCGGCTTGCTTAAAAATCTCTTGTGAATAGTTGTCGAGTAAAATCTGCAAGTCTTTGCTGAATGCATTCAGACTATTGATATCTATTTTAACTCCGGTCCTTTCCATGTCTTCAAGAACCGGCACAAGAGGGAATTCAATTTCGTAAGCAACTTTTTCTAAACCATCCTTTTTCAAAATTCCTTTTAGCAATTCATAAAGGCGGTATGTTATGTCTGAATCTTCGCACGAGTAGTCGGATAGCCGTTCCTGTTCAACTTCAAAAATTTTCTCAGGCGATTTTTTAGAACCGATTAAATCGAGAAGGGGAATCGGTTTATAATTTAGATACTTCTCGGAAAGATCATCCATACCGTGCTTCTGATCAGGATCTATAACATAACTTGCAAGCATTGTATCGAAATAAAAATTTTCTACTTCCATACCGTAGGTTTTTAAAATTGCAATATCGTACTTGGCATTCTGACAAATTTTCTTCTGTTTATTACTTTCAAACACCGGTTTGAAAATCCTGATGAATTCGTTTACAGGGATTCTACCGGACAAATCTGTTGTAAATAAACCGGCAGATTCTCTGTGAGGATTAACTGCAACAAAGTAAGCTTCTTTTGGTTTTATACAAAATGAGCAACCGGCAAGGTTAACATTAAAAATATCGAGTGAGTCAGTTTCTGTATCAAATACAAATTTATCAGCAGCTTTTAATTTTAATGCTAACTCCTCGGCTTCTTTTATATTGTTGATAAGATGATATTTTACTTTACTTTTGTCGAATACTTTTAGACTTTCATCTTTGAACGTTTCTTCAACAGGTTCAATCTTATCGTCGGATTGTTTTTCTTCGGTTTCTTCTTCAAGGTAAAGTTTTTTTATTTTATTTATGAATGAACGGAATTCAAGTTCTGCTAATAATTGAGTCAGTTTATTCAGATCGGGTTTTTCGTAAATAGCTTCATCAAGTTTGAACTCGAAGGGAACTTCTGTATGAATTGTTGCAAGCTCTTTAGAGAGGAACGCATTTTCTTTATTCTCTTTAAGTTTATTGACAATTCCTTGCTTTTCAATCTCATCAATATTCTTATAAATGTTCTCAAGCGTTTTGAATCTCTGAATTAGTGGAATGGCTGTCTTAGGTCCAATTCCGGCAACCCCGGGGATATCATCGGAGCTATCGCCAACTAATGCAAGGTAATCAATCATCTGTTTCGGTTCGAATCCGAATTCTTCTCTAACTTTATTCTCATCAATCATCACAATTTCATCAGTGGATTTTCCCGGCTTAATGATTTTAATGTTTGGAGAAATTAATTGTATGTAATCCTTATCCGGTGTTATTGCATAACTAAGCAATCCGTTTTTCTCTGCAATCTTAACAGCCGTTCCAATAAGATCATCGGCTTCGTATCCTGGTAAAATATAAATCGGAATTTTGAATGCCTCAATTACTTCTTTTATTCTTTGTAACTGTGGAACCATATCTTCGGGCATCTCTTCACGTGACGATTTGTAATTCTCGTATCGGTCATGGCGGAAAGTTTTTTCTTTTGAATCGAAGGCAACCGCAATATAGTCGGGTTTGGTATCTTCAATAATTTTAAGAAGCTGACTTATAAAACCGTAAACGGCAGAAGTCGGTTCTCCCTTGGATGTTGAAAGCGGTCGGGAAATAAAGGCGTAATAACCTTTATAAGCCAGCGCCATTGCATCAATTATTACAAATTTTTTCTTATTAGCGTTGGGCATCTTTATTTTCGGCTCGTATCTATTTTAATTATATTTTACAGCGAAAATAATTATTCATTACATCAATAACCATAAAACAAGATGAATAAAATTAAAACTGTAACCCTACTTGCATTAGCTCTTTCAGCAATCTATGCTTCCTTTACATTTGCACAAATTAAAGAGCGCGATAACACTTTTTATGTTGCTTCCTGGAACGTTGAAAACCTCTTCGATACTTTTAACGATCCCAATACTACCGATGAGGATTTCTTACCAGAAAGTGATAAACAATGGACAGAAGACCGTTTTCAACAAAAGTTAGTTAACCTTGCAAAGGTAATTAATTATATGAATGATGGATGCGGACCTGATATACTTGGACTTGTAGAAATAGAAAATATTAATGTGCTTAAATGGCTTGTTTATAAATTTAAGGATAGAGATTATATAATTGCTCATAGAGATTCGCCGGATCTTAGAGGAATTGATGCCGCACTGATATTTGATAGAAAAGTATTCGGCATTGTGGCTATTGATACTATCAGGGTAAATATTCCTACAAAGACTCCCACACGTTACATTTTACATGTTACATTAAAATTTTTGCGTGATAACTCTATAGTTCATTTCTTTGTTAATCACTGGCCATCGAGAAGGGGAGGAGAAGTTAAATCGGAACCGAATAGAGTTGCTGCCGCAAGAATGTTGAAAAAGGAATTAGAGAAAATTTTTGCTGCCGATAAAAATTCTAATGTTGTAATGATGGGCGATTTTAATGACGAACCGGATAATAAATCAATCGTTCAGATTTTGGGTGCGCATGATTTCGATTGTGAAGCAAAGAAAGTTGATGGAACTTTGTTGAATCTTTCTTTCAAAACAAAAGCAAATGGAGAAGGTTCGTACTTATTCGGTTCCACCTGGAATATGATTGATCAGATGATTATCTCTCCCGGATTGAATGATGGAAAAAAGATTGAATATGTCTGTAATTCATTTAAAGTAATTAAACCGGAATTTATGGTTGCTAAAGAGGGTGATAGAAAAAATGGTCCGTTACCTACTTATTCAGGTAATAGATATTTAGGCGGATATAGCGATCACTTCCCAATAGGAGCCAAATTCATTTTACTTGAGGATAAAAAGTAGCATGAATAAAATTTTTATTCTAATTGGACCTACGGGAAATTTAGGTAAGGATGCTCTTAATTTCTTTTTGAATAAGAATTACGATGAATATTATTTTATCAGTCGTAAACCGGTAAATCATAATAAAGGAAATTTAATTTTAGTAGATGATCTTTCAAATGAAGAAAATGTAAAAAATGCTTTTAATAAAATTAGCAGAGAGAAAAATAATTATTACTACCTATTAAATACTGTCGGCGGTTACATCGGGGGATCCACTATTTCAGAAACATCACTCACCGATTGGCAGAGAATGATCAGCTTAAATCTTACAACAACTTTTTTAATCGCAAAAAATTTTATTCAATTATGTAATTCAGGTTCGGGCGGATCATTCGTTACAATTAGCGCACTTTCAGGAATTTATCCAGAGCCGAATAAAGCACCTTATAGTATTTCTAAAAATGGAATAAATTATTTGATCAGATTACTTGCATTAGAAAATAAATCTAATCATATTAGTTTTAACGCAATAGCACCATATATAATTGACTCTAAAGAAAATAGAGAGTGGGTTCAGGATAAATCTTTACTTATTTCTAAAGAAAATATTTGTAAATTAGCCGAGGATATTTTTAATAATACTGTTGCAATAAGCGGAAATATCTTCGAATTACCGTATTCAAATAATTAATTGATAAATAAAAAAGAGTAAAAAATTATTTATTGACTTTTTTACCTCATTTAATTAATGTTACCCACATCTTTTTTAGAAAATTCGCAAGATTTGACATATTTTTTTAATTAATAACAATATCGGAGGCTTTTCTTTATGCAAATAGCAGAGATTACCGGAATACTATCATTTGTTTTGGCACAAGTTCAAGAACAAAGCACAATTGGTTACTTACAACAGAAATTCATCGAAGGTGGTGGATTCATGTGGCCAATTTTAGCTTGTCTGGTTGTAGGACTTGGATTTGCAATCGAAAGATTTTGGACCTTGAGCCGTGCAACAATGAATACAAAGAAATTTGTAGTTCAAGTTAAAGACGCATTAACTAAAGGCGGAGTTCAGGAAGCAATTAAACTTTGCGAAAACACAAGAGGATCTGCTGCATCAGTTTTCCATGCCGGTCTTTTAAGAGCAGATGAAGGTTTAGAAGCTGCTGAAAAAGCTATCATGGCTTACGGTGCAATCGAAATGGGATTCCTTGAAAGAGGTTTAATCTGGATTTCATTGTTCATCAGCTTAGCTCCTATGCTCGGGTTTACCGGTACAGTACAGGGTATGATTCAGGCATTCGATGCTATTAAAGAAGCTGCCCAAATTTCTCCTTCAATTGTTGCTGGTGGTATTTCTGTTGCATTGTTAACTACTTTATTCGGTCTTATCGTGGCAATGATTCTTCAAACATTCTACAACTATTTCGTTTCAAGAATTGATAGAATTGTTGCCGACATGGAAGAAAGTTCTATCGAATTAATCGATGCTCTTTACGAAATGAAGAAGAAATAATTTAGAGATTAAAAATGATTACACTAAAAAAGAAGAAATTGCCGGATGCAGAAATTCCTACTAGTTCTATGGCGGATATTTCCTTCTTGCTTCTTTTATTCTTTTTGGTTTCTACTGTAATAGATGTTGATACTGGTATAGGACTTACATTACCTGAATATACTCCAGCTGAACAACAGGAATTGGTACCTATATCAAAAGATAGATTAGCAGCTGTTCTTATTAATGAAAATGGCGACGTTTTACTTAATAACGAAATAATTGCTATTCCTCAAATCTCTAAAACTTTGAAGCCGAGAATAGAAAGCAAGGTCGATCAACCTGCTAATAAAAAATTAGTGGTTTCTGTTAAGACTGATCGTAAAACAGATTACAACTTGTATATCCAGGCACTCGATCAAATAAAAGATGCTTATTTCCAGGTTAGATCTGAATATGCCTTAAATAGATTAGGTAAGAGATTTGTTGATATTGATGAACGTAGCGAAGAAATGAAGGAAATTAGAGAGAAGATACCCATAACAATCAGTATAGCTGAACCTGAAGCTATAAAAAAATAATTAGAGGATTTTAGAATGAAATTTGAAAAAAAGAGAGCCAGCACCAAACAGAATATTCCTACTGCTTCTTTGCCGGATATAGTTTTTATGCTCTTGTTGTTCTTTATGGTTACTACAACGCTTAGAGAAGTTGATGTTCTTGTTAGTTTCAGATTGCCTGAAGCAAAAGCTATTGAAAAGATTGAGAACAAGAGATTAGTTTCTTATATCTGGGTCGGGCAGGATGGAAGAATTCAGGTTAATGATAGCTTGACACAATTAAATGAAATACAGAAAATTATGTATGCAAAAAGAGTGGCTCTACCTAACGTAATTGTTTCCCTTCGTATTGATAAAAGTTCTCAGATGGGAGTTGTTACGGATATTCAGCAAGAATTAAGAAAAGCTTCTTGCCTTAGAATTAACTATTCCACTCTTCTAAAAATATAACAGTTCTTATTTTAGAATTGAAGGTAGGTTATTGTATAATGGCCTACCTTTTTTTTTGAGGTAAAAATGAATCTAAAAGAAAAAATTAATGACGAATTAAAAAGCGCAATGAAATCGGGTGATAAACTTAGATTAGAAACCATTCGTTCTATTCGTGCTCTTATTCTGGAATTTGAGAAAAGCGGCAGTTCTAAAGAGTTAGCTCCTGAAGATGAAATAAAAATGCTTACTTCAGCAGCTAAAAAAAGGAAAGAATCGATTGAGCAATTCCAGAATGCCGGTAGAAATGAATTAGCGGAAAAAGAAATTCAGGAGTTAAAGATTATCGAAGAGTTTTTACCAAAGCAACTCTCTAATGAAGAAATATTTGCTGAAGTAAAAAAAATGGCTGATGAAATTGGCGCTAAATCAAAAGAGGATTTTCCGAAGCTTATGCCTTTAGCAGTAAAGAATCTAAAAGGTAAAGCAGACGGAAAGGTTATTAAGGAAATTGTGGAAAAAATATTGAGCGGTAATTGAATTACATTGATTACTTTATTTTTATTGCTGCAATAATCGGCTTTGTCTTAGGATTTAAAGACGGATTGATTAGAAAAATTATAGGTCTTGCCGGACTTATAGCCGCGATATTTTTAGCATATAAATATGCTGATGACTTTGGGAAAATCCTGTCACCTATTTTTAATAAAGATGAATATTTTTCTAACGTTATAGCCGGAATAATTATTTTCCTTGTAACAATCCTGATAGCATCAATAATTAAACGTTTAGTACATCCATCAGATAAATTAAACAAGTTTATCAATCAATTTATTGGCGGACTAATAGGTATTATCCAGATTATATTTTTCATAAGCGGACTCTTTCTATTCCTAAAAATATTTAGTTACCCGGATAAAACTACAGGGAGTAACTCTTTACTTTATAAAAGTGTTTACAACCTTATTCCAACAACAGTAGAGTTTGTAATGGGACAACGAGAAAAGGGTTCGGATTTAATTAAAAGCATTATTGAGGATAAAGATAAAATTTCCTCGCCTTCAATTATTGATTCAACAAAATAAGTATGGTTACATTAGAAACATTAGAAAAACTCGAATACAATAAAGTACTAAGCTACATAACGCGTTATTGCACAACAGAGAAGGGAAAAGAAAAATTAGTAAACCTTTTTCCATTGAATAAAGTAGATGCTGCAGTTAAAGAGGGGCATAAGGTATCAGAAGCAAAAGAAATACTTATTAAAAATGACCAGCCACCATTTGAATATATAACCGACCTTTCTGAAACTCTATCACGCTCAAGAATTGATGGGACTGTTCTCACTTCAAAACAGATATTAGAAGTTCTAAAACTTGCCGAAATATCACGTAAGATATCTCAATTCTTAAAAACCAGAGATACTGATACAGCAACTTTATCTGAATATCGCGATAAACTATTCGTTGATAAAGTGTTCGAACATCAAATTGCAAAAGTCTTTACTGAATCCGGTGAAATACGCGATGACGCTACACCAAAATTGAAAGAAATCAGGTATGAAATTAGAGACAAAGAAACGCAATTGCGTAAAATGGTAAATAAACTTCTTAAGCAATTGAGCGATTCTTATCTGGTTCAGGAAGAATACATAACATTACGCGATGGTAGAATAGTATTACCCATTAAATCCGAACATAAACGTCATGTAAGAGGTTTTATTCATTCTGAATCTGCAACCGGTCAAACTGTTTATATTGAGCCGGAAGAAACTCTTGAAATGAACAATGAAATTCTCTCATTAAGTTTTGCAGAAAAAAGAGAGATAGAAAAGATATTGAAGAATCTTACTGTTAGAATTGGCGAGGTAAGTAATGATCTTAAGAAGTCACTCGATTCAATTTCCGAACTCGATTCAATATTTGCACGTGCAAAGTATTCTCTCGAAATAATTGGTGCGGCTCCAACTTTCGATTCTAACAGACCGATAGAATTAATTGAAGCACGTCATCCAATTCTGCTTAAGAAAATCGGATTCGAAAATACAATTCCTCTCAACCTCAAATTCAAAGAAGAGCTTGTAATACTTATTACCGGACCAAACGCGGGAGGTAAAACCGTAACACTTAAGACTTTCGGTTTGATAGTTTTATTAGCACAATCAGGTGTTCCGGTACCGGTGCATCCCGATTCCAATCTTCACTTTTTTAATTCGGTTCTTGTTGATATAGGTGACGCACAATCGATAGAAGATGATTTAAGTACATTTAGTTCTCACCTTACAAATATTAAAAAAATAATTGATGCTGCTAATCAAAATTCTTTGGTTTTAATTGATGAGGTGGGAACTGGAACCGACCCTACAGAGGGCTCTGCATTGGCAGCGGGAATACTAATTACGTTGCGCGATAAAGGTTCTAAAGTAGTGGCTACAACTCATCACGGCGCACTTAAAATTGTTGCAAATCAACTCGATAAGTTTCAAAATGCATCTATGGAATTCGATACGGAAAACTTAAAGCCGACTTACAGATTTAATCAGGGAATA
>Ga0067045_1031870_pt1 | contig 11295 bp, 12 predicted proteins | sample TerdegcTABiofilm_FD_59184 | JGI IMG/M metagenome (GOLD analysis project Ga0067045, IMG submission 59184) | Combined Assembly of (Gp0054472, Gp0054536) Wastewater bioreactor microbial communities from Singapore -Terephthalate degrading...
CGTCGCATAACTGCCCTCCCTGGCAGTATGCGCCGCCGGCGCCCTCGTGGCGCCTATTCCACAAACACTTCACCACTGCCGCCCTCTTCGTCCCTACTTAACCCCATGTTCATAACGGGTGCCCTATTCCTTTTTTCTAATTCCCTGAATAGAGGATTGGTCTGCTGTTATACGAAGCCGGCATCCCTGCTAATAAAAATATTAGAAATGGCCGTTACCCTCTGTTAACCAAGGTTCAAAGGGTATGTGGTGTTTTTTAAGCGTCGTTTACGGTTGGGCATGGAGTTCCGGAGGGGCGAGGGTAGCCGGTGTTTGTGGAATAGGCGCCAGGAGGGCGCCGGCCCCACATCTCCGCCATGGAGGGCGGTTATGTGGGGCATGGAACAAATGCCGGCTGCCCTCGCCCCTAAAACAAAAACATGTCATTGGGCCTTATAAAATTGCCCCTTCGCCCGATAACTATGTTGCTTGCCTGCTAAAAATGCTCACATACCTGTCTGCATGCAACAAAGAGAAAAATAATGAGAAAAAGGACAGACACATTTCTGAACAACTTTTTTGAATTAAATCTCTTGGGTCGGCAGCGGTGATCAAGATTAGACACGGAGTTATCGCTCTTCTGGCAAATTCAGTCCCGGAATTTGGGAAAACACATTCCAGTTTCTCACAGGCGCTGTATTCTGAAGCCTCACATATTTGCGCAAAAGCTGCAGGAAAAGCCTGCGCGGTATCTCCTCGGCGCCGAAAGACATGAGATGGCGTGTGGTGACCTGGCAGTCTATCAATTGGAAACCCCATTGAATCAGCTGTTGAACCAGCGTTACAAAGGCCGTCTTGGAGGCGTCTGTAACCCTTGCCCACATGGATTCTCCGTAAAAGACTCGGCCTATGGCGACACCGTAAAGTCCTCCCACCAGTTCCCGGTTCAGCCATGCCTCAGCCGAATGGGCGATGCCTCTTTCGTGCAGCGCCATATATGCCTGCACCATATCCTCATTCAGCCAGGTATCTTCCCCCTTTTCAAGCCTGCTCCCGGCACAGGCCCGAATGGTCTGTTCGAAGGCTGTATCGAATGTGATTTGAAAGCGTTTTGAACGAAGGGTGCGCTGAAGTCTTCTGGAGATATGGAGTTTGGCAGGGAACAGTACCAGCCTGGGGTCAGGCGACCACCATAAAATAGGCTCGTCTGCATTATACCATGGGAAAATGCCGTTTACATAGGCAAGGACCAGCCGTTCCGGCCTCAAATCCCCGCCTATGGCCAGAAGACCTGTGTCGTCAGCCAGGGTAGGGGATGGAAAACTCAGTTCAGAACTCAGGAGGAATACGGACATGCTCCCTCAAGTTATACGGCGTTTCCTGCGGCCGGCAGCCTTGAAGCGCTGTCGCCGTTTGTATCGATGCCGCCCATTTCATCCTCCGGCAGTTCGCCGTTCAGTCCTTTTCGTATGGCCTCACGCGCCAGCCGATCTGCGATCTCGTTTTCCGTATGGCCGTCATGGCCCTTTACCCACTGCCACTGAGGTGAAAATTTTTTGCACAGGGCATCAAGCCGCTGCCATAGGTCACTGTTTTTTACGGCTGTCTTTTGTGTGGTCTTCCAGCCGTTTTGTTTCCATTTCTGCATCCATTGAGTCAGCCCGGACATCACATATTGGGAATCAGTGGTGATGAGAATCGGCATGTTGTCTGTCTTGATGGCCTCAAGCCCGCGAATCACGGCCAGAAGCTCCATGCGGTTGTTTGTGGTGCGCCGAGTCCAGCCGCAAAGTCTTTTTTCGTGGCTATTCCACCTCAGAAACACCCCCCAGCCGCCGGGCCCTGGATTTCCTGAACAGGCGCCGTCCGTGTAGATCAAGATGTTGCGGTGGCCTGTTTCGGGACTCATGGCCTTACTGCTGTATAAAGTGTAACTATGCCCATGGTCATGGGCCTGTATCCCACACCCTGGAAACCGTGGACCCTGAGCAGATCGCACAGGGCTTCCGGAGCCATGAAGGCCTCTATGGACTCTGCCAGGTATATGTAGGCGGCCTTGTCTCCGGAGACGGCGCCTCCGGTTGCCGGCAGGATTTTGTGCAGATAAAAGCGATAAAAAGGGGCGAAAATCGGGTTTTGAGGCCTTGAAAATTCCAAAATGGCCAATTTGCCACCTGGTTTCAGCACCCTGTGCAGTTCGCTTATGCCTTTTTCGATATTTCCAAGATTGCGCACGCCAAAGGCCACAGTGGCCCCTGCAAAGACACTGTTTTTGAAGGGCAGGGCCTCGCCGTCTCCGCATATGGGCGTTATGGCCTTGCGTTCTTCGCTGGTCAGTCTTTTTTGTCCATAGGCCAGCATGTCGTAACAGAAATCCAGCCCGATTACTCGGCTTTTGAGCCTGTTATGCAGCACACGGGAGAGCGGCAGTGTGCCTGCGCAGAGATCGAGTATGGGGCCGCTATCGCATCCATCAAGGGCCTTTGCGGTGCTGTTGCGCCAGGAACGGTCGATACCCAGGCTCAACAGGGAGTTCAGGAGGTCATATTTTGCTGAGACCGAGCTGAATTTTTGTTGTACGAAGTCCTTTTTCTCTTTCTGGTGTTTGAACATGGTCTATATTCGAATGATATGCAGGTCTGGAACAAGGGGATAGTCGAAGGATTCATGGAGCAGCTCGAAGAAACAGGCCAGGGCCTTTGTATGCGTGGAGTCGAAGTGCAGATGAATGCCCCGCAGGTAATTCAGACACTCTCTGGCGGTCAGTCCTGCCCTGAAGGCTACGCGAGCGCTGATATTTTCCAGTTCCCGCAGGCCGTTTCTGTAACAGGTCAGGATGTGCTGATACAGGGCTCGAACTGTATCAGGCGTCCGTTCCCATGTGTCTTTGCGTACCGCCCAGACCGCAAATACGAAAGGAAGCCCCGTCTTTTCCATCCATATCTCGGCCAGGTCGAAAAAGTGCAGGTCAGGCCGGTGTTTTTTGAGCTGCAAGGCCTCGTCTCCTATGGCCAGATAGCCGTCAAAAATAGCATTTGCCTCGAAGTCTGCAAGAGTGCCGCATTCATAACATGGCATAACCTGGTAAAATCTCTCCAGTATCAGCCGCAGGAGATTGACAGATGTGGCCGACTGTGAGGTGAGTAGAATGTGTTTGCCAGCCATTTCATGCAGTCCATGGGCCTTGCGTGTGATGAGAAACACGCTTCCCACGGCCCCGACTGCGCTTATGCCCAGGTTTGGAAGCATGCAGTAGTTCTGAATGTCCAAGCCGTAGGCATAAGAGGAGATGAGCCCTACGTCTATCTCGGCAGCCTTCAGCAGGCGGTTGAGCAGGCTTGGAGGGCCTTCTATGACCTGCCATGGGGCTGTGGTGGCGCCTTGGGCCGGCTCCATGTCTTGCCATGGCACATATATGCCTGCTGTATTTATGAAATTTACTATGCCTATTTTCAGAACGGCTTCCTTTCAGGGAATCTCGAAAAATTGCCTTTTCGCCCGATTACTGCGTTGATCATCAGCGGAAAATGCTCACATACCTGTCTGCGTGCAACGTACAGGCAGGCAGGAAGTAGTGGAACGAAGATTCTGATTCCGTAGAGGTTCCATTTAATGTAAAACGGGGTTTATTTTTCAAGGAATCCTTCAGTGTCCCATACTTGATAATTGCCTGACCCACTGCATATTCTCCTTGCCCGTGTCGCTGGGTGTATAGTGTATTAGAAAATCATAGACTTCCTGCGGGGTCTTACAGTTTTCAGTGCGTATAGAGAGAAAATTTGCCTTTTTCTCCGGTTCCAATGAGCCTATTCTGTCGTGGAGTTTTAGGGCCGCTGCCCCGCCCAGTGTGGCGGCCCGAAAGATGGTTTCGCTGGAAATCTCCGGGGCCAGTCTGGCTAAAGAAGACATCTCGGCGAATATGGACAGTTTGTCGTTGCTGGCCAGGCTGTCAGTGCCTAATGCAATGGGAATGCCCCTGAATACGAGTTTGGCCGCTCGCGGAATGCCGGAGCCCAGAAACAGGTTGCTTCTTGGACACAGACAGGCCGTGGCCCCTGAGGATGCCAGGAGATTCAGGTCATCGTCGTCGAGATGAACGCAGTGTACGCAGATGGTACCGGAGTCCAGTGCCTCCAGATTGTACAGGTATCGTATGGGTGAGGTCTCCGGTATATGGAATTCCAGAGGCCATTTGCCCTTTTTTTCGAGAAATGCCCGCATGGGCCCTGTGCCGGAGGCGAGAAACTCCATCTCCTCCTGGGACTCCGCTACATGAATGGAAAAGGGCCTGTTGCGCTCATTGCAGAGGTTTTTGATGGCCTTTATGAGCCCTGGGAACACGGAATAACAGGCATGCGGTGCAATGGCCGCAAGAAATCCTTCGTGTTCCAGTCCCTTCAGATCCATGTCCATGGCATTCAAGTCAGGTGCATCCTGCCTTTTAAGACATATAACCTCTTGAAAAAACATGCAAATGTCAAGAGGATGGCTTTCAGCCAGCAGGGTAGGCGCAATGGTGGTGTTGCCTACATCGCCTATGGCTATAATGCCTTCGTTCCTAAGTCCGGAAATCGCATTTTTAATGGCGTCTTCCTCGTCCTGCTCAGTGAGATTCTCTTTGGCCTCCAGCATGTTTGAGACCCATCGAGTAAAGGAGCCCGTAGGAGAAAGACGCATGTGCAGGCCGGCCAGCTCCATGTGCGTATGGCAGTTGACCAATCCTGGGCAGAGTATGGCATCTCCGTGGTCTATGAGTTCCCCATGAAAGCGGCTGAGAATCTCATGCGTCCTGCCCACAGCTACTATTTTGTCGTGAAAGATCGCTACGGCCCCATTCTCCAGCACAGGCGTTGTGACAGGTGCCACCCATTTGGCTCGGTGAATGACAAGACCGCTCATAACAGGGTGTAATCCATGCGTCTTCGCCGGGGTTCAAAGCCCGCATTTTTAATGAGCCGTTGAATCTCCTGTTCGGAGAGCCTGTGGCTCACACCTGCCGCTGCCACCACATTTTCTTCGATCATGGTGCTTCCAAAGTCGTTTGCCCCGAAAAACAGGGAGATCTGGGCCATCTTTGGGCCTTGAGTCACCCAGGAGGCCTGAATGTTGGGTATGTTGTCCAAAAACAGGCGTGAGATGGCCAAGGTGCGCAGATATTCGTGCGCCGTGGCAGGCTGCACATCGAGGGCGGTATTTTGTGGCTGAAATGTCCAGGGAATGAAGGCGGTAAAGCCATGAGTCCTGTCCTGCAGGTCTCGAAGGACTTGCAGGTGCTCCATGCGTTCCTCCAAAGTCTCGATGTGGCCGAACATCATGGTGGCGGTGGTCTTGAGCCCCAGGCCGTGGGCGGTCTCCATGACCTCTAACCACTCCCTGGCCGTGGCCTTGCGGGGAGCGATGCGTTCTCGCACTCTGTCCACCAGAATCTCCGCTCCACCCCCTGGAATGGAGTCAAGTCCGGCTGAAATGAGCCGTTTTAGCACGGTTTGAATGTCCAGTTGGGATAATTTGGCAAGATGGACGATCTCAGGCGGTGAAAAGGCATGGCAGTGAATTTCAGGGAATTCCCTTTTTATGAAGGAGAGCATGTCCTCGTAATACGAAAGGGGTAGGTCAGGGTGCAGACCGCCTTGCAGCAGTATCTGCCTGCCTTCCAGTTTCAAGGTCTCTCGAATCTTTTGAGCCAGTTCCTCTTTGGAGAGGAGAAATGGCCGCTGTTTACTGTGGCCCTGGCATTCACTGGAAGGTGCGGCGTAGTAGGCGCAGAACTTACAGCCTGAGATGCAGATGTTGGTATAGTTGATGTTGCGGTCTATGATGTAGGTGACAATTGGAGTTGAGTGCATGGCCATGCGCCTGGCATGGGCAAGGCAGCCCAGGGCGGCAAGTTCGGCATTTTTATAGAGAAACAGGGCCTCCTCCTTGGAGATGCGCCTGGCCAAGGCCTGTTCCATCATGAGTGAGAGGTCTGTCATACGGGACGATAAAGGGTATCACGCTCCACAGGCTCAAAACCTGCGTTTCGAATGAGCCGTTCGATCTCGGCCCTGCTCATGGCCTGTGCGGTCTCTGCCCCTGCCATGTGCGTAATTTTCTCCTCCAAAATGGTGCCGTCCAGGTCGTCTGCACCAAAGGAAAGGGCGATCTGCGCCACCTTCTGGCCCAGCATCACCCAGTAGGCCTTGATGTGCGGAAAGTTGTCCAGCACAAGCCTGGAGATGGCGATGGTCTTGAGGTCATCCACGCCGTCTGTCTGAGAGATGCCTTCCAGTTGTGTGTTTTTGGAGTGAAAGGCCAGAGGAATGAAACACAGAAACCCCTTTGTCTCGTCCTGGGCATCTCTTAAGGCCATGAGGTGCTCTATGCGCTCCTGAATGGTCTCGATGTGGCCGTAGAGCATGGTGGCGTTGGTATGAATCCCCATTTTATGTGCGGTCTTGGCCACCTCTATCCAGTCCTTGCCCGGAAGTTTATTTGGGCAGAGCCGCTCTCGAATACGGGGGCTGAAGACCTCGGCACCGCCGCCTGGAATGGAGCCCAGCCCTGCCTCCACCAGGTCTTTCAGGGTGTCTTCGATACTTTTGCCACCTATCTTGGCTATATGGGCGATCTCCACACAGGTAAATGCCTGAATGTGTATTTCGGGCCTTTCCCGCTTTATGGCCCTGAGCATCTCCAGGTAGTAGTCATAGGGGAGATCGGGGTGGAGGCCGCCGACGATGTGCACCTCTGTGATGGGTTCGTCTTTGCGCTCACGAATGCGGCTGACTATCTCCTCAATGGACATCTCGTAGGAGAGCGGCGCCCCTTTTTCCTTGCCGAATGCACAGAATTTGCACAGATTTGTGCAGACATTGGAGTAATTGATGTGTTGGTTGTAGATGTACCAGGTCTTTTTGCCGTTTATGCGCTCCCTGACCTGGCCGGCCAGCCAGCCGATGAGCGGAAGAAAGGGGGATGCGTAGAGACGTTCGGCGTCCTCCGCCGAGATGCGTTCCCCTGCCTCTATTTTTGCGTATATGTCATGAAGACCTGCCTGCTTCAGAATGGTGTTCAATTTTGCTCCTTTTCCGCGGGATCTGGGTCGATATCCCGAATCTTGACCTCGAAGAGCATGGTCTGGCCTGCCAAGGGGTGGTTGAAGTCCAAAAGAACAGCGCCCTCCCAGAATCTTTTGATCACAGCAGGCCTTTTCAGCCCGAATTCATCGGGCGCCTTGACCATTTTCCCCACGGCAATCTCTTCGTATATCCGTTCCGCCGCCACCAGTACCACCTGTTTGGGGTCGTAAAGTCCATAGGTGTATTGAGGCGGTACTGGTATCACCTTGACATCCCCTGGTTTCAGGCCGATGATCCCTTCTTCCACGGGTTTGGGAAAGTCTCCATTGCCGCAGATGAGCCGCACCGGCCCCCCTGATTTTTCGGAGGAATCCACTATTTGGCCGCTTTTCAGGCGTATTTGGTATTCAATCACCACTCCGAAGCCGAAATCCACTCGAAGTGTATGGTTTTCCATAGTTGACATGGCGTTATTGTTTGAGCTTGGCATCCTCTATAATGACATCATAGCGGTAGCCGGCGCCGAAATCCTTGTCAGCGGCCAGCACCCCCTCGAAGGTGACCACATCTCCCTCCTGGGGTTTGGCCTGTGTGGTGACGGTCATATCAAAGTTGTTGGCATTTGGGTCTCCGCTGCCGTCCTGCATATGCACCCAGTTTTTACCCATGATGCCGGTGGATACCTTGGTGACCTTGCCTTTGACCTGTACGGTCTTGCCGGCCAGTTCCTTGGCCTTTGAATGCATGTCGGCTATGGCATAGCTGTTTTCTCCGGGGGCCTTGTCGATTCTTTCACCAAGGAATTTGAGTGGATCGATGCGTTTGACTGTGGAGTGCGCCTCCAGGGCCATCTGCTCCGGTGTCTTTTCCATTTTTTGGCCTTCAGTGGAGGCAGTCGGCGTTGCAGGAGCAGTAGCAGCACTTGAGGCGGTCTTGTCAAAGGCACCTGTGGCGCTGGGTTTTTCAGTACCGCTGGGCTGAGTAGCGTCCTTGGCAGCCCCCACGATGCCCGAAGAGAAGATGATGGAGTCGAAGGTGCGGTTCAGAGTGTTGCTTTTGAAGTTTTTCATCTCCATGCCGGCATAGATGGTGATTTCCTGCCCTTTTTGTACCTGTGTTTCAGGAAGGGCGGCCCATGTCTCCACACCGTCTTTTTCCAGCAGTACATATGTATAGCCCGCACTGTTCATAGTCTCTTTGATTTTGCCTGTGATGGTGGGCTCTGAACTGCCGGGTTTGCCTGTGGAAGGAGCTGGTTCCGTGAGCTTTTTATCGGATTTAGCTGGCTCGGCCTTTTTGGAAGGCATCTGGCCTTCACAGCCCGTCAGCAACAGGGAGAGGCAGATGGTTGAATAGAGTAGAGTGGAGGTCTTAAATTTCATGGTAGCTCCTTGTCTTATGAGGAATTTTGAAATTCAGTTAACACATTTTGAGGAAATTTGAAAGAGTGATGCACGAATTTCCTTTGAATGAATATGGCCTTTTGTTTTTTAAGGGCCCTTAAGGATTTGCCTCAAAGATGTCGTTGAACTGCCAGTGAAACTGCTTGAACAGCAAAAGCAGATTGGGATCAAAGGCATCAGGCGTGGATTTGCCGTCCCCTTCCAGTATGATGCGGCAGGCGGTGGCATGGTCATAGGCCTCTTTATAAGAGCGTTTCATGCGCAGGGTGTCGTATGTGTCTGCAAGCCCGGCTATGCGGCCCTCTATGGGAATCTCTTCGCCTTTCAGGCCTTTGGGATGGCCTGTGCCGTTCCAGCGTTCGTGATGAGTGAGGGCTATGTTTCTGGCCATTTTCATGCGTGGATGATCACCTATGATGCGTGCCCCATGAATGGTATGCATTTTTACGATTTCCCATTCCTCTGGAGTCAATGGAGTGATTTTGCGCAAAATGGATTGAGGAATATATATCTTGCCCACATCATGCAGTTGTGATTGGAGTTGAATGGTTTTGATGTCATAACTGGACATGTTGCAGTGTTCAGCCAAGAGTTTGCAATAAAGTCCAAATCTATGTATGTGCTGGCCTGCGTCTTCGTCGTTGACTTCCGATACAATGGCAAGGGATTTTACCGTCTCTATGGCAAGTGTGTCTGTTTCTTGAAATTGTTGTGTTATGTCTTGCAATAATAATACTGCTACAGCAAACAGTTTTAATGTCAGCGCATCGAGCCTTCCTGTATCTCTTCCATAATTTATACAGAAAATAGATATTCTGTTGCTTAAATATGCTGTCATATTACGAATTGATATATTTGGAGCTACTTCATTTAGTTTTTGCATGAAAAGCTTGAATTGCTGCTCTACTTCTTTGCCATTACAATGGAATAGTTTTGCATTTTCATCATGTGTCTTTGGAATCAGTGTAAGGTTGAGTATGTTCCCTTCAAGTTTGTCGTCTTTATATTGGTATATATACCATCTTGGATGTTTTTCGTTCAAAGCGACCCTTGTTAGTATGATTTCAGGCCTTTCTGTTGCCTTGTTTGTTGTAAAAATTTTCAGCAATAGCTCTTCAAAATATATCTTGAAATTAAAGGTACCTGTGTGTAATTGTTTGGAGTTTATCTTGATTTGGTCTGTTATTTCGTTGAAGATATTTATGAAATTGATATATTGATCCTTTGCACCCTTGAGATTTTGTATGGCTTTTATTATCTCAAAAAGATCAATATCATTGAGCTGTTCTGTAAAGACAAAAAATTTTCTTAATGGTGTGTTGAGCTGTATGGATGTGTCTATTGGTTCCCTTGCATCATTGGTAAGAAATATGATTATTGTGTCTTCTGCCAGTATTTTTATAAGTTTAGGATAGATTTCAGCTAAATTTATATTTAGCGATGACTGTGTTATTATGATTGAGTCATAGTGTTCTGCGCTGACTTTGTTAATTAAATCTTCTTCTGTTTGATATGTTATATATGTATATTTTTCTATTTCCTGTTGAGATGTTGCAGATATTCTTTCATAGAGGGCATCAGGAATAAGAATTTTTATATTTTTATACATGCTGTTCTCCATTAAATTGTAATAATTACTCTATGTAAGCACATTCATTTTTGGAATGCAAGACCTGTTTGTGGTGCCGGCTTGCAAAGTTTAATGGAATCTGTTAAGCAAAACCATGGAAGCTATGCCCGGGATCTCATGGTTTTTGACCTTTTTAAGCATTGTTGGTGCGGTTATGAATGTCAGGAAGATGCGTTCGAGCTTCGCTGTCTATACTATAGCCAATATGGGATGGGTGGCGGTGGATATCTACTACGGTGTCTATGCCCAGGCTGCGCTCTTTGTGGTTTTTACCGTCATTTCCATCTGGGGCTGGCTGGCGTGGGGGCGAAGGCCGTTTTGAGATTGAGATTGCGGAATCCGGATGTCCACATGTGCTTGCATTGGATGACCGGTTCTGTTATAACTACTACGATTTTTTCAGGCTCCCTCCAGGTTTAAAAAGGAATTCAGCCGTACAGTTTCATCTGCACCGCCCGTTACGCTTAAATATCGCTATTGTTTGATGGCTCTGGTTTTGTGGGGATGTAGCTCAGCTGGGAGAGCGCCACGTTCGCAACGTGGAAGTCGTGGGTTCGAATCCCATCATCTCCACCAAATTCTTGTTTTTTTCACCCTCCTCGCGCCTTGTTCCCGAACGACGGTTTTAATCTTTCGAGGCCCCCATTGGCAAGAAATCATGGTTTTATGGCAAAAGAGCTCAATATCATACGGGGGATAATTTTAAAAAACAGAGCTGTAATCATGGAGGCATGGTATGAACACTGCGCTACAGATACAAGAAGTGAAAATTAAGGATATAACCATTACGCAAGACACTATTATCGCCCAACTCATGGATGGGCGGACAATCAGCGTTCCACTTGCCTGGTCATGGCGATTGTCGGAGGCGACTCCTGAACAGCGGGCAAACTGGGAGTTCATTGGAGATGGTAATGGGGTGCATTGGCCAGACATTGATGAAGACATCAGTGCTGAAGGAATGCTTTACGGTATTCCTGCTCGAAGACATCAGGGAACCTTAAAAAATTGCCATTTTGCCCGATAACTGCGTTGCCCGCCGACGAAAAATGCTCAGATCCCTGTCTTCGTGCAACGCACAGGCAGGCAGTCAGGGATTTTATTCTTCCTTTAATGTCTCCTGAAGGATTTGAAGGTCTTTCCATACCTCCAGCTTGAGCGCCTTCTGGGCGTTTCCATGGGTTTTCAATATGGCATTTGGAGAATGAGTGAAAAATATCGT
>Ga0067045_1031875_pt1 | contig 11295 bp, 10 predicted proteins | sample TerdegcTABiofilm_FD_59184 | JGI IMG/M metagenome (GOLD analysis project Ga0067045, IMG submission 59184) | Combined Assembly of (Gp0054472, Gp0054536) Wastewater bioreactor microbial communities from Singapore -Terephthalate degrading...
ATAAACTGGGTATTCCCTATTATGTCATGAATTTTCGTGACATATTTGAAGAAAAGGTGGTTGATTATTTTACCGCCGAGTATTTGCGCGGGCGTACACCTAATCCCTGCATTGCCTGCAACAGGTTTGTAAAATTTGAGTCACTTTTGGATAAAGCATTGGGCCTGGGGGCTGAATACATTGCCACCGGGCATTATGCGCGGCTGGGCTTCAGTACGGAGTACGGGCGCTATACGGTGCGGCGGCCGGCTGATCGCAGAAAAGACCAGACTTATGTTCTGTATGGGTTGACCCAGCACCAGATCGCCCACACGCTGATGCCTCTTGGTGATTATACAAAAGAAGAGGTGCGCCGGATTGCGGCGGACCTTGGCTTGGCCGTGGCTGATAAAGCGGAAAGCCAGGACATATGTTTTGTGCTTGACGAGGATTACCGGCATTTTCTTGAGAGCAGAGCTGCCGATGCAATTAAGCCCGGTCCTTTTCTAAACCTGGATGGCGAGGTTATAGGCCGGCATCGAGGCATACCTTATTATACGGTTGGGCAGCGGCGCGGCCTGGGTATTGCGGCGGGTACGCGCGTTTTTGTTGTTAAGATTGATCCTGAGAGTAATGCCATCACTCTGGGGCCCAAGGAGGCTACATTTGGTACTGATTTAATTGCCGGTGATGTTAATTTGATTCTTTATGAAGAGCTTCCCGGCCCGGTAGAGGTTGAGGCACAGATACGCTATAACGGCAGGCCTGCTCAGGCTACCTTGACTCCGCTTCCGGAAGGCAGCCTGAAAGTTCATTTTCACTCCCCGCAGCGTTCCATCACACCGGGACAGGCGGTCGTTTTTTACCTGGGCGATTACCTGCTGGGTGGTGCTACGATTAATTACACAGATATTGGACATAATAAAAACTAAAATGAGTAAAGGGCAGTATTTGTTAAGTTTAGGGGGGCGACAGTATTGATATGCCCGGTTTGCGGTGGTAAGGCCACCGGTAAAGTCGGTGTCGACCAGTATTACTGTTGGGATTGCTGTGTGGAGTACCGTATTAATAAGGAAGGTGTTCAGATTTATGAGGTAGCTGAAGACGGCAGTCTGGTTGCCTTTGATCCGCAAAATGAATTCTTGTTTTAGCATTAAATGAGCTAATGAGATAGTGGGGAGATGCTCCCCACTTATGTTTTGGTGGTGGAAAAAGTTGCCCTGGTGGAAAGAAAATAAAAAAATAAAGAAGCTGCTTTTCTTTATTTTTCTTTTATTTGGAATAACTTACTTTTTTTATCTAATTCGTGGATTGATTTTTTCATTGGGGCTTGCTGTTTTACTTGCTTACCTTTTAAACCCGCTGGTCAACGCCATCGAAAGGAAAGGCACGCCAAGGTTATGGGCGATTTTGCTGGTATATCTGGCCCTGTTCTTTTTCACCGTCGGTATTTTTTTATATGGTGTGCCCCGAATTATTGAGCAGCTCAACGGCCTAGCTGAAACAATCCCTCAGTATACCAGGCAGGCTCAGGAGGTTGTCCAGTCCGTCCAGGCACGTTATATAGATCTCGGTATTCCGGACGGAATGAGGCAGGTTATTGATGAGCGTATTAGCTGGGTGGAAGGAATTATTTTGCAGCAGGTCAGAAAAACAGTTGCGGCTTTAATCGGTGCCGCAGGCTATATTTTTAAAATTTTTCTGGCGCCTGTGCTGGCTTTTTATTTTTTAAAAGACATGCAGTTAATAAAAAACAAAGCTATTTCATTGCTGCCGGAAGAATGGCGCGAAGATGTTATTGGAATGTTTCAAGAAATCGATCAGGTTTTAGGCAGCTTCATCAGAGGATATTTTCTTGTGGCGGCAGTTGTTGGAGGACTTACTACAGTAAGTATGGCCTTGCTGGGAATGGAGTTTGCTCTGATGCTGGGCCTGATTGCCGGTTTAACCGAGTTGATTCCTTATTTCGGGCCGGTGATTGGGGCGGTGCCGGCCGTTTGTCTGGCAATTTTACGGTCCAAGTGGCTGGCTGTAAAAGTTGCCCTTATTTTTCTCATTATTCATCAGGTGGAAGGGAATATTATTTCACCCAAAATATTAGGAGATAAGGTGGGCCTGCATCCGTTAATGGTGATTTTCAGTCTTTTCGCGGGTGGCGAGCTTTACGGTCTGGCGGGGATGTTGCTGGCGGTGCCTGCAGCGGCTGTGTTAAGGGTGTTCTTGAAATATGTTTATCGCAAAGTATCCATATACTAATTTACATCTATGAAATAGGTACGGTGTTATCCTAGCGAACGACTTGCGAAGCGCCGATTATAGCATTTAGCGAAGCGAGGATGCGGAATTGGGGGACGCGGACATGGATGTCCGCGCCAGCCTTCACCGAACCAGGATGGTGAGTTGAAGGCGGCCCAATTTCGCCCGAAGCGAGCTAATATGCTGTTGGCGCGAAGCACTGGATTGAGCGGGGATAACGCTGTACCTCTCTCCTTGACACCCTGCAGCTGCATTCTGTATAATTAGAGCGAATTTATGGGTTTTTTTGTTATTGTTTAACGATAAAGGGGAGGCTGTGCTGTTTGATGACTGGTAATGAGATCAGGGAGAGTTATTTGAAATTTTTTGAGAAAAAAGGGCATAAAATTTTACCCAGCGCCTCTCTCATTCCTGCGAGCGACCCCAGCATTCTTTGGACGGCTGCCGGGATGGTTCCCTTTAAGCCGTTTTTTACTGGTGCTGCTAAGCCGGAGTATCCCAGAGTGACAACCTGCCAGAAGTGTATTCGCACTCCGGATATTGAGTCGGTGGGCAAGACAGCCCGCCACCATACTTTTTTTGAAATGTTGGGCAACTTTTCTTTTGGTGATTACTTTAAAGAAAGTGCCATTCCGTGGGCGTGGGAATTTGTGACCGAGCATCTGCACCTTTCGCCGGACAGGCTGTGGGTTACCATTTATCAGGACGATGATGAAGCCTTTGATATCTGGCACAGGGTAGTTGGTTTACCGGCCGGCCGTATTGTCAGGATGGGTAGGGATACCAACTTTTGGGAAATTGGTGTCGGCCCCTGTGGCCCGTGTTCGGAAATTTATGTCGATCTCGGCGCTGAGCGTGGTTGCGGCTCCCCGGATTGTGCGGTGGGTTGCGACTGTGACCGGTATATAGAAATTTGGAACCTGGTTTTCATACAATACTTTAAAGATGAAGAAGGGAATTATTCCCCTTTGGACAACAAGGGTATTGACACCGGGATGGGTCTGGAGAGAGTGGCTTCGGTGCTCCAGAATGTGCCGTCGAATTTCGAAACCGACCTTCTCCGCGAGATCGTTGATTACACCGCAGGTCTTTTCGGTGTCAGGTACGGTGTTGAAAGCAAAGTAGATCTTGCCTTAAAAGTGATTGCAGACCATTGCCGGGCGATTACTTTTGCTGTTGCCGACGGCGCCCTGCCTTCCAATGAGGGCAGGGGTTATGTAATCAGGCGGCTGCTCCGGCGGGCTGTGCGCTTCGGGAGATTGCTGGGAGTGCAGGGGCCTTTCCTGAGCCAGGTAGCTGGTGCTGTCATCAACCAGATGGGCAGGGTTTATCCGGAACTGGTTGAACACCGGGACCATATCCGAAGGGTTGTTTTAGCCGAGGAGGAACGTTTTGGCGAAACCCTGGCCCAGGGCACTGAAATGTTAAATCAGATTATTGCCGGGCTGAAAGCGGCCGGCAGTCTGGTTGTGCCGGGGGCGGACGCTTTTAAGCTTTATGATACTTATGGTTTTCCCCTGGAGCTGACCCAGGAAATGGCTGCCGAACAGGGTTTAACTGTGGATGCCGAAGGTTTCGGGGCAGCCATGGATGGCCAGCGGCAGCGTGCCAGGAGCGCCAGGCAGGAGACTGAATATATTTCTGAACGGGATGTTTTTTTCAAAGATTTGCGTGAACAGGTGGGAGAAACGGCTTTTGTAGGGTATGATTCGTTGGAAGCCAAAGCCAATGTGCTCGGCATTTTTAGAGGCGGTGAACGAGTAAAATCAGCAGCAGCCGGGCAGGAGATCGAGTTTATCCTGGATGTCACTCCCTGTTATGCCGAATCCGGCGGGCAGGTAAGCGACTGTGCCCGGGTTACCTCTGCTGAGCTGGAAGTGGAAGTATTTGAGGTAAGCAAGCCGGTGGAAAACCTTTTTGTCCACCGCGGCAAAGTGATGAGAGGAGTTATTAAAGAGCATGATTTTGTGCATGTACAGGTGGACCGCTCCAGGCGGGTTGCCGTCAGCCGCAATCACTCGGCCACTCACCTTTTGCATGCGGCTTTGAAGAAAGTGCTGGGCGGTCATGTCAACCAGGCCGGTTCACTGGTTGAGCCGGAAAAGTTGCGTTTTGACTTCACGCACTATGCTGCTCTGTCCCAGGGTGAGTTAAAACAGGTGGAAGATGTTGTAAATCGGGTGGTACTTGCCAGCCTGCCGGTGGAGATTTTTGAAACGTCGCTTTCAGAAGCGCGCGCGCTCGGGGCGGCAGCCCTTTTCGGCGAGAAATACGGGGAGCGGGTCAGGGCGGTTAAAATGGGGGATTTTAGCCTGGAGCTATGCGGTGGGACTCACCTGCGCTCTACCTCCGAGGTGGGGTTGTTTAAGTTGGTGGGCGAAAGCAGTGTCGGTGCCGGTCTTCGCCGGATCGAAGCAGTAACCGGGGAAGGGGCTTTGCGCTATATACAAGCCAGAGAAGAACAGTTTGCGGAGATTGCCAGGCTGGTCAAGGCGCCGCTGCACGAAGCAGCGCGCCGGGTGGAGAGCCTGGTTCAGAATATAAAAGAGCTGGAGGCAGAAAATGAGATGCTTCAGGCCAGGCTGGCCAGGTATCAGGTGCAGGACTTGTTAGACCGGGTTAAAGAGGTTAAAGGGGTAAAAGTGCTGGCTGGTCAGGCTGCAGCACCGGATATGGACAGCCTGCGCGGCATGGTGGATCTCCTGAGAGATAAAATCGGTACAGGTGTAATTGTGTTGGGCAGTGCTGCTGGCGAAAAGGTAAACCTGGTGGCGGCCGTTACCAAAGATTTGCTGCACAGCGGCCTGCATGCCGGAAAACTGGTTAAAGAGATAGCTGGTATAGTAGGTGGCGGTGGGGGGGGCCGGCCTGAGATGGCCCAGGCTGGCGGCAAAGACCCATCGCGCCTGAATGAAGCGCTGGAGAAGGTCTATAAAGTTGTGCACGGTCAAATAAAGGGCTTATGAGTTTAATTTAATGTCTATGATCATGGCAACTTCTTCGCAGTTGGGGAATTTGGGGCAGTTGACACATTCTTTCCAGACTTTCTGGGGCAGCAGCTCTTTTGCTATTAATTTGAAGCCGCATTTTTCGAAAAACTTCTGCTGGTAGGTTAAGACAAATACCCGGGATATGGCCAGGTCCCTCGCTTCGCTTATGAACATGTTGACCAGGTTGCGGCCGATCCCCCGCCCGGTATATGCCGGTGCCACGGCCAGGGCCCTGATCTCGGCGAGGTCTTCCCAAATAATGTTTAGGGCGCCGGCGCCTATAACCAGCCCCTGGTCTTCGGCAATTGTAAACTCACGGAGACTCTCATAGAGCATGGCACGGGGCCGTGCCAGCATCAGTCCCTGGTCGGCGTAGTAAGTGATTAAAGCATGGATAGGTTCAACATCCGTGATTTTTGCCTTGCGGTATTTCATTTAATACATGTCACCTTTCCCTGGAATTAGCAACAATTATATCTTAACTTAACAGGTTGCTCAACACCTTTTTAATAAGGTGCACCTGGCAATAGAGGAAAAGAAAGGTGCCCGTCGAATATTTAGAAAACAAATGTAGGGGAAGGGGGTTTATGTGATGACCTGTGATAATACGGAAGAAACCGTGATGTTCAAGAAGATGCAGGGTGAAGAATTTAACCAGGCCCGGGATATCCTGCTTAAAGTTTACGCGGCTTTAATTGAAAAAGGCTATAACCCCATTAACCAGCTTGTCGGCTACCTGTTATCGGGTGATCCGGCTTATATTACCAGCCACCAGAACGCCCGCAGCTTGATCCGCCGGCTGGAGCGTGATGAGTTGTTAGAGGAGCTGGTTAAAAACTATCTTAAGGAAAAGTAGGGTATAATGATGTATCTTTTTCAGGGCTGGCAGAGGGGAATGTCTGTTCATGCGCATTATGGGCCTGGATGTGGGGGAAAAAAGAATCGGTGTTGCCGTGAGTGACCCGATGGGCTGGACCGCCCAGGGCCTGGAAGTAATTGTTAGTAAAGGTTCTTATGAAGCAGATATAAATAGAATCAAGGAAGTGGCCCAGAAGTACGAAGTCGGCCGGGTAGTTATCGGGTTGCCTAAAAATATGGATGGCAGCTCTGGACCGCAGGTGGAGAAAATCAAGCTTTTTGCCAGCCGGCTGTCCAAGGCTCTCGGTTTGCCTGTCGAACTTTGGGACGAGCGCCTCACTACTGTGGCTGCGGAAAAATTGTTGATTGGTGCTGATCTGAGCCGTGCCAGGCGCCGGCAGGTGGTTGATAAAATGGCTGCCGCATTAATTCTCCAGGGGTATCTTGATTACTGCCGCAGGAAACCTGAACCGGGCGGAAAATGATAGATAAAATCAGGAGAATTCCTTGACAGCCTGCTGTTTAAAGTATAGTATTATCAATAAATTATGTAGAAGAAGGTGTTTATTGTGTCAGGACAGGAAGAAGTAATAACCCTGGTCGACGAAGAAGGGGCGGAGCATGACTTTGCGGTCATTGATATCATAGAGGTGGATGGTTGCGAATATGCTGTCCTGCTCCCTGACGAAGAAGATGCTGAGGAGGCTATTATTTTAAAAATTACTTATGATGATGAAGGAAATGAATTGTTGATTGACATTGAGGAAGACGAGGAATGGGAAAAAGTAGCTGATATCTGGGAAGAAAGGTTGGCCGGGGAGGAAGCGGACTGAATATTTAAAAAGTAAAGCTGGTTGCGGAGTTGACTCCACAAGCGGCTTTTTTTATCTGGTGAATGATAAAATTTAAGGGGTTTTGATTGTGTCGGTTAAAAGCACCCGTTTAGTTTTTTACTTTTTAGCCGCTGCCGTAATCATTATACCGCTGTTTTTTTTGGGTTCAGGGTTTTTCAGCCCGGCATCAGAAAAGGTGCTGCCCGGTATAGAAGTAATGGGGATCCGGCTGGAAGGTCTTAACAAATCTGAAGGAATGGCAAAACTGGGTGAGTTGGAAAAAAGTATCCAGTCGTCCGCAGTAAAGCTTTGCTACCGGGATAAGAGCTGGCTGCTTCTCCTGAGTGAGGTAGGATTTGACCTTGATGAGGGTGCTGTCATGGATGCAGCCCTTAATGCCGGACGGAGCGGTTCCCTGTTTCAGCAGTGGAAGGAAAGGAAACAGATAAAGCAAAAGGGCAAGGTTATTTTACCGGTTGTCAGTTTTGATGAAGAAAAGCTATATCAGCGGGTTAAGGAATTGACCCGGGGGGTTACCGTTGAACCGGTTGACGCCAATTTTAAAATTGACAGTAAGGACAATGTTACTGTGGTTCCGGGTAAAGACGGCACAGGGGTAGACATGAAAAAGTTGAAAGACGATCTCATTGAGGTCATTCTTGAAGCAAAAAAACCAGAAGTGGAGCTTGCTCTGATTACTGTTCCTCCTGCCCGCTCAACCGCCCTGCTTGAATCGATGGAGATTAACGGCTTGCTGGCCGCGTATGCCACCAGGTTCGACCCGGCTAAAGTAAGCCGTACATACAATATCAGCGTAGCAGCCCGGGCTTTTGATGAGAAGCTGGTTCGTCCTGGACACGAGGTTTCTTTTAATAAAGTGGTCGGACCGCGCAGTTCGGAGGCCGGTTATAAAAACGCACCGGTAATTATCAATAATGTATTTGTCGAAGGCCTGGGAGGGGGCGTGTGCCAGGTGTCCACGACCCTTTACAACTGTGTTTTATTGGCCGGCCTGGAGGTGGTGGAGCGTTATAATCACTCCCTGCCGGTAAGTTATGTGCCAATCGGCCGGGACGCTACCGTGGTGTATGATGCACTTGACTTTAAGTTTCGCAATAACACGGGAAGCTATATTTATATAAAGTCTTTTGTTACCGGTGGGATGGTTGGTTTTAAAATCTACGGTAATACGTCATATAAGAGGGATGTTACGGTAAACACCTGGATTACCCGGGAGATCGAGCCTGAAGTGGTTTACGAAAACGACCCCAGCCTGCCTAAAGGTGAGCAGGTTGTCAAGCAGGAAGGTGCCAAGGGGTATCACGTATCTGCAGAGCGAATATTTAGTTTGAACGGTGTGGTGGAAAAAAGAGAAAACCTGCCTCCCAGCGAATACAGCCCGGTAAACAAAGTAATTGCAGTAGGGACGCTTGAGCAGGTTTTACCGCAAATCGCTCCTTCCACTCCTCCTCCGCCTGCAGGCGGGTCCGGTGAGCTTCAATCAGGTGTTCGGGAGAGCGGGAATAATGCGGCTCAACCTGCTGGTGACAGCAACAGCGGACTGCCGGGTGGCGGTACGGGGGGAGAGGGCCTCAACCCTGTCAACCCGCCTGTTCCCGTCATAAAGCCACCTGCTGATTCAGGGAACACTATTCCGGAAAATAGCGGGAGGGCAGCAGGCCAGGAACGTGTCCCGGACATTTTGCCCCAAAATCATTGAACAGTGGATAGTAACAAAATTTCAAAAACAAAGTGCTGCTTGTATGAAAATGCAAGTAAATGCTATAATATGCATTAAAAAATGAACGGGCAAATTTATTATGAGGCTTGACATGGATGGATTTGAAGAAAAAAATGCGGTAATCAAGCCGCCGGTAAAGTACCAGTATTATCTTCTGGTTCCGGCAGGTTTTTTTTGTCTGGCTGTGCTCAGTGTTTTGATTCTGCTTATGCCCGTGGCGCCGCAAAGCCAGGCCAGCGATGTGGTGGTGACTATCCCCCTGCAGGCTACGGCCGGGCAGGTAGGGCAAATATTAAAACAAAACAAACTGGTGCGAAGTTCGTTAATATTCAGTCTTTATGCCAGGTATAAGGGGATGGACGGGCAGATCAAGGCCGGCGAGCACAAGCTGAATAACGGTTTTTCGACACCGGAAATACTTTTAGCACTGGTTGACGGGCGCCTGACGGTTCAATCTTTTACTATCCCCGAAGGGTTTACAACTGCTCAGATTGCCGACCTGCTGGCGAGCAAGGGTTTGATCGACCGTGAACGGTTTTTCTGGTCAGTTGCCAACGAAAATTACAACTACCCGTTTATCCGGGAGTTACCCAAGAATGAAAGACGTCTTGAGGGATATCTGTTTCCTGACACTTACCAGGTGGTCAGGGGCAGCAGTGAGAGTTTTATCATTGATATGATGTTGAAGCGTTTTGAAAAGGAGATAGATGATCTGGATTACCTGACACTGGCGCAGGAGGCGGGGCTGACGCTGCACCAGGCTGTAACCGTCGCCTCGATGGTGGAGCGGGAGGCTAAGTTTGACGAGGAAAAGCCGTTAATTGCCGGTGTCATTTACAACCGCCTGGCCAGGTCCATGCTTTTGCAGGTGGACGCGACGGTACAATATGCTCTGGGAACGCACAAGCCGAAGATTTATTATAAAGACCTGGAGGTTGATTCGCCTTATAACACCTACCGGGTGCACGGGCTTCCACCAGGACCGATTGCTGCGCCGGGCAAGTCATCACTGCTGGCGGCGGTCAAACCGGCAGCCAACGGCTACCTTTATTATGTCGCCAGGCCGGACGGCTCGCATGCCTTTGCGAGTACATTGGCGGAACATAACATGAACAAGGAGAGGTATTTGCAGTGAAGCGGCCGGAGCTTCTTGCCCCCGCAGGGGACCTGGAAAAATTGAAGGTGGCCGTGCTTTACGGTGCTGATGCTGTCTATCTCGGCGGGCGGCATTTCGGCTTGCGGGCTGGAGCAGGCAACTTCAGCGAAGAGGAAATAGCCGAAGGGGTGCGGTTTGCCCATGAAAAGGGCGTCCGGGTTTATGTAACGGTGAATATTTTCGCCCGCAACAGCGATCTGGCCCTTTTGCCGGATTATCTTGATTCAATCCAAAAGTCCGGGGTGGACGGGGTAATCGTGTCCGATCCAGGGGTTATCGACCTGGTAAAAAATCTTTATCCCGGCCTGCCGATACATCTGAGCACCCAGGCTAATACGACTAACTGGGCGTCTGTCCGCTATTGGGAGAAACAGGGGGTGTCCCGGATTATCCTGGCCAGGGAGCTTTCTTTGGGTGAAATAAAAGAGATCCGGCAGCGGGTGGGGGTGGAGCTGGAAATATTTGTCCACGGCGCCATGTGCATAGCTTATTCCGGCCGCTGTCTTTTAAGCAGCTATCTTGCTGGGAGGAGTGCCAACCGGGGTGACTGCGCCCAGTCCTGCCGCTGGAGGTATGCTCTTGTCGAGGAAAAAAGGCCGGGAGAGTATCTTCCTTTTGAAGAAGACGAAAGAGGGGCATACATCTTAAGTTCACGGGACCTTTGCCTGATTGAGCATATCCCGGAGCTTGTGGAAGCAGGAATCGACAGTTTTAAAATCGAGGGCAGGATGAAAAGTGTTCATTACGTGGCCGGGATTGTAAAAGTGTACCGGGAGGCGCTGGACGCCTTTTTTGCCGGCAGGTTGGATAGCTCTGACCCGTACTGGCTTGAGGAGATAAGCAAGTTAAGCCACCGTGGGTATACCACCGGGTTTCTTTTCGGCAACCCGGGGGTGGCGGGGCAGCGTTACAGCAATAAAATTTACCGGCGGCGCTATTCCTTTGTCGGCCTGGTCCGGGGCTATGATGCAAAAAATGGTCTGGCGGTTGTTGAACAGCGCAACCACTTTGCCGTTGGAGACGAGGTAGAGATTCTTGCACCTTCGGGCAGGCCGTTGAAACACCGGATTAAAGCAATTTACGATGAAGAAGGCAATACGTTGGAAGCTGCCCCGCATCCCCGGCAAATCGTGCGAATACCGGTTGACGGAGAGTTAGCGGCTTTTTCAATGCTGAGAAAACCAGTTTCATATTAGTGAAAATTAGTGAAAAATTTAGTGAAAAATATTCGCCATTGACCCGGTTAAAGCACTGTCTTAACCGGGCTTTGTTTTTCCTCCATGGAAAATCTACACTTAAAATATCTCAGGAATTCCTAAACTATTTGCACACTAAATGGCAAAAGAACATAGACTACTAGCAAAAGCTAAAACAACCAAAAAAGAGGTGTTTATTGTGAAGCACAGTATTAAAGCTTCCAGCCTGGCAGAAGTTGTCGACCGCATTCTTGACAAGGGTATCGTTATTGACCTGTGGGCAAGG
>Ga0067045_1004594_pt1 | contig 11292 bp, 8 predicted proteins | sample TerdegcTABiofilm_FD_59184 | JGI IMG/M metagenome (GOLD analysis project Ga0067045, IMG submission 59184) | Combined Assembly of (Gp0054472, Gp0054536) Wastewater bioreactor microbial communities from Singapore -Terephthalate degrading...
AGGATGCTCGCCGCCTTGAAGCGATGGCCGCCTGTCTGCTCCAGGGTGCGGCGAATTGCCTCCTTCTCGATCTCGGCCATTGTCATTCCCGGCCGGACGGCCAGTTGCGGACTCGGTAGCTGGCTGATGTAAGGCGGCAAATCGGAAAGCTCGATCGTCTCGCGCACGGACACGATGATGATCCCTTCGAGCGTATTGCGGAGTTCCCGGACGTTTCCCGGCCAATCGTATGCCTTCAGGGCGGAGAGCGCATCCGGCGAGATACTACGCACAGGACGCTCGTTTTCCGCGGCGATTTGCTCAACGAAGTGGGCGACCAAGAGGGGAATGTCATCCCGCCGCTCCCGAAGCGGCGGCAACCGCATCTCGACCACTTTCAGGCGGTAGAAGAGGTCTTCCCGGAACTGCCCTTGTTTGGTTAGTTCGGCGAGGTCTTTGTTGGTGGCTGCGATGAGGCGAACATCCACCTCCGCCTCTTTTCTGCTGCCGACCGGCATGACTTTCTTGAATTCGATTGCCCTCAACAACTTACTGTATAGTGGACCCCAAAAACTGGACCACGGATCGGGGGACGATGTAGCATGGTTCCCAAGGTCCAGTTTTTGGAGGAAGTACGATGTCGAGGAGACGGAAGCAGCACAGTGCGGGGTTGAAGGCGAAGGTGGCGTTGGCGGCGGTGAAGGGGGACCGCACGACGAGCGAGTTGGCGGCGAAGTTCCAGGTGCATCCGACCCAGGTGTCCCATTGGAAGCGGGAACTGGTGGAGGGAGCGGAGGAGGTGTTTGGTCGGGATGGGAAGCGTGAGGCGAGGGAGCAGGAGGCGTTGGTGGCGGACCTGTACGAGCAGATCGGGCGACTTCAGATGGAACTGGAGTGGACGAAAAAAAAAGCTGCCCAGTGGAGTTGAGGAGAAACGGCGGTGGATCGAACCGGAACATCCGCGTCTGAGCATTCGCCGGCAGTGCGAGCTTTTGGGCTTGAACCGATCGAGTTGGTATCGGGAGCCCGCGGGGGAGTCGGCCGAGAACCTGGAATTGATGCGGAAGATCGACGAGCAGTACCTGACGACGCCGTTCTACGGCAGCCGGAAGATGGCGGAGGTGTTCGGGGTGAATCGGAAGCGGGTCCAGCGGTTGATGCGGCGGATGGGCCTGGAGGCGATCTACCCCAAGCCGCGGACGACGCAGCGGAACGTGGAGCACCGGATTTACCCCTATTTGCTGCGGAATGTGGAGGTGGTGCGTCCGGACCAGGTGTGGTCGAGCGATATCACCTACGTGCCGATGCCGACGGGCTTCATGTACCTGACGGTGATCCTGGACTGGTACAGCCGGTACGTGCTTTCGTGGCGGGTGTCGAACACCCTGGACGGCGGATTCTGCCTGGAGGCGTTGGAAGAAGCCTTGGCCGGCAGGCGGCCGGAGATCTTCAACAGCGACCAGGGCGTGCAGTACACGTCGCGGGCGTTCACGGGCCGACTGGAGGAGGCCGGCGTGGCGATCAGCATGGACGGCCGCGGCCGGGCCCTGGACAACGTGTTCGTGGAGCGGCTGTGGCGTACGGTGAAGTACGAGGACATCTACCCGAAGGCGTACGCCACGGTGCCCGCGTTGGAAACGGGGCTGTCGGGCTACTTCGACTTCTACTGCCATCGCCGGATTCATCAGTCGTTAGGCTACCGTACGCCCGCGGAGTTGTACCTGGTGGGCTAGAAACGGAAAGACCAGCGACGCCGCGTCGGACAAATGCGCGAAGTCGCGCGACTCAAGGGGGAGCATCCAATCCACTTCAAGCCTCTCTGATCCACCTGCGGCCGCGCGAGACCTGGGAAGGGTCTCGCGGGCCGCTTGCTCTCTCTTATTCCTCTCCGTTCGTGGTCTTGACAACGGGGTCCACCTCAGGCTGACCGCACGTCGGGCAGCCCTATTTCGCCGTGTATCCGCCGTCGACGGCGATGCACGCGCCGGTCACGTAGGCCGACGCCTCGGAGGCCAGGAAGACGATCACGCCTTTCAGGTCCGTCTCGTTGGCCATGCGCCCGAGGAAGGTGCGGGCGTTGTAGCGCTCGACGAAGGGTGGGTCCTGATGGTTGAAGAACCCGCCGGGAGCGATCGCGTTGACCCGCACCCCGGCCGGCCCCAGCTTCGACGCCGCGAACCGGGTGAGCTGGATCAGGCCGCCCTTGTGGAAGAAGTAGTCGGGCGAGACGCTCCAGGTGAGCCCTTCGTAGAGCGTGTAGTCGGGCCCGATCACCCCGTGGATCGAGCCCACGTTGACGATGCTCCCCCCGCCCCGCGCGGCCATGTGTTCGCCGAAGGCGCGGGTCATGAGGAACAGGCCGGTGGCGTTGACCACCATGCTCTTGGTGAACTCGTCCCCGGGGCTCGACCACTTGCAGGTGCTCCGGCCCACCGAGTTGTTGATGAGGATATCGACCCCGCCGGCCGTGCCCGCCACGGCGTCGAGCAACTGCTGGATTGACTCCTCGCTGCCTTGATCGAACTGCAGCGGCGTGACCTCAAGCCCGGCGGCCGCGAACTTCTCGGCCTGGGCCCGGAGACTGTCGAGATTGCGGCTCGCCATAAAGGTCCGGGCCCCGGCCTCAGCCAGCGCCTCGACAATCTGCCGCCCGTAAAGCCCTGCCCCGCCAGTCACCACGGCCACCTTGCCATGGAGATCAAAGAGTTCTTGAACCGTCCGCTTATCCGGGGCCTTTTCTGTCATTCGTCACTCCTAATACAAATTGCCATGTGCCATCCCAGCGGGTAGGGTGGGCAACGCCCACCAAATCCGCAACATCCCGCACGACAACGAATTGGTGGGCGATGCCCACCCTACCCGGCTTCGTCCGTGACGCCACGGATGGCACGTTCGTCACCGCCCGGGCCCCCGTCCTTCACGACGTCAGCGCGATTCCCAGGGCCCGAACCACGTAGCTGCACGTCGGCCAGCGTTTCTCCGGGTCCATCGCCGTAGCCTTGCTGACGACCCTTCGCTCCGGCCTGGGCAGCTTGGAGAAATCGAGCTCGCCGCGGCGGACCAATTCCATCATCTCCGTCGGATTGGCCCCCCGCTGATACGGAAGCGTCGAGGTGCGAAGGGCGGCGTAGACCATCGCCAACGAGTACTGATCGCTGGCGATTCCCGGTTTTCCTGCGAGCGCTTCCGGCGACGAAAAGGCAACGCCCCGGATGACCGCCGACGACGTAATGCGGCGCTGCACCTCAAACGTCTTCCACTTGGTCAAATTGGCCCAATCGGCCACTTTCACCGTTTGGCCGTCGATCACCAGGCTTCGCGGGTTGATGCCTCCGTGGACCACGGGCCCGGGACCGGCGCCGAGATCGTGCATGGGTTCATGGAGGAAGTCGAGGGCCTTGGCCGGACCTTCCAGCGTGCGGACCAACTCGTCGGCCGGAATTCCCGGTCGGCCCGCCTCCCGGTACTCCCTCAGTCGGTCCCGCAAGGTCCGGGGGCGTGCGCTTAACGACTCGATCTCGACGGCCTCGACCGGGCGCAGTTCGGCCAGCAGCATCCGCAGATGCGCTTCGGCAGATCCGTGGGACGACTCGGACCCCTCCCATCGGGCCTTCAGGGCGGAGGGCAACTCCTTGAGAAGCCGCCCGTCGTCCGTCTTCAACCACATGTCGGGCACCGGAACGAGATGGTGATGCACCACGCGCTTGTACAGCGGAAGCACCGAGAACCACGCAAGCAGTCCTTCCAGGCTCTCCTTATGAACCAGGATGACCGTCACGCGGACCCGCTGCCCCTCCGGCCCCCGGGCCTCCCAATACTCCATGTCCCAGGCACCGGCCTCCATGAGGGAGGTAAGACAATAGCCGGGCACCGGTTGATCGCCGACCTGGTACTTGCGTTTGACGGAGCTCGTCATCTCGACCACCCTCCCCGATGGAGTCGATTATACCACACCCGCGGCGGAGGCTTGAATAGGATTTCCGGCTCCTTTATCCTGAGAGTGATCTCGAAGGAGGCCCCGGGATCTCGGGAGGATTGGGCTGCTGGAACGCAGGCCTCGGGGAGGCGATGGATGCGGACGTTGGTCCCCCGGATTGTCTTGAGTGCGCTGCTTCTGACTGCGGCATCTTCGCGCACCGCCGGCGGTGATTTGCAGGCGGGCGTCGCCCGGGTGGACCTCACTCCGCCAATGGAACTCAAGGCCACGTTGGGCGGTTACGGGGCGCGGATGGGCAAGCCGGCCGTTGGGGTCCACGACCGCGTGTTCGGCAAAGCGATCGTCTTCTCCGAAGGGCCCAAGCGTTTCGCCTTCATTACCGCCGACGTGCTGGCATTCCCGCCGGGGTTCAAGGACGCCCTCTCCGCGTCGCTGGGCGTCGCGGGCTGGAAGGGCGGGGAGTTCCTGCTCCTCCCCAGCCATTCCCACACCAGCATCGACATGTCGGCCCTGCACACCAAGAACATCCTGGGCATTCCCCAGATCGGCTCCTTCCACAAGAAGCTGTACGAGCTGACGCTCTCGCGGCTCGTTCAGGCCGTCACCGAGGCCGGCAAGGGCCTCACGCCCGTCTCGGTCGGCACGCGAACCATCCCCCTTCCCGGCTGGAACCGCAACCGCCGCGACGCGAAGGGCGCAGTCGATCCGGAACTGACCGTCACGCGTATCGACAAGACGAGCGGCGAGCCGCTCGCGGTGCTCGTCCATTGGACGGCACATCCCACGTTCATGGACCCGACCGACATGATGTTCTCGGGCGACTATCCCGGCCACCTCCAGCGGACGGTGGAGGCAATCCTCGGTCGCGGAGTCACGGTCCTGTTCTACAACGGGGCGGAAGGGGACCAGTCGCCGGTGCCCCGTCCTGACTCGGGCGGCAACTGGGAGAAGGCCGAGCGCTACGGCCGGGAACTCGGGATCGTGGTGGGGCGCGAGTGGGAGAAGATCCGGCCCAAGGCCTCGCCTGCGTTGGCCTTCCACTCCGAAACGATCCCGCTGCCTCCCCATGCCTTCCACGCGGCAGGAATGAAGCTGGGCGGAGCGGAATACGGAGTGAGCGAAGCACTGGCCGGCACGCTCTTGGGGCTTCTGTTTCCCAGGCAGACGCACAGCACGTCGCTCCGCCTGGGCGACCTGCTGATCGTCGGGGTTCCCGGCGAGATGACCGCGGAACTGGGGCTTTCCGTCAAGTCCCGGCTCCTCGACGCGGCCGGTACGCCCCACGTGGTCATCGGCGGGCTGGCCGATGAGTGGATCGGCTACATCGTGTCGGCCGGCCAGTATCGCAACGGGGCCTACGAGGCCAGCATGAGTTTCTATGGAGAAACGCTCGGCCGGGTAATCGCCGACGGGGCCGTGCGCGGCGCCACGGTTGTGTGCCGGACAAGTGAGGAGTAGCCCAGTAAGACTCCAGGGGAAGGTGGCGATCCTCGGAGGGCGAGGCTCCTGCCGAGCCGGCAAGGAATGAATGTCTTCTCAGATGCACGACGGCTCGGCAAGAGTCTCGCCCTCCCTGGGTGACGCCCTCCCGCCCTCCCGCGATCACTCGGCTCGGGGTTGCCTCGATCCGGGGATTCTGGCAAAATACGACGACATTTTCGGGCCCTCCGGGGGCCCCGAGGCTATCACGAAAGAAGGGGAAGCGACCATGGCGATGTGGCAAGTGGGCCTCGCGTTGCTGGCGGGGATGGCGGGCATGGCGATTGCGGGCCGTTCGGCTGCGGCACTGGACGCAAACGACGACAACGAGGCCCGGGCCCGGCAGTTCATCGCCCGGCACGAGGCAACGGTCAAGCCGCTGGAGATCGAGGTGGCCCACCGCTGGTGGACCGCAAACGTCACCGGGAAGGACGAAGACTATCGGCTCAAGGAGGAGGCGGAGACCCGGCTGGAACTGAAACTGGCCGATCCCAAGACGTTCGCCGAACTGAAGGCCGTTAAGGAAGGCCCGCTGGCCGATCCGCTCCTGGCTCGGCAGATCCAGGTGCTTTATCTGCAATACCTCGCCCGGCAGGTCGATCCCGAACTGCTCAAGGCGATGCTGGCCAAGTCGAACAAGATCGAGCAGGCGTTCAACGTCTTCCGCGCGAAGGTCGGCGGCAAGGAGATGGCCGACAGCGACGTGCGCCGCGTGCTCCGCGCCTCGGTCGACCCGACCGAGCGCAAGGCGGTCTGGGAGGCGAGCAAGGAGGTGGGGCGGGCCGTCGAGGCCGATTTGAAGCAGCTCGTCCGGCTCCGCAACCGGGTGGCCAAGAAGCTGGGCTACAAGGACTATCACGTCATGCAGCTCGCCCTGGGCGAGCAGAGCCAGGAGCAGGTGCTAAAGCTCTTCGACGAGCTCGACGCCCTGACCCGTGGCCCCTTCCTCGCCGCCAAGGCCGAACTCGACGGCGTGCTGGCCCGCAACTGCGGCGTTGCCGTGGCCGACCTCCGCCCCTGGCACTACCACGATCCCTTCTTCCAGGAATCGCCCGCGGTCTTCGGCAAGCCCGACGACGCCCTGTTCGCCAAGGTCGATATCCCGAAGGTCTGCCGCGAGTTCTACGCCGGGATCGGGCTGCCGATCGACGACGTGCTGGCCCGCAGCGACCTTTACGAGAAGCCGGGCAAGAACCCGCACGCCTTCTGCATCGACCTCGACCGCAACGGCGACGTGCGCGTGCTGGCCAACATCGTGCCCAACGAGCAGTGGCTTTCGACCATGATGCACGAGTTGGGCCACGCCACCTACTCCAGCAAGAACATTCCGGCCAGCGTCCCTTACGTGCTCCGCTCCGAGGCCCACACGCTCACGACGGAAGGCGTGGCGATGATGTTCGAGCGGTTCGTGCGCAACCCGGCCTGGCTCGAAGCGCTCGGCGTCCACGTGGCCGACCCGGAGGCATTCCGGCAGCGGGCCATGAAGCTCCGCAGCAACCGGCTCCTCATCTTCTCCCGCTGGTGCCAGGTGATGTTCCGATTCGAGAAGGCCCTCTACGCCGATCCCGAGGCCGACTTGAACCGGACCTGGTGGGACCTGGTCGAGAAGTACCAGGGGGTGAAGCGTCCCGAGGGCCGCAACGCGCCCGACTACGCCGCGAAGATCCACGTGGTGATCGCCCCGGCGTACTATCACAACTACCAGTTGGGCGAGCTGTTCGCCGCGCAGGTCCACCACACGATTGCCCGCAACGTGCTCGCCGGGGCCGATCCGGCCACGGCCGTGTACGTCGGGAACAAGGCGGTCGGGCGCTACATGATCGAGCGGGTGTTCGCCCCCGGCCGCACCGTCGACTGGAACCAACTCACCAAGCACGCCACCGGCGAAGCGCTCAGCGCCAAGGCATTCGCCGCCGATTTTCAAGCGAAGTGACGAGATTGCCGCATGAGCACGAGTGACGCGCCAAACGCAACCGCAACCCTGTTCGGGCACCCCGCCGGGCTGTTCACGCTCTTCTTTGCCGAGATGTGGGAGCGGTTCTCCTACTACGGGATGCGGGCCCTGCTCATCCTGTACATGCTCAAGGGGTTCCTGCAGTACGGCGACGAAGACGCTTATGCCGTCTACGGGGCGTACACGGCGCTGGTCTACATGACGCCGTTCTTCGGCGGAATGTTGGCCGATCGCCTGCTCGGGCCGCGGCGGGCGGTCGTGGTCGGCGGTCTGCTGATGGCCGCGGGCCAGCTCCTGCTGACGATCCCCAGCAGCCTGGCGTTCTTTACGGGGCTTGCGGTTCTCATCGGCGGAAATGGGTTCTTCAAGCCGAACATCTCGAGCATCGTCGGCTCACTCTACCCTCAAGGTAGCCCGAGACGCGACGGCGGGTTCACGATCTTCTACATGGGGATCAACCTGGGCGCCGCCATGTCGCCGCTCTTGTGCGGGTACGTTGGGGAGACCTACGGGTGGCACTGGGGATTCGGCCTCGCGACCATCGGGATGCTCATCGGCGTTGCGGTGTTCGCAGCGCCTACGCGCATTGCCCAGGCGTTGATCCTGTCCGGGGCGATCAGCGCGGCTGTGGGGCTGATCTGGTTTCGACCGGACAATCCCGTTTCCGTGGCAATCAACATCTTCGTGGGTGTGGCGCTGGTCATCGCGGCGGCGATCGCGGCGATCGCCCTGGGCCGCGGCGGCCTGCCCGCGGAACTCGGCGCCCCGCCCGATCGCGAGCGTCTGCGCCGGCCCACGCTCGGTCCGATTTCCGCCGAGTGGACGGTGTACCTGGGCACCCTCGTGGCGATCCTCGTTTTCGTGCTCCTGGTCTCGGGATTCTCGCCGTTGACCCACGACCACCGGCCCATGACCGTCATCCCCGGCTCGGCCATCCAGTCGCTCCAGGAAAGTCCCCATGCGGCGATGCGGGTGCTGGCGGTCATCCTCCAGGAGAGCAGCCGGCCCGCCGGCCTGGTCCTGGTGGTTGCGGGGTTCCTGGCGTTCGGCTACGTCATCATTGAGACGTTCCGCTTGGAGACGATCGCCCGGCAGCGGATGTACGTGGTCCTCATTCTCACGTTCTTCTCCATGCTCTTCTGGGCATTTTTCGAGCAGGCGGGCAGTTCGGTGAACAACTTCACCGACCGCAATGTGAAACGCGTGTTCGGAGCGAGGCAAGTTACGGCGGAAGAGGTGGGACGAACGATTCGGCTGCAACCCACCCAGGAACAGCTCGGATACCACAACGGCGCCCGCATGTTCACGCTCGACGCGCTGGACCAGTTGCGCAAGGAGCACAAGGACCATCCCGACTTCGAGATCGAGTGGACCGTCGCCGAGGACAACGTGGGCATGGGGATCGCCAAGCGGGTCCAGGAGACGCCGGCCAGCCTTTTCCAGTCGGTCAACCCGATCTACATCCTGTTGTTCGGACTGGTCTTCACGGCGCTTTGGGCGGTCCTGGCCGGCGTCGGAATGGAACCGAGCACGACGGCGAAGTTCGCCCTGGGGCTCCTTCAGTTGGGCCTCGGGTTCGGCGCGTTCTGGTACGGCGCCCAAACCGCAGACGAACGCGGCATGGTGGCCCTCGGCTGGCTCATGTTGGGGTATCTCCTTCATACGATGGGCGAGTTGTGCCTCTCGCCCGTCGGACTCTCCATGGTGACGAAGCTTTCGCCCCGCCACCTGGTGAGCACGGTCCTGGGCACGTGGTTCCTGGCGACCGCGTTCTCGCAGTTCCTTGCTGCGATTATCGCCCAGTTCACCGGCGTGACGCACGGCGGCGAAGGCAGCGCGACCGTGATCCCGATCCCCAAGGAGACGGTTCACGTCTACGGCGACGTGTTCGGGAAGATCGCGATCGGGGCGATTGTGTCGTCGTTGATCTGCCTCGCGCTGGCTCCGATCCTCAACCGCTGGATGCACCCCGAGGCGGAATGACGCGGGGTAGTGGGGCAGCGTCCGAATCCCTCGGCCCCCCAAAGCCCACGGGTTGCAACCCGTGGGCTTGAGACGCCATGGTTATCCCATCACCCGAAATCGCCTCCGGCGCTCACCCCGTCGCCGAGATGTCCGCCCAGCGGATCCCGATCTTGCGCGCGGCGTAGCCGAGTTCCTTGAGGTAGTTGCCGTAGGCCATCATCCAGTGGGAGTCGCGGGCCTCGGCCAACAGGGCCTGCCAGTGGCCCTGGATCTCGACGTCCTGCTGCGAGCGGCAGATTTCGAGGAAGGGGTTCGCCTTGACGATGCCCCGGAACCCCACCCAGCGCCCGGTGGCGTACTCCGGGTCGATGAAGGTGACCTCCTGCCCGATCGGCATCTCGACCTTGGGGGCCGCCCCGAAGTCGGACTCGTAGTGCGTGAGGATTTGCACCGGCTCGTAGCGCCGGCCGTCCATGCGGCGCGGCCCGGTGCAGTGGGCACAGGTGACGATCCCCTTGTGCGGGAAGGTGGAGTTGTGCATGAAGACCGGCTTCCCGGTGACAAAGCGCAGCAGGATGCCGGCCGGGACGACGACGAAATCGGACTCGCAGAACGCGGCCCAGCCTTCGTCGTTCAGCCAGCTCAGGGGGAGACAGGCCGTCGTGTCGGACATCGGGATCACGGTCCCCATGCACTGCCCGATCGTGAACGCCGGGGCCTGGTGCTCCCGCATCCAGTCCTTGAAGATGCGGTAGAGGAAAACCGAGTCACGCACGAACTCCTTCTTCGTGGCGAGCTTCGTGTTGGGCATGGCGAGGTAGCGTTCGGTCCACTGGTCGGCCAGGGCCGCCAGCTTCGCGTCGGCCCGGGCCGACGCGATCCGCTTGGCCAGCTCGTCGTAGCCGACCTCGATGATGTTCAGCAGGTACTTCTCCCGGGCGACCTTCGGGGCCTGGGGATCGTACTTGCCGCCGGCCCCGCCCAGGGCCACGATCCGCTGCCCGACGAAATTCTTCAGCCCAAACAATGCCCGCAAACGCCACGTCACCTCCGCGTAGTCGTCGACGACCGCGTCGTGGACCGTGAGGCCGCCGTGGTCTTTCGCGCTGTTCGCGGCCGCCTCCTCGTCGGTCCCTTTCTTGAGGTACTTGCTGCTGAGGGCCTCGTACCAGTAGTAGACCGAGCCCGACTGGTGGCGGACGAAAATGATGGCGTCCTTCTCCGGTTTCGGCGGAAAACACGCCCGCAGCGTGGCGCCCGAGCCGGTGGCCGGATAGATCAACGCCACGTCGTAGTCGGCCTCATGGACCTTGCGGGCCTGCTCGGGCGTGGTCACGGTCGCCAGCGGCAGGATCTCCAGGCCGAAATCAACGCCCGCGCCCAGGGCGGCCAGTTCCTTGGCGATCCGCGCCGCCTCTTCCCGGGCAGCCTCGGGCGTGTTGATCGAGCTCCACGATCTCCAGGAAGTCTTTTCCCGGCGCTGGAACGTCGTGTGCATGAAGACGGGCTGCACGCGGAGCTTCCGGGCGGGGATCGTCAGCGGGCGGTCGGGGTCCCACGCCTCGGCATCGGCCCAAACCGAGCCCGTCAGGCCGACCACCCCGCCGGCCACGCCCGCGGCCAGCCCTGCCAATTCCCGTCGGTTCATTGCGAATGGGTCCATGGGTCGTTCCTTGGTTGTTTGGGGCGCCAGTGGAGGTGAAATGATGGAGTCGAGTCTATAGCATCATTGCCGGGGAGAGACTTCACGCAAAGGCGCAAAGACGCCAAGAGTAACGGCAGAAGCTGACCCTATGGCGATTGCTGAACGATCGCCTCCCCAAAACCCCTTGGCGTCTTTGCGTCTTTGCATGGTAGCCATTCACGGAGGAAGGGGTAGGAGGGTTGGGGAAGGTTGTTGTGTGAAGTAGGCCAGCAGCGATTGGTGGAGGAAGGCGAACGCGGAACGGCCTTGCTGTACGCAGGTGGCCAGCACGGT